>Ga0308160_10003680_pt1 | contig 17061 bp, 29 predicted proteins | sample PhyFR1_FD_201036 | JGI IMG/M metagenome (GOLD analysis project Ga0308160, IMG submission 201036) | Phyllosphere microbial communities from UC Gill Tract Community Farm, Albany, California, United States - DLSLF.R1 | ecosystem: Host-associated > Plants > Phyllosphere > Unclassified | place: USA...
TGCCCTCGCCCCGCCTTCCGTAGACTCAGGCCAGCAAGACTATCTCGTAGCCAGATCATAAATCGACATGAGGCCATTTGCAAGGACGTCTTCCGAGAGGACTCGCCTGCCGTCATCGACTTCGTTTGCGAGTGCTGGGAAGGGCAGTCTTCGCCGCCGCCGCCGGCCTTTCTCCCTTGGTGCTGCTGCGGGCGGCGCGCGCGACGACGACAACGACGGCGAAGCTGGACACCCCGTCGCCTCGGCAGGCCCCTTCCAACCGCCATCTGCACCTTGACCTCTCCCTTCCAACCATGTCGACCACCAGGAAGCCGGCCCAGGTCGCCCGCCCCGCCGGTCGGTACTTTAAGGGCAAGCCCGGCGCCGCCGCCGCCGCCGATTCGTCTGGCAGCGAGTCGGACTCGGACGCTGACGCCGCCGAAGACGACGTCGAAGCTCGCAAGGCGAAGCATGTCCGGCGGCAGGGGCGCGAGATGGGCGTCAGCCTCGGGACCGGCGTCGGGGTCGACAGCCAGGGCCGGGTCGTCGGCATCAAGAAGGAGGGTGCGTCCATCTCCTCTTATCCCCTTGCCATTTGCCTCGGGCAAATACCGTCGGTCGAGCGAGCTCCCAAGCTCGACGACTGGGACATCCCGACTGCCTAGCCGTCCGTCTCGATGAGCACTCCGCTGATCCTCAAGCGAGACTGGCCTCGCCTGCATCCCACCGCAGAGACATCCTCGGAGGAAGAGTCGTCGTCTGAAGAGGAAGAGGAGGCGCCGCGGCCGACCTTCCGTGCCCCAACCCGGCCAGCTGCTGCTGCTGGCGCACCTGCTGCTTCTGGTGCCGCAAACGTCCGTCCTGCCCTCCCTGTCCGGCGCGGGCGCCAGCCCTGCTCAGACCGCCGCATACTGATTATAAGGGGGCCCATCTGTTCTCGACGACTCGCAGGCTGAGTCGAGCTCCGAGTACGAGACAGACTCGGAGGAGGAGGAGGTCAAGAAGCCGGTCCTGCGACCGACCTTCGTCCCCAAGTGCGTCATCTCTCGCCGCTCAAGGCGCGACAAGACTCTCTGACGCTCTCGGGTGCCTGGTCCCGACTAGGCGCGCACGGGAGACGATCCTGACGCGAGACGGCGTGCCTGCGGCTGCTCTGACCGAGGAGGACCACGCGGCGCGTGTCGAGGCAGAGGAGGCGAAGCGCAAGAAGGACAGCCACTACCTTGCGGCAGAGAGCATCAAGCGCGAGCTGGCCGAGAGTGCGTCTGAGACGCCCGTGCGCTTGAGTCGGTCGACAACGCTTACTGACCCTGATCGCCCCTCCCCCTCTCGTTTCCGCCGTTCCTTGGTGCGCTGGCGCGCGAGCAGAGGAGGCTCCTGACCTCGTGCCCGACGTCGACGACTCGGATGACCCTCCTGAAGAGGCCTTCGAAGCCTGGCGCCTGCGCGAGCTCACCCGGCTCATGCGCGACAAGCAGGCGGCCTCGGCCCGGGCGGACGAGCGGGCCGAGATTGAGCGTCGGCGCGAGATGCCTGAGGAGCAGCGCATGCGGGAGGATGTCGAGCGGGCCAAGAAGCTGCGCGAGGAGAAGCAAGCAAGGGCTGGCCAGGTATTTGGCCAGAAGTTTTCGCACAAGGGCGCTTTTCACCAGGTCCGTTCGCTCGACGGAGGATTATGTCTACCCGATTCATCACTGACATCTCGGATGGATGCATTCTCCGCGCGCTTACGCAGGACGACGATTTCCTCAAAAATCGCGACTACTCAGCCCCGACCGAGTCGACCGTCGATCTCTCGCTTCTCCCAAAGGTCATGCAGAAGCGCAACTTTGGCAAGATGTCGCAAACCAAGTACACGCACCTCGCTGACCAGGACACGAGTGCGCCGCGGACGAGTCGGCCCGGCGGCGGCTTTGGAGGAGGCGGCGGTGGCAAGATGGAGTGCTTCCGCTGCGGCGGCGACCACATGAAGAAGGGTGCGCCGACCGCCTCGCTCCCGTGCTCCTCGCTCGTGCGACCCTACCGCTGACCAGCTCTTTCCCGTGCGGCCCCGCTCTCAGACTGCCCTCAACTCAATGACAACCCGTACGGTGCAGGGGGCGGCGGCGGCTCCTTTGGCGGCGATGGCCAGCCGGGCACGGGCTCCAATTCGGCCCTCGCCGGCCCTTCGCGCTGGAACAACCCGGCCTCGTCCTCGTCGTACGCCGCACGGTCGTCTGGCGGCTATCAGGAGCGCGAGCGCGAGCGTCAGCATGAGAGCCGACCGTCGAGGCGGGACAATTGGGGAGGGCACGACGACATCCGACCGCGATCGCCCCCAGCGCGCGACGGCGGCCGATCGTATCACGCGTCGGAGCGGTCCGACGGGAGAGCCGACTCCCGTCCGCGTCGGCGAAGCAGGAGTCGCAGTCGTGATCGTTCGCCTCCTCGTCGGCGCGGCGACGACCGGGACGGGCCGAGCCGCCGGCGGGAGGACGAGCGGGGCTATCGGGACCGGTCGCGGAGCCGCGAGCGGCCGAGGGACGGCGACGACGGCAAGCGGAGGCGCTACGATTGATGGCCTCTGCACGTGTCCCACCGACCCCTGTCGAGAGCAATGCGCACGCAAGAGTTCTGAGGAAGAGCTTTCATACTGAATCGGCTCGTTAGGTTCGTTGAAGGGGGGCGGAGGTGGCTGCTGCGGAAGGGAGGAGGTCTGGTCGTATACGAGGGCATGGAGGAGCAGGAAGGGAGCCTGATCGCCGCCCCCGTCGCCCCCGTCGCCCCCGTCGCCCCCGGAGGAACAAGCGGCGGTGTTGAGCTTTACTCAATGTCGATATCGCTGGCCTCGTGCGATGTCGAGGTCGACGCCGTCGGCGCAGTGTCGGCCGCGTCGAGCGACTCGCCCCGCTCGAGCTTGCCGAGCAGCTTCTTAAGCTCGGCGATGTTGCTCGCTGCGACGCCCCCCTCAGAGAGTGTCAGCGGAAGAGCTCTCTTGCCGGTGAGAGAAAGCGCGCTAGCTGTCGACGCACCCATCGGACTGCTGCCCTCCTGGTAGTTGCCCATGTTCTGGCCCGAGATTCGGCCTGTCAGACGGACGAAGGGGCAAATGACGCTAAGTCTGTTAGCGAGACAGACAGAGCGGGCCGACGCAAGGGTACGGGCGCACGGTTGTCATCCTCGGCGAGCCAAGTGTCGAGCTGAGTCGTGATCACTCTGGACTTGAGCTTGAAGTGCGTCCGAATGACGTCCTCGACTGTGAGGGCAGGACACGCCGGTCAGCGATAGCCAGCAAGGACGAGAGCACGAGGACGCACAAGGATGCGGCGGGCGTTTGAGGCTGTTGAGCAGCGCATCGGCGACGACCATGCGCCGGACGTTGGCGCTGTACGCCTTGGAGGCTGGCGTGCCTGCCTGCGATGCCCAGCCAGGCTCGTTGAGGTATGGCTCGTCGTTGAGGATCATCGCTTGGATCGAGATGAGGACCTGGAGGAGCGTTGAGGTACCGACGACCCAGCCTGGCCCGGACCATGTCCCGAGCAAGGACAGGCAGACCTTGCCTTCGGCCTGCAATTCGAGATGGGATGGACGTCAGCGCCCCAGTCCAAGTCTGGACGTTCACGGGTCCTCGGACGCACGTAGAGATTCGGGTTGAGCCGGTAGGTCCCACCGTTTGTCGTCATTGTCTTGACCTTTGGCGGCGACGTGTTGTAGCTGCAGCGGATGAGTTTCGAGCGGTCAGGCTGCGGTGGAGCAGGCTGGTCAAAGGCGGTCATGACGCACCTCATCGGCAGGAAGATATCGAAGAGGAAGCAGCCATTTGCGTAAGGCGTATCGGCCGGACCGATGATGAGCGCCTGGGCGGCATAGGCTCGTCAGTCACGCGAGCAGGCTCTGACGACTAGACCTATGTGGCGCACGCACCTTGATGACGTCGACCCGCTCCTCATCTACGCGCAGGAAGATGGACCCATCAAATGCGACCGGGATGTTGGTCGCAAGGGTCGCGAGCTCCTTGGCGATCGCGAGCGAGCGCTTCGGCACTGGGTTCGCGGGCAAGGTTAGCGCTTCGCGGTCAGTGAGCGCATCAAAGGAGGCGAGATCGATCGGACTCACGGTTATTACCGGAGAGGGCGACCGCGTCGGTCGTAAAAGCGCTGAGATCGGGAGCGTCGGGCGGTCAGCATTTCGTGCTGCGATAAAGGATGGAGACAAAGGGCGGGCGTCTCACTGTCGGTAGGCGACCGGCTTGTCCGAGGTCTCTGGCTGCGGCACGCGAAGGTCGCAGTACTCAAAGCGGCAGCCCTTGGCCCACTCCTCGTAAGCGAGCCGAATCTCCTGTTCGGTGCCGCCGCTCTCGACCGCCTGCCGCTGCGCGGCGGCACTCGACGAGTCCAGAATGTGCGGGAGCGAGGCATGCAGGCGCTTGACAAAGTCGGCTCCTGAAAGGAGGGCATCGAGCAGCAGCCGGGGGACCCATCAGCTCGAGCCCGACCGGGAAAGAGCGAGACGTGCAGAGACTGACCCTTCTGGTTGGCGAGCGCCTTGTCGATGTCCTCGCTCGTCTTGATGATGCGCTGGCAAAAATCGCGGACCTTCTCGTACTCGGCGTCGACCGGCACCTCCTCGGCCTCCTCGCCCTCAACCGGTACGGCCGCCGTGCGCTCCATGCCCTTGACGGCCGCCGTCGCCTGGATGACGACATTCTCGAGCGCGACACGGGGCGAGTCGGCGCCCTCGTAGACGACGACGCGCTCATGGGCGGCCGAGGCGCCCTGCGGCGCGCGAGCAGTCGCGGCGACGCGCAGCATCTGTGGCATGGCCATCCCGGAGGACAGCGCGTCGTGGTTGGAAAGCGTCTGCAGAGGGTAGGGTTCGACGGATATCAGACGCTGCAGATCATCAGCCGCACTGCGTGATGCGACCGCGCGGTGCACACACAAAGAGCCAGTCAAAGACCTCGAAGTAGAGTTCGGACCGCGTCGTCATGTCAGTCAGGGCTGGTGATCGAACGGTCGACCGAGTCAGCGGACGGACGACAACACAGAAAGAGCAGGGAAGCGAGGACCGACAGTCATTCTTGAGCAGCCGGCTGAGGACCGTGTTGAAGCGCCGGCGGACGTTGGTCAAGGTCGTCGGGTGCGGCAGGTAGTCGCTCGTCTTGCCGCCTCCTTCGCGCCGCAGGTTCGGCAGGAATTCGCGCACCTGTTTCAGCAGCTGGGCCAGCTTCGTGTCGCGCTCCTGCTGCAGCTCGAGCGCCCTCTTCTGGCCAGAGCGCTGGAGAGATACGGCTCTATGTCAGCTCGTCCGGTGCACAAGAAGCAGCGCTTCCGCGTTGCAGGCCGAAGACGCACGTCCTCGAGCGCCGCGCCCGAGTAACCCGTGCCGCCAGGCGCTGCCTTGCCTTTCCCATACGGAGCGTAGGCCGAGGCCGAGGCGGTCGTCGACGTCGACGTCTTGCGCTTCTTGCTCTTCGGCGCGCCGTCCGTCGCACTCGCTGTCTCGACGGCATCGAGCGAGATGGTCGGCGTGCTGTAGTCGAGGACGTCCCACGACTGAGCAAAAAGGCGCGAGATCATGATGAGACCTGGGCGGGGGCCAGGCGTTGGTCGTCAGAGACAACTTCCAGTGAGGCTGACTCCCTGCCAGGGACGCACCGACACCGAGCACAACGCCCTGGAGTTTGGCGCAGTGGAAGAGGCCGGTCTGGACCGCCGACGTCGCCTTGTCCTTGCCTTTGCCCTTGTCGATGCCCTCGGCGTCGAAGCTGCCACCGTTGCCGACGTCGTCCTCGCCGCACGCGAGGCAGATTCGACGACTGCAGGACGGGCATCGCAGGTGGACGTCGCAGGCGATCTTGGCGAGGTACTCTGGGAAGGTGGGCTGGGAGAAAGCGCGCGCATCTGTCAGCGCGAAGGGAGGCGTGCGAAAGATAGCGGAGGAGGAGGGACGCACGAGCAGCGTAAAGAAGTCGTGTGGCGAACGCTCCCGCTTCCAGCCGCACGAGCAGACGACCGGGTGCTCGGTCTCGTCGCGCCAGAGGTTGAAGAGAAAGTCCTGCTCGCCCTTCTCTGGGCAGCCGCTCATCCACTCGCCAAACGACAGGACCTCGTGCTCGCCATTGTGGTCGGCTGCAGACGGCGGCGGCAAGACCTCGATGATCTCCTCGCGGCGCGAGGTCGGGAAGAAGATGCCCGAGTAAGGGTCCTCGGCCCCGGTGATGCCGGGCGCCTGTTCGTCGAAGTCAGCTGCACGTAGGATTCTCAAGACGGGTGATCAGCCTGTGCGAGACCCTGGTGAGCGCCGGCGGCTCAAAGGGCGGACCTGCGTCATACGAGTCGACGTCGCTCGGATACTCGTCGTCGTCGTCATCTTCGGTGATGAGCGCCTCGCTGTCCTCCTGCTCGCTCGCCTGGCGCTCGTCGATGTCCATGCCGTCGTCCTCGCCGTCATCATCCGGAGCGGGCGTCTGTCCGAGCCGAGAGTGGTCAGAGATCGAACGGCGGTCAACGCGCGCGTCCCTCGTAGCCGGCGAGCTCGGCGGCGGCGGAGGGCACTTCGACGTCGCTCGAGGATCAAGGGGACGAACAGGTAGACTCGGCCTGCCGGCAGACGGTCCTCCCTCAACGCACTGAGCGTCGCCGGCGGTCCCGGGCTGGTTGGCCGGCGAGTCGTCCACGACTCTCTCGAGCTCGCCAGAGAAGACGAGCTCCTTAGGGGGGGGGGGAGCCGCCGACGGGCGCCAGAGTCGAGGTCGTCAGCATCGCAGCACCGACCGCAGCAAGCGCAAGGCCTCAGATAAGATGCTAGGATTCACGGCAGCCTCCATCAGGTCGCCCTTGGTCCGCTTAAGGGCCTCGCGAGCCATCGCAGCTGTCGCGCCCTGAGCGCGCGTGCACACGCCCCCGGGGAGTGGAGGGGGTGAGCTCGGATCACCGGGCTTGCGACCCACCGAAGGGCGGTCCGACGAACCATGTCAATCAGCGACTGGAGAGATGCCATGGCGTTCTGTGGCCCAGCCTTGCTATGAGAGAGCCGAGCTGCAAGAGGCGGGGAGGCGAGCTGGCGGCGGGCAGAGTGGTCGTCGAGGGGTGCGAGGCAGCAGGCCCGCCGAGTCGGGCCTTGCCTTCCGCTCACGGCCCCTTTCATACCAAGCCAGCGCCTGCTTCTGTCGTTCACCTCGTTTGACCCTCACTCGACCAAGGCAGACCCAGCTTGCACCCCGCTATGCTCCTCCCTTGAATTCAAGCGTTTCCTCAGTCGTCCAACGGCCACGAGGCAGCCTCGCAGAGGGCCGCCGCCGCCGCCCCTCCGTTGCTGGCCGCCGTCTTGCCCGCCCGGCCATCTCTGGGGTCGCAGCCCTCTGGTCGGCCCCGACTGACAGCGACTTGCACGGAAGGATGCAGGCTTATCGTTCGCTGACATCCATGAAGATCTTCCTGGGCTACGTCTGCCTTGCCCTTGCTCGCTTAACCCGGTCCGGCAACCCGCCCGAAGTGCGCCGCACCGACCGCCCGACGGCCGTTTTGGGAGTCGATGCCTCCCAAGGTCTCCCACCCCTTCACAGGGTGCAGCTCTGCACTCTTGGAGCTCGGTCACCCTTTACGCGTGGCGGAGAACCGCTCGAATATGGTCTCACGCTGCCCTTACCTTACCGCGGCTGACCAGCGTCTGCCGGCGACTGACGCGCGCTCGCTCGAAGAGAACGCTCAGTCCTCCTTCTGAGTTGCAGAACCCCTGCAGACTTTCCCCTGCGGTTGGAGCAGTGAGATCAAGACGAGAGGCGCCGGCCTGACGTGGACGGACGCTTGCCCGGGCGTTGCTCGGCTGCCTCACGACAGTCTCTCGGGTTCCGGTGGTAGGCCCACCCCGCCTGGCCGGTGGAATCGCCCGTTCCTCCGAGCAGGACGACGGAACGCAAACCGGTCAAGCCTGTCTTGCACCAACCCTAGGACAGCCCCTTCGATGAGGGCAATCACGGAGGGCGACGAGAGCGCACGAGGGTGCCGCTGAACGCTTCAGCAACTCCTCATCGGGCCAACCCGTTCATGTCGCTCGCTACTGGAAGACGCTCAGTCCCCGCCCCGAGACCAGACCAGACCAGACCAGACAATTCCCGATGTCAAAAACGGCTGCTCTTCTCGTCGGCACGTTGTCGCCTTTCGCTTGGCCTCGGACGCTCGGGTCTTGGCACGTGATCTCGCGGCGGCCTGGCCGTCGCCAGTCACCACTCGGTGCTCGGCCTGCGGCCACACTCTACGACGGTGGGGATGACGGCGTAGGATTCTAATTGCGAGGGCTTTGGACAAAACAGCCTTGTAGATGCTGAGGCTGCGACGGTTTGCAATCCCGTCGACCTCTCGACACCACTCTGGGTGGGCAGCTGCGCGCGCGCAGTGGCCATACGGACGGCCGGCAGTGCGGCAAGGCCGCGGGCCGGGCGCCCCGACGCCGAGACGATGGCCTCGCCCTGCCCTGCACCGTCACTCGTCTACCATCCTCCTGCCGCTCAGCGATCCCTACACTAGTCCGAAGCGAAAGCACTCCTCTCTCCTCAGCGAGCTCCACAACTGCCCGGCCATGGGCCCGTCTGTCGACCCGCTGCTCGATCGGCTTCTCCCGCCGACGCTGGTCGAGCTCTCGCCCGCGCGGCGTAAGCTGCTCCTCATCTCGCTCCTCCTCCTCAGGACGACGCCGGTCGTCGAGCTGCTGAGCACCATCCAGATCCCAGGCCGCGAGTCGGCAGAGCGCCGGAGAGAGCGCAAGCGGATCGAGGCCTTGACTCCGCTGACGACGCCCGTGCTTGAGAAGGAGAGCGCCGACCTGGTCCGTCGCCCCCTCTCGCTCAGCTGCCCCTCTCGAGCCCGGCAGGCTGCGCCGGCCGTCTCATTGCTGACTTGAGCCTCTGCTCCTGTGCTCGTGACGCTCCAGTTCGTTCGCGATCTCGATGGCAAGTCGCGGACACTGCTCGTCCCGTTCCGCGGCCGGGTCTCGAAGGTGTGCCTCGTGCCCACCTCCTCTGGTAGCGGCCAGCGCTCGGCAGCTCCGTCAGCTCGCCCTGGCAAGGCTGATCAACCTGATCCTCATCGCCCGCTGCAGGTCAAGATCCGGCCCGTCCCAGCGACGACGTTCTCCAAGCACGTCCCGTCCTTCCCTGCCATCGCCGCCGGCGCCAAGGTCGGCGTCAACCGTGACTTCCTCCGGCAGCTGCGCGCCGTCATGATGGTCATCCTGCCCCGGTGGCGATGCCGGGAGACCCTGATGCTTCTCCTGCACACGCTCTTCCTCGTCCAACGGACGGTACTGAGCGTCATGGTCGCCCGGCTCGATGGTAGAATCGTGCGGGATCTGGTCAAGGCGGACCCTAAAGGTTTTGCGCGCGGCATCATGTGGTGGTTCATCCTTGCCATTCCAAGCACGTACACCAACGCGATGGTTGGTCACAGTCTTCCCGTTCCCTGCGCCAGTCGTGGCTGGGGTCCTGACGCGTGCTCCACTCCTCTCCGGGGCGCAGATCGTCTACCTCCAATCCAAGATCGCGCTCGCTTTCCGGACGCGCCTAACGCGCTACACGCACGACCTGTACCTCTCGGAGCGCCAGAACTTCTACAAGTTTGGCCTCGGCCTCGGCGCCCTCGCGGCGACTACGACGGCCGGTAGCGGTGGCGCTGACGACCGGAAGGGCACCGGCGTCGGAGGCGGCGCAGACCAGTACGTGGCGTTTTTCTTGAAGTAACCGCCCATCGGCTCGGCAGGCTAATTGAACACGCCCTCCAGGTTCATCACGACCGACATCGCGAGGTTCTGTGAGACGCTCTCGGCGCTGTATGGTAACATCGCCAAGCCCGTGCTCGACATGCTCATCTTCACCGCCCAGCTGTCGAGCTCGCTCGGACCGATGGGCACGGTCGGCCTCTTTGGGTGCGTTCTGCCTTTCTCTTCATCGCCTTGTCCGATGCCAGCGCTGACAATCGCGCTCCGCTCCATCCGAAGCAATTACTTCCTGACGGCCGCCCTGCTGAGGTCGCTCACGCCGGCGTTTGGCACGCTTGCTGCTGGCCTCGCCCGGCTCGAGGGCGAGTACCGTGCGGCCGTCGCCCGGATCGGCATCAATGCCGAGGAGATCTCGTTCTACAAAGGCGGCCTTCGCGAGAAGGGCATCCTCGACGGAGCCTGGCTCAGGCTCAAGGCGCACTGGGAGGGCATCGCCCGCGTGCGCGTCGGCTACTCGATGGCCGAAGACTTCATCATCAAGTACGCCTTCCTACCTGCTGCGCCGGCGCCGCCTGCTTCAGCTGCCAACCTCCTAGCCATCTTGCTCACGCTTCGACAGGTACATGTGGTCGGCCGCTGGCTACGCGCTGATGTCGATCCCCAGTGCGTTGACTTGCTCTGTGTGACTGGTATGGCCTGCCTCGCTGACGCGCCGGCTGCGCCCAGTCTTTCTCGGCAAGCGCTCGCCAAAATCAGTCGGCGACATCACCGACGGCGATGAGGAGGACCACCAGGTCGCCAACCGGACAGAGGGTGCGGCCCCCCTCATGCCTCTGTGCCCTAAATGTGTCGCTCCCCGCTGACCATCCCGCGTCCGGCGGACAGGCTATATCTCGAACCGGCGGCTGCTCATCTCGCTCGCTGACGCCGGAGGACGTCTCATGCTTAGCTACAAGTAAGTCCCTCTTTCTCACTCGACGCACCCTCCCCGAGCCGCTCTGGTTCTCACTTCATGTGACTTTGCAGAGACTTGGCCGAGCTCTCGGGCCACACGGCCCGCGTCTACAGCCTGATATCTACCCTGCACCTGCTGAACACCTCGTCTTACCCGGTCAACGAGCGTCCACCACAACTCGAGCTCGACGAGCCGTTTTACGACATGTCGCGCGTCTCGGGCCGCGTCCTCGAGGGCGTGCGCAAGATCGAGCTCAAGGGTGTCCCGATCGTTGCCCCTGCTGGTGGCAGCGCTGGCGCAGCGCGGGGCGGCGAGGAGCTCGTCAAGAGCCTCGACGTCTCGATCGCGGTGTGTCGCCCGCTTCTTTCGACTGGCTGCCCGCACTACAGCTGACTCTCTGGCCTTCGCAGGAGGGCGACCACATCCTCATCACTGGCCCGAATGGCGTCGGCAAGAGCTCCCTGACGCGCGTTCTCGCCGGTCTTTGGCCCGTCTGGTCAGGCTCGCTCGCCAAACCAGCCCGAGGCGACCTCTTCTTTGTGCCCCAGAAGTGCGTCATCCGTCGCGGCCGCGTCTTGTCAGCGCTGACGGCTCTTTCCTGACGGGCCACGTTGCTTGAGCGCAGACCGTACCTCAGCCTGGGCTCTTTGCGCGACCAGATCATCTACCCGCATGCGCTGTCCGACATGAAGGCCCACGGGCGGACTGACGATGAGCTGATGGTGCGCTCGTCATGATCTGTGTCTTTTCGATGAGCGGATGTCTGACGCGACGCTGCAGGAGATCCTCGAGAAGGCTCACCTAGCCTACCTGCCGAAACGAGAGGGCGGCTTCGAGGTGCGCAGCCGTCGATTCACTGGCCCTCGGCCGAGGGCTGACCTCGCATCCACCGCGGCATCCAGACCCGCAAGGAGTGGAAGGACGTCCTCAGCGGCGGCGAAAAGCAGCGCATGGCGTTCGCTCGCGTCTTCTACCACCGCCCGCGCTTCGCCGTCCTGGACGACTGCACGTCGGCCGTCTCGACCGATGTCGAGGGGCAGATGTACCAAGCGGCCAAGGACCTGCCGTGCACCCTTATCACGATATCGTGCGTGACTCGTCCTCGAACGACGCTCGCTCTCAGCGACCCTTCCTGACGCCGGTTTGCTGACCTCACACGCAGGCACCGACCGTCGCTCATGCGCTACCACGACCTCCACCTTAAGCTCAACGGCCGGGACGACTGGGAGATCCGCCGGATCGGGACCGAGGAGGACCACATGGGCCTCGAACAGGAGATCCGCTCAATCGAGGAGGGCCTGAAGGACGTCGACAGCTGGACGACGCGTCTCGACGCCATCAAGGTCAAGCTCGGCACCAAGAAGCGCAGCGTCTGAGAGCTCTCCCTCCACTCGTTCCTCCTGTCAAGGCCCACCCTTTGTATACGCCTCCCCTCTGCCTGTTGTCTCCTGCATCGCGCCCCCGCTAGATTCTCCATGTGCTCTACCAACCGCGAGCGCCCAGTCGTCAGGTCATGCGCATATCAGGCGTCGTAGTCGTCGTCGTCGTCGTCCTCTGCTGGCCGCTTCTCGCCGACGCCGCTCAAGTTGGCGCTCGGCAAGGTCGGGATGTCGACGACCTGCATCATGTCGTCCTCGTCGTCCTCGTCCTCGTCCGACATGGCCTCGTCCTCGTCGGCGGCAGCCGACCCATTGGCATCCGCTCGTGACGGTGGCGGTGGTAGACTAGAGGAAGCAGCCTGCGGCGTCCCAAACGAGAGGGAGCGACCCTGCTCCGACTCATCTTCGTCGTCGTCATCGGAACCATCATCGTCGTCGGATGAGTCGCCTTCCGGCCCGTAAGCCGGAGGGGGCTGTGACGGCGGGCACAGTTCCGCGCTCGCCCGTCAGCACTCGCGGCCACAGGTGTAGTAGCAGCAAGCAAGCGAGCGCACCTTGTTGGGCAGCAGGTTGAAGTTGGGCGCGGTGAGCATGTGTTTCGGGTGAGGCAGCCGGATGAAGGCCGTCTCGGGCACGGGTGGGAGCGGGAGCGAGTTGAGCTTCTGCGCTATCGGATGGAGGTACTGGGGATGAGAGGGGTGGCAAGTGTCAGCAGGCGACGCACAAAAGAGCCGCCTGTACTAGACCGAGGGGGAGACGCACGTCACGCTCGCCACTCTCCTTGAACTCCCAGTTGACCTTGGCCTGGACGGCGAGCTCGATGTCGCTCAGGTCGATCTTGCCTGCCTTACCCGAGTGCTCGTTGTACGTCAATGCGTCAAGCAAGATGTCGGTCGTGTAGCCTGCAGAGAAACAAGTCAGCACAGCCTGCGTGTCGAGCATGGGGTCTGCCCTCGGCCCGTGGCTCCGGAGACGAGCCCAAGGGACGCACGGTGAGCGAACTCGAGCAGCTGATGGAGGACCTGGGGCGTCGTGTCCTCGACGCCCTTCGGAATCAAACGACATCCAACGTGGGTCAGCCCCTACTTGCGCTCTCCTGAGCGGTGTAGCTCTCGTCTCGAGGACGTACCTTGGAGGCGAGCAGGAGGGCCATGAGCCGGGCGTCCCGAGGGAGGTGCTCCTCCGGCGCGAGCGAGGTCGACGCCTCGGGCTGGTGGGAGGCCATCCTCTTTTCGTCCGATTGCGTTTCAGTCAAAGCAGACGGCGGCGAGTCGGCTGCAGATACCAGAGCGGGGAGCCAGCAGAGCTTGGTGTAGGATGCTTGGGCAGGTGGATGGGATTAGGGTCATGGGGAGCAGGCAGGAGGCGACGCTCGTTCATGGGCGCGCAGGCAACGAGCGCTTCGCCCCTGGCAACCGTCAGCCGTCTCGACCATGAGCGACACCCTGCCGCCCCTCGAGCTCTTCATCGCGAGCGTCCTCGCAGGTCTCTCTCTGGAGGCAGTCGCCGAGGACGAGTCGCAGCTCTCGTACATCGCTGCTCTCGTCGGAGAAGAGGTCCGCTCGCTGTTCTTCCTTGGTTGTCCGCTCGCAGCGCACTGTCTGCTCGCCCGATTGCTGACCTGACGATTCGCGCCCGACCCTCGCGCCTCTGACCAGGCTCTCGAGGATGAAGATAAGCTTGAGGCCGTCAAGGGTCTGATCGAGGGCGAGGGCAAGGAGGTCTGTCGCGCTGTCCTTCTGACTGGCTCCCGACGGCGTCTCGTCGCGCTGAGGGCTGACACTCGTCATGACGCCTCCCGCACCCAGGAGGCCGAGTCACGAGATGCTGCCGAGCAGATCATTGAGGAGTACAAGCGCCTCCAGGCCCTTCCTCCAAATCCTGCTGAGGAGGAGATTAAGAAGCCTAAGAAGGCGACCGGTCAGCCCCTCTTCCCGCACGGCTATCGTGCCTGGCACAGTGCTGACGTCTCACCTCTTTGCCTCTCTCTGCGCAGCGCCGGCTGGCCCATCGGCAGAAGACTTCGCTCGGCAACGCAAGCTCGCGCTCATCGCCCAGTATGGCATGGTTGAAGACGGGCACGGCGGCTATGATATCGAGGGCGGCCCGGGGCCCGGCGACGAGGGTTACGTCGGCGGCAAGGGCAAAGGTCCGGACCTCGACGGCGTCAGCGTCGACATGCTCGAGGCTGAGCTCAGACGCATGGGCCTCAAGAAAAAGCAGAAGAAGGCGAGTCGGACCATGCGCTTCTCTGGGAAGTCTCAGGACTATCCCGCTAATCACGTCGTGTTGTACACCTTGGCCGCCTACAGAAGCTGAAGGAGGAGGATGGTGAGTCACCGTAGGCCCGCACGCCGGTCGCGCCCATGCCAGCGCTAACCTTCACTCCGACCTTGCGCCTTGCCAGACCTGCTAATGCCCAACCTCAATCACGAAAAGATGAAGTACCAAGAGAAGATGAAGCGCGAGAACGCCCGCAAGGCATCCGAACAAAAGCAGACGGTCGACAAGTCGAGCCGCGCAAAGCAGCTGTGTGTCGCATTTTGGGCCGCCGTCTCGTCGCCCTTTGCTGCCCAACGACTGACGCGTCTTCTCGCTTCCGGTCTGTCGTAGTGCTGACCAGAAGGCAAAGCTCGAGGCTCGGAGGGCCAAAGCGCAGAAGGGGGAGCGGCGTGCCTAAAGATGCAATGCTGAACCATGCAACTCTGTCGTACGGGCGCAGTCTGGTTTGCAAGACCATCAGCCTGAGCTTGCCATACGTCGACGAGAGAGAGAGAATAGAAGGGGGCGTTTAATCATGAGGTGGCGTGTCAAGAGAAGACGGCGTCGGTTCGGTTGGGAGAGAGGGAGCGCGTTCGTGTGTGGGGCGAGGCGGCGCAATGAGGCTGGAAAAGCGGCGTGCATAGGCCCGTCGGCGACGCGACGGGTCAGGTTGGTAGGACAACAGGGTCTGGCGGGCGACGACGGCCTGGGTACCGCGGTCCGATTTTGGAGTGTGTTGCTTGCGTGTGCGGTTGAGTGCGGGGTGCAGGTCGAACGAGAGCCGGCAACAAAGGAAGGGAAAAGCGGCGGCGACCGGAGGCGGCGACGGCGGTTGGAACGACGTCCGAGGCGATGGAGGGCGGGGGTGCGCTGTTCGAGGATCAGCGCTCGATGCGCCGCTCATGCTCGGTCAGGCCGCCGCCAGTGCCGCCCGGGACGAGGACGGGCGGCAGATCGTCGTCGCTCGCATCGTCATCATCGCCGCCGGCGGCCCCGCCGTAGCCGGACTCTTCAGTCGGCTTCTTGACGGTCAGGCGGTAACCCTGGTTGGCAAAGTGCTGCAGAGAGCGCGGCGGGAAGGCATTCGTCAGTCGTCCGTCCGGATGGGTCCACCGGGAGGGGTAGTCGAGAGAAACGAACCTTGATCAGGCGAGTCGTCGGCGGGACGCCTGGATGACTGCAGGTGGCAATTATAGAGTTGGGTGCATGGGCCGTCAGCTCTCTCAATCTCGCTGTGATGGACTGACAGCTCGACAGCGGCCGACGCACTTCCGGGGCGCGTGGACCGTGAAGGGCTCAGAGAAACACTCTGCGAGGATAGGCGCGTCTTCGGGGTACTCTTCGGTCCGGCTCTCGAGGTCGACAAACTGGAAGCGGAGCGAGTAGTCGCCCTCGGCACGGATGGCGATGTCCTATGCGACGAGAAAGCGCACGCACATTAGCATCCTGCGGGCGACAGCGGCGACAGCTCATGTAGTCGACGGACGCACGTGATAGAAGAACCATATGGCAGGAGTTCCTTCGAGATCGTTGAGCCGGACAGCCGACGTCGCCAGGTCTGCCAGGCGGGCGGAGAGGAAGGGAGCTCAGCACGCATCCGCGCACCTGTGCAAGTCTGCACCGGACCAGACGACTCACTGCCGAGGATGTTTCGTTCGGCCCTCGTTGATGGCGAGAGCGGCGGCGCCGACGCGCTGCCGGAGCCGCTGCTCGTACCGGCTCCGCTCACGCTGCCGCTTGTGACTCCGGGGCCGCTACTGCTGCCCGAGACGCTTGTGCTGCCGCTCGATTCTGTCCCTTCGGCAGGGACGAGGGACGGCTGGCCGGCCTTCTGGGCAACCGAGAAGTAGCTGCGGCGCTCGGGCGGTGACAGGGCGCTGCTCGGCGCACTTGTACTCGCTCCTAACGAGGACGGGCCACCCGGCTGCGCAGAACTGCCGGGCCCGGACGAGACGGGCGAGTACAGCTCGGCCGAGACGACAAAGTCGGCGATGTCGATCGTCCTGGCGGGAAGGAGAACGTCGGGGTGAGGAGAAGTTGAGACGTCAGGATTCGGGCGTCGTCGACGGCCGAGGGCCTGGCTTGCTTTCGCACGCACTCGGTGTCGACCTCGGTCTCGACGCCGGTCGCCTGGTCGACCTCAAGCGCGCGGACGCGGACGATGGGAATGTTGGTGATGGGCCGCCGGTCCTTGACGCTCGACTGAGCCAGAGTGTGACGAGTGACAAGTGTGAAGGGAGAGGTCAGCATCCGACGAAGCGGCGCAAGGCGGGGTCGGCACACGCCCGTCCCTTCCTCACCCCGCCCCGAGGCTCGCAAGCTGCGAGAGCCCGGAAGCTCCGGGTCGACGCGTGCCCGGGAACCGGCGACCATGACCCTTCGGCTCTGCCCACCTCCCACCTGCCACGTACCTTGCGGCCGACCTCTGGGCTCTGGGCAGCCTCGAGGGAAAATCTGGAAAGAGGGGTGCGACGCGAACGGCGAAGAGGGAAATCCGGCGGTCAGGTCCGACCACGACCAGGGATTTCGGCGACAGTGCGCCGCAGGGAGGGATGAGAAAAGGCGACGACGAGGCCTCCCGTCGTCTGGAGGGAGAGGAGCGGGTGGGAGGATTGCGCACCGGAGGACCTTGCCCTTCCACTGGCCCGAGACGAAGTGGTGTGGCCGGCCAAAGACCATCGCTGGCTGTCGGCTGCGCGAGGGCAGAGAGCTGGCGCCGGCCGAAGGGCGCTGGCGCTCGCGGGCGGCGGGCGGCGAGAGGACGGCGGCTCGCGGCGCGCGGGCGCTTGAGGC
>Ga0308160_10003682_pt1 | contig 17058 bp, 12 predicted proteins | sample PhyFR1_FD_201036 | JGI IMG/M metagenome (GOLD analysis project Ga0308160, IMG submission 201036) | Phyllosphere microbial communities from UC Gill Tract Community Farm, Albany, California, United States - DLSLF.R1 | ecosystem: Host-associated > Plants > Phyllosphere > Unclassified | place: USA...
GCCATCGCCGGGCGCCTGGGCGTGCCGCTGAGCCTGGACGATTGGGACCAGTTGGGATCGCGGCTGCCGTGCCTGGTCAACCTGAAACCGTCCGGCCAGTACCTGATGGAAGATTTCTACTACGCCGGCGGATTGCCGGCGGTGATGCGCGAACTCGGCGCCGAACTGGAACTGGACGCGCTCACCGTCAACGGCCGCACCCTCGGCGAGAACGTGGCCGACGCGCCGTGCTGGAACCGCGAGGTGATCCACGCGCTGGACACGCCGTTCCGCGAGCAGGCCGGCATCGCCGTGCTGCGCGGCAACCTGGCCCCGGACGGCGCGGTGATCAAGCCCTCGGCGGCCTCGCCGCACCTGTTGCGGCACCGCGGCCGCGCGGTGGTGTTCGAAAGCATCGAGGACATGAAGGCGCGCATCGACGACGAGGCGCTGGACATCGACGCCGACTGCATCATGGTGCTGAAGAACTGCGGCCCGCGCGGTTACCCGGGCATGGCCGAGGTCGGCAACATGCCGCTGCCGCCGAAGCTGCTGCGCGCCGGCGTCACCGACATGGTGCGTATCTCCGATGCGCGCATGAGCGGCACCGCCTACGGCACCGTGGTCCTGCACGCCTCGCCCGAGGCCGCCACCGGCGGCACCCTGGCGCTGGTGCGCGACGGCGACATCATCGAACTGGACGTGCCCGGGCGCTCGCTGCACCTGGAGGTCAGCGACGAGGAACTGCTGCGCCGGCGCAGCGAATGGACCCCGCTGCCGACGCCGCTGCGCGGCTGGAGCAAGCTGTACGTGGAGCACGTGCAGCAGGCGCACCTGGGCGCGGACCTGGATTTCCTGGTCGGCGGCAGCGGCGCCGACGTGGCGCGCGATTCGCATTAGCGGCGCGCCTTTGTAGGAGCGGCTTCAGCCGCGACAGGATCTATCGGTAACGCCTGTCGCGGCTGAAGCCGCTCCTACAACCAGGCATTCAATGCGGCCATGGCCGCATGCAATCGGCGTCCTGCACGAAAGCCCTGCACAGGACCGGATACGCGCCGCGTCACCGAAACGTCATCGACCGCCTCTAGCCTGCGCCGCATCCAAGGGGCAAGGCAGGTCGGTGGCGGCACATCCCAAGCGCGCGTGGGCGCGTATGTTCGCGGAACACGGTCCGGTGCTGCGTGGCTTCTTCGTGCGCCGCGGCGCCAACGAGGACGCCGAGGACATGGTGCAGGAAACCTATCTGCGCCTGCTGCGCGCGCATCAGCACCAGGGCGAGGCGATCGCCAATCCCGAGGCCTACCTGTACACGGTGGCGCTGAACCTGGCGCGCGAACAGGCCGCGCGGCGCAAGCAGGCGCCGCTGCGCATCGACGAGATGGAGCAGTTTTCGCAATTGCTGGCCGCGGGGGACGACGTGGAAGACACGGCACAGCGACAGCAGCGGCAACAGCGCCTGCAGGCCTTGCTGGCCGGCTTGCCCGAACGCACCCGCGCGGTGCTGGTGATGCAGTACCGCGACGGCCTCAGCTACAAGCAGATCGCCGAACGCATGGGTGTGTCCGCGCACATGGTCAAGAAGCACGTGGTGCGCGGGCTGTCGGCCTGTCGCCGGGTGCTGGCCGACAGCGGGGAAAGCTGGTGAACGAGCCCGCTTTCCCGAGCCGCAGCGCCACCGCCGAGGCCGCGCACTGGCATGCCCTGCAACGCATGCAGGCGCTGGACGCGACGCAGCAGGCGCAACTGATGGACTGGCTGACCGCATCGCCGCTGCACCTGCGCGAATACATGGCGGTGCTGCGCGTTGCCGGCGAACTGGGCGAGGCCATGCGCGGCATGGACCTGGACGTGGACGCGCTGCTCGACGCCGACCGTCGCGCCGACACCGACGCGGCGCCGCGCAACGTGATCGCGCTGCCGCTGCCGCAACGGCCGCCGCGTCCCGCCGCGCAGATCCCCCGCGCCGCAGGCCGGCGTTCGCGCCTGCACGGCTGGGGCATGGGCCTGGCCGCGGCGCTGTGCGGCGTGGCGGTGCTGGCCGGCTGGGCCTGGCCGCGCACCGCGACCTACAGCACCGCGCACGGCGAGCAGCGCAGCGTGCAACTGGCGGACCGCAGCACGGTGCATCTCAACGCGCAAAGCATGCTACGCGCGACGATGACGCCTTGGAGCCGGCGCCTGCAGCTGCTGCATGGCCAGGCCAGCTTCGTGGTCGCGCCGGATCGGCGCCCGCTGCAGGTGCTGGCCGGCGCGCTGCGGGTCGAGGACATCGGCACCACCTTCGATATCGCCCTGTACCGGCAACAGGCACGCATCGACGTGGCCGAGGGCCGCGTGCACGTATGGCGCGCCGAACGCCCGCGGCAGCCGATGCTGGCCGATCTCGGCGCCGGGCAGAGCGCGCGCATCGACGCTGGCAGCGGCCGGGTCGAACTGGCCAGCGAGGACGTCGCCGCGATGCATGCCTGGTGGCAACGCCGCATCGTGTTCCGCGACGAACCGCTGGCCAACGTCGCCGAGGATTTCAACCGGCTCAACCGCACCCGCCTGCTGATCGACGACACCGCCGCCGGCGCGATGCGCCTGACCGGCAACCTGCGCGGCGACGACATCGCCTCGCTGCGCGCCTTCCTCGCCGACCAGCCAACGTTGCGCGTCAGCGCCAGCGCCGACGCGATCCGGGTCGGCAGCCGCTTGGCGCCACGGTCGGTCGCACGCTAATCGCGGCGTCGGTCGCCGGCCGCGGCGACCGATTCCCGCGCGCTTTGCGAGATCGGTGCGCAACCGCGAGCGCCGCGGCACTGCGGCCGCAGGCGCACCACGCATCACCGCCTGGCGCGCATCCAGTCATGCCACGAGCGTTCGCTCGCTCGCACGCGCACGCGCGCAACCAGATGAGAAAGCAGCTGCTCGCCCTCGCCTCCTCGCACGTGTCACAGAAAATTCATCGAAAACCGGTGCCCGATCGTCGCTGTCGATCCTCGTAGTCCAGGTACAACGCAGCATTGCGCCCTTCGCGGCGGCGCTGCGTCCCCACCTTCCGCTCCCACTGGACAACGACGATGCGCCGCACCCTGTTCCTTTCCATCGCCCTCGCCCTGCATGCCGGCACCGCCGGCGCCCAGACCGCGCCCGTCGCGGTCGATGCGATTCCCGCACAGCCATTGGCGCGCGCGCTCAACACCCTGTCGCGGCAGAGCGGATTGCAATTCGTCTATGCCGCAGGCGTGGCCGGCAATCCGCAGACCCGCGGCACCAGCGCCGGCGCCACGCCGGAGCAGGCCTTGCAGCAACTGCTCGACGGCACCGGCCTGCGTTACCGCTATCTCAACCCGACCACGGTGACGATCGAAGCCGCTGGCGCGGCGAGCGACGCCCCGCAGGCGATCCCGGCCGCGAGCTCCGCCGCGATGCCGACCGCCGCGCCCACGGCGGACGCACCGGTGAAGGAACTGGACCGCATCCAGGTCCTCGGTAGCTACGCCGGCAGCCTCAGCGCCGCGCTGCGCGAGAAGCGCTACGCCGACAGCGTGGTCGACGTGATCGCCGCCGAGGACATCGGCAAGCTGCCGGCGCAGAACGTGGCCGAGGCGCTGCAGCGCGTGCCCGGCGTGTCGATCGTGCGCGACCGCGGCGAAGGCGTGTACGTGCGCGTGCGCGGCCTGGGCCCGAACTTCCAGGTCACCACGCTCAACGGCCAGACCATGGCGGTCAACGAGAACGTGCGCACCTCCGGGCAGACCGGCCGCCAGTTCCGCTACGACACGCTGCCAGCCGAACTGGTGTCTGGCCTGGAGGTGATCAAGAGCCCCACCGCCGACCTCGACGAAGGCGCGATCGGCGGCATCGTCAACGTGCGCACGTTCCGCCCGCTGGAACTGGGCAAGACCCTGACCAACCTGTCGCTGGAATCGAGCCAGGCGCAGCGCACCCACGCCAACGATCCGCGCGTGTCCGGCCTGTTCAACTGGGTCAACGCCGATGGCAGCTTCGGCATGCTGATCTCCGGCGCCTACGCGCAGCGCAGCCTGCGCCAGGACCGGGTCAACGAAGTGAGCTGGGACTACTACCCCAATGGCGTGCCGGGCGCGCCCGGCGCCTACTACGCGCCGACCGGCTTGCGCCCGACGCTGGAACTGGAGCAACGCGAGCGCACCGGCGTGGCCGCCTCGCTGCAGTGGAAGCCGAGCGCGGCGTGGGAGACCAACCTGGACCTGCTGTACGCCAAGCAGACCGTGCACTACGACGAATACAGCATGGGCGTGGGCTTCGACAGCCTGGCCAAGCTGAGCAACCTGCGCGTCGAGCACGGCGGCATCACCGGCTTCGACTATCGCAATGGCCAGGTGCAGATCTCGCGCGAGACCTCCGGCATCACCGACGACAACCGCAGCGCGCGCCTGTCCAGCACCTGGAGCGGCGATCGCTGGACGCTGGGCGCGGTGGCGTTCCACTCGCAGGCGCACAGCTACGATTCGGACCCGATCCGCCGCACACGCCTGCGCAGCGGCACGAATCTGTCGATGCACGTGGACATGCCGCAGGCCGACGACGACAACGTGCCCAACTGGAGCTTCACCAACGGCTTCGATCCGAACAATCCGGCCACCGTGGCCGGGCGCCGCCTGGAATGGCGCGAGATCGATGCGCGCGACAAGGAAGACGCGCTGCAGTTCGACGCCAAGCGCGCGCTCGACGGCGACTTCTTCCGCGACCTCAAGGTCGGCGCCAAATATCGCCAGCGCTCGCGCAGCTACGACCGCGCCGACCTGCTGCTCAACAGCATCGCCGGCGTGCGTTTCCCGGCCGGCAACTTCACCGCGCTGCCGGTGGACGACATGCTCGCCGACGCCAACGGCAATCTGCCGCGGCAATGGCTGGCGCCGGTCGAATCCACCTTCTGGGGCAACTGGCCGACCGCCACCGACCTGGCCAACACGCCCAACAGCGCCGACCTGCAGAACTCCTATGAGGTGAAGGAAAAGATCGGCTCGGCCTATGCGATGGCCGATTTCGGCAGCGAACTGGCCGGTCGCGCCCTGCGCGGCAATCTCGGCGTGCGCCTGGTGCGCACCGAGCAGACCACCGATGGCCACGCCGACGTCGACGGCACTGCGCAGCCGGTGCATTTCGAGCGCAGCTACAACAACGTGCTGCCCTCGTTCAACGCCGCCTGGGACGTGCGCGAGGACATGGTGCTGCGCACTTCCGCGGCCAAGGTCATCACCCGCCCCGACCTCACCGACCTGTCGTCCAAGCTCACCTTCAACTCCAGCGGCGAGATCCTCACCGCCAGCGGCGGCAATCCCGGGCTCAAGCCGTTCGAAGCGTGGCAGTACGACCTGACCTTCGAGTGGTACATCGACGGCACCTCGGCGCTGACCGGCGGCGTGTTCTACAAGGACATCTCCAGCTTCATCCAGACCCAGATGTCGAACCTGGACTACCAGGGCCAGACCTATCTGCTGTCGTCCAAGACCAACGGCAGCGAAGCGAAGGTCAAGGGCGCGGAAGTGGCCTACCAGCAGGTGTTCGCCGGCCTGCCGGCGCCGCTGGACGGGCTGGGCATGCAGCTCAACTACACCTGGACCGACAGCGAGGCGACCTACCGCGACGGCACCGGCACCTTCACCGACAGCCTGGAAGGCGTGGCCAAAAACACCTACAACGCGGTGCTGTTCTACGAGAAGGGACCGCTGATGGCGCGGGTCAGCTACGGCTGGAGCGACGACATCCTCAACGCGGTCGGCACCGCCAACGTCGCCACGCTCAACAGCGACAAGTTCGGCAGCCTGGATGCGAACCTGGCCTACAAGGTCAACGACAACCTGTCGCTGTTCGTCAACGCGATCAACCTCACCGGCGAGGTGCAGCGCCAGTACGTCGGCGACCACCTGTTCGGCGGCTACACCGACTACGGCCGCACCTGGTCGGTCGGCCTGCGCGCACGTTTCTGAGCCGTGTCCGCGCGGTCGCCGCCGTGGTGCGGCGCTGCGCGCGATGGCGACAGCGCCCGCTGTGGCGCTGTCCGCCGACCCGTCTTCCCGGCCGGTACCACGGCCAGCGGCATACCGCGCTCTGCCGTACCGCCTCTTTCGGAACATGCCGATGCCCTCGATCCCTCGCCCAGCCGCCGTCGCGCTGCTCGTCCTCGCCCTGCTGCCGTTCGCCGCCGCGCACGCCGCAGTCGCCGCGCCGCAGGACACCCTGGAAAAAGTGCTGATCCTCAAACGCCACGGCGTGCGTTCGGCGATGTCCAGTCCGGAACAACTGGGCCGCTACTCGACGCACCCATGGCCGCGCTTCGGCGTGCCGGCCGGATACCTGACGGAGAACGGCGCGCGCCTGGAGCAGTTGTTCGGCGCCTATTACAACGCGCTCTATGCAGCGCAAGGATTGTTCGCCGGCGACGCCTGCGCCAGCGCCTACTACTGGGCCAATCGCACCCAGCGCACCATCGCCTCGGCGCAGGCGTTGGCGAGCACGCTGACGCCAGGTTGCGCGAACAAGGTGCACAGCGTCGCCGACGGCGCCTCCGATCCGCTGTTCGACGGCGCGGCGGCCTTGCGCACGCCCGCCGCCGCCGCGCTGATGCGCGCGGCCATCGCCGGCCGCATCGGCGGCGACGCCGACGCCTGGAACGCGGCGCAGCGCGATGCGATCGACACCCTGCAGCAGTTGCTGTTGCAGTGCGCGCAGCGGCCGTGCCCGGCCGACGCGGGTGCCGGCAAGCAGCGCCTGGACGCGGTGCCCGCGCAGATGAGCGATACCGACGACGGGATTCCCGGCGTCGAAGGTCCGGCGTCGGCCGCCTCCGGCATCAGCGAAAGCCTACTGATGGGCTGGGCCGACGGCCAGGACTTCGCCGCGCTGGGCTGGCAAGGCCTGGACGAAGCCAGCCTGCTGCGCGCGTTCGCCCCGCACCAGGCCGAGTTCGCGCTGCGCCTGCGCGCGCCCACGGTGGCGCGCATGGCCAGTTCGCCGCTGGCCGCGCGCGTACTGGCCACGCTGCAGCAAGGCAGCGACAGCGCCGCGCATACCGCACCGATCGGCGGCGATGCGCGGCTGGTGGTGCTGTCCGGACACGACGGCACGCTGACCCTGCTGGCCGGCATGCTCGATCTGCACTGGCAGTTGCCCGGCTACCAGCCCGACCAGACCGTGCCCGGCGGCGCGCTGGTGTTCGAGCGCTGGCGCCGCGCCGATGGGCAGCGCGTGATCCGCCTGCGCTACACCGCGCAGAGCCTGGCGCAGCTGCGCGAACGGCGTGCGCTGACGCTGCAGGCGCCACCGCCGTCAGCGCCGGTGTTCATTCCCGGCTGCAGCAGCGCCACCCCGGGCTACGACTGCCCATTACCGACACTGGCCACGCTGATCGGCGCGGCGATCGACCCGCAATTCCTGAGCGAATGACGCCATGCCTCCGGCCGTTGGCCGACGACGTGGTTGCCGCATCGGCGCATTCCGCGCCGCTTCCCTGGCCATCGCGCCAGCCGCTGTTCCCCACCACCGCAAGAGGCGATTCATGATCCAGCATCTACGCACCCTCGTGAGCTTCGGCATCGGACTGAGCCTGGCCTGTGCCGGCGTGGCGCACGCGCAATCGGATACCGGCGTGCTCGACGTCCTCAGCTACAACGTCGCCGGTCTGCCCGAGGGCATTTCCAGCAGCAACCCCTCGGCCAACACCGCGCAGCTGGCCCCGAAACTGGCGCCGTACGGCCTGGTCCACGTGCAGGAAGACTTCAACTACCACGCCACCCTGTACGCCGGCGACGCGCATCCCTACCGCACCGCCACCAGCGGCGGCGCCGCCTTCGGCGACGGCCTCAACACGCTGAGCAACTATCCCTTCAGCGACTTCACCCGGGTCAAGTGGAACCAGTGCAACGGCACCGACTGCCTGACCCCGAAGGGCTTCAGCTACATGCGCGTGCGCCTGGCCGACGGCGTGCTGCTGGACGTGTACAACGCTCATCCCAACGCCGGCACCGAAGCCGGCGACCTGTCCGCGCGCCGCGCCAACATCGGCCAGCTCTCGCAGTTCATCCAGACCTGGTCGGCCGGCAACGCGGTATTGGTGATGATGGATTCCAACACCCGCTACACCCGCGCCGACGACAACATCCGCACGCTGATCGCATCCAACGGGCTGACCGATGCATGGGTGGAGCTGGTCAAGGGCAGTGCACCGGCCGCCGGCGCCGAGCCGCTGCTGTGCGGCACGCCGCCGACCAACGCCTGCGAAGTGGTCGACAAGATCCTGTACCGCGATGCGCCGCAGCTGACCCTGGTCGCCAACCGCTACCAGCTCGATCCGGGCAGTTTCTACGACAGCGCCGGCAAGCCGCTGTCCGACCACTACCCGCTGTACGCGCAGTTCGGCTGGGCGGTCGGCACCGCCGTGCGCACCAGCGACCAGTTCGGCGGCCCGCACGGCATGCCGTTCAACGATCTGGCCGACAGCGCCAGCGCGCGTCCGCTCAGCGGCGTGACCCTGCGCGGCGCCGAGCGCCTGGATAACGTCGGCGTGATCCTGGACACCGGCAAGCTGCTCGCGCACGGCGGCACTGGCGGACAGGCGACCACTCTGTCGCTGGGCGCCAACGAGACGCTGACCTCGGCCACCGTCAGCGTCGGCAAGTACAACGACACGACCCGCGTGTTCTCGCTGAGCCTGCGCACCAGCACCGGCCGCAGCGTGCAGGTGGGCAAGCAGACCAGCGAGACCTACACGCTGACCGCGCCCAGCGGCTGGCACATCGCCGGCTTCACCGGCCGCGCCGGCGACGCGATCGACAAGCTCGGCGTGGTGTACCGGAAGAACTGACAGGGACGGCGGGACGCCACACGCCCGCGCGCAAACGGCAATGGCGCTCGTTACGGCGAGCGCCGTTCGCCAGGCCGCGGGGTTTGCCGCTGCGCATCCGACAGGGCGCCAACGCCGGCACGCCGGTAGCGGACAGGTCGCGACAGCGCGTGCAACCGGATCATGGCGTCTCGGCGCGCAGTTTCAGCGCCGGCACCGGCATCGCCGCCAATGCCTCGATGTCGCGCGCACGCGCGGCCTTGAGTTGCGCGAACAACGCGCGGATCTCGGTATCGCCGTAAGCGCGGCGGCTCAAGCCGATCATCAACACGCCGTGGCCGGCGGGGCTGGGCACGTAGCGATACGCGTTCCATTCGACGATCGTGTTGCCCTCGGCATCGGTGGCCGACAGCACGAAGTCGAGCAGCGCCTGGTCCTTGGATTCGCTGAGCAGCGGGGTGTAGTGCACCACCGGATCGGTCGCCTTGCGCCGCTCCAGTTCGGCCACCTTGATTCCCAGCAGTTGCTCGGGCGTGGCCGACCGATCGTCCAGCAGATCCAGCATCAGCATCGACTGGTAGCGCTCGACGTTCTGCCCCTGCGGCACGTATTCGTGCTTGTAGAAATCCGGGCGCGGATGGCTGCTCCAGGCCAGATGGTAGGCGGCGCCTGCCAACTGCAACGGGCCGGGCACCGTCAGATAATCCTTCGTCTGCTGCCCTGCGGCAGCGGCCGCAGCGGTCACGCACAACAGGGCGTACAGGCCCATCCGCAGCAGCGGTCGCACGATCATGCGCATCGTTCCAGTCCTTTAGAGAGTGTTGCAATCGAAATGCCGGCGGCGCCGGGCGCCGCGGCAAGCAGTTGTGGCAGCTGCCGCAACGGGATGCAGGGCCGACCATGGCACGCGCGCCGCATGCGCGCCAATCCGGCAGCAGCGACCGGGCCGCAGGACCCGGCCGCTGCAGGATCGGACGCGGCTCAGGCCTGCTTCGGATCCGGGCCGTAGGCGTTGGCGCCCTTGACCCCTTCCATGAACATGAAGACCAGGATCACCACGCCGCCCAGCCAGGGAATCAGGCCCAGCAGCACGTACCAGCCGGACTTGCCCTGGTCGTGGAAACGGCGCACCTGCACCGCGATCGACGGCACCAGCACGGCGAGCGAATACAGGCCCAGCAGCACGACCGCCACCAGCGACAGCATGCTGGTCCCGTTCTGGCCGCCGACGCCGCCGCCGATTCCCATCAACACCATCAGCACGGTGATCACCACGATGTTCAACAGCGTGAACATCCAGTACTCCTTGCGCCGCGAACGCCCGGAAAAATCCGCGTAGCGCTTGAGCGGCATCAACATCCATTCCATTGTGTTTCCTTTTTTCGAACCGCTGCCTCACTGCAGCGGGCGGCATGGTGGCATAAACGCCGCCGCAGGGAAACGCTTGCAGCTACTCGCTCGCCGCCTCCAGCGCCTGCGACAGGCGCTCCACCGCGATCACTTCCATGCCCTTGACCACGCCGGTCTTGGGCGCATTGGCCTTGGGCACGATGGCGCGCTTGAAACCGTGCGTGGCCGCTTCGCGCAGCCGGTCCTCGCCGTTGGGCACCGGGCGGATCTCGCCGGACAGGCCGACCTCGCCGAAGGCGATGGTCTTCTCCGCCAGCGGCTTGTCGCGCAGCGAGGACAGCACCGCCAACAGCACCGGCAGATCGGCCGCGGTCTCCTGCACGCGGATGCCGCCGACCACGTTGACGAACACGTCCTGGTCGCCGACCAGGATGCCGCCGTGCCGATGCAGCACCGCCAGCAACATCGCCAGGCGGTTCTGCTCCAGGCCCACCGCCACCCGCCGCGGATTGGACAGCGGCGAGGCATCGACCAGCGCCTGCACTTCCACCATCAGCGGCCGCGTGCCTTCGCGCGTCACCATCACGCAGCTGCCGGGCTGGTTGGCGCTGCTGCCGGACAGGAAGATCGCCGACGGATTGGACACTTCCTTCAGCCCCTTCTCGCCCATCGCGAACACGCCCAGTTCGTTGACCGCGCCGAAGCGGTTCTTGAACGCGCGCAGCAGGCGGAAGCGGCTGCCGCTCTCGCCCTCGAAATACAACACCGCATCGACCATGTGCTCGAGCACGCGCGGCCCGGCGATACCGCCTTCCTTGGTCACGTGGCCGACCAGGAACACCGCGGTGCCGGTCTCCTTGGCGTAGCGCACCAGCCGCGCCGCGCTCTCGCGCACCTGGCTGACCGAGCCGGGCGCGGCGGTCAGCGACTCGGTCCACAGGGTCTGCACCGAGTCGGCCACGATCAGCTTGGGCTGGGCCGCGCTGGCCTGCTGCAGGATCTGTTCGATGCCGGTCTCGGCCAGCGCGTTGAGGCCGTCCAGCGGCAGGTCCAGGCGCACCGCGCGGCCGGCGACCTGGGCCAGCGATTCCTCGCCGGTCACGTACAGCACCGGCAGCGTGCTGGCCATCTTGGCCAGCGCCTGCAGCAGCAGCGTCGACTTGCCGATGCCCGGATCGCCACCGATCAGCACCACCGCGCCTTCGACCAGGCCGCCGCCGAGCACCCGGTCGAATTCGCCGATGCCGGTGGACACGCGCGCCTGGTCGCGATGCTCCACGTCCTTGAGCGCGGTGATCTTCGGCGCCTCGGTCTTGCCGGCCCAGCCGCTGCGCCGCGCCGCGGCCGGCGCCTTCGCCGCCGACGCGCTTTCCAGCACGATCTCGCTCAGCGAATTCCACGCCCCGCACTCGGTGCACTGGCCTTGCCATTTGGTGTACTCGGCGCCGCAGTCGCCGCACACATAGGCCGTTTTCGCTTTTGCCATCTCGCTCTTTTCCGCTGCCAGGAGGCACCAGCATAGGCGCTGGCGGTCTCAGGTTGCGCGACTGGGCACATGGACCGCCGCCGATGCCCGCGACGGCGTCGCGCCCACCGATGGCGGCGGCGGCAACCTGATCGGCCACAAACCGTGCGTATCGGCGGCAAAACATCGGCGAACTGCAACTGTAGCCACGCACACATCACGTACGTAACGGACCCAATGGCGCTGCGCAGTTGGCAGCGTCGCTTGACTGGCGGGTGCCGCTACGGCTCTGGCAGCTTGAAAGGTCGTCACGCCGTCGGTACCTCAGGCGCCAGTGTCCTCGGGCTTAAGGCCCATCGAGTATTCCTCGATATCCTTGCCATCGACCCAACCGCTGGCGCAGTCGCCAGCGTAGTGACCATCCGGCTTGAGTGTGCAGGCGATGCCCGTTGTCGGGCGTTTCCATTCGGTCGGCGCGTCGGCGCCCTTGCACATCGCGTTGCCCTTGCAGAGCTTCACGGTACGGGTTGGAATCGCCATGACCAGGGCACGCACCAAAACCCCGTCCTTGCGTTGCGCCGCCTGCAGGCAGAGCAGCTGGTTCACTCCGAGATGTGCGACGGGCTTGCCTGAGGCTGGTTTGAAACTGTCCTTGAGCGTGACGCCGTTTTCGGCTCCAACAGCGCCGAACGACAGGTTCGAGGTGCAGTCGTCGCCGGCGTCGATCGCCGTGCCGTCAATGGTGCAGGCAGTGTTGCCGTGCGTGTCACGGGTGCAGGCCACGGCAGAGCCAGGCGACGACGCCTGCAACATCACCTGCAAGGCGTGCGCATCGCCTGGCGCGGCTGACGCCACCGAGGCTGTCAGCAGAACAACCAGGCTCAGCATCCATCCACAAGAGTTGATGATCTGTCTCCTGCTGAGACGGCTCCTCACGCTGCCTTTGACGGAGCCGGCGATGGCCTTGTGTCTGGAATTAACGAGCATGGTTGTCACGGGCTTCTCCTAAGCGATCTTTTTGCACAATGCATACATCCGGGCAATCGCCGGCAACTGTGTTGCCGGCATGATCTGGACCCTGGCGTTCGGCGATCAGCCGAAATCATCGACTGGGGCGTCATCGTGATTCGAGACCGCCCCTTGCCGCTGCGCGCTTTCATGTGCGTTCGCTCTCCACATCCTTCAACGTCGGCGTCGTGGAACGCACGCAGCGCTCAACGCGCCTTGTACAGCTCGCTCAACCGGTCCGGCTTGCCGGCGATGCGCTCCAGGTGCGGATACTGCAGGCCGCCGTGGTAGGCGATGCGCAGCGTGTCGTAGCGGTTGCCGCGCTTGACCAGCAGCTCGATCGGCGCGGTGCCGCCCTTGGCCGCGGTGATCGCTTCCTTGATCGTGTCGGCGCTGAACTCGCGGCCGTTGACCGCGACCACGCTGTTGCCGGCGATGATGCCGGCATCGAACGCCGGGCCGTCCCACAGCACGTCCTGCACGCTGCCCTTGTCGTCCAGGCTCAGGCCCAGCGAATAGGTCAGGCCGACACCCTTCTTGGTCGCCTCGTAGGTCTTGATCGCCTCGTTCGGCTGGTCGCTGTAGACCAGCTTCCAGCCGCTGGCCTCGATGCCGCCGACCAGCGAACCGTGGCCATCGACGCGGCTGCGCAGGAACGTCGCCCAGTCGTACTTGGCCACGCCGTCGAGCGTGGCGACGATGTCCTCGAAGGTATACGGATTCACGTCCCAGGCGCCGTCGTGCATGCCGAAGAAGGCCTTGGCGAAGTCGTCGATCGAGCGCTTGTTGCCGCTCAGCTCGCGCAGCTTGGCATCGGCTTCCAGCCACAGCATCTGCCCGCCGGAATAGTAGTCCTCGCTCATCTGGTAACTGCGGTAGGCGCGCGGCCGGCGCAGCGACATGGTCGGATCGTTGGTGGTGTCCTGCAGCGCGCGCCAGGCCAGGCCGGGGCGGCCGCGCTGGTAGGTGGCGGCGACGTCGGCGAGCGCGTCGCGCGCCTGGCTCTGCGTCCACAGGCCGGAACGCGCGGACAGCACTTCGCCCCAGAACTGGGTCTGGCCTTCGTACAGCCACAGCAGGCTGTCGCCCATCGGCACGTTGAAGTTCGGCGTGGCCAGGTCGGCGCCGCGGCGGTACTTGCCGTTCCAGGAATGGTTGAACTCGTGCGGAAGCAGGTCGCGCCGGTCCCAGCTCTTGTCCCACTCGGTGAAGTAGTTGAGCGGGCCGCTGTTCTCGCTGGAGCGGTGATGCTCCAGGCCGATGCCGCCGAGCTTCTCGGTCAGGGCCAGCAGGAATTCGTAGTGGTCGAAATGGCGCGCGCCGTACAGCTTGTCCATCTGCTGCACCAGCGCCGCGTGCGCCTTGATCTGCTCGGGCTTGGCCTCCAGCGACTTGGCCTCGTCGGCGAACACGTTCAGGTACACCGGCGCCTTGCCGGTATCGAGCGCGATGCGCTTGTAGTACTTGCCGGCGAACATCGGCGAATCGACCAGGTCGTCGAAGTCGATCGGCTTGAACGTCACCGTGTCGCCGACCCGCGTGGCGGTCTCCAGCGCGGTGGCGTAGCTCCAGCCCGGCGGCAGGGTCACGCTGGCCTGGGCCTTGATGTTGCGCGCGTAAGTGCCGGCCGGGTACAGCGCGGTGGTGTTCCACTGCAGGTTGAGCATCTCCGGGGTCATCATCACCCGGCCCTGGCCGTCGCCCTGCGAGGACAGGAACTGGTACTCGGCGACGATCTCGCTGGCGCCCTGCGGCACCTCGACCTTGAACGCGTACACGTCGAACTGGTCGCGCTTCCACGGCAGCACCTGGCCGTTGGCCTTGATCACCAGCCCGGCCAGCTTGTCGATCGGCCCGGTCGGCGAATGGTTGCCGGGGATCCACTGCGGATACAGCAGGGTCATCGGACCCGGCGTGGCCGGCATCGTGGTGCGCACGCGGAAGATACGGTGCGCCAGGTCGGTGGCGTCGACATCGATCTTCAGGGTGCCGGCGAACGGCACGTCCTGCGGCGGCGCGGTCTGCGCCGAGGCCTGGAAGGCGGCGGTGGCGGCCAGCAGCAGCGGCGCCATCCAGGCGGTGGACTTGGTCATGGGGTCTCCAGTGGGGTGCGGCGAACGGACAACCCCTCGATGCTATGCCGCCTGCGCCGCGGCGTTCCATGCCATTGGTCATGCATCGGCGCCATTGCCGGCGACACCGGGCCAATATTCGCGCCGAGGCGAGCGCCACAACGCAAAAAGCCGCCCGGAGGCGGCCTTTTGCGTTGTGGCGACTGCGCGCCCTCAATGCATCATGTTGACGTTGAGGTTGTGCATGACCCACAGCGAGCCGACCACCACGATGCCGATGATCAGCAGCGAGAACAGGCCCACGTGCACGTTGGAGCGCTGCTCGGCGGAGCGGTCCATGTGCAGGAAGTAGATCAGGTGCACCAGCATCTGCACCGCGGCCAGCACCGCGATGACGATGACGGTCACGCCCTTGGGGAACGCGCCGCTCATCACCATGCCGAACGGGATCACGGTGAGCACCACCGCCATCACGAAGCCGATCAGGTAGGACTTCAGGCCGCTGCCGTGCGACTCGGCGTGTGCGTCGGAAGAAGAGTGGTTGGCCATTACAGCGCTCCCAGCAGGTAGACGATGGTGAACACGCCGATCCAGATCACGTCCAGGAAGTGCCAGAACAGGCTCAGGCACGCCAGGCGGGTGGTGTTGCGCGGGGTCAGGCCGTTCTTGGCGACCTGGATCACCAGCACCGCCATCCACAGCAGGCCCGAGGCCACGTGCAGGCCGTGGGTGCCGACCAGGGTGAAGAACGCGGACAGGAACGCGCTGCGGCCGGGGCCGGCGCCCTCTTCGATCAGGTGATGGAACTCGTAGATTTCCATACCCAGGAAGCCCAGGCCCAGCGCCGCGGTGACTGCCAACCAGCCGTACAGGCCGCCCAGGCTGCGCTTGTGCGCGGAGATCATCGCCAGGCCGAAGCTCAGGCTGCTGAACAGCAGCAGGAAGGTTTCCACCAGCACGAACTTCAGGTCGAACAGTTCCTTGGCGGTGGGGCCGTCCACCGTCGCGCCGGCCAGCACCGCGTAGGTCGCGAACAGGCCGGCGAAGAGCAGGCAGTCGCTCATCAGGTAGACCCAGAACCCGAACACGGTGTTGCCGCCGCTGTCGTGGTGGGCGTGGTCGTCGTGGCCGTCCGCGTGGACGGCGTGATGGTTGTCGAGCGTCGTGGAGGACATGGTTCAGACCGCCTTTGCGGCATGTGCCGCCTGTTGCTGCTCCAGCAGGGCGAAACGCGCGTTCTCGATGCGTTCCACTTCCTCTGCCGGGACCCAGTAATCGACGTCGTCGTCGAACGTGCGCGCGATGAAGCTGCCGATCATGCCGACCAGGCCGATGATCGCCATCCACCAGATGTGCCAGATCAAACCGAAGCCCAGCACCACGCTGAAGGCGCCGATCCAGACCCCGGCCGCGGTGTTGCGCGGCATGTGGATCGGTTCGTACTTGGCCGGACGCGTCCAGGCCTTGCCCTTGACCTTGTCTTCCCAGAACTGGTCGCGGTCGTCGATGTGCGGCAGCACCGCGAAGTTGTAGAACGGCGGCGGCGAGGAGGTGGCCCACTCCAGCGTGCGGCCGCCCCACGGGTCGCCGGTCAGGTCCAGGTTGTCCTTGCGCTTCCAGACGCTGTAGCCGATCTGCACCAGGTTCAGGAAGATGCCGATGCCGATGATCGCCGCGCCGGCCGCGGCCACCATCAGCCACGGCGCCCACTCCGGGTGGTTGTAGCTGTTCATGCGCCGGGTCATGCCCATGAAGCCGAGCACGTACAGCGGCATGAAGGCGACGAAGAAGCCGACGATCCAGCACCAGAACGAGGCCTTGCCCAGCGTCTCGTTGAGCTTGAAGCCGAACGCCTTCGGGAACCAGTAGGTCAGGCCGGCCAGGTAGCCGAACACCACGCCGCCGATGATCACGTTATGGAAGTGCGCGATCAGGAACAGGCTGTTGTGCAGCACGAAGTCCACCGCCGGGATCGCCAGCATCACCCCGGTCATGCCGCCGATGGTGAAGGTGATGATGAAGCCGATCGTCCACAGCACCGGCGCGGTCATGCGCACCCGGCCGCGGAACATGGTGAACAGCCAGTTGAAGATCTTCACCCCGGTGGGGATGGAGATGATCATCGTGGTGATGCCGAAGAACGCGTTGACGTTGGCGCCCGAGCCCATCGTGAAGAAGTGGTGCAGCCACACGATGAACGACAACACGCCGATCGCCGAGGTCGCATACACCATCGAGGTGTAGCCGAACAGGCGCTTGCTGCTGAAGGTGGCGATCAGCTCGGAGAAGATGCCGAACGCCGGCAGGATCAGGATATAGACTTCCGGGTGGCCCCAGATCCAGATCAGGTTGACGTACATCATGGCGTTGCCGCC
>Ga0308160_10003683_pt1 | contig 17053 bp, 19 predicted proteins | sample PhyFR1_FD_201036 | JGI IMG/M metagenome (GOLD analysis project Ga0308160, IMG submission 201036) | Phyllosphere microbial communities from UC Gill Tract Community Farm, Albany, California, United States - DLSLF.R1 | ecosystem: Host-associated > Plants > Phyllosphere > Unclassified | place: USA...
CACCCGGTCCCGCCGCCCTCTGAATTGCCTTGTGTCATACCCGCGTCATCCCTGAGCTATCTGTCTATTTCGTCGTACGTCGATGCAAGCTTCCAGCTTGCTCGACAGCTCTCCCTGCTCAAGGTCCGGCCGCGATTGACGAGCGTCCCTTCGTCCTAGCTCTCCACCGCACGCCGCCTACAGACGCGTCGGCCTCCCCGGTCTCCGATCCTACCGGGCTCTGCCTTCCAGCACCCCAGCGTCTTGACAGCAACTATACGAGCGAAGGCTCCTTTAAGTTCGATGTGCGTCTCGGCACTGCATCTCGGTGGCGAGAGGGCACCCAGACTAACCTCAATCTTGCCGGCCGCTCAGGCCGCGGCCCGACCTCCCGCTCGAGATCCAGCTCGGCATCCTCCGCCAGACGGCGGCCGACCTGCTCAGCGAAGAGCTTGGCTGGCCAAGCGAAATCAGGACTCGGATGCGGTTCCTCAAGAAGTGCTCAAGGGTCTCTAACGAGTGGAGGGTCCGTCGCCCGGCGCCTGGCAGGCGGCTCGTCCTCCTCCTGCGAGCCGAGCTGATCCGCAGCACCCCTTCCCCACCGTGTGGCCCTGCAGCTCGAGGCCACCAAGCTGATGTGGCACGATGTCTCTGTGGAGAACTATCCTGGCTTAAACTTCCGCGACGCGGTCGACGTCCTCAAGGCCGACCCCGTCATCGCCGGCTTCGTCAAGCGGATCGAGAACCCCGGCCGGCGGGCCGACTACACAAACGCCATCCTCGCCCTCCTGCCCCGTCTCACCAACGTCGAGATCGTCCGCGGCCTCGTCTGGGACCAGATCAAGCCGCTCTCCACCAATGCGTCTGCGAAGCGTCGGAAGAGTAGGCCCAAGCCGCGCTTCCTCTCGGTCGTCGTCAACCTGTCGGCGTCGGTCGCTCGGCTCGGCGACTACTTTGATCTGAGCGAGCTCGACCGCTTCGGCCTGCACGTCATGGCGCCCTGGGCCGACTATCGGCCTCTCCTGGGCGATGTGCCGCGGTTTGTCCGCGAGTGGGAAATGACGGCCGACTCGCTTGACGGCGTCCAGGACCTGCTCGGCTCGATTGCCGACCGGGCCGGCGTCCGCGTCCTTCATCTCGCGGCAACCAGCGCAGCCGACGCCACGCCTACCGGCGAGCGCAAGCCGTTGTCGCCCAACCCACTTCAGCTCTTCCCGGAGCTTCGATTTCTCCGGCTCCGGTGTTTTGACCCGACCTCGGTCCTCTCGACCGCGCACGATAAGCTCACCTACCTCACGCTCGGCCCGCTCGCCTGCGAGTCCAGCCAACCCCTCGAGCCCGCGGACAGGTACGACAGCTCGACCGAGGTTGAGACCGACGAGGAGGCGGCGGGCGAGGAAGAGGAGGCTGTCGGGAAGGAGGCCGACCAGCCAGGCGCCGATGTCGGCGACGGCCACTACGCATCGAAGCCTTTCAAAGACGACGACCGCGACGACTACAGCAGCGGCAACGACGGAGATGCCGAGGACGACAGCGACTGCCAGGCGCGAGCCTCGCGCGCTCGGCGCACCGGCACTTCGGCCCGGCAGGCGGCCTCTCAGCCTCCCAACTTGGCCGACAAGGAGGACGAGGACGACGCGCACGTACGAAAGCCTCGACGAACTTATCAGAGGCGAGCCGGCATTCCGGAAGACTGGAGGAGGCACATGGCTGCCGTGGCAACTGGCTATGGGCCCGACGCGCCGATCCGGGTCGCCGCCTGGCGCGTCGCTCGCATCCACCGGGCCGCGCCCAACCAGTTCCCCTCGCTTGTCGGCGTCGGCTTCATCCCCTGCCAGGACGGACATTTCTCCTTTAAGTCCTGGCCGCGGCGCCGGCTCGAGGGCATCCGGCCGATGGCGCGCGCCCTTCAGGCGGCCAAGCTCACCATGCTCGACGAGGACGGTGAGCGCTGGCAGGACCCGTGGTTCGACGAGCTCGAGTACCCGGGACTAGGTCAGTAACGGGCATCCGCAGAGCCAACGCTGGATGGTCGCACGCGCTGATCGCGAACCGTCGCTCGCCTCCCGATCGGAAGCCCCTAACTTCTGATCTGCCCGAGCCGACATGCTTGGCGCGTCTCCTCGCTTCACAGACTGCATTGACTCCGAACTCGTTTCAACATCATTCACCTTCCCTGCCCGCCTCATCTGATCGCTCCTGCCGCCTTCACCGCTCACTTGCGCGCGTGTGCTTTCTGTCTCCTTTCGCTGGCTTTTTTCGAATTTCTTGTACCACAATGACTTCCTAATCGGCATGCCAGCAGGAGGTTTTTTTGCGCGCGACTGGTTCGTGCAGCGCCTTGCGCCTTCTTTTCATCACCGTCGTTTTGATTGGGAGAGAAGTCGCTGAGGGGACAGAAAGGGGTCGCATAAGTATCTCGCCTGCCCTTCTCCTTCTTCCCGGACCTGGCCCGCAACCATCCTTCACCCTCCTCTTCGCTCACAGTCGCACGCCTCACAGTCTGCCGATCAGCCAGAGATGCAGCCGGCTGTAGATCTCATCGGCCAGCGTCCGTTTGTTCGGCTCGATCGGACCGGCGCCGATCGAGGACCGGTCGAGCGAGAGGATTAGGAGGTTCTCGCGGGCGGCGAGGGTGCCCGTACCGGCTGCGTGGGAAAAGCCCGATGACGATGGCTCGCCTTTCGCAGCCTGGGGGCGATGACGCTGATGTCAGCTGGGATCAAGACCGGGCGCATACATTCCTCCCTCCTTGCAGTGAACAGGGCACCCACCTCGCCCTCGGCCTTGTGGTGGTCGCCGGGCAAGAAGCGCTCGACCGTGCGCTTGAGCCAACCGGTCGCGCCTCCGTGGTGGGGCACCTCGTCGTCCTTGAGGTAGACGTAGGCGAGTCGGACGGTGTCCTTGCGCGGATCGTCAGGGATGCCTCCGTAAGCTGCATCGATCGTCTGCTGAGCGGTCTCTGCCAGCGGCAGTCGCGTGCCAGCGTCAGGCGAGTAAGAGCGCTCACAACGACGAACCAGAACGCGTATAGGGACGAACCGCCCCCGGCTTGGAAGCGAGCGTGCACCTTCTTAACGGCCGCGACAGCGACGACGATCCGCTTTGGTCGGCCGGCCGGCGTCGTCTCGAGCCGCTTGAGGGCGAGGTCAAAGACGTCCTGGAGCCACTGCTGCCGGACGTCCTTGGCGAGTGGGTGCCCGGCGTCGAACTTTGCCCGGTCGCGCCAGGGCAGGAGCGCGAGGCCATCGACGTACGGGCAGCCGAGCTTGCCAGCGAGCTCGGGGCCGACCGTGCGCTTGCCACTTGATGCGGTGCGGGCGAAGCGGGCAACGGCGGGGAAGGGCGACGTCAGGCACGCCGGCGGAAAAAGGGGGGGCGATTGGCCCTCCTCTCGCTGCTCGGCCGAAGAGGAATCGCATGAGACGCACCTCCCGGCGACGCCCTGACGCGATCAGAAGAGTACGAACGCATATCCGTCAGTCGCCGAGCTCGCCTTCTGTCGGTCACGGGCGCAACGTCCAGCGGTGCGGGCGAGCGGAGCGGGCATGATGCAAGGGGCGGACGGACGAGGAGGTAGACGACCAGGGGCTTGTTGAGCGGGTTCGTCGGAAGGAGCTCTGGCGAAGTCATGGCTGCTTGAAGGTGTTTTTGAGGTAGGCTGGCAGGTGCGGGAGTTGGTCTGAAGGTCTAGGGGTCGAGCCCGAGATCGATGGTGGTGGTCAGAGGGGGGTGAGCGCGCAGCAGATCCGCCCGAGCCAGGACTCCGACCTCCGGAAGCTCGCCGACGGCAGGCAAGTCATCATGGCACAGAAGGGGGAGACGTGCAGAGCGGGGAACAGGGGAGAGAGCGGGGGTGAGCAGACGTATGGAGCAGGAGAGGGTGAGTGAGTCGATACAAGGGGGCGCGCGCTCGCGCGTGCAAGGAAAGAGAGGCAGAAAGGAGAAGGCAAAAGGTCTGGCGGTCGAGGGTCCCGAGAACGTCCGAGGCAAGAGAAGGAGAGGGGAAGGGCAGGTCGGTCGCTACTCGACACCGAAGCCGGCCGTTTCCTCGACGCTGGGAAGGGTAAGAAGTGCGCAGCCATCAGTCTGAGAACGGTGTCGTCACGCGACGAGGGGGATTCGAGGGCGACACTCACGCCCACGACAGCTTGGTCTCGAGGTCCTCGAACGTCGCATACGGCGGCAGGTCGATCCGGTTGAAGCACGTGTGGCTCGACGGCAGGTTGGTCGGCGCGCCCGACTTTTCGATCGTGAACCGCCTGGGGCCATCCGACCCTTGGAGGTCCTTGAAGCCGTTGACGGGGATGCGCGAGGTTCCCGTGCTAAACTGGAGAAGCCGCGCCTTCTTCTCGGCCGGCCAGGCCGTCACGCACTTCCAGAACCAGCCGACAATCTCGTCGCTCGGGTTGTAACCGCGCTGCGGGCAGGGAAGGGGGGGGGGGGAGGGAGAAGGATCGATTGGGCGGTCAGCGCTGTCTGAGGGCTGACAGAGAAGGAGCTCGACTCACGTAATCGGTGTGCTTCTTCCAGTCCTCCATGTCAACCTCGGACACGCCGCCGATGAGGAGCTCGAGCTCGCGCTCGTCGAAGACGTTGAGGAGCTCTTGGGGGATGAGCTCGTTGAAGCCGCTCATGAGCGCGAGGTGCTGCTCCTCGACCCGCTTAGCCATCCGGTACTCGGTCATCGCCCTGTGTGTGAGGGCACAGGAGATCCTGTCAGCGAGACGGCGAGGTCCAAGAGGGATAGCCCACGATCAATGGTCAGACGCACATGACGTAGTCCTTCTTGTTGGCTTCGGTGACCTCGATCTTTTCGCCGCCGGGGACGAGTGGGATCTCAATCATCTCACCAAAGCGGTCCTCCTCGGTCGAGAAGGTGTTGTCGAGGACGTCGGTGATGTCGTTCTCGCTGGGGCGTCGCATGATCGACGGGAGGGTCAGCTACGGGCGCAGAGGACGGAGAACGACCTGCTCTTGACGTACAGCATCCACTTGAGGCCGCGGTAGAGCTCGTCGTCGGCGCTCTCGAGGTCGGAGAACAGCAGCTTCTTGCCGAGCAGCATCTTGTAGAAGCTGCCGATAAAGTGCGTGTCGAGGAAGCGCCGGTGGAAGACGGCCATGCCGAGGACGCGGCCGACAAATTTGAAGTCTAGCGGTATGGCGGAGGCAAGAGCGAGGTCAGCGCAGAACGCTTCGAGCGAGGACGCCACGAGACGCACAGTTGAGATGCTCTGGGTTGATGCCCGAGGCCGGGTTGATCTGGAGCGTGTAGTTGTCGACGGCCGAGTACTCGAACAGGCCGTAGTTTGGGTCGAACAGCTGGCTCGAGAGCAGGAAGAACCACTCGCGCGAGAGCCCGCCATAGTCGAGGCCGTCCTCGCCCTCAAATTTGATCATGAGGCGCTTCTTGAGCTCGTTGGGCGTCTGGCGCATGACCTCGACGTACGAGTTTTCAAACATCATTTCGCGCGAGACCTTAAGATGGACCTGGCCGACGACGGGCCGGAGCGTCGGCTGCGAGCGGAAGTAGACGAGCTTGCGCCGGAAGTCGCGCTGGTACTGGGGGACGTCGGCCCCGAGCGACGACGGCAGCCGGGGGTCGTCCCACGTCGTCGTCTTGGTGTTGTGGTCGACAAAATAGACGCGCGCGGTCGAGGTGAGTCGCATCTCAAAGCCGGAAGGCAGCGGGCCGAGGTTGGATGCCGCCGTCGGCTGCGTCGCTGCTTGGCCCTCAGACGCGATCGGCGCGACCGTCTGCCGCGGGTCGCGCCATGTCGTCGACCGGTCGTTATGGTTGACAAAGTAGGGCCGGCCCGTCGGCGTAAAGCGCTGCTCCCAACCGGCCGGGAGGGGACCGCCGGCGGTAGGGGTGCTGGCGGCAGCGCTTGGACCGGTACTAGAGGCGGGCGAAGCGGCGCTCATCTGGCTGCTGGACGAGGCTCGGTTCGGCAGCGCCTGGGACGCCGCGCCCGGATAGCCAGCGGCGACGGCCGCCGATGAAGCGGTCGATGCATTGCCCGTCGGCGGGCGCGTCCAAGACGTCGTACGGGAATTGCTGAGGCGCGAGGAGAGTGAACGTCAGCCACCGAAAGAGCGAAATGACAAGGACGAGATGACGGACTGGTCGACGTAGAATGTCCGATTCGAGCTGTCGAGTCGCCGCTCCCAGCCAGGCGGTAAGGGTCCGTGCCGGTCGGCATGCGGACCGTAGGCTGCGTCGGGATCAATCACTGGCGCGGGCTGCTGGGTGGGCTGCTGGACTGGCTGCTGGTGCTGCTGTAGCGGGGCGACGCTGCCGCCGGAGGGGATCCGCTGCTGCTGCTGCTGCTGCTGCTGCTGCTGCTGCTGCTGCTGAGCCCAGACGTGCTGCTGGTGATTCGCAGGATGCGTCGGCGGCACGGGCGGGGCCGTTCGACTCGGGCCCTGGCCATACTGCTGCTGCTGCTGCTGCTGCTGTTGAGGCGCGAAGCCCGGCCCACCGGTCGCAGATGACGGGAACTGGGCGTGCTGGCCGACGAGGGTGTCTGGCCGACGAAGGCTTCCTCCGGCCATACTCGACGGCAGGCCAGTCGAAGGCGGCGGAGCGGGCGCGACCGCCGGCCGAACCTCGTCGGCGACGAGGCGGAAGTTGATCTGGCCATGGACGAGGAGGCCGTCGGTCCCCTTCTTGAGCTCCTTGGTCATGTTGCCCGAGCTGTCGGCGCCACGCTCGTCGTTGACGCGGTGCTCAAGAAGGCCGAGCGTCGCCTGACCGCGCTTGGCGAGCTTCTTCTCGTCGAGCAGAAGGATGCTAACAACGGCCGAGCTCGGGCAGGTGCTGCGGGAGAGGTGGAGCCGGCGAGACCGGGGGGGGCGGCTCAGCTCAGCCTGCCGGCGTTAAGTGGACGGCACAAGCGCCGTACAATTCAAAGGTCTCGTCCCAGTAAGGGTTCAGGGTCTGCGGAGAGCGTCCGCTGGTCAGCTCGGAGCTCCAAGAGTGGGCCGGGGGTCGGGACGCACCTTCTTGACCGCTTTCGTCCGGCCAATCTCCTGCCGGTCGACGCTGATGACTGCGAGCGGGCTCGGAAGGCTGCCAAGAGCAGGAGCGACCCGTCAGCTTAAACCTCTTGAGACCGCCTAGTCGAGAAAAGAAGAGGTGACGCACGCAAAGACCTCGCGCTTGACGAGCGAGCTCGCTCCGGTCACTGATCGGTTGCGAGCGAGGGGGGGTAACGAAGGGGGGTGAGAGCGGTCAGTCAGCCTTCCTCGGCAACGGCGGGAAGAGAGGGGGGGGGGGGCATGCAAGGTCCCCCTTCATCCGTGTGCATTCGACGTACCTGTCAGGCGGATCTTCAGCATCTCGCTGGATATGCAGAGTTGCGGCAGAGCGGATGAGGACTGTCAGTCGGTCGGGCCTCGAGCTCGGAGGGGACGACGGTCGGCGCCGCAAGGGTGCTGCTGCCCGCGCCGGCCAGGCTGACACGGCACGACCCGGCCCGACGAGCGGCGGACGTACGAGACGCTGCCGTTCCTGCTGAGCGACATGGTCGTTTGTCGGACGCTCTGGCTGGCTCTCTGGATGCGTGTGTGTGGTGTCGGGTGTCTAAGGAAAGGACAGGGCGCTTGGTTGCGGAGTGGCGGTCGACCTGGCTGGCGGCGCATCTCCTGCCGCTGCTGCTGCTGCCCACCGCGCCCGCCCGCCCACGACGCCGCAGAGGCCCGCCGGCGCAGCAGCCTACCTAGGCCTCGGCCCGTCGCGGCGTCGTGCCAAAGCCGAGAATCGTCCGCTGCCAGCGACACGACATAGAGGGAGACGGGCAGGAATCGTGATATGGAAACAGGAGACCGAGGAAGTGAAGGCGTCTAGAGGAACGGTCGGCGCCGGCACCTCGGGCTGTTCTGACTTGCAGTGCACAAGGGGCGGCTGCTCGCGAGACCGGGCACCGACGGCCGGTGAGGGTGGGCGGACAGGAGAAGGGAAGACCGGCTTGCAAAGGAAAGGCGGGCGAAGGGCTTCCGAGCGCTAAAAGTGAGGAACGCAACGGATTGGCCTTCGAAAAAATCCGGCGTAGAGGGAGCCAAGGCGAGGACGAGGCCGTATCGGGCGGGCGTATGGTAGGCGGTGTTGATATGTGTGTCTCGAGCGTCTGAGGGATTCCGGTCCGGTCGTGGGCGAATGATTGTGTCTGGCCACCTTCTTGGAGGGGCGACCGAGTCGGGTCCTCCTCAGAGCAGACCGCAGTCGCGCAGATTGACCTGAATGATGATGTCGTTGATGGCCGAGAGGACGAACCTGGACAAGGGCGCGCAAGGCTTGTCAGCCTGTGACGATCGGCAGCGCATGAGGAGTCGCACTTGATCTGCTGCGTGTCGGTCGCCTGAGTGTAGTGGCAGTAGATCCTGATTCGGACAAAAGTACACGTCTCAGCAATCAGAGTACTCAATGAGGGGCTGGCCGGCAGACATACGACTTGTCCGGGCTCTGATTGAGCGAGACGAATCGGTCAAGGATGTAGGCCGAGGCGCTGTCATAGTCGTTGGCACCGGTGCTGCGGGCGGGAAGATGGGATGAAAGGTCAGCCGAGGTCTCTCGTGGCACTGCGGCCGGTGGGCCTTTTTCAGGACGGACTAGTCCTCAAAGTAGTCGCTCAGTGGCGACGACGGCAGCTTCTCGGCAAAGAGGTCGATCTGGCGAGCGAAAGCAGTCAGTCAATGAGGACGCAGGCAGGCGCTGAGAGAGAGCGAGGGTCAGACGCACCTTGTTGAGGAAGAGGATGATGGACGTGCGAACAAACCAACGGCTGTTGCAGATCGAGTCAAAAACTGCCGGCAACTTGGGCTGTCAGCCAGGGACGGGAAAAAAGAGTCTGACATAATCCGTTGTCCAAGGCGGGGACGAACGAGTGAGAGCCTCTTGCATCCGGTTGACGGTCTCGTCCTCGTAAAGCTTCTGATCGTCTGCGAGGGTGCGGACAGAGACAGTCAGTTCGAGTATTGCCAACGTGGCATGTCTCTCGGCACTCACACTCGGAGATGGCGACGAGGAAGACTACCGGGCGCGTCGTCACTCCAGCGGTGTCAGCATCGGGGAAAAAAGGTCGTCACGCAAAAGCAAGCCGAGGGTCCGCACCAATGGCCGTGACGTTCTCGAAGCAGTGCTGCAAGAGCGTTCCAGGCGGTAAGCATGTCGACGAAGCGGAGTGGGCGAGACAAGGGATAGGGCGTACAATCCACTTTTTGCGCTCGGACCGCTGGCCGCCGACGTCAAAGAGCTTGTACGAGAGCTCGCCGATCCGGAACGTTGTCTCGGTGATGCCAGTCGACTTGACGCGCGAGCGCAGGACGTCCTGGTCCGAAGGCAGGTAACGGGACGAAGCGATAACGTCAATGTGGTCAAAATAGCTGCTCGCGAGTGAGCCCGAGGCGAGTGTCAGTATGCACCAGCGACGGATAACACGCGCGGGACGCACTACTGGGCGCTGTCGTTGAGCTGGATCTCGTTCTTGCGCTTGTAAGCGGCTCGGATGCCTCCGTCGGACCAGAGAGCCTTGCACGCCCGGGCCAGCTCGGCTGGCATGACGTCGCCATCGATCTGGTGCGGGGCTTTGAGAATCGCGAGGAAGTGAGGCTCGTTTGATCGGTCGGCGAGAGGGATGTTCATCACTTGAAGGGCGTCGACGAGCACGCTAAAGGGAGGCCGGTCGCGGACAAAGGGGTCAGCCTTGGAAGGGCCGAGCAGACGCGTCTCAGGGATGCGACCGACCGCATCGACTGAACCGTGTTGGAGAAGATGATCTCCTTGTACGACTCTCGCTCCTCAGAGTTGTACGATCTGCGCCGGCAGGGTGCGGCCGGATCGCGTGAAGACAGGGGGTCAGCGACAGGTCCGTGCGCTGCGCGCCGAGCGGCCGACAGGTCATGCGAGCCCGCAGGCAGACGCACCCCTGGTGGATGAGCTTCATCTGCTTGAGGATCGTGCTTTTGCCCGACTCGCCGGCACCAAGGAGCAGCATCTGATCGCACGGTGGTAAGGGGGTGTTGCGTCAGTCTTGAACCCGTCAGGCGTGGCTGCAGGCAGGGAGTCGCGGCCGCTGCCGCCCTCGACGACGCTGCTGGCCCGAAGCAGAGCTCTCCTTCCCGCTGTGGGTGACCGGAGCTCACAGAGCAGCCAGCAAGGGACTCTCATTGCTCACAAGTACTGCCCGGCTGCCTGTCAACCAGGCAGAAGGCCGGCCGGAGGGAAGGCCCGAGCTCGCTTGCTCTCCCCGGGGAGCAGCAGCAGCTTAACGATCGACAACGCACTTTGATCTCGTTCCGGAGCGACTGCCTGTCGCGCTTGAGCTGGCTCTCGATCTCATCGTTACCTAGAAAGAAGGGAGCGGTCTGGTCAGCCCACCACCCGTGTGAGAGAGGGAGTCTGAGGCTGAGGGCCGAGCGCGCCCGCCCGCCTCGTCGGAGGCGCGAGCTGCCAGCCTGGTGAGAAAGGACGTACGGGCCCTAGCTTGGGTGTCTTCGTGCGAGAGGTTGGAGGCGCCGCAGCCCATCGTGCTCAGAGTTTGTAGAGAAAAATGCTCGTCGAGTGGAAGAGAGGGGTGGGTGAGGTCGGTGGTCGAGGGTGGCGGGCAGCTCGCGAGCCTCGAGCGCCGCTTCGACAGGGGGCGGCGGGCCAGCAGCCCCCGTCAAAAGGGGCTCAGGAACAAGGGTCGCCGCGCAGCCCGTCTGACCGACCGACCCCTCTGCTGGAGGCAACCGCCACTCGTCCCACTTGGCTCACGAACTCAGTAGGGCGCATTGTATGCACAGGTTTGCGCCTCATGTCAGAGTATGGAGTCTGGATCAAGGGCTGCGTCTTGCGCGCGGGCAAAGGCTAGATAGACGTGCCCGACGTCCACCCGACCGGACCTGCTTGGCCCTGCATCCTTTGCAACGGGCGTGAGCGGCCAGAGGAGGATCGCTCGCAGAGCAAATGTCAAGAGGAGACGGTTAGGCTGTCACAAAACGCATGCTATTGACGGGCACTTGCCAGGTCTAAGCGCAGGGAGGGATATCTTTTGCGTCAGGGTCGTCGCGTTTTCCCGGTCTACAAGATGAAGAAGGGCGCACCATTATCTGGTCGGGGGACCGTCATGTCGGCCTTGAGCTCGTCGACGTCGCTCAGCCGGGGCGGAAAGCCGCGCAGACGGTCCTCCCTGAAACGACACGGAGCGTGGTGGAATGAGTCAGTCGACGGCAAAAGACGCTTCAGCAGCTCATGCACGAGGTGAACGAGTCGGGGAAGAGGACGAGTACGAGAGAGACGCACCCTCTGACATCCCAGATGTCCTCGGAGCTCTCGCTCAGTCGCCGGCTGGTCCACCACTCTGCCCGCCGCCGGACCCAAGCCTCGCGCTTGCGCTCCGGCTCGGAGAGCTTCGACATCGTCTGCCAGCACCAGGTGAAGTCGTCCGACTGGCGCTCGCACGCGTCGATGCTGCCGGTCCGGTAGATCGCCCGGCCTTGCTCCTTGAAGGCTGAGGCGGGCCGGAAGGGGGGGGAGGGGGGAGGGGTCGATGTTCGAGCGTCAGCTGAGCGACCCGAACGAGAGGGGACTAGGAAGGCAGTCGCGCAGACAGAATGCGCACCCATCAGACACTTCATCTTGACATCGCTGAAGGTTGCCGACGAAAGAGAGACGGACGGATGAGGCGCAGGTCAGCTTCGAGGTCTGTGGCTCGGAGGCGCCTCGGGCGGCTCAGGACCGGGTCGAGCGCCTAGCCCGAGCTCCTCTTGCAGATGCGGGCACGCACAAGAGGTCTCTGCACGTCGGTACGTCCTTGGTCTCTGGGCAAAGAGCATTTTGAAGCGCAAGCTCCTCGGCAAACGTCCGCCTTGGCCGGTCGAGCTCGTGCTGCCGGGCCGCTTGGGCGGTCGCGGCAGCGGTGGCTGCTGCTTCTGCTGCTGCTGCTGCCTCCGCCGAAGACGACGTCGAAGGGGACGGAGCGTGAGTGATGGTCGGCTCGTCTGAGCTGACGGCCGCGGGCGAGCTGCCAAAGAGCTTGCCGAACATGGGAGGGAAGGGCGAGAGGGTGGGGTCGGGCAGGTGGGTCGGCGTTGGGGGCTGCAGGACGCGCGCTCTCACGGCGCCGGACGTACTGATCAGTCATGACGCGACGAGGATGGCTGGCACAGCCGAGGCGCATTACATTCAGGTATCGAAGAGGGTGGAAGAAGCGAAAGCGAAGAAAGAGGGTCTAGAGGAAGGGCATGAGAGTAGAGGAGGGTCGTGAGGGATGGAGAGAGGGAGGCGGGTAGAGCACGGGCAGCATGGTCTGAACGTGGGGACTGCGCCGCAAGGGTCTCTCTTTCCGGGCGAGGATCAACGTCTCAACGAGAGAGCGAGGTGATGGCCTTGGAATCGGTCGGCATGCCACTTGCGTCGACGCCGTTGGCTCCAAAGTGCCGGCGCGTGAACCGCAAGCGAGCCTGACGGGGAGCGGCGAGACGGACGAACAAGAGCCAAGGGGCGTCGTCAGCGAGAGCACTGATGAGGCGCAACGACACATCCGACCGGAGTGGGCTGGCGACGCACCTCATCAAAGGAGCAGCCCTCTTCGAGCATGATGCGCCGGACGGCGGCCGCTCCGGCTGGGTCGAGTCCCTCACGCGAGTCGCCGGCGTTGTTGGCCTCGAGGTCGAAGTTGGCGCTCGTCAGCTGCGGGGGAGGCAGACGGCCACAGAGCGACACGCGCAGACACAAGTGGGATGCCGAGCGAAGGGCGCGAAGAGAAGGAGAAGCAGAGAGCGACGGACTAGGTCAGGTCTGCCTGGCGACAGGTGGGCTAGAGCAGAGGAGGATGAGCTAGGGACGCACACCTGCCGAGGCCTGGTCGTCGAACGACGTCGGCAGCCGGGTGTACTGGCCGAGGAGCCCCTGCCGGCGGAGGAAGGGCACGAGGTGGTCCGAGACGAGCTGGTAGCGGTGGAAGGCCCAGACGACGAGGAGGAGGACGGCGAGCGTGCTTAGGTGGAAGATCATCCTGTCTACGCGGGCGGCTGTGGTGGGGGTCGAGGTCGAGCTCACTGACGAGCGGTCGAGCTCGTCCCCGTGGTCCCGGCAGGCAGCCCGTGAAGGCCATCTCGACCTCCATCGCATCCGCCGGTGCTCGACCCAGCTCGATCGAGAACACATCGCTCATAGGTCGCACGGCTTTACCAAGCCCGCTCGTATCAGGTCGTTGTTCGCCGGGGCGAAAAATCATGTCCGCCGCCGGACCCAGCGCCGGCGTCGCCGCTGCGCCCGTCATCTCGCTCCCGAAGGCTGCGCTCGATCCGGTCCACTGGGAGGTCACCCACGCAGGAGGGTCGCAACCCGTCCAGGACCTGCTGTAGGTGCAGTCCTTCGGGCGCTTATCGAGCCAGCGAGATCCAGCTGACCTTCTCATCGCGCGACATCGCCGTGCATGGACCCGGCTCGCAGCGACCGGTATGGCGGCGACCGGTCAGACACCCTCGCGTTCCTGAGCGGCCAGGGCCGCTTCGACTACCAGGTACGGCCGAGCGGCCTGCGGAGCCGAAGAGAGAGACGAACAGAGAGCTGTCTGAGCTGATCACTTCCTTCTCGCGTCTTGAGCAGCCCATCGGCGCTCCCGTCTGTCCCATCCCTCTCTTGACTGGCCGGCTATTCCGGCTCGCGAAGGCCGGGGCTGATCGTCGCATGCCTCTCCCTTCCTTGTTCGACCGGCGTAATCTCCAACTGTGGTTCGCCTTCGTCTCTCCAGATCATGTCGCCCGGGCTTTACCACTCGACGATCGTCGCCCTTCTCGGCTCGGCCCGCCTGCGCAAGCGACTGGCAGCGATTGCCCGACGCAAGGCGGCCCTACTCGAGCCACGGACGACCGACGACCCCGAAGCGATCCAGCGGCGGATCGAGAAGGGGCTCGAGGGAGTCGCTCGGCGGATGGCCGAGGAGATGGCCGCGAGGATCGAGAGTCCGAGGCTTATCAGGTCCGTTTGTCAGCCTGTGACACAGAGTTGCGCAACGTCTGCGAACGACTCACAGCGCTGCGCTGACGCCTGCCCTTCGCAACGACCCGCTCTCCCACAGGACGTACGGCCTCGCGCTGCAGACCTTCTTCGCCCGGCTCTACAACCTCGGCATTCACTGCAGCGTCGAGGAGATAGCTAACGTGCGTCGTCGAAGTCGACGCAGCTGCTCTCGCTTCGCCCTTGCACTGACCTGCTGCGCTCGCGTTCGGATCGGGTCGATGACAGCTCCGCAAGGTGGCCGTCGCCGCCGCTGCCAAAAAACAGTCGCTTATCTTCCTGCCATGTCACAAGTCGCACGTCGACTACCTGCTGCTGAGCTGGCTCTGCTGGCGGGTTGGCCTCGCCCTGCCGCACATCATCGTAAGTCCTGTCGCCGGAGGCGGATCCTTGGTGTTGCAGCTGGCTGAGCTCGTTTACGCCTGGCGTGGCAGGCGGGCGAGAACCTCAACCTGCCTATCGTCGGCGGCCTGCTACGGCGCGGTGGGGCCGTTTACATTCGGCGCAAGTGGGACGACGGCGACGACCCGCTCTACCCGACGGTCGCCAAGTACGTCGCGTTTTCCGTGCAAGCTTTCGGATCGCAGACGAGCTGACGTCTATCCGTCGCCAGCGAGTACCTGAGTCTGCTCATCGAGCAGGGCCACTCGATCGAGGTCTTTATTGAGGGCACGCGGTCGCGGAGTGGCAAGGTCCTCCCACCTAAAGTGCGTCGAGCGTCCTGTCGCTCGAGAAGCGCGAAGGCCGAGGCTGAACCCCCCTGATGATCCTGGTGTCTAGCTCGGCATCCTCAAGGTCATTCTCGACGCCGTGCTCGAGGGCCGGACAACCGACGTCGTCATCGTGCCCATCTCGATCCAGTACGAGCGGGTCCTTGAGGGCAGGACTTACGTCGTACGCAAGACTAGGTCCCTCGCTCTGGATATCAGAGCAGCTACTGACCCTCCCATTGCGACGAACCAATGATCGGTCGTGCAGCAAGAGATGCTCGGCACACCCAAGGAGGCCGAGTCGCTCTCTGGCGTCCTCAGCAGTTCTTCGGTCCTCGGGGTGCGTCGCCGCGTCGACGCTCCCCAGTCTGGCCTCTCGCTCCGTCCTGACGGCGAGAATACCCTCTATGTTTCAGCTCAAGCTCGGCCGGATCGACGTCCGCTTCGCCGAGCCCTACTCGCTTCAGGGCCTGATCGATGAAGAGACTTCACGGCGAAGCGTGCTCTCGGCCGGGCCGACGTTTGACATCAAGGCGCGCGAGGCGGACAAGCAGACCTTTCTCCGCCAGCTCGGCTACCGCGTCCTGTCCGACATCAACAGTGTGTGCTTGTCTCCTTCTTCTGCTGCTGAGAACAACAGCTGGGCTCCTCTGAATCACGGCTCCCGCTCCCGTTCAGCTGCCAGCGTCGCCATGCCGTCGGCCCTCGTGGCCACCGCGATCCTAACCCTTCGCACGGATCGGGTGCGTTCTTGGCCTTTGCCACCTTGGCGAGCAGCGCTGGCTCATGGCTTCTTCTGCCCGACCGACTCTGCAGGGCGTCTCGAAGAAGGAGCTCGTTCGCCGCGTCGACTGGCTGACAGATGCCATCCGGCGCCGGGCGGGGCGCGTCGCCGACTTCGGCGGGCTTGCGACAGAGGCCGTCGTCGATCGGTGAGCCCAGCGAGCCGTCGGGTGCCCGTCGTGCCGAAGAGCTGACCCCCGACCCGACCCTCACTGCAGGACGATCGCCTCCCTCTCGGACCTGATTGGCAGGCGCAAGGCGGGCGAGGTCATCGACGAGACGATCTACGCAAAGAAGCCGATCGAGCTGAGCCTCTACCGGAACCAGATCTCGCACATGTTTCTCTCGGAGAGTGCGTGTGCCCTTCCTGACGTCCCCCCCCCCCCTTTCCCTTTCGCCCCCCTGAGCGTGTCTCGCACGAGCTGACGAGCTGGAGGCTGGTCCTCCCGCCAGGCATCCTCTGCGCCTCGCTCTACCTCAAGATCAAGACGGGTCGGCTCGAGGAGTTCATGTCGGTCGAGGATCTAACGACCGAGGCGCGCTGGCTGTCGGACCTGCTCAAGATGGAGTTTGTCTTTCCGCTGGCCGGCATCGGCGCCAACGTCCGCAGCACGCTCGACACGCTCGTCCGCGAGCGGGTGCTCCTCGTCGAGAACGACGCTTGGCCGGCCCGCGTTCGGCTCTCGGAGCGGGAGCGGTCGACCGGCCGCGAGCAGGTGCGGACCGCCACACTGCCCTCTCTGATGTGCGCAAGGCCGGGTGCGGCTAAGCCTGATAGAGAGGGCCCTTCCCCTCCTCCCCCCTCCTTTTTTGCCCCCCTCAGTTTGACTTCTTCTGCTTCTCGATCTGGCCGCTGATCGAGTCGTACTGGCTTGCAAGCGTCGCCATGTACGCGCTCCTGCCGGCCAAGACGCCGCGTCGTCGGGCCGCCGGGTCGACCGACGAGGCCACGTGGTCGTCCGAGGGCGCGTGGCTCCAGACGGCCCAGCGCCTCGGCAAGACGCTCTTCTGGCAGGGCGACCTCAGCAACCTCGAGGCCATCTCGACCTTTGCGCTCCAGAACGCCCTCGGCCGGGCGGCCGAGCTCGGCATCGTCCTCCGCCGCCGCCGCCGCCAGCAGGCGACCGACCCCGCAGCGACCGGCAGCAGCGGCCGCCAGCACGGTGGTGGTGGTGGTGGCCCGCCGCTGATCGCGCTCGACCCGGCCTGGGCGCACGAGGAGGCGCTGGCGAGCTGGGTCGAACGCGTCGGCACCTTCCGCCGCGAGGGCAAGAGCCGCCGGACCAACGAGCTCGGTCGGTTCGCTCCCTCCTCCTCCTCCCTCCCTCCCTCCCTCCCTCCCACTCGACGCTCGGTCTCGTCCGATCGGACTGACGTTCGATCGCTTGCCAACCCCCCCCGCCCGCCCGCAGCCGCTCGGCGGGTCTACGAGCTCGCCAGCTCGCTCAAGCTGCCGACCGTCGAGACGACGCTGTGGCCTCTCGCTGCTGCGCCGTCGGCCGCTGCTGCTGCTGCCACCACCGCCGACTTCCAAGCTGCCCCGCCACTGCCCGCCCGCCTCTGAAGCCGTGGGGGG
>Ga0308160_10003684_pt1 | contig 17050 bp, 14 predicted proteins | sample PhyFR1_FD_201036 | JGI IMG/M metagenome (GOLD analysis project Ga0308160, IMG submission 201036) | Phyllosphere microbial communities from UC Gill Tract Community Farm, Albany, California, United States - DLSLF.R1 | ecosystem: Host-associated > Plants > Phyllosphere > Unclassified | place: USA...
CCATCAATTGCGCCTCGATCCCGGAGTCGCTGATCGAGAGCGAACTGTTCGGCTACCGTTCCGGCGCGTTTACCGGCGCCAGCAAGGATGGCCAGCGCGGCAAGCTGCTGCAGGCGAATGGCGGCACTCTCTTCCTCGACGAGATCGGCGACATGCCCTTCACCCTGCAGGCGCGGCTCCTGCGCGTACTCGAGGAGCGCGAGGTGGTGCCGCTCGGCGGCGAGGCGCCGGTCAAGCTCGACATCCGCCTGGTCAGCGCCACCCACTGCGACCTGGCGAAGAAAATTGCCGCCGGGGAGTTCCGCGAAGACCTGTATTACCGTCTGCAAGGCGTGACGCTGCGCCTGCCGCCGCTGCGCGAGCGCGCCGACCGCCGCGCCCTGATCGCCTACCTGGCCGGCCAGGAAAGCGACGAAGGCAGCGTGGTGGAGCTTGACGAACCCCTGCTGGCGGCGCTGGAGCGGCTGCGCTGGCCCGGCAACGTGCGCCAGCTGCGCCACCTGCTGCGCAGCATGATCGCGCTGCGCGAATCGGACAGCCTCGGCCTGCGCGACCTGCCGCCGGAATACCGGCTCGACCTCGACGACGCCGCGCCTGCGCTCCCCCTGGGTCCAGTTTCCAGTCCGGCTTCCGGCGCTTGCCCTGTTTCCGGCAGCGGCGCCGAGCCGGCCCTGACGGCGCTCGAAAGCGCGGAACGCGAGGTGCTGCTGCAGGCGCTGGACCGGCACGGGTGGAACATGAGCGGCGTGGCGCGCGAACTCAACATCAGCCGCAACACCCTGTACCGCAAGCTGCAACGCCTGAACATCCAGCATCCCGACAAAGCACTGTTCCACTGAGCCGGCGCGGGTGCGCCGCGGCGTTTCTCCTTCAACCTGCCCATGGAGACCACATGACCATGCCGTCGCTTCGCCGTATCCTGCCAGGCGCCCTGGCATGCCTGGCCACCCTCGCCGCAACGCTCGGCTCACCGGTCCTGGCGGCGCCCTTCGCCTATGTGCCGAACGAGGGCAGCGGCACGATTTCCGTGATCGACACCGCCAGCGACCAGGTCGTCGGCGAAATGCCGGCCGGGACCAAGCCGCGCGGCCTGGCCGTCGGCGCCGACGGCCGCTGGCTGTACGTGAGCGACCAGCCGAACAACAGCCTGCAGGTGCTCGACCTGAATGCGCGCAAGCCCGGCCCTGCGGTGGCCCTGGGCGAATCGCCCGAAGGCGTCTCGATCTCGCCCGACGGGCGCTGGGTGGTCGCGGCCATCGAGGGCAAGAACGAGATCGCCGTCACCGACACCCGAACCCGCAAGCTGGCGTTCGCGATCCAGGTGCACGGCAAGAACCCAGAACACGCGGTGTTCAGCCCGAACGGACGCCTGCTGTTCGTCAGCGCCGAGGAAGGCGACGCGGTCGACATCATCGATTTCGCCAGCCGCAAGCAGGTGGCCCAGGTAGCGGTGGGGGCGCGCCCGCGCGGCATCGGCTTCCTGCCCGACAGCAGCCGCGCCTATGTCGCCACCGAAAACGCCAACGAGGTCTTCGTCATCGATGCCAGGACCTACGCCATCGTCGCCCGCATCAAGGCCGGCTTGCGCGCCAACGGGATTGCCGTGCACCCGGGCGGCGGCCAGGTCTATGTGTCGAATGGCGGCGATGCCAACGTCTCGGTCATCGACACCGCCAGCAACCAGGTCGTGGCCACGATCCCGGTCGGCCAGCGGCCCTGGAACATGGCGCTCACGCCCGACGGCAAGAAACTTTACGTGGCCAACGGCCGCAGCAACAATGTGTCGGTAATCGACACCGCCAGCCGCAGCAAGCTGCGCGACATCCCGGTCGGCAAGCTGCCCTGGGGCGTGGTAATCAAATAAGTGATCAAGTAGGTGATCAAGTAAGTGAACAATGGATGAGCAAATAAGGAGCAAATGAGTGGGCAGATAAGCAAGTAGATAAGCGTTCGATCGTCCGTGCTGCGGCTCGATACGGCAGCGGCCAGCCCTTGTGCCTCTTCAGCAGCACTCAGGCCTGGCCGAAGCTGTCGACGTCGACCGACACTGCGCGGCGCCGCGTGACCGGAAGCGGCGCCGCCTGCAGCGCGACTGGGTCTTTCAGCAAGGCGATAACCAGCCCAGCCGGGTTGCAGCCGATCGAGGCATGCAGGCCGGCATAGGCGGCCGTCAGGCGCGGATTCACATCCAGCACCACGGTTCCCTGTGCGCTGCGGATGAAATCTACCCCGACATAGCCCCACAGCGTGGGCAGGGCCGCCGCAACCCGTTGCGCCAGGCCGGCCAGCGCACCGTCGGCGTCCAGCAGGCCGTTGACGGTACTGCCCAGGAAGTGAAAGCGGTTGTTGCGCACGGCCACGCGCTCACGGTTGCACGCCAGGACCCAGGCCTTGCCGTCGCAGCACAGCAGGGACAGGCTGCCCAGTTCGCCGGGAACGAAAGGTTGCAGCACATAGTCCTGCCCGGCGTTGGCGCGCACATGGGCCAGGGCCGCGGCGCGGTCGCTGAACAAGCGGGTGTCGAGGCAGCCGGCGCCATTGTCCGGCTTGACCACCCAGGCGCCCGGACCTTCCGGCAGGCTCGCATGCGGACTGTAGGTGGGGACGGCCGGCACGCCGGCGTCGAGCAGCGCACGCGCCATGTCACGCTTGCTGGCTGCGACGCGCACGGCGCCGGGCGCGCTGCCCAGCAAAACGCGCTTGCCGCGCAGGACATCGCGCGACAGCCCTTCCAGCAAGCCTTCGGTCTCGAGCGCCAGCGGCCAGACGGCGTCGGCGGCTTGTACGCAGTCGGCGAAACGCTCGCCGAAGGCCCTGCCGCCAAAGGCCCTGTCGCCGAAGGATGGGACGGCCGGCCAGGCGGTTTCGCCGGCAGCCGGCATGGTCTGCAGTTCGACCCCGGGCACGGCGCCCAAGTCGGCCAGCAGGGCCTGGAGCAGCATGCCGCCCTGCTGCGCAAGCGCGCACGGCACCGCAGGGACGCCCGGACCACCTGCGATGGCGTAGTCGAATGCGAGAACTTTCAAGCGCGCCATGGCATCCTCCGGTGATGACGGGCCAAGCCTGCAATCGTGCCAGGCTCAGCGCTTCGGATCGGCAACCTTGACCAAGGTAAGTGTTTCTTCAATCGAGGGAATGCTGCCGCCCCCGGCGCCGGGCACTTGTGCGGTGGAGCCGGCCGTGCCTGGACTGGCCGTGCCCTGACTGGCCGTGCCTGGACTGGCCGTGCCTGGACTGGCCGTGCCGGATAGAGCGCGGCCAGTGTCTCCGGCCGGGCGCTTGGCCACCCTGCCGTCCGCGAGCGCGCTTGATTGCACACCGGCTACCGCATTGATGGTCCGTCCGCTGCCGCTCGCTCCCAGCGAGGTCGACAGCTGATACACCCCGCCCGGTACGCCCTCGCTCAGGATGAAGGTATAAGTCTTGTGCACGTAGGCTTCGAAGCGTGCATGCAGCGGGTCGTCCAGATAGGGCTGGATGCGCACCACCTGCCCCTCGTAAGACTTGCCCTGGAAGTTGATCGTCTGCTTGCCCAACTGCCCTGCATTCGCCAGCGCCATGCGGATGCGCTTGCGGAAGTAGGTGGTGGAGCCACCGGTCAGGCGCTTCATCTCGGCGATGTCGTGCTCGAGGAAGCCGAGCAGCACCGGGTTGCCATGGGCATCGTCGATGTCGGGCAGCTTGCGCTTGCGCTCTCCGGAAAGAAAGCGCAGGCGCGCATGCATGCGTCCGTTTTCCCGGGTCAGGTCGAGCTCGACCGTGTCGGTGAAGCCCGGTTCGATGTTGCTGGTCTTGCGAAAGTCATAGACCAGCGCCGCCGGCACCGTGGTGCGCGCCAGGTGATCGGTCTCGAACAGCAGGGTCTCGGCCGGTGATACCGGCTGGGCCTGCGCCAGGCCCGTGCCTGGCGGACCCAGCGTACCCAGCGCACCAAGTACGTAAAGCATGCTCCGTGCGAAAAGCATGGACCGGGCACGCACGCCATGCCGCGGGCCTGCGCGCCCGCCGCGCTGTTGCTGGATGCGGATCATGGCGTCCTCAAGGTGGGGAAGGCTGCGGCGGCGGGAGCGCCGACAAGGGCACGCCGTATTGTTCGAGGATCGCCTGGATCTTGCCCTGGTTGGTGTCGATCAGCCGGTCAATCAATTGGCGGAAGTCCTTGTCGGCATGGCGCACGCCCATGGCGATCTCGAAATCGAATTTCATGCCCGGCCGCGACTGCAGCGGGATGGCGACGATGGACGCGCTGCGTGTTCGTTTCGCGAAGTAGCCGGCAATCGGCCCCCAGGCAAAGGCGACGTCGATCTTGCCGCTGGCCAGATCCTTTTCGACGATCTCGCCCGGATATTGCTCGGCATCGCCGGTCTGGCTCTGGTACCAGTTGACCTGCTCCATCAAGCCGTTCTGCAGCAGCCACTCGGTGACCGGGGAGCCGGCAAACACGCCGAAGCGCAATTTCTTGCGTTGCGAGGCGTCGAGCGCCAGCAGGTCGTCAAGGGTCCGCACCTTGTCCAGGCCATGGTCCTTTACGTAGGCCATGGCATAGCTGGAGCGGTAGTAGGAATGGGTGTTGGCGGCCAGTTCGAAACCCCTGGCGACGCCGGTGACGAGGTCGCACTTGAAGCGCTCGGAATGCTCTTCCTTGGCGCGCAGGGTATTGCGAATGAACCCCATGCGCTGCGGATACCAGGTATGTTCGAGCTTCCAGCCCAGCTGCTGGGCGAACAGGGCCGCGATCTTGTTCTCGAAGCCCTCCCCGGCCCGGTTCGACAGCGGCAGGTTGTTCGGGTCCTGGCAGACCCGCAAGACCTTGTCCGCGCCGGGCGCCTCGGCCACGGCCTGCCCGCCGGACTGCGCGGCAGCCGGCGCAGCCAGGCACCCCAGCAGGCCGGCCACCAGGCCGGTCCGCATGGCAAGCCGCACAGCAGCCCGTGTAGCATCCCGTGTGGCATCCCGTGAGCCAAGGAAGCGCCAGTTCCTCATTTGCCGATCTCCTGCAGCCGGCCCGGTTCAATGGCACCGTCGGAACGCCCTTTCAGGTAGGCGTAGAGGCTGTCGATGTTCTCGGTCACCATCTTGCTGCCGTCGAAGTTCGGCATACCCTTTTCGATGCGGCCCTTCAGGACCGTGGCCTTGAACTGGTCCTTGCTCAAGACCTTCAGGCTGTCCACCAGCGAGGGGCCGACCATGCCTTCCTGGGCAGCGCCGTGGCAGCGTTCGCAAGCCATGGCGCGCCATGTCTTCCAGCCGCTCAGGGTCTGTGCGTCGACCTTGTTGCCCTCGGCAACCTTGTACGGCGGCGTATCGCCGGCCAGCGCGCTGCCGGGGAGCGCCGCGGCGAACAAGCCCACGGACCAGCACAGGGCAGCACACAGGGAGGCAGGGAGAGCCCGCTTCATGAATGTCTTCATCTCGTTTCCTGGCAATGCATGGACACGGCGGACGGCAGCCTGCGCCGGCCGCCGTGTCCGGTGTTCATCGAAGTGCGCGGCAGCAATGAAGCCGCCGCGCGGCACGGCGTGGCGAGGACTCAGCGGTCCGGCAATGCGAATACCGTCAGCACGCCGCCCAGCTCGGTGTACTTGGCCAAGTCTTTGTAGCCGCCCACCGCACCGAGGCCTTCGGTGCCCTTGGTCAGCCCGGCCGCAAGGCCGATCCCGGCCCAGCCGCCGATGCCCGACAACACCCCGATGTACTGCTTGCCCTTGTATTCCCAGGTGTGGACGTTGCCGATGATGCCAGAGGGCGTCTTGAACTTCCACAGCTCCTTGCCGTTGTTGTCGACGGCCTTGATGTGGCCTTCCAGGGTGCCATAGAACACCACGTCGCCGGCGGTCGACAGCGCGCCGCTCCACACGGAGAATTTCTCGGGCTTGGACCAGACGATCTTGCCGGCGCTGGCGTCCCAGGCGATGAAGTTGCCCAGGCCGCCATGGCTGTTCGGCGCCGCGTACATCGACAGTGTCGAGCCGACATACGGCTGCCCGGCCGTGTACTCGATCTGGAAGGGCTCGTAGTCCATGCACACGTGGTTCGTCGGCACGTAGAACAGGCCGGTCTTGCGCGAATAGGTGGCCGGCTGCTGGTCTTTGGTGCCGAGCGCCGACGGGCAGATGCCCTTCGAATTGACGTCCGGCCCGTTCTTGTCGGTGCTGTACTTGGCCACGACTTGCGGACGGCCGCTCTTCATGTCGACGTGGGTCGCCCAGTTAACCTTCGGATCGAATTTCTCGGCCACCAGCAGTTCGCCGCTCACGCGGTCGAGCGTGTAGGCGAAGCCGTTGCGGTCGAAGTGCACCAGGGCCTTGCGGGCCTGGCCCTTGACCTTCATGTCGGCCAGGATCATTTCGTTGACGCCGTCGTAGTCCCACTCGTCGTGCGGCGTCATCTGGTAGACCCACTTGGCCTGCCCGGTGTCGAGGTCGCGCGCGAAGATGGTCATCGACCATTTATTGTCGCCGGGGCGCTGGCGCGGATTCCAGGTGCTCGGGTTGCCGGTGCCGTAGTAGACCAGGTTCAGGGCCGGGTCGTAGCTGTACCAGCCCCAGGTGGTGCCGCCGCCGAGCTTCCATTGGTCGCCCTGCCAGCTTTTCAGAGAGGAGTCCGGGCCGATCGGCGCCATCTTGCCGTCCGTCCAGGTCATGGTCTTGGCGGGGTCGACCAGCAGCTCGTTGTCGGGCCCGGTGCTGTAGGCTTTCCACATGACCTTGCCGGTGTTGATGTCATGCGCCGTGATGCGCCCGCGCACGCCGAATTCGCCGCCGCTGATGCCGGTCAGGACCTTGTCCTTGAACACGTGAGGCGTATTTGTCGTGGTTTCGCCGATCTTCGGATCGCCGACCTTCACTTTCCACAGCTCGGCGCCGGTCTTGGCGTCCAGCGCCACCAGGGTGGTGTCGGCCTGCTGCAGGAAGATCTTGCCGTTGGCATAGGCCACGCCACGGTTGACGGTGTCGCAGCACATCACCGGGATCACGGTCGGGTCCTGCTTTGGCTCGTACTTCCAGCGGATGGCCTGGTCTTCCAGTGCAATCGCGAACACCTTGTTCGGGAAGGGGCTATGGATGTACATGGTGTCGCCGATCACCAGCGGCCCGCCTTCGTGGCCGCGCAGGACCCCGGTGGAGAAGGTCCAGGCCACCTGCAGGTTCTTGGCGTTCTTGCTGTTGATTTGCTTGAGTTCGCTGTACCGGTGGTTCGCAAAATTACCAGATTGCATTGCCCAGTTCTTCGGGTCCTTGGTCAATTGCTCCACATCGGAATTGGCAGCCAGCGCCGGACCGGCAAGCAGCGCCAGGCACGGCAACCAGCGGATGAGTCTCGTTGGGAATGACATGGTAAGTCTCCTATGATTTTTATCGGCGGCCGCTTCCGCTGGCCTTGCAAACCTCAACCTGGTGGGATGCCCCCATCTTCTCCACAGCACAGAACGTGCCAACCGCGGACGGGTCATTGCGCCTCCCGATCCGCCTGCTGCCACAACGGTCCCTGTTCAGATTCGTGACAGTCGCTGCCCCCGCTGTGCCATCCTGCTGTGCCATCCGTGGCGCAGCATCACACGCATGCAGCAATGCGTATACTTCAACGCGCCTGTACGTAGCAGGCCTTGTCGGCGCTGGCCTGGAGCGCCCTGTACTTGCTGGCCATCTGTTTCACCGGAACAGGGTCGCGGAACATCGCGCCGCGCTCGCCGGCCATGGTCTGGTTGCGCAAGGCCGTCGACATCGTCACGTAATCGTCATAGGACATTTGCCTGGCGATGTGGTCGATGACGCAGGAACATTTGTAGAGGTACTCGTACTTGCCGTCGTGCTTTTGCATGCACTCGAGCACATACTCCACGCGGCCACTGGTAGGATAGTCATTGGCTTGCGCCGCCGGGGGCGCAGCCAGCGATGGCGCCAGGGGGGTGGCCAAAGCTGCTGGCAACAGCAGCAGGAACAATCGCTTCATTCGTGTGTCTCCGATGACCGGTAAGTCGGCACGCCCGCGCAGGTGCGCAGGCGTGCGTTCCGACTTCTTGCTTGTTTTTTCCTACGCGTCCTGCAGCACGCCGCGCTGCTTGGCGATATGGGTCGAGATCGCATCCATCAGCGCCGGCGACAGGGCGTCGTAGGGCGGCAGGCCGATCTCGTTCAGGCGCGCACGCACGGCGCCCATGTTTTCGGGTCGCGCACCGGACTCGATGATCGAGGACACAAAGGCGGCAAATCCCGGCGGCGACCAGCCCTTTTCCTTCGACAGCTCGGTGTGCACGAAGTCGAGTCCGTAGAAGGCATGGCCGTTATTCTCGATGCGCCCGTACATGTGCACGCCGCAGTCGCGGCAGGCATGGCGCTGGATGGTGGCGCTGGTGTCGACCACCTGCAGCTTGTCTTCGTTGGCCGTCACTTTCACGTTGTCGCGCCCGACCACGGCAATCTGCGAGAACAGCGAAGCGTCCGGCTTCCAGCACTTGGTGCAGCCGCACACGTGGTTGTGCGCCACCTGGCTGCCGATCTCGACGGTAACAGGATTCGTGCTGCACAGGCAGCTCAGGGTGCCCCCGGCAAAACCCGGCGTTGCCTGCGGAATGCCGTTGTCGACGGCGGGATGGATCTTGACTGCGCTATTCGGGTCTGCGTCGTTCATGATGGCGTCTCCATGGTTGATTGCTTCAGCGGGTTCAATACAGCACTACCGAGCGGATCGACTGCCCGCTTTTCATCAGCTCGAAGCCTTCGTTGATGCGTTCGAGCGGCAAGGTGTGGGTGATCAGGTCGTCGATGTTGATCTTGCCGTCCATGTACCAGTCGACGATCTTCGGCACGTCGGTGCGTCCGCGTGCACCGCCAAAGGCCGAGCCCTTCCATTCACGCCCGGTGACCAGCTGGAACGGGCGTGTGGAAATTTCCTGCCCGGCCGCGGCGACGCCGATGATGAAGGACTGGCCCCAGCCCTTATGGGTGCACTCCAGCGCCTGGCGCATGACCGTGGTGTTGCCGATGCATTCGAAAGAAAAATCGGCGCCGCCGTCGGTCAGCTGCACGATGTGGTCGACGATGTTCGGCACTTCGCCCGGATTGACGAAGTGGGTCATGCCGAACTTGCGCGCGATCTCGGCCCGGCCAGGATTGAGGTCGATGCCGATGATCTTGTCGGCGCCGACCATGCGCGCGCCCTGGATCACGTTCAGGCCGATGCCGCCCAGCCCGAACACGACCACGTTGGCGCCGGCCTGCACCTTGGCTGAGAACACCACGGCGCCGACGCCGGTGGTGACACCGCAGCCGATGTAGCAGGCCTTGTCGAAAGGCGCGTCCTCGCGGATCTTCGCCAGCGCGATCTCCGGCACCACGATGTAGTTGGAGAAGGTCGAGGTGCCCATGTAGTGGAACAATTGCTGGCCGTCGATGGAAAAGCGCGAGGTCGCATCGGGCATCAGGCCGCGGCCCTGGGTCGAGCGGATCGCCTGGCACAAATTGGTCTTGCGCGAGAGGCAGAACTTGCACTGCCGGCATTCCGGCGTGTACAGGGGAATCACATGGTCGTCGCGCTTGACCGAGGTGACGCCGGGACCGGTTTCGAGCACGATGCCGGCGCCTTCGTGGCCGAGGATGGCCGGGAAAATGCCTTCCGGGTCGGCGCCGGACAGGGTGTAGTAATCGGTATGGCAAATGCCGGTGGCCTTGATTTCGACCAGGACTTCGCCGGCGCGTGGGCCTTCCAGGTCGACCTCGGCAATGGAGAGCGGTTCTCCCGCTTTCCAGGCGATGGCTGCTTTCGTTTTCATGGTGTCCTTGTTGGTGTGTGTCGTCAGGCGCCCGGCCCGGTGACGGGAGCGGGCAGCTGCGCCAGTTCGGCGTCGCTGAACAGGCGCGAGCGCGTGAGGAAGCGCTGCCCGGTGCCGTTATCGAGCGAGAACATGCCGCCGTTGCCGGCGACTACGTCGATGATCAGCTGGGTGTGTTCCCAATAGACGAACTGCTCAGCGCCCATGTAGAACGCTGCACCGTCCAGTTCGCCGAGGCGGACGTCGGTGTCGCTGACGCTGAAGTCGCCGACCGGGTAGCACATCGGCGCGCTGCCGTCGCAGCAGCCGCCCGACTGGAAGAACATCAGCGGGCCATGGCGCTGGCGCAATTGCTCGATCAAGCCCAGCGCGGCGGTAGTGGCGACCACGCGCGCGGACCCGGCGCCGCCGCCTGGCCCAGCGCTGTGCAGGCCGCTGTCCAGGCCACCGTCCGAGCTGCTGCGGTCCGTGCCACCCTCCACGCCGCTGTTCATGACCTTGCTCATGCCGCTGTTCACTTCGTCCGCGCTGTCCATGGCCGCCCTCTCCGTCAGAAGAAGCCCAAGGCTTTCGGGCTATAACTCACCAGCAGGTTCTTGGTCTGCTGGTAATGGTCGAGCATCATCTTGTGGTTTTCGCGGCCGATGCCCGACTGCTTGTAGCCGCCGAAGGCCGCGTGCGCCGGGTACAGGTGGTAGCAATTGGTCCACACGCGCCCGGCCTGGATCGCGCGCCCGACGCGGAAGGCGCGGCTGCCGTCGCGCGTCCACAGTCCGGCGCCCAGGCCGTACAAGGTGTCGTTGGCAATCGCCAGGGCGTCGGCTTCGTCGCGGAAGGTAGTCACGGCCACCACCGGCCCGAAGATCTCTTCCTGGAAGATGCGCATCTTGTTATGGCCCTTGAACACGGTCGGCTTCACGAAATAGCCTTCCTTCATGTCGCCGTCCAGGGCGTTGCGCTCGCCGCCGGCCAGCACTTCGGCGCCTTCCTGCTTGCCGATGTCGAGGTAGGACAGGATCTTTTCCAGCTGCTCTTGCGAGGCCTGGGCCCCGAGCATGGTCGTCGCTTCCAGCGGATTGCCCTGCTTGATGGCCGCCACGCGCGCCAGGGCACGGTCGATGAATTGTTCGTAGATCGATTCCTGGATCAGCACGCGCGAAGGGCAGGTGCAGACTTCGCCCTGGTTCAGCGCGAACATGGCGAAGCCTTCCAGGCATTTGTCGAAGAAGTCGTCGTCGGCATCCATCACGTCTTCGAAGAAGATATTCGGCGACTTGCCGCCCAGTTCGAGCGTGACCGGAATCAGGTTTTGCGCGGCATAGCCCATGATCAGGCGCCCGGTCGTGGTTTCGCCGGTAAAGGCGATCTTGGCGATGCGCTTGTTCGAGGCCAGCGGCTTGCCCGCTTCCAGCCCGAAGCCGTTTACCACGTTCAGCACGCCCGGCGGCAGCAGGTCGGCAATCAGTTCCACCAGCACCATGATCGAGGCCGGAGTCTGCTCGGCCGGCTTGAGCACTACGCAATTGCCGGCAGCCAGTGCCGGCGCCAGCTTCCAGACCGCCATCAGGATCGGAAAATTCCAGGGAATGATCTGGCCGACCACGCCCAGCGGCTCGTGGAAGTGATAGGCATAGGTTTCGTGGTCGATCTGCGCCACCGAACCTTCCTGGGCGCGGATGCAGCCGGCGAAATAACGGAAATGGTCGATCGCCAGCGGGATGTCGGCGGCGGTGGATTCACGGATCGGCTTGCCGTTGTCGATGGTCTCGGCCGTGGCCAGGGTGATCAGATTCTGCTCCATGCGGTCGGCGATGCGGTTCAGGATGGCGGCGCGCTCGGCTTGCGAAGTCTTGCCCCAGGCATCTTTCGCGGCGTGGGCGGCATCGAGTGCGAGTTCAATGTCCTCGGCAGTGGAACGCGCGACTTCGCAGAAGGGCTGGCCGGTGATCGGCGTCAGGTTGGGAAAATACTCGCCCTTCACCGGCGCCACGAACTTGCCGCCGATGTAGTTGTCGTAACGCTGCTTGAAGGGATTGGCAACGCCGAGTTTGCTGATGTCCGCGAGATTCATGTCGTCCTCTTTCTGGTTTGTATTGGGTCCCCGGCTGGATCGGTGTGCGCCGTCCAGATCTGAAACAGTGCCGCGCCGGCTGTCCTAATCTGGAACAGGTGCTGCGCCGTTTGCGCGGACAAGTCCCGGGCGGGCAGCACGTAGCGTGTGCAGAGCCAAGGCTATGCAAGGGCCGTGCCATTCATCTCGGGGGGTCTGGCAGAGATATTGCTTTGTCAACTGCAAACAATATGGAGACACGCATGGTCCAGCTTCCCCTGCGGCGTACGCCGCTTGCCCTGCTGTGTGCGGGCAGCACCCTGTTTGCCGGCAGCATGGGCATGCCGGCGCTGGCCGCCGCGCCCTCGTCCGCACCTGCACCCGAAGCCGCGCCGGTGCCCGTGGTAGTGGTCACCGGCAGCCGTATCGAGCACGACAGCTACGATTTTCCGGCATCGATCGACGTGGTCGACGCCGCGCGCATCGGCAATGGCCAGCTGCGCGTGAATGCGTCGGAGGCGCTGGTGGCGGTGCCGGGGCTGGTGGTGCTGAACCGCCAGAACTATGCGCAGGACTTGCAGATTTCCTCGCGCGGCTTCGGCGCCCGCTCGGCCTTCGGGGTGCGCGGGGTGCGCCTGATCGCTGACGGGATTCCGGCCTCGATGCCGGATGGCCAGGGCCAGGCGGCCACCTTCAATCTCGACATGGCCGAACGCATCGAAGTGCTCCGCGGGCCGTTTTCCGCCCTGTACGGCAATCACTCGGGTGGCGTGGTGCAGCTGTTCACGCGCGACGGCCAGGGCCGGCCGACGGTCGAAACCACGGTGTCCGGCGGCAGCGACGGCGCCTATAAGGTCGACGTGAATGCGCAGGGCGAGGCGGGCGGGATCGGCTACGTGGTCGACGCCTCGCGCTTCGGTACCGATGGCTACCGCGAGCACAGCGCGGCGCGGCGCGACCAGGGCTTTGCCAAGCTGACCACCCGCCCGACCGCGACCAGCCGCCTGACGATTACCGCCAGCAGCCTGACCCAGGACGATACCCAGGACCCGCTGGGCGTAACCTGGAACACTTTCCAGCGCGACCCGCGCGCCGGCGAGATCGACGCCACCGATACCCAGGTGCCGAACCGCACCCTGGCCGAGCGCTACGACACGCGTAAAAGCATCGACCACCAGCAAGGTGGCGCCGCCTTCGAGCAGCGCTTCGGCGCGGACCGGCTGCGCGTCATGGCCTATGTGGGCAAGCGGCAAGTGATCCAGTACCAGGGCTTCTCGCGCGGTTTCCAGGCGCCGCCTACCCATTCCGGCGGCGTGGTTGATTTCGACCGCGATTTCCATGGTGTCGAACTGCAGTGGATGATGGTGCGCCAGCTGGCCGGGGGCAAGCTCAGCACCACGGCCGGCATCGAATACGGCCGTTCAGTCGACGACCGCCAGGGTTACGAAAACTTTGTCGGCGCCCAGTTCGGAGTAAAGGGTGCGCTGCGGCGCAACGAAAAGGACAAGCTGTCGAACCTCGACCCCTACGTGCAGACCGAGTGGGCGGGCGGGCCCTGGGTGCTGACCGCCGGCCTGCGCCGCAGCAGCCTGAAAGTGGATGTGGACGACCGCTTTCTTGCCAATGGCAACGACAGCGGATCCGTCGACTACAGCCGCGTTACGCCGGTGCTGGGAGCGCTGTACAAGGTGACGGATGGGCTCAACGTGTATGCCAGCGCGGCGCGCGGCTTCGAGACGCCGACCTTGAACGAACTGTTCTATTCGAGTGGTGGCGGTTTCAATTTCAAGCTCGCGCCGGCGCGCAGCAAGCACCTGGAGCTGGGCGCCAAGGCGCAAGTGGGCGAGGACACGCGCATCAATGCCGCCCTGTTCCAGGCGCGCACCGAGGACGAGATGGTGGTCGACACGGCCGGCGGCGGACGCACCAGTTACCGCAATGCCAGCTCGACCTTGCGCCGCGGCGCCGAGCTGTCGCTGGAGTCGTCGCTGGGCGCCGGCTTCAGTGCGCGCGCTTCGGTGACGCTGTTGCGCGCGACCTATGAAACCGGGTTCGGCAGCGTCAGCGCGGGCAGGCGCTTGCCGGGCGTGCCACGGGCGAATGGCTATGCCGAGCTGGCCTGGGCGGATCCAAACGGCCGTCTCAGTGCAGCACTGGAAACCGTCGCATCGAGCAAGATCTATGCGGAAGACACGAACCTGGAACGCGCCGCGCCGGGGTATGTGGTGGTGAATGCGCGCATCCAGGCACGGCAATCAATCGATCGCTGGCGCTTCAGGCAATTCCTGCGGGTAAACAATCTGTTCGACCGCAGCTATGTCGGCTCGGTGATTGTGGGCGATACGAACCGCCGCTATTACGAAGCTGCGACCGGACGCCAGTGGGTGATGGGCGTTAGCGCCGAATATACGTTCTGAATAAGCGTTTTGAATACGCGTTTTGAATATGTGTTTTGACCGCGCGTTTCGACGCGGCCAGCCGCTTGCATCGCACCAGCTAGCCTGGCATGTTTCAGAAGGTGTAGCGCACGCCGGCAACAAAGGTGCGCGGCGCGCCGGGCGCCACGAAGCGCGTGTGCCCGGGTTCGACCTCGCCTTCATGTGGACGCAATGCCTGGCCGTTCGGGAACAGGTCGGGGGCCACGGCGCCAAAGGTTTCGTAGCGGCGATCGAAGACGTTGCTGATGCGGGCGAAGAGTTCCCAGTTCGGCGCCGGCCGATAGCTGGCGCGCAAGTTCACCAGAGCATAGCCGCGCACGCGCCAGTCGGCGCGCTCGGGTTCGTCGTCCTCTTCGGGATCCTCGATGAGGCCATCTTCGTTGCCCTGGCTGAGCAGGCTGCTTGACGCCTGCAGGTCGGCGCCGAAACGCAATTGCGGACTGGCGTCCCAGTCGAGCGACAGCTTGCCGCTGTGGCGCGGCAGGCCGGCCAGGCGCATGCCGCGTTCCACCTCGACGTTGCGCGCCCCGGTGAACAGTTCGCCGTCGGCGTCGTACACCGCTTCCAGGTAGCTGTAGGCGAAGTGGACATTGAAAGGTCCGAACTGCCGGGTGACGGTGGCGTCCAGGCCCTGGTGGCGGGTGCGTTCGAAATTGGCGAAGTAGCCCTGGCGCGAGGGCGAGCTGAGGAAGAGGATATCGTCGCGGTTGACGGTGCGGTGCAAGGACACCGAGTAATTGCCACCAGACAGGCGGCCGCGGACGCCGGCCTCGATCGTGCGCGCAACCACTTGCTTCAGGTAAGGATCGGCCTGCAGGCCCACCGGCAGGCGGCAGGGATTTTCCGGATCGGCGCAGCCGAGCTCAATAACGGTGGGCACGCGGTTGCCTTGGGCCACATTTGCAAAGACCGTCGCGCCATTGCCCAGCTGATGGGTGATGCCGAGCGAGGGGTTCAGGCGGGTGTAGGTAAAGCTTTCCCTTGGCTGAATACCGCGTTCGTTGGTCAGGGTATTGCTGACGCGTGCGCGATTGAAGCGTGCGCTGGCGGTCAATTGGGTGCCGGCACTCGCTGCCCAGCTGCCGGCGACGTAGACGCCGAGCGACCTCGCGCTGCCGACCACCGACGACGAGGGCTCGCGCTCTTCGTCGGGGTCGCCGATGACTTCACGGGTGTCGGTGACAAAGGCTTCCTGTTCGAACTGGGCGTACTCGGCTTCACTGTGGTCGAAGCTGAAGCCGGCATCGAGCCGGTAGGCGCCGCGCCGGGTGCTGAAGGCGGCGCTGATGCCGCGGCTTTCCTGGCGCGTGCTGGTGGTATTCAGCACACCGGGATGCAAGGCGGCGCCTTCGGCCAGGGTAAAGCCGCACTCGTCCGGTTCGAGCGGCGCGCCGCTGGCGTCGAAACCCTCAGCGCAGTCTTCCACGTAATCGTCGTATTCCTCGCTGACGTCGCCGTTGACGGTGTCGCGGCGGCTGTTGCGCGCATAGGCCGTGGCGCTCAGTTCACTGTCCTGGCTAAAGCGATGGGTGAGATTCAGCGTACCCTGCACCAGGCGGTTGCGGGTGGTGTCGGGGTAGGTATAGACGGCATGCCGGTCGGATTCGTACAGGGAGTCGGGCAGCAGGCCGTTGCCGAGCAGGCGGCTGCGTCCGCCCAACAGGCTGGCGGACCAGTCGGTTGCCCCGAGCGAACGGCCAACCTTCACCAACACGTTGCCGAGGTGGCCGGAGGAATGGTCGCGCCAGCCGTCGTCGTCGAACCAGGTGCCGCCGATAAAGCTGTGCCAGCCTCCGGCGTCCTGCCAGCCGTAGGCGACATCGGCGCGGCGCCGGCCTTCGTCGGTAAGCGAAAATTCGAATTCGCCGCCAGGATGGGTGAGGCCGGACTTGGTGGTAAAGGCTAGCGCACCGCCCAGGGTGTTCAAACCATATAAAGGATTGGCGCCGGGAACCAGCAGCAGGCTGCCGATTGCGGACTCGGGCAACATGTCCCAGTTGATGACGTCGCCGAAGGCTTCGTTCACGCGCACACCGTCCAGGTAGACCGAAATGCCTTGTGAACTGCCGAGCACCGGGGAGGCGCGGAAACCGCGGAAGGTCAGGTCGTTCTGGAAGGGACTGCCCGATGTTTCGTTGACGTTGACGCCGGTAAGGTTGCGCGCCATGTACTCGGACAAATTCTCTCCGCCCGCCTTGCGGATTGTCTTTTCGGTAGCGACCTGTACCGGATACGGCAACAGGTCGCGTTCAATACCCAGGCCCGGCAGCGGCGCAAAGCCGACGATCTCGACGACCGGCATCACGCCCTCGGGTTTCTCCGGCTTTTCCGGCTCGGCCGTAGCGCAAGGAGCAAGCACGGCCGCCGCAAGGAAGCAGCAGACGCGTTCGGTGGAATGACGAGGAGCGAAAGCGTGTCGAATGGATGCGCGAAGTGTCATGGAGTGTCCCGTCTTGAGCAACTCTTAGACAAACAGCAAGGGGCGTGCCACGGCTCAGCCGGGGCAAGGCCCGGCCAAGTTGCTCCAAAACGGAACAAATCGATGTACCAAGTGTTCAGGTAGAGTGGGCATGTGTGGTGCTGGCATTTAGCCAGCCCCACTGCCCACGCGGTCTCACTGCTTGAATATCGGCGCCTTGTGCAAATGACTGAAACATGAAACGAACGCCCAAAGCAAAAAACCCCACCAGGATCACCTGGTGGGGTTTTTCATATAACTAGCCTGACGATAACCTACTTTCACACTGGTTGCAGCACTATCATCGGCGCAAAGTCGTTTCACGGTCCTGT
>Ga0308160_10003685_pt1 | contig 17045 bp, 27 predicted proteins | sample PhyFR1_FD_201036 | JGI IMG/M metagenome (GOLD analysis project Ga0308160, IMG submission 201036) | Phyllosphere microbial communities from UC Gill Tract Community Farm, Albany, California, United States - DLSLF.R1 | ecosystem: Host-associated > Plants > Phyllosphere > Unclassified | place: USA...
TCCGTGCTCATGGCCATGACTGTCTGCCTGTGGTTCCGGCTCGGGCTTGCCATCCTCACGCCTACATCTGACGCAATGACACCAGAAGCCATACACTTCCCGGAGATGTTCTCTTCTCTTTGATCTGGGAAGTTCGAAATTGACATAGGGTATAGTCAATTCTTCACCCGGATGTATCGTCTTTCGAGCAATCATCGTGAGTCGATTTGTTCCCCTTTCTTGAAATAGTCGATTAGCCAAGTCGGATGGTGGTTCCGGGCAAACAAAGTCTTTGGGCAGATTCCTGACCTTCGGGTCAGCTGGCAAAGGTCGATGTGGACTTACTCGGACATTGGGTTCACAATCGTGATTCAGATGAGCATGAATGGCATACAACCCACCCGAGTCTTCTTGATTCAATCCCGCCAGCCCAATCAATTGACAAAAGGAATCGAAGCTGAACCAGCGCGACTCTTCGGCTTCAGTGAGGGGTCCAATTGCCTTTCTACGTTTTCGAAGTAGTTTGCGCAAAGTCTTTGCATTCGTCGATTTGTCGCCTTCCGCGGGATTGAGAGCGCCAAGCAGCAGTGTATGAGCTTTATGGAAGTCGGCCATGCGAGTTTCAGCGGTCAACGCCCTGTATGTTAGGAAATCTCGGGATTTGGCAAGGAATTCTGAAACTCACCATTCGTTCCTCTCCTTCAGCTTATCGAGCTGATTGACTCTCGCCATACCCTTCCATACCCTATCTTGCAACAACTTCAAACGCTCCTCGTCCCCTTCCTCCCTCAACGCCCGCCAATGGGCCAAGATTCTTGAAACACATTCCAAATCCCTCCATCCCTCTTGCTTGATAAACTCCAAGAGTGGAACGCACCCTGGGTTCAGACCTGGACAGAGGAGGTCGTGGTGTGATGCGGACTGTTCTCGTCGGGAGTAGCATAGTCGATTACAGAAGGCAGTCTGTTGGCAGTGTGGGCAAGCAATGTTTCCGCCTCCACCTTTCAACATGCTTAGGCAGTGCGTACACATACCACCTCTGTTGATGAATTCGCTGATCTGCCTTGTATATCAGCTTACCTTCTGGAGTACCCCGTAGCAACTCACGGACTGGTCGTCGAGATCCAAGGATTCTCAGCCCAGATGACCTCTCCCTGCAAGATCTTTTCCCTTGCAACCAATCCCTTTCCCTTCCCACCCTTGAACATCTTGACTTTAATCTTTAGATCCGACACATCGAGAGATGCGTCCAGTCCGGTATCCGCAATAAGATCCGCAGTTGCATCTTTGCTGACTTGCTCGGTGGATGCCGTTGTACCAGGCGTAAGCGTTTTCCGAAGTCGTTTCTCGGAAACGGATAATGCGGGATGCTCGACCTTGAGTTGAGCCAAGAGCTTGACCACGCCAAGTGAAGGGTTCGCCTCTCTAAGTGATGTCACTATCTTTGACAGCTCTTCATCGGAGGGGACCACCGGTGTCTCGCCTGCCATCATTGTGAAGTCGTGGGTGTAGACGTAGTTGTAAAATGAAGAGATGGTGAAAGGAACGCGAACTTTTGGAACTCCCGTGCCTGCCCTCCGGATCGATTTCCATGTGCCTCAACGAACAGAAATGCAAGCATACTCGTGCATAAAGCCACTATGAAGTCTCTCTGATCAAGCTAGCGACGATCTTCATCGTAGGGTCAGGATCCTGCCTAGCCATTTCCGCCATACTCAACAGTTTCTTGACTCCAACCATCAATTCCGGTCTTCCTCCTTCGCCCAACCTCGCTTCTCGCAACATCTGCACTGCCCTCTGCTTTTCCTTTGAGCCAGAGAATAGTGATACCTCGTCTAGAACGTGGACGACTGATTCGATAGACGTGATAGGGCTGATGGAGATATCGGTATCAAATGCAGACAGGACGTCCATGTCTGTGAGAATATTCTTGTGGGATGTGGTGGCCAAGATCAAAAGTCGTCGGCCCTGATATATAAGCACGATACCGTTCAGTACTGACATACCTTGGGAGGACGCCTTCCAAAAAGAACGACTAGAGCCTGCAAGACACCATTCGAGAATCTAGGCCCGATAGGATTCCAGTCCAGCAATCTCTCAAGGCTATCGACGACAATTACACTCATTGGACTCTTGTAACTGTCCGTAAACACCTTGTTGAGCTGAGCGATCTTTTGTGGTTCCGAGAATCCGACCATTGTTTCCGGCGAGATGAGCTTGATGAATGGGAAATCGGACGCCATGGCGATAGTAGCGGCCAAAGCCGTCTTTCCAGCACCAGATGGACCGTGCAGCAGAGCAGCGACCAGAGGTGTTCGATCCGACTTTCTGACCTGCTCCACGAGAAGGCTACCGTCATTGAGAGTATCGTTGACCTGTTGGGCATAGTGAATGATGCCATTTTGAACGACTTGCTGCAGTTCCTCTTCAGAGACACCGAAAGCCGGGGTGACTTCGTCGAGGGCGTGCATGAAATCCGCCCTAGCGATTTGGATGCTCTCGATATCGTCATATGCCGCGACTGAACCAACCTGTCGATCAGCTCACAGAATATCTCAACGACAGTCAACTTACCTTGACGTGTCGATTAAAGGCAAAACTCGTGGCTGACTTGACCAAACCACCAATCTCTGCACCCGAGAAATTCTTGGTAACAGCCGCCAATTCAGCCAAATCGACATCCGCGGCCATAACCCCATTGGTCTTCATCTTGTTGGTGTGAATGTTGAGAATCTGGAATCGACCAGCCTCATCAGGTAAGGAGATCTCGATATGTACTTCCAGACGTCCAGGTCGCAAAAGCGCTTCATCGATCATGTCCATTCGATTGGTCATACCAATGATCAAGACATTGTTGAGCTGGTCTACACCGTCCATCTGCTTGATCAGTACGGGTAAACAGCTATGCTGATGGTGCAGAAACTGACCTTTGAGAGAAGTTGGTTGACGACTGAGTCTCCCACACCGGTGCCACCTCCCGTAGAACCTCGTTGTTTACAGATAGCATCCAGCTCGTCGAAAATGATGATATGTAGCCCACTCTCGTCGCCCTTCTCCTTTTGCTACTCTTTAGCTATAGTTGGAAACTATGCGCTCACCTCTTTTTCAGCATCTTCGAATAACTTCCTGATATTTTCCTCACTCGCACCGACAAACTTGTTTAGGATTTCGGGACCGTTGACAACCTTGGGTTCACGGGCATTCAGCATCTTTCCGATCTGTCTTGCCATCAAGGTCTTTCCGGTACCAGGAGGTCCAAAGAGTAGAATACCTGTTCTTCAGCTCTACCCACGTCACTGATTCAGCTCGTCACTTACCTTTGACGTGTTGGATACCTAACTTCTCAACGAGACCGGGAGGGAAGATACGACTAGCAAATGCTCGTCGGAAGATGGCAGAGAACTCGGTATCCAGACCTCCGATACCCATATCCTCAAACTTGAAATTTGGGGCTAGAATAGCGTTTGTGGGAGCACTGTCACGTTAGCTACTGCTTTTGAGCGATACTTACCGCTTGGATGAATTTTTAAGCTTGATGTTGCTGGTCGGGTCCTTGACCCAGATGATCTCAGTTCCTTCCATTATGATACCCGTGGCTCCGTCGTTTCCGTCCAAAGTAGCGACAGTTCGGACCGTTGCCTTGAGCTCATGACCCTTGTAGTCAAATACCAAGGGCTGCAATGGGGTCAAGGGTAACGAGGGGAAAGCCTATGACATTAGCTATAGCTTGAGAGTTGAGCGGTGATTACTCACATTGATGAAAGCAGCCTGCATGTCCTCGCTATCAAACAGATCCCCCGTCTCCTTCCGCTTCAACCTGAATCCGACCTGAACATCAGCACGGACCTAGGTCGCAGAGGCACGGCGTACCTCGAGCTCAGCATTGCTTGCCCAATCACCATTACCAGGATGGAACGGTTCGCATTCTACCGACTCCCCGACTGCTGACAGACCGATCCATTGACGGATGATCTTGGATGGTCCCAGGTGTCGAGAGGGTAGAGTACCTGTGGGGTCGCGACTACCATCAGCTCCTTAATCTTCCATCAAGGATATACCCACATGATGGAAAGAACAAAGTGGTTTCGCAGAATGACGAATTCGACCTCGGGCGGAAAGTCGGCTGGGTGGACAACGAGACGATTGGTAAGAGCCAAAGGATCTGATGGACAAGGTGCGATGCCATATCTGAACATCAGCTCTACGGATTCAGGACACCTTGAGCTTACACTCCGCGTCCGGTACCTGTTGATACCCCATGGCCATGTCCACCACCCTGTTGCTGGCCATACTGTCCTCCTTGCTGCTGGTATCCCTGCTGAGGCCTATACTCTGCCTTTTCTTGGTAGCCCCTGTCATACCCATCTTGAGGTTGCTGCTGTCTAGGAGGAGCTTGACCGTAGTCGGACCGAGGCTGAGAAAAGTCTTGAGGCGGGGGCACCCGTCGCTGGGGTTGAGCAGGTGGTTGAGGTGAAGGCTGTCGGGGATTCGATGAGTAAGATTGATTGTCCGCAGGCAGACGTTCGTATGGCGATGGCGAGGCACCTCCAGTTGGAGGACCGCGCCTTGCTGCTGGTGCGTTTGGGTCGTTACGTTTAAAGAAAGACATGATGATACAGTTGACAGAGGGAGATAGAGGAATGGGGGAGATAACCAAGACAGGCGGGGGAGCGTGGAGGCGGAATCAAATACGTCATGACTTTGCTGGAGGGTACGGGTACATGCTATGCTATGCTATGTGTGTCTAGGTGCGAGTCAAGTGGAGCATCTAGCGTCTACTTGAGCTTCTCTACAATCTCGGCATCGGCCACTGTCTTGAGGAATTGCAGTTGATTGGCCACGTCCTCAAGGACACCCAGAACTTTACGATTTCTGCGCGTCAGTATCTCACAAACGCAAGGAATCAGGACGTACCCATCAAGCCAGCCATGTTCGATATACTTGATGTCCTGCTCGTTGCAATACTCCTTGACTAGCAAGCTAGCTTTCCGCAGATTATGTCTCGGCATACGTGGGAAGAGATGGTGTGTGACTTGGAGATGTAGACCTCCATGAACGAATTCAATGTCTTCAGAACAGACGACATCCATAGTTGTTCGCAGCTGGCGAGAGGCGAATGACTCTGTGGGACCAAGGTCATCGGTCGAACAGGCGAAATGAGATAGCACGATCTGATGGATTAGCTTGATCTTTTGCCTGCCTACCCAGGGACCTACCTGAACATGTACCGGACTAGCAGCAACGTGACTGACAAGCAGGAAGCCCAGCCTCATCTGCCAGCTCCGTTGAGCATACATCATACCGCCAAAGTACATCCAGTACCAAGCGACGCCAGCCAGTTCCAACTTCCAGAAATTGTCGTGTTTGGGTTTAGGACTGGCCAGATACCCGTAGGAGTTGGCGTATAAGTTGAAACGAGCAAGAGAGAGGACAACATAGTAAATCTTGTGCTGAACGGCGATCATGAATTTGGAGAATGCGTCAAAGGCCATGACGCGCTTATAATACGTTGACCACAGACTTCCAAAGAAATGTTTCGAAATGGCGAAAAAGGGTATATGTTGGATATCGGGGTCATGTTCTGGGTGGTTCGTTACCAAGTGGTGGATGTTGTGGTTCTGCCTGTAAGCTCATCGTCATACTACAGAACTGCGATTTACATCGCACCACCAGCCAAGACTCAGACCACCTATATAGTTCGCGACTAGCATACCGATCATACGGTCCCACCACCAATTTCCAGTGACACAAGTATGTCCAGCATCGTGTGCAAGGACTGTCGTCAGTAGAGCCTCTACTGGAATCGGGGGTACTTACAAGTCAACTGGTGCCAGAACAAACCGAGACACAAGGCAGATCCAAGTTGTCCAACGACACCGTCGGTCCTGAATCGGTCAGCCATACCCTCCACTTTATCGACTTTTAACTCACAAGAAAAACAGTCCAAACGCCAATCCCCCTAGGATGGCATATCTTGCCAGGTCCTTCCCGTATCCAATCAATGGACCCGGCCATTCAAACAAGCCAGCCTCTGTCAACTTGTCTTTCAAACCATGATAGGCTTTACTTCTCCGCCTCTCCATCCTAAGGTCCAGCTCGGATGGCATCGGCTCCAATTCTTCCGCTCCCAATTTGACGATCCCATCTGGGCCGTCCTCCACAGTACCAGCGAGACGAATAGCTCCCTCACGCTTCCAATCTCCCTTGACTCCATTTGGATGTCTGATCAGACCGAGAGCGATAGGAGGTGTCAGAGCAGCCCAGCCAATCTCATCATCATACTCCACTCTTCCTATCGCGTACTTGCGCATTCTAGATATGGCTTCCGGGGAATGATAGGCTTCGACCTCATCCGTAGCGTCACGGCCTACGAAGTGGGCGATAGATAGTGCTCCGCCAGGATGATATTGCGACCATGCGGTAGCGTTTATTACGAGGGTGTGATAGATGAACAGGAGCTCGCCGGAGCATATACGTTTGGCGATAGTGTGTCGATCGAGCACCGGTTTTGTTGAGTTCTTGCAGCTCGTATCGACCCCAGCAGGGGAAGAGACGGCCGCCGTTTTGCTCATCGTCGAAAGATGTGGGAATAGAGTCGAGGTTAGGTCGGTGGAGCCATTTTTACGCATGGGACAGCGGAATGACAAGGCACAGGGGCATGTCATACCGAGGCTGTCTTTATATAAGCTTGAACCTGCCCCCGCACAGTCAATTAATGCAAACTACACTAATGGTGTATCGGTAACATGAGCGCCTTCCAGTCTAGTTACCGACTGAGTCTAGCACTCGCGGGGGGTTCGACTCCCTCTTAGTGTATATCTTTTGTTTTTGGCCGTGTCAGCTGGTCGCTCAGTGAAGGCGCGAGATACCATACTTGCCGTACTGGAAGTCAATACTCCTAAAGTAGCGACGACCAGACAGCCGGAACGGCGAGTGACTGTCTGTTGGGGTACCCAATGGTACTACAGTGGAGGTCACGTTTGGGTGGCACAAGTTTTAGTAAGGCGGAGTCCGATATTATGGTTCTGGCGAGCCTTATCGGTTGAATTCCCGTCTTTTGGTCGCTTTGACAGTGGTCATAGCACAATCTCAGAGCTGCATTGGACAGCCATGCTGCAGATGGCCGCCAGCACATCCCTTGAGAGGCATGAAATCTTGCAGGGTACATATCCCCAACAAAACAGCCAATATCATATCCACGTGACACTAATGGTGTATTGGTAACATGAGCGCCTTCCAATCTGTTATCGATTGAGTCTAGCACTCGCGGGGGGTTCGATTCCCTCTTAGTGTATTCCTTTTTCCCCCGTCCGCCCCAGCCCTGGTATCGAACACTTCGCCCCTGTCGGCTTCACAGTCTCAAGATTATGCAGGTTGCGGCCGTATGTGTGCATATCATTCATCAATGGTTATATGTGATCTACTGGTCATCGAAGAAAAGAACCCTTCTGCGTCAGCTTTTTTCCTATACGTTACGACAATCAGATAGACTTACTGAACACTGATATCATCCCTCAACCACCTGGCGACCTCTCCATGTATACTCAGCAATTCCCCTCTTTTCTTCTCATCACCTCCAGCAAGGGAGTTTCGGATGAGGTGTGTAGCAGCATTCTTGTCTCCAAACACCCATGATCCTAATTTCTTCTCTTCGGTCGTAGCAGGCAGAGGATCAGCGGGATATGGTCGTGGTTCGATAGGTGGGGATAGGCGGTATTGTTCTACCATATGGGTTTTTGGGATTGCCGAGTTGGTAGGTGGGTTGAGGTATGAGGCCATCAGTAAAACTGCTTCTTCGGATGATATTCGGTCCCATACTATTCATCAGTATTGGTAATAATCAAGTGATAGAGACTTACGACCGTCTGTTGCTAGGATGACGAATTTGAGTTTCTCATTGGGTCGATGAATCTTTCGGAATGAGACATCTGGTCGAGCTGTTACGTATGGTGGAGTTGCGATTAGTTTGGATTGTTTTCGGCCCTTTTCACCTTCAGCCTCGAAGATCTCGTTTACCCTGTTGTCAGCTATTGCTATGGCCATATATGCTAGAGAAAGACAGACTCACGCATTACCCTGCTCTAAGTTCCATTTATAGACGGCATCACCGAACGCCCTTGTAGGTTGCAATCCACCAAACACTCTACCCCTTCGAATGACCTGATCTCGTTCACTAGCTGGATGTTCTGAACGCATCCTATCATCAGCCAAGCTTTTCACGTTAAACACACCGTTCAATTTCTTTTGGGTTCTCGCCCATCTGATCCTCACTAAGGATATCGCATCTCCAAGTCCCATCTTCGCTCTGCCATCCTGCTACTCCTCTACAATCTCCTGCTGAAGCTACATATAGCCCATCGGTGGTCGAGTCGACCAGTGCGCTAATAGCACATGCTCCTGCTACTGCTGGTTTGGCTAATGCTACGAAGGTTTGAGCGGGAGTCGGACCTTCAGTCACTGCTAGATCCGGAACTTGGGGTTTGGGAAGATGTTCAAGGGGACCAAAACAGATATTATGGTCTAGCGAAGTGAACCTAAATGTCAGTTGTGACAAGGTGTGCGAGGGTGACTGACGCTGCCTGGATAGTTTGAGCGATATTTGCTGGGGTCCATACGTTCCCTCCGATCCAACTCATTGGATTTGTCCAATCGATGATCGCCCTCCAGCCCGACTGTTTTGGGACATCTCCAGATTGAAGACCAGCTAGCGCGACACTCAAGGTAGGATGTAGTACGCTCGAAAGCAAGATACTAGTAGCATCCCCAGCATGTCCATCCAATACAGATGCCAGAAGTATATCATTCTCCCCTTCCCTCACCGCTGCCTTAGGTCCCCCAGGTAAAGTATCTCTTGGAACGAGATCAGCCGCCATCCGATCTTCACATGGTTCGTTACTACCTAACCAACTTCTGTCGACTTTAAAAACAGGATTACCGGGTCGATTGATTTCTCGAGTTTCCTGATGAGCGGTCAATTTCAATTCGGCCTCGGCAGCGGGCAGACGACTGAAAGTATGGTTCTCTCCTCCAGCTCTAATTGTGAATGTTTCAGAAACGAGGTGATTCAGAGCTTCGGACGGTCCAGCGGTGGTCACTTCGTAGTAGTATAGGATTGCCGAGGTTGCTAGTAATCCACCGGCGAGAAGGGCGTTTCGTCGAACGGTCTTGTCTCCTCCGGGCATGGGTGTACTGGCGTAGCTTCTTGCTTTCGATGGTAGCCTGTTGGCCAAGCCCTGTCGAGAGGCATGCGCTGCCCTAAGCGATACTTGGCGGAGCATCAAGTGAAGTATGGGTATAAAGTATGGATTGACTTTTTGGCGACAAATCAAGTCAACGCGTTCCCCTCCCCAACTTGTTGATTTGTCGACCATACATTCACCTAGCCATGGGCATATAACACTTGTCAGATCTACGTAGACTCCCAAAGCTGGTTCAGAAGCATCAAATGGTACTAGCAAGATTGATAGGCCTAGTCGGGGGCTCGGCGACCTTCGTGCAGATATTTCTAGCTCTACCCATGACCCTCGACCTCCTCGGTATGTGTGCCCTCCTCGAGCTACTCAGTCACTGATAATCAGGAGCACCTTCATTCCTCCTCCTATCACTACTATTAACAATACATCACTTCTGCTACTCTACAATCCGCCTCTTTCTGAAGAATACGCCGCTGGCACCTCTCGTCGCATTCCTCTCTATACTTTCGCCATTCTTTACCACGATCAGTATAGCAATCACACTATATTTCTACCTCCACCCACCCGAGCCAACTTCATCAGGATTACTAAATGGGGGAAGCCACCTACTAGTCAACGTCCTCCCATACATCTACGCCAACATTCTAAGATTGGTTAGTCCGCTGTTCACTCTAGCAGAGGGTATCTCGACTTTACTGGTCATTCAGGTGGTTGGAAAGGTTGGAAAGGGATGGGCAGATGAAGAAGAAAAGGAAGAGGGGATTGAATGGAGGGGATTGTTGGGATTGGTTGCGGCTGCTCTGGTATACTGTGCTGGGCTTGCTGGGGTTATCATGGTGAGTCGACCTGCGAGGGGAGGGGCTGAATTGGTAGGAATTCCCAAGTGGACCAGCTTCGTCTATACCGGCTTTCATGCTCGGTGCGGCTCTTACCACCGTCCTCTTCCTTTCCCTCATCGGGTTCACGTTACGTCGGACAAACGTCCTAGAAACCAGTCTGGTATTCGTCTACGTCGTCGTGAGTCCGCTGTGATGCTGGTCGTTGCGAATACTGACGGGTAGTACTCGGCATGGCTATCAGGAGTCGAAGCAGAGATGGAGTAAGCCTCAGTCATGTTCAACGAGATCTCACTAATGGTAGACCACGGACATACGGATCTGGATGGCTACCCTCTCCAGCAACTTTCCCACCTTCCAAACCCCTCTCATTTCCAGAAACAACCGTTCAAGGTCTCTTCTCCCGCGCGGCAAGTGGAATCTTCGACAGTGTCACCGATATTGCTCTCACCCTGCCCCCTCATCTACTACTATCGCTGGTGTACAGGGTGGTCGTGCTTCACTTTGCAGCTAGGATCATCCCCGCGATTAGAAAGAATTCAATGGGGTATGATGATGGCATGACGAACGAGACCAGGCCCGGATCTTTCTGGGATGGAAGAAGTTTAGGTGAAGAGCCAATGGTCAGCTCATCTTCGGAATCGGGGGACGAGGCTGATGTAGTAGAACATGAGGCCTACTACGGTAGTACTTGCTTATCGACGTGCGATCCTCATAGCGGTATACACCCATCTTCTCTGTAGGTGCTGAACCCCCCCTATATCAGATAAATTCCTGACCAAGCAGTACTAGACGCTGGATCCCAAACGTGGTGGAGATGGGTCAACATCACCATCTTCTTAGCCACCTGGAGTCTAGAATTATTACTGGAAGCAGACGACGATATCGATAACGCAAGTAGATGGAAGATGGACTAGATTATGCAAATGCATCAATACAGAGGACCTGCCTCTAATCGATTACAATATGCAGACTATAGGCCCATACGAGCTATGGGTAATTTGTAACTGGGCAGTTCCCAGTATCTTCTTCTCACTCCCTTCCAGACTTCTTCTCGCAGACTCTCTGATATAGGGACATCGTGCCAATTGACATTCAGCCCGACGTCCTCGAGATGTAATTCAGCTAAAGCCGATGCGACCGAGTAGATTGTCGGATCTGCTCTTAGTTTGGACTATATGTGAGTTATGGCACTAACTCGTTGCTCCGAGACCGTTCCAGAATGAGAAAATCCCATTTGTCGGTTCTAATATATCGAGCAAAATCTCAAAGAAAGCTTTCAGATCTGTCATCAGCCATGCTCCATTTTCCATCCACGAATATCAACACACCCTCATAACCCTCTGCGAAGGTATCCACAAAGACCGCGTCAAATCCAGCACTATCCGGAGTACCCTCCAATACCTCGCCGATCTTCTCAGGGGATAACCAATCTTGCCATCTTCCTTCTAATATCCTCACTCCAGGCCACTTATCAACTCCCTGCTCACGGAGATGCTGAAGTACTTGGGGATGGGCTTCGATGATGGTATGATGGATTGGTTTTGGGGATGCGTTTTGAAATATACGGTCGACCTGTCTCGTGAGTACTGAGGGATGAGGGCGGAGATCAGGACGTACGATACCGAGACCGTAGCCTACGTTCAGGACTGATATACCGCTTCCACCCGCTTGAGCATCTGGGTGTGACTCCGTCATCAGTCGGACATGCTCTTGCACTGGATATCAGCACTTCCTTCACGAAGGACAGCTCAACTTGCTGAGTGGTTCCTCCCAACCCATCATTACACTGACTCATTAGCTCGACAATTCGTTTGAACAAGGAGAATGACGCACCCATTCCCATCAGCGTCCAAGACCCTCTCTTTCCCATCTTCTCCCATATCCCAGACCAGCTTTGATTTTAGGAAAGCAAGATTATCTCCCGCAGATGAATCATCCTCGGCTCGTAATGTCATGTTGGTGTCATCTCCACTCTGGGCACCTTTCATAGCATGATGCAACATCTCTATCATGAGCCCTCATTTCAGGTACCAGACTCACCCGAGCGAACACCTTCATTTCTAATAACCTCCCATCCTTCTTTATCACCTAGACTGAGACTAATCTCTCCCGCCGTTCTGCCCCATTTATCTACTGCATTCCATACGGCTCCGCCTTGTAGTAATATACGAAGCAACTCAGGATCACGTCGCTCAGCTGCGTAATGTAGGCATGACCATCCTAGCGCTTGATCCTGGTACCATGCCGGTGCACCTTTGTCGAGTATAGCTTTGACAGTGTCATTATCGGCCCTTCGACATGTTTCGAGTAGGGCACCAGCCAGATGTACGAGCTCTTCTGGAAGCTCTACTCCTTCCATTGCTTGACTTGTAGAGGCCGGCATAATGTTGTGTGGTGGACGAGTGAATCAATTACACTACTCATTCGTCATGAAATTTCAGATGTGCCTGAATGATATCCGAAGTTCTGTTGACTACATCTTTACTCTTTCTTGTAGAAGCAATGACTCGACGCTGACATGTCGAATCCGCCCACTCAGGCTTCAGACGTGACGTCCAGTAGCGCACATGAAGGTCGCCATCGAGCCAGGAAGCGACGCAAGCACAGTCATATCAAGGACTCCATCTACCTTGCGCCGGAAGTTGGTCCTTATCCGCGAGCTATAAAACAGCAGCCGTCACCAGGACCTTCAACTGGATACGCTCCTCTCGATGAAGACGGGGAGATTATAGACGATAACAATGATTCAGCGTCTACACCGAATCATAAGAAGAAAGGAAAGCGGGTCGAAAGGGCAGCGCGGGGAGACAAGGAGACAGATCCTCAATATCGAGCCAGAGCTCTGAAAGCATGGGATACCAAACGCCAGAGGCAAAAAGAAAGATTTGAAACTCTCGAAGCCTCTACTTCGTTGCTGGCGTTAGGATGGGGATCAACGGTACCGATAGATATCGGAGATGGTATGTCTATCTACCCTCCAGCTGTGTGAGCTGACGAGATAGGTAATTCGAGCAGTGGTCGGGGATTCTCGATGCCCGCGCTTGATCCTCTGCTTGATATTGATCTGAGTGATGCTCGTGATGTACCTCAAGATGTGAGCTCGCGATAATCCCATAATGGTCCGACTGCGAAGCTGATACCTAGGACTTGCTAAGATCTCTTCAAAATTATTCTAGTCGATACTACACAGCGAACAACCTGCTCCTCGAACCATACAAGCGGGTCAGACGACCCACTCAATTGATTAGCGATAGGCGCAGTCAATCCGGGAGCGCCACCCCCAGACAGAAAGAACGAGCCATGGTGTCCCGAGAAGACGAGGATTCAGGATCGGAATATGGCACCGAACAGGCCGCGATGGACAATGATAACGACAAAGAAGAGGGAGATGTTTATAAGAGTGAAGATGGAAACGCGAATGAATCAGCTCCGAATGACACACCACGTAAAAGAGGTGGACAGAGGGGTAAACGAAAATTGAGGGATATGTACCTTGCCCTGGACGGATCAGCGCTCCTAACTCTTGGTACGTAATCCTCGCTCACGATGTGGAGTCTGGCTAAATGACCAGGGGTCCTGTTACAAGAACAGATAATTCAAAGACTACAACAAGAAGGCTATGTCCCCGCTCAACCTATCGACGATGACGAGGAACTCGAAACAGAGGGAGCTGAAGGTACGGCAAACGCATTCGAGGTCTCGGATGACGAAACTGAAGACGGTGACGATTTATACGAATCAGAATGAAAGCATGATGCATGTGATATATCACAAATCTACACTTCTTCTCTACTAACTGCTTCATATCCACCTCCTTGTTTTGACATTGCTAGTTTACGTCTATATGCTGGCCATCCTAAATATCAGCTGTCCCTCCATATTGAGAGCGGAAGGAGAAGAGGATCGGCTGACCTTCTAGGGGAACATCATATACCTGTGTCCAGTCGACATCTCCGCCCGGTCTCCAAAAGTCCGCGCAATTCTGTCTCATCAGTTGAAGTCCGTGACCCAAAGACAGAAACTTACCTGGACTACACCAAGATCGAATGGGTTTTGACCCCTCCCTGCACGAGCCATTCCGCTCATTGCTTTCCCTGTCGTGAATCTATCCAGACCCAGGATCTTGAACAGAGGACCACTAATGGCTTTACCGAGGTTGGCACAGCATCCCATAATACCATGCTGGTGGTGATGTCCGTGTCCATGTCCGTGTCCGTGATCATACGTCCCTTCAGGAGGAGGAGGTAATACCAGATTACCATCAGGTCCCACTGTCCCGCCTACTTCTCCCGAGGCACCATTCTCCATAGCCCCACTCATGCCAGTTCCCGCGCCAACTACACCAGCCTGCCTCATGGCTCCACTCTGGTCTCGCAAGGACTGCCCTCCTCGTCCACCCATGAATCCGTAACGTCCAAGATTCGATACTTCGAAAGTAGTCATTTGACGCGATAATTGCCATAATTGCGACACGGCCAAGATCGAGGTCCATGATAGTTGAATAGAGGCCCAGATGGCAACACAGAGGAGGAAAGTATCGTATGAAGAAGCCCGACAGAGGGTATTTGATATCTCACAGAACGACCATTCGGGACCAGGGGTGTAGGGTGGGGCATTCTCTAGAAAATCTACAGATCAGTACCGCCTTGTAGAGGATGAAGGGCCTTACATGCGACAGTCAAAACATCGAACGAGGTGATACCGACCATGAGAAATAGGATGAACAGAATGAAATACTTGTGATTCCGGTACCCGACTATTGTTCAGCGCTTTAGACACATGGGTGAGTATCAACAAGCATACCGCAATTCCAGATCCAAGGACAGTGACTGTGGTCAGCGGGAGCTATATACTAGATCGATTCACTCACTGATCGAATTTGGCCACACATCGATCACAATTCCGACAATGCTTCGAACGAAGTGGTTTCTTGGTCATACATTCTATACAGAAGTTTGTCCCGTTCAGCCGTCCGGAATCAGCCAGATCTTCAATCACCTATATGGTCAACCATGAATCTTGCAATCAAACAAGATCAACATACCGCCTTGATCTCCATATCACTGATTGATTTAGGAACGAATCCAGGATCCGTAGTGATTCCCTTGTAGAGACTGTAGGCGCATGCAATAGCAGAGAGTATGTATATCGAGTTCGTAGCTAGATAACCTGGTGTGCCGCGGAGTAAGCGAGTTGCCCAGCTATACGTGACCCAGATCAAGCTCGCGACGATGATGGCGGCAAAGTATGGTGATCCCGTTACTCTGTCTTCTTCAGGTCGGTGGACTAGCAAGTATTTCATGATCAGCTGGTTGTCAGCCTTCGACCCCTGAAGCGAGGGGATGCTGGATGAGGCTTACCAATTGTGTACCCCAAAAGAAGGCTAGGACAAGCGGTAGACTGGTATATATCGGCAGTAAAGTGAAAAGTTGGAAACAGAACCACAGTGCGAAAATCGGCAATAGGAACAACGATATCGTAGTATTACGCTACCCATCAGCAATCGTTGATGCAATTTGGAAGCTCACCTCTCCAAATCTGCTCGATATTGGTGTCCCCAGATCTGTACGTCCAGCTTCTTCCAATCCCTTGACAAACGGCACCACCCCTTTCAATTCCTCTGCCATATCCCTCGGTGTTTTCCCCTGTGATTCCTTTGCATTCAAATCCGCTCCAGCTTCCATCAGATGCTTTATACAGGCTTTTGAACCTTTGACGGCTGCCCAATGAAGAGGAGTCATTCCGGCATTATCGAATGTTTCTATGGATGCTCCATGGCGAAGTAGGAGGGACACTGACAGTGCATCACCTAAAGTTAACTTCATTCTTGAGGGATGCGTCCACTTACCTTGATATGCTGCCCACATCAGAGCAGTGTGACCATCTGTATCCTTTGCATCTATTGCTATTGGCTGATGTAGCTGTCCGTCAGCCATTGGACACGTAGAGACACTTACGATATACAACAAAGGCATAACACCACTGGAATGCGTAATCAAATGAAGCGAATTGAATCCCTGATCGTCCGCAATATTGGGATCCGCCCCTCTACTCAGCAGCAGTTGGATGACATATAGATGCCCATTCCTAGCTGCCCACTGTAGAGGGGTAGCTTTCAGATCCCCTCCTATGGCATCCACCTCGGCTCCGTGGTCTAGTAGCCATCTACATGTAGACATTTGGGCGTTGATGGCGGCCCAATGAAGCGGCGTGACATCTTGCTCGTCCCGTTCAGAGATGTCCAGAGAGGGATTTGCTTCGTATAGATTGATTAAGGATTGAGTATCGCCTCGTTGAGAAAGGGCATGTATGGATAGCTAGGATCAGTCATACGTCAGGCATGAGGGATGGGACGTACGTCTGGCGGAGGAGGTGCTTCTCGTATCGTTTGTGTATCGAAACCTGTGTCCTCCTCAATATCCTTCGCTTCTGAGAGGGGATCCGTAGATACGACATCTGGTGTGTACTCCTTTGGTGGTGGTGATCTAGATGGCCCAGCTGAGGGGCTTGTCGGCGCGACCATTTATCGCTACGGTGATGTTGTGTAAGTCTTCAGGCTCCGAGAGTTGTCGAGATGCCAAAGAGTAGTAGACCCCAGTATGAAAGCCAGAGGAGCAAGAGATAAAGGTTGCTGTGCGGTTGAGGGGAGGCGATGAGTGATGATGATATCTTGGCTTGGAGTCCCCATTCATTTATGCCTAAATCACAATCACCCAAATGTAACCATCATTTACATGTACTCGTACAACAGCTGTTCTAATGCAATTCTATGATGTATGATTGAGTACGGTACACTATGACAATGCGATGCTATCACACGCGAACAGAAGCAGGATGTAGCTCTGTTTCATCCACATCCATCTCATGATCACTCTCCTCACTCTCCCCCTCTTCTTCTTCTTCCTCCTCCTCCTCTTGGTCATCGCTGGAAGGGTCCGGAACCTCAAACCTCACACCCTGCCCTGCATTCTGATTCGCTTCTTCAGTTTCTGCCGCGATGTCGCGTGATGTATCGCCTGGTTGAATGGGCCCA
>Ga0308160_10003686_pt1 | contig 17045 bp, 22 predicted proteins | sample PhyFR1_FD_201036 | JGI IMG/M metagenome (GOLD analysis project Ga0308160, IMG submission 201036) | Phyllosphere microbial communities from UC Gill Tract Community Farm, Albany, California, United States - DLSLF.R1 | ecosystem: Host-associated > Plants > Phyllosphere > Unclassified | place: USA...
GAGGTGCCCTCTTGCTATCATTGAAGATATATGACAAGAAGCATAAGATCAAGTGATCGTCCGGAACTTGGTTCACTACGAAATTGAAATGGTCAATCCAAATTGAAATTCCAGTCCCAGTGCACGTTCGCATGGATCACTTAACATGCATCATTCTAGTATACCATCGACAGCTTGACAGTATACCACAGGGCCTAGACCCAACCCACGTCAAGTCATCCTGATGATCAGCCATGCACTCACAAGCAAAGAAATACTCACTACTCCTCATCGTGCTGTTCCTCCTCCTGGGGCTGCTCATCCTCATGATGCCCAGCACCCCTGGCAGCTTCCGCACCCTGCCTAAACCCATGTTCAAACTCCCAATGATGACTTCCACTATCCTTGGCCCATTGCTCAAGATCCCCAGGAAGCTCTTCGCCAGCTTGCAGCTTCTCGATGGCAGCGTGCCAACCGGCTTCGAAACCGGGGAAGAAGGTACCGTCCTCGGGGGTATGGCCGTTATTGGACCAGAACTCATTGTGGGCGGCTGATATGATCAGCTAGAGGATGGTGAGGAGAGAGAGGGGAGACGTACCGAGAGCTTGGTCTCGAGCTTGCTCAAGAGCATCTTGATCGGGAGCGACAAATCCCATTATTGATTTATTGATTGATTGATTTGGTGAGGTACTAAAATGGGACGAAAGTGGATAAGAGAGTTGGACTCATGGAGCCGATGACTGCTCTTTATACAGTATCATTATCTTGGTGCCAAGGTTGAACGACTGTATCGTACACACGACCTCCTTTGTGTAAGGCAATATCGGCTGTGCCAACCCTCCTTTGGAGGAGCCAAATACGCAGTCGGAAGCCTTGGCGAGTCCGAAAACGTTCTGGGGTCATGGTACGACATTGCAAGACGGCAGGATCGCCGAAGAGAACGTCTCCATTCTGGTGGCTGATGCGTGTACAGTACATGGCTTTGCGAGAGACGACTAGTAAGACCATGTCACCTGAAACTCCAAACTCCGTCCGTACCGGTGCCCGAACCACATGTATCAAAGTCTTGAACATGTGCTCTACGTACGGCTGTCTGTATACAAGTGATCAAGTTCGAGATTTCATCTCTCGAGGATCCTGGACCCATCGTTGAAAACATTCCTCTGGCGGTGTCAGCGTGAGAAATATACTGACCGGGTTCAGTCAGGGCGGCAAGAGATGGAGGAATGTCATAAGCGATGTTCGCCTTTTGACACTTCTCAAAATGCTCGTACACGGTGTCAGCCTATACAAATCAGCGAAAGCAGCATTGCTACACGGAACAAGGCCGTCGGTCACTTACGATTTCCGTCATGACTTGCTCGTCGGCCCATTTGGTCCATCTCTTACTCTTCAGATTAGGACGAGCTTCTTCGAGACCAGCACGACTTGGCCCTTGAACCAAGCTGGGATCGGCAGTTGTAGTAGAAGGTCTCATTGATATACGTATCCTGGGGTCAAGAGTGTAACGATGAAAGCTGACACGGGGCGCGATATTGGGTAAAGGTTAATCATCCGCCACCGCTTCCTCGCAGTGGTCCTCCTTTGACCCTCGGCCGGAGCCACACTGTCTGAGAAAGGTGATGATCCGTGAGTCATGAAGGGATCCGTACATCATGAGTACCCAGACCCGGGACCGTGTGTATGATACATGTCGGCATTACGAAAATCCGACGACTACGATACTGCCGTTCGAGCACCCATACTACTAATCAGTGATGTTCAAGGATGGCAGCAAGTGACTCACGACTAGCTTCTCACTGTCGACGACCAGAGCAGTCGGCCTCATTGCCGAAGTATCAAGTCCAAGCTTCCCAGCTTTCTCCGTCCAAACACCCCCAATCGCTCGAGCCGGTTCATCAGCCGATGACGAGATGTACAGCTTTTTCTCGGATCCTGTCCGAGCAGCAAACCGGGTGGAAGCAACTAGTCGAACTGTTGTTTCGTCAAACACTCCTTTCTCCACTTCTGGTGTTCTTCTAACCTCGGTGATGTTCGGTAGTCGAGATAGATCAGGGACTAGACAGTCGGTCTTTTCCTCTGTGATCGCAAGGCGTACGTCGCTCTGAATGGATGTATCGGCCGTGAGTGCCACCATGGATCCTATAGTTCGTGAAGAGATACTGGGGGATATCGTGGTTGCGGACCTCGGTGTCCTGGAAGTAGGTTGAATGCCCAGACCAGGTCGTGCTCGACCCTTAGTCGAGGTGGGACTTGCTGTCACTGGGCTTGAGGCGGTTGATGAAGTCTTGACAGATAGAATTCGTTTCTGGGTCGTCATAGGTGAGGGCGATGGTGTAGGTGTCGTAGCGGATCTCAGTTTACGCGGAGTCACGAGAGTAGACGGTGTCATCTTCTTGGGCTTTGGTTTCGATGCTGGCGTTGCGCTAGCTGGTATTTCGTCCCATCGTAGACGTATCATGAGTGTCTTTGTAGCGCACTGTGTTATCAGGGTCGCTCTGGCCAAGAAAACGCTTGATCCACTTACAGTCATGATGGATCCACTCCCGCTTGCCCACTGGATTGTCCCAGTTCCTCCCGCTCCACCACCCGAGTCCTGTAATGCCTTCCGGTCGTCATCGCCTAAATCCGCCTGCTTACTACAATCGCTAATTTTAAACTGTCGGATCAATTCTCCTGCTCCTATATCATACGCTCGCACGATCCCATCAATCATAATGGAGATCAACCTGTCTTGAACGAGGTGTACACCGGCAGATATGTTCGGCTGTTGCCCAAACCGAGCGACCTTTTCGCCAGTCTCGTGATTCCAGACCACCAGAACCTTGTCCACCCCCGAGGAAACGATATATTTGTCATTCATCCTGATATTCAGCCGATTCGCATCGTGGTCACTGGAAATACTCACGTGATGGTCTTGATCCCGTAAGAGTGGCCAGCCAGAGTCGAGCCAGTCTGCCAGGTATCCTTATTCTTCTGCCATAGCTGAACACGACCTACATCGCTGGATCCAGCCGCGAGAACACCTTTGCCAGGGAGGAAATCAAGGCATGAGACTGATCCTGTTGGTATGATCACTGCTGGCTTCGGAGGTATGTCTGGTGGTAGGAGGGGGATACTGCAAATTCGGATGCTTTGTCATGAACAAGACTCGGTAATGGTGACTTACGTGCCGTCCGATGATCCACTAATAAGCATCTCTCCTACCAACTTGAGGCACGTCACGTGGTCTTTGTGGCCTGGGTAGACTGTGACCTTTTGCGCCTGCACAATGTCAGCTTGGATGGAGAGATGATGGCTAGTTGACTTACCAATCCCAGTCTCCAGTTTCGATCTCGTCTCACCAGACGACGATATTCACGTTCCCTGATATCAGCTACGACACGAGAGGCTCTCCTACCAGTAGTCGTCAGGAGGCGAAGATGTTCCATGAGCTCGAATGGTATTAGTATCAAGCCTCTGGCATAGCGGCAGCCATACATCGTTCCTAAGGGTCAAAGCATGATATAAGCGCGATACCTGTTGACGTCAGAGTGCTCTTTGACATGACGTACCAGTCGCAGGCTCATAATGACTTCCAAGTCCAGACTGCCTATGATGCGAGCTGAGCACTTTGGATCCAGGCGACCAAGGATGTCGAAGCGGGTCCTCTTGTACTTTTCCAGTGCCGCGATCTGGGAAGCGATATCAGATGGATCACATGCTGAGAGGTCAATTCACGGGTCGTTCCTTAGGAATTTTGGGTTGCTTTGGACTAACCTTCGGCCATGATTCCCAGGACTTGTACCCTTTCCGACTTGCTCAACTTCCTCACAGCCTCTGCCAAGTCCCTTCCTGGTCCCAATTGCCTTACTATGCCATCATCTCTCTCCCTCGCAACCTCCATTTCTCGACATCTAGTATGTTCCGCCTCCAGTCTCGCATATCGTCCTTCCAGCTCGTGTAACCTAGTGAGAGCATCGTGAAGGGAGGATGATGAAGCCGATTGAGCTCGGATAAGCAAGTTCTTGTAATGTGTCAATTGACGAGCATGTGAAGCTTGCATCTCTCCAAGTGATGGCTGTATATCAGCGCCAACCCGACGCGACTTGCACATGGACTCACCTCATCGTACTCCCGTACTGGGCCCACAGTCTCTGTCCGTAGCTCCCAGCTCATTTCTTCCGCCTCTTTGCCCCTTCTACGACTATGTTCGACACTCTCTGCCCTTTGAGGCGCGTCGGCGCTCCCTAGTCCGTTGGCCCATTCTGGTAAAGTCCGAGCTGGGGTAGGTACCACCTGATCTTCATCTTCATTGTCGAGGGAAGTCGGTCTGGTCGGCTGTTTCACTAACGATGTCATATTTAGGCACAAGAGAGTGGACGTAAAGGTATGCTGTCATCTTCGTGAGGTGATTTGCATGTTTCAGACGGGGTCGCGGTCCCGTCCCTGTGTGTGTGTTCACCACGCTCATTGACAGTTCCGGACTCCAATGCGCATTGTGATGAGTTTTGACGTCAACCCATGCGGTACCAAGCAGCTCAAAGACCTTGGCAGCTTTGTTTCGCTCCTTATGGCAGACTTTGACACGATAAAAGGTTGATGCCAGAGGATGGGCGGATGTTTGAACAGTCAACAAAACCATTCTAGGGTAACCGTCTGGGGCAACATCGGTGCTCCGGCGCCGAAATCACCGTTTCCCCCACCCAAGTCTAGCTTGATCATTCGTCCGTATGCATGTATAAGTACTTGGCAATCCTTCAGACCATGTCACTATTCATCCCACTCTATACTGATGCTTCAAGATGCCAATCATCGAAAGGGAGCTTACTGGTTTCCAACTTCCCTCCGACGCTGCCAAAGCTGGATCAAAGGTGAAGTCATTCTCCCTCATCTCGTCGCCTGAAGCCGTCTTCAAGGGGTTTGGTTTTACACTCTCGTTCCCACTCGCCAACGCCTATCGGGTGCTTCTTACTGGGCCAAATCGACCTCCTCCTCCACACGACAATGTCGTTCTTCCCTACGATTCACTTCCATTCGAGATCACCTCTTTGGACGAAGAGTCGAAGTGCGCCGTACTCCGCTTTCCGAAGAACGGTCCCGATCACTTTGATGGGGCGAATCGTACACGAGAAGTTCGTATCTCCTGGGTCGAGTCGATCGAGGTATCAATCTGGGAGTCCATAGGTGATGAAGCGATGACGATGTTATTAAGCGACATTCACACTCGTTCCTACGCATTGACTGAACATGGTTTCATGCGACATTGGTCTATTGACCGTACAGCCCTTCATCTAGGTCTCGGGGAGAAAGCAGCTCCGATCGATCTCACATATCGCAGCTTCACCTTCCATGGGACAGATGCAGCATACTACGACGCCTATAATTCGGACCCGCTATACAAACATACTCCTTATCTGATCGTCACCCCCCGACCGAAGGAAGGTATAGTCACACCATCGACTTATGCGATCTACCACCCGACTAACGCGAATGTCACTTGGGATCTGAATCGACATAACGATGAGCCGTGGACCAAGTTCAAGACATACACTCAAGATTGGGGAGGTTTGGAAGAATGGGTGTTGATTGGGAAAGGGGTCAAAGAGGTGACGAGGACATTTGCCGAGGTCGTAGGGCGACCGAAGTTGATCGGTCGAGACTGGCTGGGGTATCTTGCTTCGGGTATGGGTCTGGGCGAGAGTGTAAGACACCAATATAGATCATCACGCTGATAGCCCAGGATGATCCGCCTGCCCAGCAATTGCTTGAAGGCTGGACTGACCTTTGCAAGAAACACGACATCCCTTGCTCAGCAATGCATGTGAGTCACCCCAACTTGATTCCACATCGCTGATATCAGCTATCGTCAGGCTACACTGTCGATGCCAAGACTGGCAACCGATGGGTGTTCACCATGAATAAGAAACGATACCCGAACTTCAAGGGGATGATTGAGCATTTCCACAAAGCCGGAATCAAGGTGGTACCCAATATCAAGCCATGTAAGCCAGCTTCTGTTTCTATGTAATGACGATGCCTAATTCTCAGATATTCTGCAGAATCACCCACAGTACTATGGATTATACGATAAAGATGCCCTATTCCACGACCCATGGACTGACAAGCCTGTCATCACTGGGATCTGGGCAGCAGGGGTTAATGAGAATGCAAAAGGCAGCTGGAGTGATCTTACCAGTAAAGCCGCTCGGAAATGGTGGAGTGCAGGCTGTAACAGCTTGATTGAGTATGGAGTAGATGGTTTATGGAAGTAAGTGCCCCTGAGGAGGTGAGGTGTTGTTGACATGGCAGCGATAACAACGAGTACTATCTCCACGATGATGAATTCCTGGCCAAAAATGAATTCCCTCATCAGCTCGTCTCGGCCGCGCCAGATGGTCCGGCGAAGCTTGGCTTGCTTGGCCGAATGATCAATGTAGGTATTCTTGGTTACAGGTTGCATCAGCCTACTGACATGATAGGTCGAGATGATGGCCAAAGTGTCCGAAGAGGCATTGGTCGAGGCGAATCCTGAACGTCGATCTTATGTCCTGACCCGATCCGCCAATGTCGGAACATTCAAATACAGCTGTGCAACCTGGACAGGTGATAATGAGACCAGGTCCGTCTCTGTCTTCTCCTTCAATGACGAGTCTGACATGATAGTTGGAAAACGCTACAAGGCTCCCAAGCAATTCAGCTCAATTGTGGCATGTCCCTCATCCAGTCCACCGGATCCGACGTGGGCGGTTTCGGCGGACCATTACCCTCGCCCGAGCTGTTTGTACGGTGGGTCCAGCTCGGTGTGACCCATGCCAGATTCTGTATACATTCTTGGAAACCTACCAAGGGCGATACATCCGGAGCGGCTCAGACGAACACGCCTGGGATGGTATGTTGCCCTGGGTGGACAAAGTTGAATGACAGTATCCCGAAGTATTGCCGATCGTGCGGAAAGAGATCAAGTGGCGATATGAGCATCTGCCTTTCTTGTCAGTCATGCTTCTCCCATCGTCGTGGAGCAAGAAGCTGATCTACAGCAACTCTTTAATGTGGGATTCGCATCTCAATGCCAACCCAACCAACGCCTGGCTGGCCTGGGGTGAATTCGCCTCCGATCCAAGACTGTACACGAAAGACTCGATCGAAGGCTTCGACGCCTGGATAGGCGCAGGGCAGCTCCTATCCGCTCCAGCCCTACATCAAGGTCGTCTCACTAGAGATCTGTATTTCCCAAAAACTTCCTCCAAAGACGAAAGCCTCTATTTCGATCTCAACTCGCCTCACGGGACTTATAGAGCCGGGACCACGGCTCAGATCTCTACACCAATCGAGCATGCTGGGCTGTATGCAAGGGAAGGAGCAGTCATTCCGATCGGAAAAGATTATCAGACCGTCACCCAAGTTGTTGGGCCGTCGAGGACTACGATTGATGGTGTAGACGTATTGCTCGAGAGTGAGGGCGGTGTTGTAGGGATCGATGATTGGAGAGGTCTGAAGATCTTCCCCGGACCCGAAGGGGTGTACAGAGGTCAATGGATTGAAGATGATGGGATCTCGGCTGATCCCGACAAGACCGTCATCGAGGTCGAGTATACGGGCAAGAAGAACGAGGAGGAAATCGAGGTCAATCTGAGGTTTATAGAACACAAGTTTAAGCCGGCTTGGGGTAAGCAAGTAACGGTGATTCTTCCTGTCACAGATTCAAGGAGGGTAAAGGGTGGCATACAAGTCATGTGGCAAGATAGGGCGGCATGGCTAGTCAATGTGAAGTAATCGACCCAGATAGGAAGTCTCTTCATCCATGTACAACCTAGTTATGCCCAATGACTGATTGTGTCTTGTACAAATCATCAATCTCCTTGATCTCCTCAGCGCTCAACTCGACCTCACATCCCTTGATCAAGTCCTCAAGCTTGTCCAGACTGGTAGTCCCAACAATAGGAGCAGTGATGAATGGTTTACTTAAACTCCAAGCAAGGGCGACTTGAGCCATACTGATGTTTCTCTTCTTGGCGATATCTTCGACTTTACCGATGACCGCTTTGGAGGATTCGGAAACGGGTAGACCGCCAGATTGGGAGCGCTCGGTTCCTGCATCTTTGTCTTGTGGCCTGGCCAGGTCTACTCGTTAGCTGGGCTCGAGATAGTAGATAATAAACTTACGGCCACCTGCGAGGGGGGACCATGGAATACAGCCCACTCCGAAATGTTGGAGAGTAGGCATCATCTCTCGCTCTTCCTATCCTGTCAGCATGTATTGCATATATGAAGAAACTAAGACTTACTTCTCTGTACATGGCATTGTGGAAGTTCTGCATCGAGATGAAGGGAGTCAATCGATTCTGAATAGCGTATTCTGTCCAGTCAGTCCCGTCACCGATTTGTCAAAATGATAAGGCCCACGCTGCATGAGCTGGAACTGCCACGCCCAACAGGATGACATTCCAATGTACCTCGCATGCCCGTCTTTGACGATATCATGTAATGCTTGCATGGTCTCTTCGATCTATACGTCAGTTTCGAACTGATATACATGCGACAGCATCGTACAGGAGTATCATTATCAAATCGATGACACTGTTTATCAGCTTCCTTCTATGGCTATTGGACGTACCTGGAAGACATCGACATAATCAGTCTGTAGCCTCTCACAGCTCTCTTTGACAGCAGCAAAAATCCTCTGATCATCAGCTCGCATCGTATTCGAGGAAAGGGTACGAACTTTTCGACTGAGACGAGCGTTATTGACAAACCCGGCTGGACCATGTGCACTCGCATCCCCCCATTCGAAGAATGTCTTGGTCATGATCACAACGCTTTCCCTTGGAATATCGTATTTCTTGATGAAGTTCCCAAGGATCCGCTCAGAGTGACCTTGGGAGTATGTATCGGCTGTATCGAATGTCTGACGCTTTAGCGGCTTGTCTAGCTTAGCTGGCTCACATTGATTCCAGCGTCATAAGCGTACTGCAAGGGTCAGCCCAGGTTTGAAAAGAACACCAACGAGCTGACCTTGAGATGCTTCATTGCCTCCTCCTCTTCCAAGACCCAAGTCCATTTATCCTTAGGCCTCTTGACCCCATAGCTCATACACCCAAGGATGATCTGCGAGACCTACAGAGTTAGCTAATGTCGATTGACGAGTGACAGTAGCTACCTTCAAACCCGATTTGCCTAGATTGACGTATTTCATCCTGCCTTGTCGTCATTGATAAGCAAGAAGCACAACAGTCTGTCCTACTACACCTCATCTCCCATCTCCACTAACCCCCACCCGATGACCGTCGGTCATCATATATATGCTGTCTTCGGCTAATTATGAGGTGAATTACGTAACAGACCCAACGCGCCAAGTCGCGTCAACTTCCGACCAGATGCTCATGTCAAAGCACCAGTCTCCAGTCTTGAGTCGGTCGAGACAGAACAATGGTGTCCCAGTCGCCCTCGCCCGAGCTGATACTGAAGGCTATAGAGGCACATCTATCGCCCACGATACACTTCAAATTCTTACCGCGAGCACTGGACATCATCGCACATGCCGCTTTGTTGGCCAGTAGACTGTCCGAGGAGATTACCCGCATTCTCGAGTCCGATGCTCTGGTTACCAAACATGGTGGATCTTCAGGCTTGGGAGATAACAGGATCGAAACTTTGGAGGGGAAGAGATCAGAAGCGAAAGAAGCGAGTGCGGCGCTATGGAAGTTATCTGTCCAAATACGGCTTCATGTCAGTCATATCCCCTTGAATTCTTCGCGTGACCTGATAGACTAGCACGTCGCAGCAGTGCTAGGTCCCGACAAGAAGTTTTCGGCTAAAATCCTATCATTGATCGAGTGTTACTTTCCGGATCAGAGTAACGTCATCATGTACGATGGAGGTGTCACGACATATGAGTACAAGTCTTCCAAGCTGTTCATACGATCGATGCCCGAAGCCTTGCACCTCGAATATCAGAGTGCAGTACATCGTGCTCGTATATGGTATTCGGATGCCAGCAATAGATCTCCGTAAGTTTACCCTGCGAGAGATTTGGCAGGATTGACCAGTTCAGGGAAGACGTTGATGAACGCGGAACCAGACATCTGAACGCCAAGAAAGAGAATGCAGCGAGATTGGCAGGAGAGGCGATCGGCTCCGCTAGAAGAGTAGTAGAGTGCATACGGCGAGTGGAGGAGGTGTTGGCAGAGGAGATGGAAGACGAGGTGATGAAGAAAGAGATCGACCCCGACATGCGAGAATCCCAATCCCCCTCATCTGACCATCTTCCGAGAATTCCCCACCTCACCTTTCCACACGCAAAGAAACGCAAAAGCAGTACCGGTGTCGGTCTTACTCCCATCTCACCAACAGTCCAACCTCGACTTGTCAATCAACTAGCCTCAGAGCGGACAACATCATTGATGGAGACGGAAGCTATATTGGACCTGAGCATGGAGGACAATCAGAGTGACGACGAGGCAAAGGAGGTGCACTACCGCGATAGGAAAAGAGAAAGTAGTGAGGGAAAACCGATATTACCCCAAAAGCCGAAGAAACGTTCCCGACCCTCATTTCCGCCTCGAGAAGGACCAGATTTTACGAAACCTCTACCTCACCATGCCCCTCATAAGAAGTTGCGGCCTTTTACGACGGATGACTTGAAGCGCTAAGAATAGGCTATATTGGGATTGTTTGTATGTTTAGCTCAGTCGATGTATAATGATTTTATGACCGGATCACCGATTAGTCTGCGAAACATATCAGTCGCGTCAAATTTGGACGCGTCCCCTTGTGCAATCTTATCATATTCGTTCAGCCATGACCTTTCTACCTTTCTTCAATGAGGGACCACAGTATTAGCCATCCTATCAACCAGTTCGAGGCGGGTGGAGTCGCTATTTTGTGCCCGACAGGTCGAAGCTCATCGCCGAAGAAGAAGGTTCATTTCGGAAGTGCTTTAGCAAACACACACACACACACTCCCCACTTTTACCCTTTCCCGTACCTTTCATCATCATCGCAACAGGGTGCTGCAATGCGTCATTGACAACGAGGCAAGGGATGAGACGAGATACTGACATCATTGAAGGTGCATTGGTACATATATAAGCTCTATTGCTGGCGAGGATTCCCTTCTTCCCAAACTCCTCTTTATATCATTCACTCGCAAGTCCATTCTCTTTCTGAATACAGTTTGCACTAACTAACAACAGTAGACACCAAATCAACGGATAGACAATATGGGATTCAACAAACCTGATCAAGCTGCTCTCAAGCAATACCGAGACGAAGCTCAGAGTAAGTCCCTTCACTGCTTGATCGTCCTTCTTCCCTCCTGTCCCCCCTTCAACTCTTCATCATCTACCTCTACCCTGCTCCTTGCCACGCTAACAACCCAGAAAAACACAACGAATACTGGTCCCAAAACGGCTATGAAGTCCGAGACGGTACCTACTTCCCAGGTTTCGAGACTGGATGGCACGACGCCATCTCGGTCCTTGAGTCCAACAACCAGATCCCTGGTGATTTGGACAATTGGGCCAAGCAGAGGGCTGGGGAAAAGAAGGTTCCCGAGGGAACCTGGGAGTGGGAACATGGATTCAAGGAGGGTGTTCAGGCTTGTCAGAAGGCTGGTGGGGCTTAGGCCCTTTTTTCGGTGAGTTCTTGTGTTGCCTCCTGTGTCGGTATATGCTGATCCTCTAGACAGTCGCCCCTAGGCAGCCGAATCCCTTAACGAGCGAGGAACGGACATGGCGTAGCGAGATGATTTATGATGCAAATGAAGTGACATCCGACTTCTTCTGCCTCTGCAATTGCAGATTTCAACAACTAATGGGTGCTCTACGGAGCAATATATGCATTCGAGACCGAGACTGATGAACAATGGATTGGAATATGTATGTTGAACAACTAAATGATGGTGGAATGACTCTAAATAATGTGATGAAGCTAGTTGTTGCAGGTTGAATTGCTGATAATGAGAGAATAATCGTAAGATGGTATCGTGAAATGAGAAGATCAAGCATAGTCCTCAACTGTTCCGCATTCACAGATGAGATTCAGGTCTCCAGCGGCTGTTCATCAATACTCTCTTCTACTTGCTGTCAGGTGAAGCAAAGAGGACTCACCGTCATCAACTCTTCCAACCGAAGGCCAGAACTTGGATCGCTTGAGGGTAGGTACGGGATAAACAGCTTTTTGTCGAGAATATGGTTTATCCCACTCATCGGCTGTGAGGACTGATAGCGGATGAGGAGCGTTCTTGAAGACGTTGTCTTCCTTGCTTTGAGAACCGGAGACAATCTCGTCGACTTCGCTTCGGATCGAGATAAGGGCATCGATGAATCGGTCAATCTCGTGCTTGGGCTCTGACTCTGTGGGTTCAATCAACCAACATCTGACACGTCAGCAGTGTGATCTTTGACTTCAATGGAGACTTACGTAGAAATAGGCCATTGAGCGGTAGGAGGGTGGAAAGAGTAGTCCTGTAATCGCTTGCTAAAGTCCGATACCTTTAACCCAGCACTCTTTTCGAATTCTCCCAAATCAATCAACAATTCGTGCGCAACTCGACCATTCTTGTTGGTGAATCGGATATTGTAGTATGGCTTTAATCGTTCGGCAATGTAATTGGCATTCAGCAAAGCCATCTTCGAGACTTGAGTCAAACCCTCTCCACCAAGCATCTTGATGTATGCCCATGAGATTGAGGCGATACTGGCTGATCCCCATGGTGCACCTGAGACTGCGCTGACTGGAGATGAACCGCCGGTGGGGATGAGAGGATGAGTGGGTAGGAAGGGGGCCAAATGGGATTTGCACGAGATAGGACCGATACCGGGTCCACCACCTCCGTGAGGGATCGAGAATGTCTGATGGTCAGCCAGACATCAAAAGATTCAACGACACCAGAACTCACCTTGTGCAAGTTGGTGTGAGAGACATCACCGCCGACTCGACCCAAACTACTCAACCCAATCAAACTGTTGGCATTCGCTCCGTCCACATACACCTGTCCACCGTTGTCGTGAACAATCTGACAAGCCTCTTCAATACCATCCTCAAAGACACCAAATGTCGAAGGATAAGTGACCATGAAAGAAGCCAAATTGTCCTTGTGCTTGACTGCCTTTTCTTTGAGATCGACCAAATCGAGCGATCCATCAGCAAGAGCTTTGATGGGTACGACCTTGTATCCGACCATAGCTGCTGATGCGGGATTGGTACCGTGAGCAGAAAGCGGGATCAAGCAGACATCTCGGTGTCCTTGACTGTTTGATTCGTGGAATGCTTGAATGACTTTGAGACCGGCGTATTCACCAGAAGCACCGGAATTGGGTTGGATCGAGGTCGCATCGTATCCCGTAACAAGGGAGAGGTCATCCTCGAGTTCCTTGATCATGGTCGTGTATCCTTTAGCCTGGTCGACGGGTGCGAATGGATGAACACCACCAAATTCTTTCCACGAAAGTGGGACCATGGAAGAAGTAGAGTTGAGTTTCATCGTACATGATCCGAGTGGGATCATACCGTGAACGAGCGAGTAATCCTTTTCTTGCAAATGCATCATGTATCGCAATAAATCGCTTTCGGAATGATGCCTGTTGAAAACGGATTGTTTCATGTATGGAGTGGTTCGTGCGAGGTTGGCGATAGGTTCGGTAGTGGACTGAGCATTGAGCGACATGTCGGATGCCATACCCTCCAAGGCGTCAGGTTCGACCTCGGATTTACCCTTGACTCGGTTGAAGACATTGAAGATATCGGTCAAATCGAGAGGACCGACACTTTCGTCCAGGGTGATTCCGATAGTCTTGTCGTCGACGGGTCTGAAGTTGATGCCCGACTTGACGGCAGCGGAATGTACATCTGCCGCAGTCACGCCGGCAGCAGAAACGTCGATAGTAAGAGTGTCAAAGAAAGCCTTGTTGGTGATGGTGAACCCGAGCGATTCGACTGCTTTGGCCAAAACTCGAGTCAAGCCATGGACTTTGCCGGCAATCTTTCGGAGACCTTCGGGACCGTGGTAGACGGCGTACATGGCTGCCATGTTGGCCAAAAGTGCTTGGGCGGTACAGACGTTGGAAGTCGCCTTTTCTCGTCGAATGTGTTGTTCACGGGCTGAGTCTTAGTGGGGACTGGCATGAGTGGACGAGAGACTCACTCTGGAGGGCGAGACGGTAGGCGGGTCCACCACGAGAGTCTTTACTCAATCCGACTAATCGTCCAGGAAGCTTCCTCTTCATCTCCTCGGTACATGAGATGAATGCGGCGTGGGGTCCACCGTATCCGACGGGCACACCTGAGAGTCAGCCTAGTCCAGCAATCGCAAGAAGCAACGCACCGAATCGCTGGGTGTTTCCACAGACGATATCTGCGCCCCACTCTCCAGGTGGCTTGAGCATGGTCAAAGCCAGTAAATCACTAGCGACCACCAACTTTCCTCCGGCCTTCTTGACTCTGCCAGCAACACTCTCCCAGTCCTTGACATCACCATTGACATCAGGGTACTGGACCAAGGCACCCATCAACTTCTCTTCTCCAAGCGCCTCGATCTCCTTCTCTAATCCAGCGTTGCTCTCGGCGATCTTGAGTTCGATACCGAAACCACTTGCCCTTGTCTGCAAGACCGCCAAAGTCTGAGGAGCGACAGAGGGAGAGACTAGAAAGACTTTCTTGCCCTTGTTAAATTTAGGCTTGGGGACGGAAGCAAGACACATTGCCATTCCCTCGGCGCATGCTGTCGATTCATCTAATAAGGATGCATTTGCGATGGGTAGGGCGGTTAGGGAGATGACGACTGTTTGGAAGTTGATGAGTGATTCTAGACGACCTTGAGATTGTTCGGGAGAGTAAGGGGTGTAGGCAGTGTACCATGCTGGGTTTTCTAGGATGTTTCGTTGGATCACAGGCGGGACGATAGCATTGTGGTATCTGATCATCAGCTATTTCCCACTAATGCGGCCAGAAAGACTAACCCCATGCCGATATAGCTCTTCATTCCCTTGTTCATCCCAGCGACCTCTTCCACCCGTCTCCTCAACTCCAATTCACTCAATGGCCTGATTCCGTGAGGCCCATCGGTATCGGTAAGTGCCTCGACTCGGACCGAACGTGGGATAGCAGCATCGACAAATTCATCCATGGACTTGTAGCCCAGTACGTTGAGCATCTGGTCTGTGTCATTATCCCTAGGTCCGATGTGTCGAGGCATGAACGTGTCGAGAGGGGTGAAGATCGATTGTTTCGATGGGTGATAAGAGGCCGAGGGGGGAAGAGGGTGAGGCTGGGTAGCTGTCGTCGAGGACGATCGGGGGGTAGTAGAGGCGGGGGAGCATCGGAGGGCTGTAGTGGTAAAGGACCGGACAGTAAGGAGACGGGCGGGAGGGGCAGACTGGATAGCCCTTCGAGCGATTGGTAGAATCATGGTGGATATGGGTGCCCCAGCTAATGCTCGACGCGATCGATTCAACGCGTTTCAAGTGAAACCTGTTGGGGGTCAAAAGATATGTATGAAAGACAGAGGAAGAAGAGATGCATCGAGTCTATCTCCCTATGCCCATCGCTAGTGCCGTCCTCGTTGTTCACTGGCCCGTTCGGTCTGATTCTTGGAAAAGAAGTCTAGCGTTGTTGGAAACTGGGACATGAATAAATTCCAAGGATTTGCTCAGAATTGCAAATCACGCTATCTCGCCAAGCCGTGGCGATCCGAAAGGAACTGTAGGAAGATAAGAACCAAGGCACAGTGGCAGTAGTGCAGGCACGCTGCACAGATAGCAAGATACTAACTACCATAAAGTTGACCACGTAATAATTGTGTGACTTGAGAACGCCGAAGACCGTAGACGGACACAGCTGATTTGGGCAGCCAAGCACCACTGTTGAGCCTGGTTTGGTACGAGGCGACCTTTAGCGAGAAGCTGATGGTACACTGACAGGACACGTCGACAAGTAGGGCAAGAATTAGCAGCCGTGATAAGATACTGCTCTGAATGTAACAAGTGTTTCATGCATGCACAAGTCGGCATTTGTCTGAGTGTGCATGGTGGAGGATCAGTTTCCTCAAAAAGGTCAAGGACATCGAGCACAGAAGATCAAAGATTTTTGCGTCGATCACTGTCACTAGGTACCTACGACATGCCTTCTAGAGGCCCATTCGGTGGAGTAGAGGTTTATTAGATGTATTGTGAGATGAAGCATTGAGTAAGTGATTAGACCATTCGGATCGGACGGGTCTTCAATCGGATAGCGGATGACTTTGACTTAATCGGGGATTAATTGAATATGGTCCTGTATTCTAGCCTGATTCATGATACGAGCTTGTCCCGGGTGTCATGCTCGAAGGCTCTTCGCTCATTCCAGCTAATGACTGATGACGCTATGGCCGCCATGCCCCTCTAGATCTTTCCCTTTTGTAATCACGGGACTTTGACCCACACTTGGCCATGCAATAAGGGCGAGTGGCCAATTAGAAGCGTCAGGACCCGACGTATAGGCGTAAAGTTGAGTCACGTGATCTACTTCAACATAACACCGTAACGCCGCGTGTGATCCCTCTCATCTCTTGTTCCTGATCACACCGCCGCGTCGCACTTGATGACAACAAACACCCTCGTCTACTCTAATCATATATAGTCACTTGACCTAATCAATACACCTTCTCTCTTTCTTATCAAACAACCACTTCACTCTTCTCCCTCTTTACCCCCAAACAAACTTATTTATATACAATGTCCGGTCGAGGAAAAGGTTAGTCATTACCCTCTATCTCATCTATCAACGATGAGATCGTCTACCCGCCTACATGGACATGTACTGATGTAATCAGGTGGAAAAGGTCTAGGAAAGGGTGGAGCCAAGCGACACAGGAAGGTCCTACGAGACAACATCCAGTAAGTCATATCATCCACTTCCAACATGAACATCGACTAACCTATCAGGGGTATTACCAAGCCCGCTATCCGACGTCTCGCTCGACGAGGTGGTGTCAAGCGAATCTCTGGACTCATCTACGAGGAGACCCGAGGTGTCCTAAAGATCTGTAAGTCACCTTCTCTTCCTCACCGCTTTCAACCCTAACATTCCAGTCCTCGAGAACGTCATCC
>Ga0308160_10003687_pt1 | contig 17042 bp, 25 predicted proteins | sample PhyFR1_FD_201036 | JGI IMG/M metagenome (GOLD analysis project Ga0308160, IMG submission 201036) | Phyllosphere microbial communities from UC Gill Tract Community Farm, Albany, California, United States - DLSLF.R1 | ecosystem: Host-associated > Plants > Phyllosphere > Unclassified | place: USA...
GGGGTAGGCACCCTGGTGCGCGCCACGGATCTCGACCGACGGCTCCTCGGGCTTCGAGAGCGAGTACGCGCCCTGCTTGGCACCACGGATCTCAACCGAGGGAGCGACGGGCTGAGCGAGGGGGTAGGCACCCTGGTGCGCGCCACGGATCTCGACCGACGGCTCCTCGGGCTTCGAGAGCGAGTACGCGCCCTGCTTGGCACCACGGATCTCGACCGAGGGAGCGACGGGCTGAGCGAGGGGGTAGGCACCCTGCTTGGCACCACGGGCCTCGACGCCAGCGGGGACCGGGGCAGCGACGGCGACCGATGCGAGCGAGAGAAGAGCGACGACGGCGGTGGACTTGGGGAAAAGCATCGTTGAGGTGGGCTACAGCAGAAAAGAGAAGAAGGGTTGGCGAAAACCGACGGGGACGATGGGAGGCAGAGGAGATGGGAAGACAAAGAGCACGTCAGCCCTCCTGACAATGACCAGCCGACGAGGCGACATCGGAGGGAAGGCGACGACAGCGCAACCGCAGAGCGACAAGGCTTGAGGAGCTGCTGTCGTGCCTTCGACAGGCCGTGGCTCGCCCAGGCAGACGGTCGACTCACGAGCTGAGCTGGTAGGCAGGTGTGGGAGGCAGGTGGTGGTTGAGAGGCAGCTGGCGATCCGGGCGGAGGAGGGAAAAGAAGGGGGATCGGCGAGGCTGGCGGGTTGGGGAAGGGGAAAGGGTGCACGGCCGGTCTTCTCCCGCCGGAGCCCTTTATGTTCGCGCCGCGGTCATGCTTCCCTCCCTCCCTCTCTGACGGTCTCGAGCGTCACAGACATGGTTCCGCTTTGTCTCTGGATCCCTCGACGACCCCGTCGTGAGGGACGAGGACGAGGTGGGGTCGGTAAGGTGGGGAGAAGGGTCGGCGCGCCCCCTCGTCGACAGGCTGCCCTCGTGTCCAGCCCGCCACCCGCGTCGCGTCGGGCCGGGAGGGCCAGCCTGCTGCGCGCACCCGCTCCCCGCGCGGCGCGACGGAAAAGAAATTCGGTGGCTGACCGCGCCCTCGGGACAAGGTTGCCTCTTGGCCCGCGCCACCGGCAGCGGCGCCGCCCGGCCGGCCGGGCCACGCCCGTCTGCTTCCCTCGTCCCTCCGACGACGACGACGACGCCGACCGAGCGAGGGGGCGCGACGGCCGGCAGCGAAGAACAAGAAGCTTGGCGGGGCCGCCAGAGCGTGGTCGAGGCCCACCGGTCGATATCGTCGTCGGCGCCGCACGCCCGGCCTCCCGATGACCGGAGGTCGTGCGCTCGCATCGGGCGTCGGCTCCTCGCTCGGGAAACGACGACGTCGACGACGTCGTCTCCTTTAATTTCTTCGGCATCAGTGCGGGTCCCTTTGACAGCGGACGGGCCGAGAGCAAGGGCCTGCACGACGGGTATTTACAGGTCAGGCGGGCTAGCGATGACGGTCAAAGGGAGATTGATAGCCGGTCGTCGACGTGCGGTCTCGTGTGCTCCTTTTCCATCTTGGGTTGAGAGATCGCCTCGAAAACCCCTCCGCCCCTTTAGCAGCAAGAGATGGCGACATGGGCCCGAGAGACGAGCGGCTCCTGGCACCTGCCAGACCCTCGGACGGCAGTCGCACGCACCCTGTCGTCTGTGCTGAACCTTGCGCCGCTCCGGCGCGGACGGGCTCAGCTTGCGACAGCTCGAGTAGACATCGAACTCAATCTCGGTCAACGGATGTTCGGCTGTCGGGCAGTTCTCTCGCCGCCAAACTCTCGAGCGCGCCGGGCGGAATCTTGGCCGAGCTTCTGCAGTCCTGACTACTGGCTCGGCCATGGCGGCTGAGCACTGATTGCAGACGACGAGAGCTCGATTCCGGGCGACCGCTCGGCGCTCGCATCTCAAGCTGAGTAGACGACGTGCTGGCGCATCCTCGAGAGTCATACATGGGAACCGTACCCGTGGGAGAGAAGAGACGTGATGTGCGAGAGAATGCAAGGTGCTAGGGAGAGGTGCGATGAAGCATAGCAGAAATGGCGGCGAGAAAGAGGGATGTTGATACAGCGTCGCAGCGTGCGCTCGGTAGGATTTCAGGTGCGCCACTGCAAGTATGAGGAAGCAGACAGGCCGGTACCGGGTCAGACATCAAACTTGGCGAAGAGAGAGAGTGCAAGTACTGGCGCGGATCGGCTACTCACGGTCGTAGGCCCGAAGCCTGTTACCGGGGCTTCAAGCAGAGTCGTCCCGATACCGTCGAGCGCTGCGCAGTATGGGCAAGGGAGCAAGAGCGAGGATGTCGAGACAGTCAGCAGCGAGCGTTGAACCCTCCACAAGGTCAACAGGGGCGGGGACGGGGGATGCCGGAACGCGGGACTGACTCTCTTGCCAGACGAGGTTGCCCCACCAGTTGAATGTCAGCGTGCCGCCTTTGGGCAGCTGGAGGCAGAGAAAGACAATGATGACGCCGATGACGGTCCCGGTGTCGAGACCGACAGAGAGAATGTAGTTGTACTGCAAATGGCGGATGATAAGGATCAGTGCACAGCTTTCTTGACAGACAATCTCGCCCCAGCCACGAACACACCTTCGACCACCGGCGGAAATACCGGCGTCGTACCACGTATTCTGCAGGGAGACAGACATCTCGTCAGTGGCCATCCCCTTAGCTTCAAAAAGGGTGGGAGACGCACGTGTCAAAAAGTTGACGAGCACCCAGACAGCCGTGTTGAGCGCCGGGACGCCCGGGATGAAGAGAGGACCGCTGAAGGCGATCGGGAAATTGACGTCTCGGAGCCAAGATGACGGGTACTGGACGGAGAAAGCGGAAGCACGGTCAGTCCGAAGTCGGAAGGAGCAGCACGGGCGAGATGCAGACGACGACACGCACGCGCCGCAGGTAAGACCACAGGAAAATGGGCAGCAGGGCGCCAACGAGGAACGCGTAGAGCAGAGGGTTATACATGGCTCCTTCGCCAAATTGCCGCTTTGGGCCAACGATGCCCCTGCAAGAAAGGCCAATAAGCCCATCAGCTCTCGACATAGGCCAGGTGATGCTGTGAGGACGCACCAGAGGACCGAGGCTGTGAAGAAGGAGCGCATCTGGGGACACGTGAGCGAGTTGGCGTTGAAGGGCGTGCAAATGTCGGGCGTCGATGCGAAGAGCCACTTTTTGATGCCGACTTGCGCGAAGGACGTGACGAAGGCCGCAACCACCATCGCTAGTGGCGGTTCGAGTAGCATTTGAGCGTCAGACCGCAAGCGTCACCGCTCACTTCGCGCCAAGATCGAGACGCACCAAAGAAAGAAGCTTTCGGCGGGACCTTGAGGTAGTGCCCGAGCTTCAACGCAGATGAGTAGTTGCCGGCGACGTAGAGCGTGTTGACAGCGTAGGCCTTGAAGATCTGGAGGGACCGAGAGAGACAATTTTAGTCAGCCAGAGTCGTTTAGGACGCCCGTTTCGCAGCCGACGAACCATATTTGGGATGCCCTGGCCCGGAAACATCACGCCGGCGATGATCTGGGAAAGGACATTGCACATGGCCGTCTATCGGACAACAAGACAGGGTCGTCAGCAGATTTCTGTAGCCGCAAGGCTGCGCGGGAACGACCCACCGTGTTGCCGGACAGCGCATAGACGTAGCCGGCCGGGATGACGTAGATCACCGGCAGGAGGTAAGCGATTAACAGGGCCCAGACCGGTAGCTGGGTCGGGTAGGCCTAACCGAGCGCGCATGCAGGATGAGCATCGGTTTAAGCTGGCCGAATGACGACGCTCGGCGTAGATGACGCACCTGGACAGCAGCGATGCCGCAGCTCAGAAAGACGACGAAGACGACGACCCACCACCTGCGAGCCGGAAGGCCGACAGTCAGCATGACTTTCGAGGGTTCCTCAAGAAGACCGGAGAGAACGTGACGTACCAGGCAGGCACAGCCTTGTAGCGACGCATGGTACGCGCGTGTACATCATCGTCCTCGACCTTACGGCCGCGAAGGCTTTGAAGGATTCGAGGGCCGTAGAAGAGGCCGGTGTGGATGATGGCGGCAGCAGCGAGCGCCATCGTGTACATGTACGACACCTGCAACGCCGACGAGATGTAGACAGGCGAGTATTCAAGATAGGCGGTCGCGTTGAAGTTGAAGTCGCTGCCGATGATGCGCGAGAGGTTGTAGGGTGCGCCATAGCGGTCGAAGCTGCCGCTCGATGCGATCGGCAGATACTTGGCCGAGAACGTCTGCCAGGAGCGCGCGAGCATAAGCAGGGGTCGCTCGAATGAATGGAGTGGACGAGAAGGCGCACGTTGGAGTAATAGAAAGCCGGGACGACGATCCAGTAGCCGATGACGAAGGCAGCGCCCAGGTTGGCGCCCGCCCACCAAGGCGTGACAAGCGGCGTACCAATGTAGTTGATCTGAGACCAGTCAAAAGTCAGCAGGCCCATGCCGAGGCCAGATGCTGATCCGAATAATTGGTTGACGACAACGTTGTCTGCAAATTCGGGGCGCTCAGCGCGGGGTCAGCACGCTGACATGGCAGCCAGAGGGACCGACGACGCGGCTGCAAAGACGTACTGGGAGCGATCCAGCAGATCCAGCTGAAGTAGCTGAGCGCGGTGAAAATCCAGCCGGGTAAGAAGTAGTAGAAGAGCGAGCCGACGAGGACGATGTAAAACAGGCGCAGCCGCGTCATGCCCTTGGAGCCTCCGATGCTGAGCGACTCCTCGCCAGCATGGAGAGTATTGAGAAGTGAGCAGAGCTGCAAGACTGCTGGCCAGATGAGCGAAGCCGGCCAAATCTGTTTGGTTGACGCGATCAGACGTGTTCAACGAGAGCGACAGCGACCGCGCTGCGAACGAACGAACGATCGACGTACAAGGAGTTGCTGAGTGAGGCCTGCGTATGCAATACCCGACATCTGCGTCGACAAAACGATAAGGATCTCGAAGCTACGGGGAGAGGGAATAACGTGAGTCTTCGTCTTAGCACGGGTGCAGCGGAACGTCTGCTAGGACCTGTTTCTCGAGCAGCTAAGGGACGGACGAACCCGACGGGGAAGGTCACGCTGTAGTACTTGGCCGCCGCGATGGGAGCCTGGAGCCCATAGGCAGAGATGTTGCTAACCGAGATCATCATCGTAATGAGTCCGTGCTCCTTGATGTTGAAGGGACAAGGGTTAAATGACCATCTTGCGCCACCGATGAAGGGCAACCAGGCAGGGCAGGTCTGGGTGGTGATTGGCAGGACAGCGGCCGCGAGCTTGCCTAGCGGGTAAGCCAAGAGGATGCCGAGCGTCGACGACAGATTGGGCGCCGGGGAGCGGTAGTAAAGGAACGAGTTGATGGAAGCGAGAAGGGTGGAGAGAAGGAGGCCGATGATCCAGACGCGGAAAGTGAGCGCTGCAGGGATGATCAGGTGGGATCGGTCAGGTCGACGGACGCGCAGCTCGAGCCGGACCGGACGTACCGGGCATCTCGAAGTCATCGAGGTTCGAGACGGTCGCCCGGACCTCGGCGTACGGGCTGTCGTCCTCCTCGAGATCGGCGATGATGTCGCCCTTCTCGAAGTCGTCGTCGTAGTGCTGGTCCTGCTCGCCGTGCGGGATCGTCGTCGGGCCGGCGAGCGAGTGCGACTGCCACGAGCCAAGATTGGCGCCGTCGTCCGAGCCGGGCTCGGTCTCAGCGTACTTGACGCTCCGCCGCCGGCGGCCGCCTTCGTCCATGAGCGGAGCGAAGCTGCGCATCCGGACCGGCGGCTGGCTGAGCGCTGTGTCACCGGCGCTGGTCGGGAAGCTGAGCGAGGACGAAGCCTCGCTCTCAATGTAGCCGAACTTGGAGTCGCCGGCCAGGTAGCGCTCGCCATCACGGGCGAGCACTTGCTGGACGGGCGCAAGCTGCGTCGGCGAGACAGCACTGTCTGGCCTGCCGAGATCGCTGCCGCTCCGGCTATCGGGCGAGTAGTCGCCAGCGCCACCACTCTCGTAGACGGCCGACCAGGGCGAGTACGTGCCCGTCGCTGGCCGAGACGCCTCCAGCTGGGAGAAGGTCACGGACGGCGGTGCGACCGAGAAGTCGGCGGTCGACGGCGGAGGACCGCCCCAGCCGTCTGCCAGCGTCGACCGCCGCCCAGCCGTCGTCGGCGGATGACTGAAGGTGCCGCCCTGCGAGATCGGGCTGAGCGCGCGGCCGTCGAAGCCCGGGACCGCTCCGGTCGCCGGCCGGGCGAATGCGAAGACGCCCTCCTCGGCCTCAGACTCGGACTCCTCGACGAGATCCTCCCCGCCATCGCTGAGGTCGTCCAGGTCGGGCCGGAAGGTGTGCGGCGCGGGACCGAGCGACGAGATCGAGGAGGCGGCCGTGTCGGGCCGCTCCGAGTTGCCCGTGGTCGGCCGGCTGCGACGACTGCCGGTCGCCGGTCGACTTAAGGCTGTCGGAGGACGGAGAGAGTCCGACATGCGGCGAGCTAGACAGGTTGGCTAGCGGACGGGGAAGGACGATGTTGGATGCCGAGTGAGCTGTAAGGTCAATCGGCCGGCGCGTGCTGGCTGCTTGTCGTGTGAGGCCTCGAGAGTCGGATCGGAGGGGAGGCTGGGACGCGCCGGCGCGAGTGAAGGCAGGCGGGCTGCTGGCCTCGTTTGTGATTGCGACGGTGGGCTACGGTGAGAGTCGTCCGCGGCAGTCGAGGTCAGAGAGGCGAGGCGAACAAGACGGGCCGAGGATGCGCGGGTTGGCGGTCGAGGGAAGCTCCGCTCGGGTGGGCAGTTGGTCGACGACGACTCGTCGGAGGGCTGGGTGCGAAGGAGGCTAGCGAAGGGGGTGTGCCGCGTGCGACCAATTCGTGCTGAGCCCGCGTCGACGATGTTCGGTTATCTCTGGCCGAAGGGGTTGGCCCACCTGGGCGAGTTGGTCTGCTCTAGGAGGATGGCGGACGAGTGTGCAGGTCGATGCTGAGACAGGCAGGCAACCGAGCGGATGCAGCAAGAGGGTACTGGGTCTGCTCGGCAGAAGCAGCAGGCAGGCAGGCAGGTAGGCAGGCTCGCTCTGAGACGGCTGCACTCCCCTGGCGCCGCCCGCCCATCCTGCGGGAATCCATGCCGGCCCCCCTCCAACCGCCCTGCTGCCCGTGGACCCCGGCCGGAAGTTCGACAGACCCCAAGCTGAGCCCCTTCTTCGGGGGCCTCTGGGACTCTTTGCTTGTTTGAGTCCACGCGAGAGCGCCTCGCGAGGGCAGCAAGAGCGACCGGCCGAGGCTGCTGCAGCAGAGCCTGCAGGCGGATCCATGCAGCAGAGAGGGACCCCCCCCCCAAACTCCCCCATGGAGAAGCCCAAGCCATGGCGCGCTGCCAGCAGGGCGGCCGCCGGGCATAGTAGAGCAAGCGGTCATGTCATCGGACAAGAGCAGGCAGCGTGCACGGCAGTCGATTTCGAGGTGGGTGGCCGTCGTTCCGCAGCCGCATCGCCGGATCGAGCCGAGTCGAGGGATCAAAAGGGGCGTCGACGTTGTCGGGTCGAACCGGAGTGCCGAGCGAGCCAAGAGGGCTTGTGGTGCAGGCGGTGCTGGGGAGCGGTTGTCGTCGTCGAGGTCGCGCCATGATGCTGCTGAGCCGCTGCGAGCGAGAAAGGGTCCGGGCCTCGCCCGCCCGCCCTACCGCACGGCTGGGTCGCCCGCCGCCGGCCCCCGACCGAGTGCGCGGCCTCCGGGCCCGCTGCAACGGATGGAGCGCCCGCCCCTTGAACGCTTCGCACGCCTCGGGAGGGCCGCGATCGCCCGCCCCGAGCAAGCAATACGTCGGCCGGCTGCAGTTGCTCAGCGAGAGCCGTACTTGTCCTCCTGGGCCAGGCGGGCGCCGGGGTCGATGGTGTTGCGCAGGCCAAAGAGCGTCTTGCTGACGGCCTCGCTCGCACCGATCATCGGCTTGAGGACGGCGATGGGGATGGCACGAACGACGGCACGGACGGGGCCCTGCAGGCGAGCACCAGGATCAGTCGCGGGAAGCACAGCCAGCGCATCTGGATGACGGCAAAGGGACGCACGTCGGTTCCGGCCTTCTCGTAGACCTCCATCGGGACGGCTAGGATGGTCTCGGCTGCCGAGTTGAGATTCCGGCTGAGGCTCCGGTATGCGGTCGAGACACCCTCCTTGACGTCGGCCGGCTGCTGGGCGTACCGGCTGTGGGCCTTGGCCGGCCCGCCCTCGTCGTCGCTACTCGAGTGCAGCTCGTCGGGCGCGCCGCTGCCGCCGGCGACGGCCTCGCCCAAAACGGGGCTGCCGAACCGATTCGCTCGCCCGCCGCCGAGGACGTGCTCGGCCCGCTCGAGGACGACTTGCGTGCCCGTCGCCAGACCGGCGCCAAGCTTGAGCGCCTCGATGGCAGTCGACTTGACGAAGGATGTCGCGCCGCGTTGGACGCCGCGGATGAGCCGGCCGTCCTTGCTGTATTGCTCGAGCGGCAGGAGGACGAGATCGGCGACGCCTGAGCCGACGTTGACTAGCGACCGGATCGGTGCGATTGAGGTAATGATGTCGGCAAGCTGGTTGGCCTTGACGTCGGGCGTCCAGAGGACGTTCAGCGTATCGAAGAGGCGCGGCCAGCCAGACACCTGCAGGAGGACGCGATGGGGGCGTTAGTTGAGAGTCTCGCCGCGCAGAGAGTGATCAAGCTGCGGGAACGACGCACGCCAGACAGCGTGATCCGCCTCAGGGTCATCTCGGCGCCGTCAAAGTGGAAGAAGTTCATGAGCTCGATCGTCCGACCATCGCGGAGGCCGCGGTAGTCGACCCGCTTGGGTTTGTAGTCGAGCTTGAGCTGGATTGGGAAGATCTCGACGTGCTCTGCACGGAGAGAAACACGACAGTCAGCATTGCCGCCAGGCTCGGCCATGCACGGAGGACTATGGTGCGCACGAAGGTAGACCTCCTTGCTGCTGCCGGCGCCAGCGTCTCCGGCAGCAGGCGCCGTCGCTCCTTTGGGGTCTCGGAAGGCGAAGAAGCGTTTAAGGAAATCGAGTGCATCTTGGTCGACGTGTAGCCGCAGCGGGAGGATCTTGGCCTGGGTGGACGGGTCAGCCACCTCTGTCGCACAACAGCGGCGGCTCCTCGAAGAATTGGAGACGCACACGCAGCCGGTATTCCTCGCGCGAGACGTCGTCTGCCGGGCGTACGCTCAGCAGCTCGAGCGTGACCATGTGCGAGTCGGCCTCGCGTGTGTTGCCGCGACCGTCGACGCGGAGTTCGGTCAAAAACTTCTTCCAGGTCGACGTCTTGATCTGATCGAGGATCTCAAGCTCTTCGACCGTCAGGCGCAGGCTCGAGGCCGACGCGGATGTCGGCCCGAAGGCCTCGATGGCGACCCGGACTTGGGTCAGGCTGATGACGATCCGCGCATGCTTGGATCGTGTAAGTCGTCTGCGCTTGGCCCGGCCCTTTGCCGACAGCTGCGGCGATCCGCCACTCGGCCGGCCCTTGACCGACTGAAACGAGGAGCCCTGGCTCGTGTCGTCCGCAAAGTCAAGGTTGAGTAGGTCGTCGTCACCGAGGGCAGCGAGGTACGCGTCGGCGTCGGCGTCGGCCGCGTATTGCGGCAGACCGACATAGACCGAGTTGAACATCATCGTCCCGGTCTGCTCGATGCTCTCGTCAGGCGTCTGCCCGCTGGCAAGCAGCTGCCGAATCTTCTCGAGCCGCCGCCGGACCGACTTGACTTCGAGCTCGATGGCCTTCTGCGTGCTCGACCAATCGAAGCCGTCGTGAAGTTCGAGCGACGCGTTGCAGTCGCGCACACGGAGCTTGGTCGACGGCGTGTCGGATCTGCCGGGTCAGTCGTGGCGTCAGCGGCACTCTTGAAGGGAGATGGAGGACGAGAGCGGTGAAGCGGACGTACGAAGGCGCCGCCGGCTGCTGGGCCAGCGTGGTCGGATAGTCCTCGACGGGAGCGATGCCAAGGGGGTCGAGAAGCTTAACCGTCTCGCCGTCCGTCTCGGAAAGAACTGCTGCTGCTGCTTGCGTCGCCGGCTCAAAGCTGATCGTCTGAAACGCAGAGAGCGGTTCTGGAAGCTGAGGCAATCTCGGACCCTGGTGTTCGTCGAGGTAGTCGAAGTTGCGCGGCACGTCGTCCTCGACCAGATCGGCATCGGTGATGAGGATTGGCCGGTGTTTGAACGCCTGCTCTTCGATGCTGCCTGTAGATGAGTGAGGACGAAGGAGCAGGACGTAAGTCGACCGTTGGGGACTATGAGCTGGCGGGAGTCCTGACCGGTCATCCCCTGGACGCTAGGAGGCGGTCCAGTCTCCGCTTCGACGACCGTCGCTAACGGCGCACTTGACGACCTGGATCGGCCAAGGAGCGCGTCAGTCTCCGGACAGCTAATGTCCCAGCCAATCGAAGGCACGCACTTGGCCACGACCTTTGACAAATCGCCGAGGACGGCAGCGAGGGTAGCAAGCGAATCCGGACAGAACTGAGCCTTGACCCGAAACCTGGCGACGTCAACCTGCTCGAAAGAGTTTATCAGGCTTGCTCGGCGTCGTCGGCCGCTGAGCAACGCGAGAGCGGCGTACCTTGAGGCGAGGATCAAAGTCGCGCAGGTCGATCAACGTCTCGAGCGTCTGCACATGCGACACGTGCGCGTAACCGAGCGACTGGGTGTCCACCTTCTCGTCAGCCTCCGCAAGAAAGCAGCGGAGAGCCCGAGGCGGCGTCAGGAACTTACCTTCCAGTGTCCTAGCGATGACGGCGGGCCCGGCTTCGGTTTGACATTTGCAGCGGGCGCCTTGACGTCGTCGATCAGGAGAAGGTGGATAGCCGTCGCCGACACGCCTACCGTCTTGGATGGCGCATCGTGGACGAGCTCCGTCGAGACGAGCAGGTCCTGGCAGCCGACGACGATTGCGCCGGCGAGCGTCGGGGCGAGGATGTGGAACGACGTCTCGTCCAGCAGCAGCGACACACGGGTGACCTCGCTCGGTTCGACGTCCTCGAAGGCCTGCAGGGTCATCAGCAACGGTGGGTTGGCTGTCAGTCGAGTGGCACTCAAAGATCCTTCAAAGGCGCCCGCAACCGCAGAGGGCACGTACACCGGCCGGTGGCTTGGCAAACAGAGCCAAGTCGGAGATCCAAGAGAGGTCGGCGCTCGCAAAGACGGTGCAGTTGAAGACCGAGACCTCAAGATCGGTGTCGCGCCGAGACAGGTCGAGCTCGGCCGACGAGACGAGCTGCGCAGAGATGATCGGCCGCGGGCGGGAGTCCTGCGAGGAGTCGATTCAGGTGTCAGACGGAAGCGCCCACGCACCTACGGACGCGTCAAGCTCAATCTCACCAGGCTGCGATGACTCGTACGTTCGCAAATCCTGAGCGGGGCTTCGAGATGCGAGATGTCTTGGAAGCGGAGGTCGCCGACGGCGACGCGAAGCGTAGACTCCTTCTGCCTCGTGAGAAGGGAAAAGGCCAGGTCAGGCGTCAGCTGAGGGCCTCGCGAGCAGAGGTCGCTCACGCACCTTGAGGTCGATGGACGTGTCGAAGGTGATGAATGTCTCTGCAGCCCAGAGCTGTACGACTCGGACCGGGTCCGCAGGGGATGAAACGCGTGGCGCGCGCAGGGTGACGTCAACTACGGAAGCGTGGAGGCAGCGGCACGTCAGCACGAGAGCCGTGTGCTGCGGGCTCTCAAGCACGATGACAACGCGCACTGTCCGCGATTTCGACGGTGATGAGACTTTCGCTCGACTCGCCGGGTGGCAGTCGACCTCCGATGCTGCTGCGGCCGTCATCGCTCGAGGAAGACGAGAAGGACGACTGTCGAGCGCCAAAGAAGCGGCTGCCGATCAACCTGATGTCCTCCTTTGGGCAGGGGCGGCTCCCATCGCCAAAGGCGCCGTTGAGCCACTGTGTGATGTCGTCGACAAAGTACTGGAGGCCTTCGGCGGTCGCCTTGTGGGCGTCGATCTGGATGGACGGCAGGCGACAGACGAGATGCTGGGCACCGGCAGACTGCTGGCCACGCGGCCCCGGTCGGATGGGGGTGACGAGGGCGGGGAAGACTTGGATTTGGGGCAGGAGGGCCGGTCCGTCCGCAGCCGAGTCGTGTGAGTCGACGGCGGAGCCGAGACCGACAGAGACGAAGGAGAGAGCGCGTGTCTCGCCGACGCGCAAAAAGAAGACCTCGAGCTGCTGCCACTCGACCTCTGTTGCTGCGGTGGACTCAGAGGCTGATCTCGCCTGCAATCGCGCTGCCGCTGGCTTGAGTCGAGCGACAGCGTTCCGAAGGTCAAGTGTGAGGATGCCCGACCGAAGGTAAGAGCCGTCGCCGATGCCGAGGCTGGAAGCCGGTGCCGGACAGCGGATCTCGAGCCGAAGGAACGGCACGTGAAGGTTGCTTGGCGACAGTGGGGCATCGGCCAGCTCTCTTCTGGGCCCGCCGGCCGGGTACTCGGCATCGAGTGAGTCGAGCACGCTGGCCGCAGGGTGCTCGGGGCGACCTCGCGCCGCCCTCGCTCTTGTCGATGCGAGGACAGGCGGGATCGAGCGCAGCCAGGGAAGCAGGCGATCGATGAGGGCGAGGTCGACAAAGAAGTGGAGAGGCAGAACATGAACTGCGATACCGGGAGACGCAGAGGGCAGCGGTCCGTTAGCAAGCTGTGCTGCAGGTGTCACGATCGCGACCTGAGACGCTGACCTTCGCTCGACGTCACACTCTGAGTTGCGCGCAAAGCCGGGCCGAAGTCCGCCGGCGACGACTCCTTTGCCGACGAGGCAAACTTGGCCCGGCCGGAACGGACCCGCCAGGCCTTCTCGACGGCTCCGGCTTTCCGCGCCCGGTCACCGGACCGCCAATCGTGGCTGTCGAACGCCGGGAACGAGCCCTCGTACTGCTTCGGGAGGTCTGGGTCAACAATGAGGATCGGCGCAACCGCCGGGGCCGGGTCGGTCGTGCCCGCCGAGGAAGCGACCACGGCGGGTGCCAGGTGCTCGAACACCGACAGATCCTCGACGTATAGAACGAGGTCGGCAGCGCGCTGAAGCGAGGCACCCTTCGGCTGGACGACGGGCGCCGATGGGCTCGATAGCGCTTCGATACGGCCAAGCGTGCAGACGAGGTGACCTGCCGGAAGGACACCCCCGCGCGGCTTGCTCCAGAAGGCGTCGATGGCGGCCGGCGGCAGCACGTGATCAGTATAGACGGCGATGACCATGACCGAACGCATGTTGAGGAACAGGTGAGTAGCAGGCGCCGGTGCACGGGAGGCGTCGCCGGCAGCCGTCGATGGATGTTCCGGGGGAACGGGGCGGCTGGCGAGCATCTGGCCGATGATGTTGGACAGGGCTTCCGTCTGCTCCGGCAGGATGAGGGCAGTCACCGCGGGGACCTGCAGGCTGATTGACGGCCCATGGAGTGCCGCCAGCGAGATGCGAGAGGCCGGCCTCGAGCCGGCATCGCCAGACGACGAAGATGCTGACCGCTGCAGGCTTGGGGCCTGGGGGCGCAACGGGCTTGTCCGGGTTGTCGATAGCGCAGCCGAGCCGAAGCGCAGGATGACGTCCTCATCCCCCAAGGATAGCAGAGTCTGCCAGAACTGGGGCTCTTGGGCTGCCTCAGGCGTCGGAGGTTGCTCAACGCCGCTGCCCCACGGATTGAGGTCCGTGTCGGCAGGGTTCGGCGCCAGAGAGCTAGCGCCACCGCCCTCGGTCGCGCTCTCGTAGAGGCTCTGAGTCGACTCTGTGAGTCGGCTGTCGCGGAGGTCGGCAATCGCCTGCGACATCATAAGCGTCGAGTGTGGGTCGCCGTCCGACGAGGAGGATGAGGACGAGCGCGAGGTGGCGGAGGGCCGGACCGGCCCAGTCTGGTCCAGCGTCGATGCCGAGGACCGCCGGGTAGGCGTTGGCGCCGACGAGGCCGACGCCGGCCGCTGAAGCAAGGCCACCGTCAAAGATGCAAAGCGGAGCGCCTTGCCAGGCCCGCTCCGGCCGACGGGTGCTGAAGCCGTGTAGTCGTCGTGGTATGAGACTGCACTCATGCGCAGCTCGAGTTCGACCGCTCCGCCGCTGCCATCGTCACCGCAGTCGCCCTCGACCTCATCGAGTCCAGCAGGGAATCGGAGACGGACCCGGACGTCTCGGACGTGGACCTTGAGCCGAGCGAGCATGCCCTCGACGAGGCCCATGACGAGCGTCTTGGCACCCTCTGCGTCCGTCCCGCGATCCTCGCCGGTCGCCCGCGGCTTGTCGACGAACGGTTGCATCGAGCCCGGCGGAAGCCAGAGGTCATCGTCTTCGTCGTCGATGACCTCTCCGGTACCTCCGTATGCGCGGCCATCAGCAGAGTCGGGTCCGAGGAACGGGTCCGAGTCCTGGTCGCGACGGAGCGTGCGTACGCTCGCGAGTAGGTCATGCTCCTCCCGAGCGTCGAGCTCGCCGTGAACGAATTCGTCCGCGACGCTCAGGACGCTGCTGGCGAGGTCGGCCATTGCCGGACCGCCGTCAGAGAGGTCACTGGCCTGCATCGACCGAGAGGCATCGAGCACGAGGCTGAGATGGAGGTGCGAAAGGGCAAGGTTGAGCGAGTAGGCAGATGAGCTACTGCCGCCGCCTGCCGAGCCAGAGCCGGCCGGAGCCGACGACGCCGCATGATGACCGGCAAGGGAGCCCGGTTGGCCAGCGCTGCCGAGGTCGACCGTCAGAGTGCCAAGCGAGCCCGACTCGAGCCGGACGGGCACGGTAGCGGGAATCAAGCTGTTGATCGCCTGGCAAGACGACGGGTCGCGGGCGTGCGGAGATAGGAGGCGCAGTCAGCGTTGAACCCGGCCGCACGGAGACCATCGCCCGGGACGGGGACTGACGTCCTCGTCGAGCTCGACGCCCTTAACCTCGACATGGCCGGTGACGACCTGGGCCTCGAGCCGGTCGGGATCGAGCGCGCCGGCCTTCACGAGATGGCCGAGCGAGCGCTTGAGGACGAACGAGAGGAAGCGCCGCTGGAGGTTCTGCGGGAGCGACGGAAGCGACGGCAGGTAGCTCGTCGGCAGCGCCGGGAGCGACGGGAGCGAGAAGAGCGATGAGAGAAAGTTCATGTGAGCGGCGGCTGGAGTAGGCCGGAGAGCGGCTCAGACTTGCGATGCCCCCGCCTGGACAAGAAGAAGGGTGGTGCGAGGTGGGCGGCGGTGCTGATGGTGAGGGTGGTGGACTGGGTCGTGGGCCTGCTGGACGAGGGAGGCTCCGGCCCGAGGGCGCACGCGCGCCGCACCAGGGCCTTGCGCAGCGCCCAACTCGATGAGTCCGGTCGACGTCGTCCTGGACGGCCTCCTTCCTAGGCCAGCAGGGACAGCGCGAAGCCCGGCGCTGACGTTCGCATCGCTCACAATGGCAGAGAGGTGGTGGTGTTTTTAAATCTCTCCGTCGAGCGGCTGCCTCCTTCTAGCGAGGCGAGGCAGGCCGGCAGGGAGGCCCGGAAGGAGCGGAAGGGACAGGGGGGGAGTGCGGAGCAAGGTCGGGTGTACAAAGGGGTGAGAAGGGTTGGAGGAGGTAGTAGTATGCGAGACCAGGCACGAGGGCCTAGAAGGAAAGGGTACAAGCGGGATGGGGGGGGGGCGTCGGATGCGAAGGTCAAAGAGAGGCCCACGCCGAAGGGTCAGGGCGGCGCGGGGTTTTGGGGTCGGGGCTCGGGTGGCTGGCGGGGTCCGCCGGGGGGCGGTCGCTCTAGCAGCCTCTATTATCGGATGAGCGAGCGGTCATCGGATTAGACTGTGCGGCGGCGAGATATTGCGTCAGTAAGGCGGCCGCCCGCGAGCCGAAGGAAGGGATACATGGTCGACGCACCGTACTTTCCGAAGAAGGGGATAAGCGTCTGGGCGAGCGTGTAAGAGAAGACGAGCTTGGGGCCGACGACGAGGATCTAGAGAGGCAGGAAAGGTCAGTCCGACAAGCCCTTGGACCTGCAGAGCGTCCGGGCCAGGTGGTCGCACCTTCGGGGTGAGGCCCTTGAAGAAGGCGCCCATGCCCTCCTTCTTGACCATCTCGCGGATGACGGCCATGCCGCCGACCGAGCTCTCAAAGTTGGCCTGCTGGACGCGGGTCTTGACAACGTCGAGCGGGGCGGCGACGGTGATCGAGGCGACGGCGCCGCCGATCGAGGCGACAAAGTTCTGGTAAAAGGTAGCGTTCGAGTAGTCGGACAGGTTGAAGAGGAGCTCCTTGGTCATGGCCGAGCCTCCGAAGAGCTAGAGAGAGGTCCAGCCGCGACGAGACGAAGGGATCAGACTGGGCGCGCAGAGAGGCAAGGCGTAGAGAAACGGGGCGACGACGCACGGCGAACGAGCCGGGCGCATTGCGGGCCATGGTCCAGCCCCACCCGCGGTAAAGACCGAAGCCCTCGTCCTTCATGATGGTGAGGAACGAGCGGTTGCGGAACGCCTCGGGGTTCGTCTGGCGCAGGATCTTGAGGACGTCGAGCGGGAGGAGAACAACCTCGCCGATGCCGGTCAGGCTGCGGGTAGAGACCGGGCACGTCAGTTCACGGGCGTCGACGGCGAAAGCCGCTAGAGGAGGCCGAGCACGCACGAGCCGGCGGTCGCCTCGCGGATCATCTTGCCCTTCTTCTCGCCGAACGTCCGGGTGAAGAAGCCGCCGTCGTGCTTCTGGATGAGGTCGCGGAACCAGGGCTGGCCACCAAACTTGTAGACGCGCTGGGCAACCTTGTAGCCGGCAGCGTAGCCGAGGCCGGGGAAGAGCGAGAGGAACTTCTGGCCGACGGGCGCGTTAGCGTGCTTGCGGAAGATAATCTCCTTGACGTTGGCCCGCGAGATCTGTCGGCGACGAGGGTGGTCGCAGCAAGTCAGTCCTCCGTGTCGATCTGGGCGGATAAGGGCGGGCGGCGCGAAGACGGAAGGGTTGGGACGAACGGCATCCTTGTTCGTCATGAGTCGCTTGGCGATGGTGTCGACCGGGTGGAAGACCATGAGCTCGGCGATACCTAGAGAGCGAGAGAGCCAAGCGACCGGCCGGCGTCAGTCCCTGAGCCATTCACGACGCCTTGAGCCGGCCGGCGGCAGCAGCGAGGCGGCAACGGGGGCGAGAAAGCG
>Ga0308160_10003688_pt1 | contig 17034 bp, 20 predicted proteins | sample PhyFR1_FD_201036 | JGI IMG/M metagenome (GOLD analysis project Ga0308160, IMG submission 201036) | Phyllosphere microbial communities from UC Gill Tract Community Farm, Albany, California, United States - DLSLF.R1 | ecosystem: Host-associated > Plants > Phyllosphere > Unclassified | place: USA...
TTTACTTCTACAATGAAGAACGATACCAACAACGATTAAACGGCTTGGCTCCATTAGAATACAGAGCGCAAGCCGTTTAAAGGATTTTTATTATTTGTCCTGTCTACTTGACAGGGAGCAGTTCAATGACACAATGAGAGGAGTTTTTTTCATTCACTGTATTTTTATTTTGACCTCACATATTATTCATGGTATTCGTGATTTCCCGAACGTCTAAAAACAAACAATTTAACGACAGAAAGGAGAGATGAAATATGAACGGATTCAATCGTTTCCTGCTCGTCCTAATCGGTATTCTCAGTTTAATCAGCGTCGTCAGCATCTGAACAGTCGTCGATTTCCCGGCACCGTTCGGTCCAAGAAAGGCGAAGATTTCCCCTGCTTGCACGTCAAAGGAAATCCCTTTGACGACATCCTTTCCATCGTACGTCTTCGTCAAGTTCACGACATGAATCATCTTCATTCCTTCTTTCCATGAATCCAAAGTCATGTCCAAGATTTTCCTATTTTTTCTGTTCGAAAAATCAAAAAAGACACCTGAATCGGTGCCTCGATTCAATCTCTAACGATTACGCTACAATCTGGTATACACCATATACGGCACCTGCAGACAAGGCGAGCGTTACGACTACCGACACCAGCATCATCCTACCTTTTAAGCGAACGGCTCGCGCTAACGCGAGACTAAACGATAGTACCGCGCCACTCGTAAATACAAGCGCTCCTGCGAACAATAACGTAGGATTATTAATCCAAACATCTCCGATGACGAACCATGTGTAAGTGACACAGGCAAAAAGAGCGGTCATGATGAGCCATTGTTTCGATGTTTTCTTTTTCAACATATCGGTTTCCTTCTGGTTTACTTCTACATACTTGTTCGACTTTTCCCATCAGATTCCTGTCATTAAAAAATCGTGCTTCCTGCTATCAGGAGGCACGATTCACTTATGACGCCACTTGCCATTTCTCTTTTAATTGCTCCATCTCTTCCTGTCCTTCGTACGACTGCATCCAGAGGTTAAAGACATCGACGACGTCCGCTTCCGACTCCCGGACGAGGTAGCTTTTCTCCGCCGGAATCCACTTTTCTTGAATTCTTGGTGCCGCGAGTCGTTGATCGAGTGCTTCATAATGAATCGCCTCGACCGTATCAGTGATCATGACATCAACTTCACCTGAGGCAACCGCATGAGGGATGTCGAGGTTTTGCTTATACATGACGATGTTCGCCTTCGTAAACGTCTTGCGGACGAATTGTTCATTCGTTCCTCCTGGATTTAGACCAATCGTCACGTCCGGTCGATTGATCTGTTCAATCGAAACGAGGCGTCCGGCATCTTCTTTACGGACGAGCGGTGTCTTTTGGAATGACAGGTAACTTGACGTGAAGTCGCCAATGATCTCGCGCTCGATGTTTTTCGTCACTCCCCCGACGACCATATCGAATTTCCCGCTAGCGAGATCAGCAGACAGCGTCGGCCATGTCGTCGGGACGAACTCCACATCGATGCCGGTCGTCTTCGCGAAAGAACGGATCACTTCGATATCGAATCCTTCGTACTCGTTCGTCTTCCGGTTCAAGTAGGTGAATGGTTTATAATCGCCGGTCGTTCCGACGACGATTTTTTTCGTCGCAAAGACGTTCTTTGCTTGTACACGTAGTGGTTGCTCCGTTTGCCAAAGTGTCAGTAAGCTGGCAAACAAGACGCCACCTCCGACGACGATCCATCCCCATTTACTCATGTGCTCCCGCTCCTTTCGCTCCGACCGTCTCACGCGTCGAGACGATGTTCCATTTTTCCTTCAATTGTTGCACCTGCTCTTGTCCTTCCGCACTTTCAATCCAGACCCGGAAGACGTCTCCGAGCTGCTTTTGTCCTGGTTTCATCAAATACGCCATCTCGGCTGGTTCCCACGCCTCTGTCAGTTTCGGCACCGCAAGATTGAGTTCTGTCGCGTAATGCAACGCCTCGATGTCGTCTGTTACCATGACGTCGACTTGACCGCTTTGGACTGCTTTTGGAATGTCCAAGTTGTTCTCAAAGACGGTCACATTCGCCTTCGGGAAATGCTTCTTCACGAACGCTTCGTTCGTCCCACCCGGATTGACACCGATTTTGACTGCTGGATCATTGATTGCATCAAGCGAATTCAAGCGTTTGACATCTTCCTTCTTTACGAGCGGTGCTTTTTGAAAGGAGAAATACGACGACGTAAAGTCTCCGACGACCTCGCGCTCGACTTTCTTCGTGATGCCACCGACAGAGATATCAAACTTGCCTGATTTCGTATCCTCCGATAATGTCGGCCATGTCGTCTTGACGAACGTCACGTCAAGATCCGCTGCTTTAGCGAACGCTTGGATGACTTCAATATCAAAGCCTTGATAACGATTCCGTTCCTCGTTCCAGTATGTAAAGGGTTTATAATCCCCCGTCGTTCCGACAACCAGTTTTTGGTCTTCGAAGATGTCATGTGCTTCGGCATCCGTCTGTTGATTCCAGATCATCCAAGCGGCAACGCCTGTCAAGACAAGTCCCGCCAGTAGCCATGGTTTCTTTCTCATCCTCATCATATCTCTCCTTTCTGTTTCGTCGTTGCCCATTCACCGAATATTACCACAATTTAATCTAAACGATTTTCGGTGTGGGTAATAGTCATTATCCTACCACACATACACGTGATTTCAAGATAATTTGACGATTTTATGCATAAAAGCGTTAAAAAGATGTTTTGATGACGGTTACAGTTCCATAAGTCGTCTCTCTTTACAGAATCCCCTCTTCTTTTCCATACTGAAACAGAATCATCAAATCGTGGAATGGAGGAATGGAACATGAGTCAGATTTTCATCATTGGTGCAAATGGTAAAGTAGGTCGTCACGCTGCTCGCTTACTGCAGGATTCGGAGCACGATGTCAAAGTAGGATTACGTTCCAAGGACCAATTCAGTGATTTTGAGAAACTCGGTCATACCCCGGTCCACCTTGATCTTGAAGACGATGTCTCGACAATCACGGAAGCATTACAAGGATCAGATGTCGTTATCTTTACCGCAGGATCCGGTGGTCATACAGGAGCGGACAAAACGATGCTGATTGATTTCGACGGTGCCGTCAAATCGATTGAAGCAGCGGAAGCAATCCATGCGAAACAGTTCATCATGGTCAGTGCCTTGAATGCCGATTCGCCAGAAACATGGTCCGACAGCATGAAGCCGTATTACATCGCGAAACGTTATGCGGATCGTGTCCTGAAGGAATCATCACTTAACTATACGATTCTTCGTCCAGGTGGTCTGTCGGATGAAGCCGGAACAGGAAACGTCACGACGGATCCGTCCGAGCAAGCGACTAAAAAAATTCCACGCGAGGACGTCGCCCGTGTTATTTTAGCTGCGATCGGTCATGATAAAGCATCGAAACAAGTCGTCACACTACTCGAAGGTGACACACCAATCAACGAGTTGTTCTAATACAAAAGCTCACGTCTCGGAAATTGAGACGTGAGCTTTTTTTGAAGCTATACTTTTTCTCAAGCCATGGCTTGCTGCCTAACGCCCTCTCTTCTCCAGACTGTAATGAGACACGTCACCAAGAAACTACCAACAAATAGTAAGGATAGATGAAGGACTTGCGTCCCGACTGATCCATCCATGAATAATAATCGACTGAAACCAGAGACGGCATTTGGAACAGGCAGGAACGTTCCGAGTGATTGATAAAATGGTGCCAGCATCTTCGCTGGAACAATGTTCCCTGCGGTCATTAACTGGAACGGGATCAATGCGACATTAACGAGTGGAGCAATCGGACCAAATAAGGCAAAGTTCATCTGTGTGACGGCGATACAGGTCGCAACGACGAGGAGCTCGAACGCCCACAATTTGATGAATGGCGTATTGATATCTGTCAGTAGATGCGCCATCGAGACGAGGAGCAATGGTACGACAAGTAAGACGATGCCGTGCAAGAGTTGGCGACTCCAAAAGAGATCCCATTTTGTGTGACGACTCTTTAAAATCGTACTGACGAGATTGAATTGTATCCCCATCGTCATCGTCGCGATGTAAATGACAAATCCGAGAACGAGCGGAAGCATTGATAAAGCAAAATCCGAGACGGCATGTTCCGTAACGATTGACGTCGTGAACGTCGGCTCTCCATTCAACTGTTTGCTGATCGTTTCCGTTGCTCTCTCGAGGATTGCATTTGCGAATTCCGCATTCGTCTGACTGACGTGTGCTGTCAATCGATGCGTTGCATCATCTTTTTGTAAGACGAGATCGACTTCATTCGCATCAAGTGCTTGCAACCCTTTTGTTTCTGTTGCAACCGTCTGAACCGTGAACGGTGCTTGTTGCAACGACTGGATGAACGGATCATTCGCTTCTGCGACGACCCCAACATTTAATTGATCAAGACGTTCCGTCGTTCCTTGGTAACCCGTCATCCAGACAACGAGGAACACGAGCGGGACGACGATTGCGAAGACGAGCCCGACTTTCGTTTGTGTCATTGACCAGACATCTTTCCATGCTTTCATGTTTCTATCTCCTTTTTTATATGCATTACTTATAATATCACGTGCAACTATATATCCGAGAGAAAACCATTCACGTCACATTCCGGTGAATGGTCTCGAGTGTTTCCTTCAATTGCTCGATTTGCTGTCGCGATAATCCACGGAACGCTTCGAGCTGTAGCTGATCAAGCTCTGGTCCGAGGCGATCGACGATGTCACGTCCTTCTCGTGTCATCAAGAGCAGAACCGCTCGTCGGTCCCGAGGATCTGGCGTTCGAACGATCAGCTCTTTTTTTCCTAGCTTATCGAGAATCTTACCAATCGTCGTTTGATCACGTTCTGTCACAAGTGCCAGTTGCTTTTGCGAAACACCATCTTGTTTTGCGAGTTCGCTCAGGACAGAAAATTGTTCCGGCGTCAGTCCGAATGCTTCCATCCGTTTAGCAGCGGCACGTTTGAATGCGTAATAACTGCGGGATAATTGCATCCCGAGTGACCATTCCGATTCCTTCATCCCATCATCTCCATATAGTTGCACTACTTATTATTTATTCACTATACCTGAAGGAGAATGAGCTCGTCAACGGTCTCATTTTGCCTGTCGTTGACGAATCCCATCGATATGCGCTTGTTGGGTGGCACGATCGACTTGTGAATGAACCCCGAGTTTCCCTGCAATCGTATCGACTTGACTCGGTGTCAACGGCTTTTCTGTCGCGAGTTGCTCGATCGTCTTACGGAGGACATTTCGTTTCAAGACACGGACATGTGCTGAATCGACGGTGATTTTTTTCAGTTCACAGCGTTCGCTGAAGACGATCAAGGAATGAAAGAGTGCAGGATCCGTTCCTTCTAAGAAGCGTTGCATGCTCTTGAGGTGTCCTTCATTTTGTTTGATTGGATTATAGAACCGTTGCTTGAAGCGGTTCTGGAACTGTTGCGTCCACTGACGATCCTGCTCGCGTCCAAAAATCCAGCCGCTGTAGTTTTTTGATTCGAGTACATAGATGCCACTTTCATGAATGAACGTCACATCTATCTCCGTCGTTCCTTCTCCACGCGCACGTGGTAAGTATGTATTGAAGACATAAGTGCCGTACCCTGACACTTGGTCGAGTTGACGTGTCGTCAAGTATTCGCCCCATTTACCTTTATCACGAACGATCCGTAAAAACGGCTCGCGTGTCAGTCGGTAATACCGGCTATTGTGATATGAACTTCGTTTGACGAAGAAGAACAAACCGAACGTTCCGAAGAAGAACAGCACCATGAGCAGTCCAACTTGAATCAAGAATGGCAAAAATGTCACTAACACATTGTCCACTAGATTAATCTCCCTTCCATATTAACCTTTATTTTCCACTATATCAGCATAATCAATTTCTACATCATTTTCCACTATTTGTTATGATTCATCTCCTATGGTACGGTGGAACAAAGGAAGGTGTTCTCCATGGATTCTGTCGTCACGTTCGCACCACTAATCGTCTTATTCTTCATCTGGATGTCCTTATCTCAAAAAGCAGACGAAGCGAAACGCCGCCAACAAACGATTCTGAAGAAGCTACAACGGATCGAAGAGCACCTCGGTCTGAATGAGGTGTCACTAGAAGAAGCAGCGTTACAAGTCGAACTGGTTCAGTTGCTTCATGAAGGAAAGACGGTTGAAGCTGTCAAACGCGTTCGCGAATCACTCGGTTTATCCTTACTCGAAGCGAAACAATATGTCGATCAATTGAAAAGCGAGCACGGACTTTGAACAGAAAAGACCATCTGACAGTAAAGTTCAGATGGTCTTTTCCAACTATGTATTCATTTATGTGCATCAAGTATCAACGAAGGAAATTTCATCTGTTCTGCATTTCGGGGATCGTATCGTTTCGAGCGGAAAATGATGCCGTCATCTCCGTTCCAATCTGCTTGATGAAACAATCCGTTCTGATCAAAATATTCTAGAAGGCGCACTTGAAATCCAGCTTCTTTAAATACTTGCTGTAATGTTTCATATGTATAGACGATTTTATGACTCGCCGCCGGATGGTCAGCAGGACCGGGGCCACCGACTTGAACGATTGCTTGGTATGCCTCATCTCGAAAATTACCGTCCGGCACTGCACAACGGACGTATCCCCCTGGCGCAAGATATGTATGACAATGACGTGCCGCGTCAATCCCTTCTTCAAACGTTAAGTGCTCCCAAACGTGTTCAGCAAGAATTGCCTGCAACGTGTCGTTCGAACACAATCGTTCCCAATCGGACCGATTAAGCAGATTCAACTCATCTTCCTGTGTATGATACCAACCGGGATTGTTGTGGTACGGTCCCGCTCCAATAACGATACGTTCTTTCATACAAGATCCTCCTTCTTGTTTCACCATTCTATTAATTCTCATTTCACAAATTTATCCCTGCTTGCGACAAAAAACAGACGACGGAGAATCCGTCGTCTGTTGCTATTAATCTCGTGCTGCGAGGCGATATAAGAGATCGAGTAATTCAATATAGAGCCAGATGATCGTCACGATCAATCCGAATGCTGCGACCCACTCCATCGACTTCGGCGCACCGGCACGGACTTGTTGTGAGATGAAATCGAAGTCCATCACAAGTGACAAGGACGCGACGATGACGATGACGAACTGTACACCGATCGCAAGCGGCGAGCTACCTGTCATGAATGGCAGATCGATACTAAACAACGACAGAATCAAGTTGACCGCGTACAAGACGAAGATTGAGAGAATCGCTGCCGTGACCGCAGAACGGAAACGTTGCGTCACTTTAATCATGCCCGTCGAGTAGACGAACCACATCGCAAATGCAACGACGAATGTCGCAACGACTGCCTTCCCGACGATTCCTGGATACATGCTTTCGAACATGAGCGATAACGCTCCGACTGCCACCCCTTCAACGATCGCATAGACCGGTGAAAGAACCGGTGCCGTCGCCGGTTTGAATGTGATGACCAAGGCAAGAATTAGACCGATGACCAGTCCACCAATCAAGGCTGGGAACAACAACCCTTGGTTTTCTGCGAGGAAGAACCAACTTCCTCCAGCTGCTGCCGTGACGAGAGCGAGCAGTAAGAAAATCTTACTCATCGTCCCACTTTTCGTCATCGGTCGTTCTCCGATACGTGCTGTATCGAACCCACGACGCAATGCCGGGTTAACTTTAAAACGTGAAGCCATTGCATTCACTCCTTTTTATGATTCTGCTTTGTATTACGAAAGCTTCCCGAAAAAGTTTCAAAATAACCATTGATCGAGTGCTTTTAATTGCAACATGACGACTGGGATCGAGGCTTTGGCATCGATGCGGTGTGATCTCGCTTGCCCAATCAAACCGGACGTCACGAAGTCCGACCCTTCAAGCGCTTCCCCGATCGGACCAAATGCATCACTATCTACTTGACGGTGTCGGTAATGGATGAACCGTTCCGTCGTTCCTTCTCTGACTTTACAACCGTCCTCGACGTCCGGGCGATTCAGTCCGTATTCGGCATAATGCCAGACGGTCGTCGTATCCCACGGCGAACCGATATGGAGAATTTGACCGTCCGCTTCAATAAAGCGTTCAATCGGTGAGCCAGGACCGAAACCATTTTCCAGTGTATGATCGGCAACGAATATCGCCGCATCCTTCCCCCATGCGGTCACCGACCACATCGGATGCTCGCTTCGAACGACACCTGGATATGTCCGGAAGACTTCCGGTACGCGACCGATACCACGTGTGACCGTTTTTGCCGGGTCATATGCCGGCATCTCCCGACGGATCGTTTCCCACCATTCTTCAGGTACAGCCGGTTGGCTCCAGTTCTTCGGATCTGAATTATCCGTACTTTGCGCCGGCATCATGATCAACCCTTCAGTTGTGACCACTTCCTGTAGTGCCTCGATCAATGCTTGTACCCCACCAGGAATCCAGCCAATTTGTTCGAGTGACGTATGGACGAACAGTTTCATACCGGACGTCACACCTAATTCGCGTAACGCTTCTTTGATTTGTGATTTCGTGACCATGTTTCGTGTTTCCATCGTTCTGATCTCCTTACTCGACGAATAATGCTATCGTCGACCCCGTTTTTCCTTGCTTGACCTCGATTTTCGCATCAACACGTGACTTCAGCTCCTGCACATGACTGATGATCCCGACCATACGGCCGCTCGCTTGAATTGAAAGCAACGTCTCGATCGCTTGTTCAAGCGATTCCGGATCAAGTGTTCCAAATCCTTCATCGATGAACATCGTCTCAAGCGATACTCCTCCACTTGCTTCTTGCACGACTTCCGATAGTCCAAGCGCAAGTGCAAGGGACGCCTTGAAGCTTTCTCCACCGGACAACGTCTTGACGTGACGTGTTTGCGACGTGTAAGCGTCAAAGACATTTAAATCAAGTCCGTATTTTTTGAGTCCTTTTCCTGCCTCCGTTTTTCGCTCGAGCTGAAAACGACCCGATGTCATCTCATGCAGATGTCGGTTTGCAGCGAACAATATTTCATCGAAGTAAGCCGTCTGAACGTACGTTTCGAACGTCATCCGTTGTGCGTTCTCGCCGACACCAACGCGAGCGAGTTCGCCAATGACTCCGTATCTCGCATCCTCGTCCTCAATCTGGCGTTGCAAGCTTTCCCAAGCCGTTATCAACTGATCAATATGTGCCCTTTCCTTCTCGAGCCCGACACGTCGATCGCTCCGCTCCGTCAGTTCGAGCGACGCCGTCTTCAATTCCATCCGCAACACTTCAAGATTCGGACGCACTTGTCCTTCCGTCTTCAAGCGAGCTTGTTCCTGTTTCAGCTTTAGTTCCTGCCGCTCTAGGCGGTCTTGTTCCAGCCGTTCATGGAGTAGACGAATGTCTTCGCGTGACCGTCTCGCTTCAAGAAAAGCTTCAATCGTCGGAAATGCTTCTTCTGTCAAGACTGCGTGTAATGCGTTTTTGCGGTTCGTTAATCGGTCGCTTTGTTCAGCAGATGCCTCAGTCAATTGACGGAATCGACCTTGGTGTTGCGCGAAGTCACGATCGAGCTGTTCCTTCTCGCGTAACTGTTGCTGTTTGTCTTGTTTGAACTGCTCGATACGTGTTTCTGCCTGTTGTTGTTCTTCACGGAGTGCTGGTAGCGATTTTGCGGACTCTCCTGATTGACTCAGACGACCCGTCAAGTGTGCCAATTCCGATTCGATGCCGGTCCGGTCTTTGATCATTGCATCGATTTTCAGTTGTAGCTGGTCTATGGATTGCTCGAGTTGTTGCAGGCGAGTCTCAAGACGCGCTTTTTCCGTCTGCGCTGCCGCTAATCGGGCTTCCGTCTGTTCGACTTCCTGAAGCTGTGCTGAAACATCCGCATGAGATGACTTGTTTTCACTCGTCTTTTGCATCTCGGTCGTCAGTTGCTGTAGACGCTCGGCAACCGTTCGATAAGAAGCTTGCAATTCTTGATGCGCTTGCTGTGCTTCAAGGAACCGCTGTTGTGCTACATCGACCGATAGTTCCTGTGCGACGGCGACAGCATGATGTGGATGCGACGTACTGCCGCAGACAGGGCAAGCCGTCCCGTCCGTCAATCCTCTCGCTAGTTCAGCAGCCAATTGTTCCCGTTCGTGTTTACGGGCTTCTTCATACTGGCGCGCCGCTGCCTCTTTTTGATCCCGGACGCTTGTACCGCGGACGATCAACTGTTGTCGCTCTGCTTCCAACTTGTCATACTCTGCAAACTTCGTCGCCAACTGTTGCAGGTTGAAGCGTCGTTCTTGCGCCTGTAAGCGTTCTGCTCCAACGTCTTGCAATGGATGCAGTTGTTCTTGAACGTTCTTTCGATCCGTCCGTGCTTGTTCGAGTTGCTTCCGTAATGACTCTGGGTCCAGAAGCTTCAAACGTTCTACTAGTTGTTGCTGTTGTTGCCGTAAAGCCGTTTCTGCTTCCAGGCGTTCGCGCTCTTCATGAATCTTTTCGAGACGACGACTGAGTTGCTCGATCTGTGGTTCTTCCGCTAGCAATCGATCCACTTTTGCTTGAACGACCTCTTGTTGCTCTTTCAAGCGAGCGATGTACTGTTCGGTTTCCTGTTTTCGACGTGTGAGTTGCGTCAATTGTTCTTGATCCTGTTGCCATTGGTCATAGATTGGTGCGACAACTTGAGCGCGTTCAGCCGCCGTTGCTTCTTGTTGCATCCGCTTGATTTCCGGTAAGCGGTCTAGTAACAACTGTTCCGTTTGTTGAAGTCGCTCCTGCTCTTGGAAAACCGCTTCGAGTTGCTCGCCTTGTTGCAATTGCGTCGTTTTCTTCTCGACGATCGCACGAGTCTCGACTTCAGCTTGACGTGCAGCCGTTAACCATTCGTCCCGTTCCGTCGTCAACGCTTCCATCCGTAACCGGATGTCGCCTTCCGTTAATTCACTCCAGTTCGCTTGCACAGGTAGTTCCTCAAGCTTGGCCCATTGTTTTGTCTTCGTTTCCTTGATCCGTGCCGCAAGATCGAGCGCTTGTCGGTGCAAACGTTGCTGGAACTCACCATAGTGTTCCGTCTTGAACAGCTGTTTGAGAATCTGCAGTTTGTCTTTTGACTCTGCCATCAATAGTTCGCGGAACTTGTTTTGCGGCAACAACAAGATTTGCGAAAATTGTTTATGGTCGAGCTGAATCAATTCTTGAACGCGTTGCTTGATTTCCGGAATCTTGACCGCAAGGGGTTTCCACGTCGTTCCGTCAAACCGTGAAAGCTCCGCTTCATGCGAATAACCGGTTTTATTGACCGGATGTGGTTGACTCGGTTGGCGAATGATCCGGTACCGTTCCCCTTTCAGCGTAAACTCCAGTTCGACTTCCGTCTTTTGCTCGGGTACGGCAAAATGACTTCGTAGCTCGCTCATTTCCCGCTCACCACCAGACGTTTCGCCATACAGGGCGAACGTCAATGCGTCAAAGATCGTCGTTTTTCCTGCTCCGGTATTCCCGGAGATGACGAACATCGTCCGTCCGGCAAGTGCCGTGAAATCAATCGTCTCTTCACCAGCAAACGGACCAAAGGCGCGTAATGTCAGTCGTTCTGGGCGCATGTCGCTTCCTCCTTCAAGACGGCTCGCATCGCTTCCGTCGGCTTCTTCTCACGAACTGCTTCATAAAATTCACTGAACAGATCCGCAACAGAAGCATCCTTGACCTGCTCACGCGATGCTTTGACCGCCCGCGTACTCTCGCGGACGAATCCGATTCGCTCGAGGTGCAGGATGTTCGGATAGATTTTTTTCAGCTTGCCCATCGGATCCATCAAGGCTTCGCCGTCCGTCAGGTTGATTTTTAAATAATCATCCGTGACTTGCGTCGCAACGAACGCAGGATCCGTCAATTCATCGAGACTACCAGTCAGTTCTCGCAAATCACGTTTTGGTGCAAGCGGTTCGAATCGACAATCGAACGTACCAGTATCGTTCAACGTCAACACATCGACGCCTTTGACGTGATGTGCTTCTGAAAACGAATATTTCAAGAGCGATCCGCTGTATCGGACCGTCTCGGATTGAATTGCAAGCGGGTTGTGCAAATGACCGAGTGCTGTATAGGTAAACGGTGCAAACTGGCTCGCACTAACTTGCCCTGCCGTTCCTACGGATAATTGCCGCTCCGAATCTGTCTCGAGTCCACCGATGACAAAGGCATGACCGACGAGAACACTCGGTCCGTCTGGGACACATCCAGCAAGGATCGTCCGCATTGCGTCATCATGCGTCTTAATCGTTTCATCATTGTGCACATACCGGACGGTCGCAGGATCAGCGAACGGCACCGGGTAAAATGATACTCCCTTGATCGCGACCGGCTTGATGACCGGCGTCAATTTTCCAACAAGGTGTAGACCTGACCGTTGAAGTAACGTCGTTCCGAAACTTAACCGTTCGGCTGAATCATGATTTCCGCTGATCGCAATGACCGGTATGTCCCGGTCAAGAATCAGAGCAGCGAGCGTCTCATCGAGTAGTTCAACGGCTTCTGTCGGCGGGACGGCACGGTCGTATAAGTCACCCGCAATGACGATTGCATCCGGTTGTTCGCGATCGACGAGTGTCAAAAACTCGCTCAGGACCGCCCGTTGGTTCCCGAGCATCGACTCGCCATGAACGATTTTACCGAGATGCCAATCGGCAGTATGTATCCATTTCATCTTCATCACACTCACTTTTTAAATATAGTAGCTTAAGTGTAGCATGCGAGCGTTCGTTCTGCGACGAACATCCGTTTGAAACACAAAAAGCAGAAGGCAAATGCCTCCTGCTTTTTGAGCTTTCACAACGAGCGTATTACTTCGTCCGTTGCTTTCTAAAACGTTGGACGGAACGAATCACAGAAACTGATCCGCCGATGATCGCACCGACACCGACGACGATGCCTGTCTTAAATTTTTTGCCCGTTGGTTCGGATGTATGCGTTGCTTGATTGTGTTCAAAAAGTTGTTGGAGGGGCGACGACGTCTCGACTTCGAGAATCTTCGATGCATCCTGATGCACATCTTCTCTACGTTCGACACTACAAGGTGACAGATAGAATGGGTTCAAGTTCGTCCGGTACCGGTCCGGATTCCAGTTGGCTTGCTGGACAACCGCCTGTGTTTCTTCCGTCTGTGCTTGATCCTTCATCGGATCGAATTCTTGTTTCATCTGAATCACTCCTCTTCACGTTCAAAACCTGTAGACCGATTTATGTCTGAAGTCTTATTTACCTGTTTTTTAAACATTTAAAACATATATTTTTAAAATTAGTTTTACTGTTTTATGAACGTTTATCCGAAATAGGCGTGATACAGTCGTTTTGCTTTAACAGGATCCGCTTCACCATGAATCAGAACGCGTCCATCTCGAAAGGCGACCATTCGATGCTCATCCGTCGTAAACGCCAGCAAGTATGGGTTATGGGCGGAAATCGACGCAACCGGCTGGAGGCGTTGTTTTAATTGTTCGAGATCTCGCTGTCCGTCTCCACGGATTTGAACGGCATCGCGACCGCACAGTGCCGTGAAACGCACCGTTTGATTCGATAAATAAGGATAAGACGGCTCGATGCCGCACGAGGGACACTCTGTTTGCTTCAGTGACTGGACGTTGATTTGTTGGAATGTATTTGACCACACGTCAAAGGCAAGCAGACGTGTTCGCAACGCGTCCGTCTTTCCACTTAACCACTTCAACGCTTCCGTCACTTGTAGAGAGGCGACCATCTGAACAGCTGGACCGATGATTCCCGCCGTATCACACGTCTCCTGATCACGTGGTAATTGATCGAGCAGACAATGCAGACATGGCGTCTCTCCCGGGCGAACAGTGAAAGTAATCCCGTAACTGCCGATGCAGCCGCCGTAAATCCACGGAATCGAGCGCAACAATGCCATATCGTTCATCAGTAAACGAATATCGAAATGATCCGTCGCATCGATGATGAGATCGATATCATCGAGAAGCCATGTCAGCGCTGCCCGGTCGACATCTAATACATGTGCTTCGATCGTCACCGTCGAATTAATCGCTTCAAGCCGCGCTTTTGCAGCAATCGCCTTCGGTACGCTGTGCCGTGCATCGTCCTCCGTATAAAGTTGTTGCCGTTGTAGATTACTCCACTCGACATAATCGCGGTCGACGATTCGGACGACGCCGACACCAGCGCGAACGAGTTGTTCTGCCGATGCCGTGCCGAGTGCCCCCATCCCGATGATCAGTACCTTTGCTGTTGCGAAGCGTGCTTGTCCTGCTTCTCCAATCGGTTGAAATCGAGTTTGACGTGAATAACGTGTCATCGAATCAATCCACTCGTTGGACTACTCGCGACTGCATACTGTTTCTTCTCGATTCTTCCCGCTTCGTAGCCGAAGCGCCCTGCTTCGACGGCTAGTCGCATCGCGTGCGCCATCTTGACTGGATCCTGGGCATGGGCGACAGCGGAGTTCAATAAGACACCATCCGCTCCCAGTTCCATTGCATAGGCGACGTCAGTTGGAGAACCGATTCCAGCGTCGACGATGACAGGCACCGTCGTCTGCTCGATGATGAACTTTAGGTGGAGCGGATTGAGGATGCCTTGCCCGGAACCGATCGGTGACGCTGCCGGCATGATGGCATGACAGCCGAGTTCCTCGAGTCGTCGTGCAAGGACGACGTCGTCCGATGTATACGGTAAGACGACGAACCCTTCTTTAAGTAACTCTTCAGAAGCCCGTAACGTCTCGATTGGGTCAGGTAGTAATGTCTTGTCGCACCCAATCACTTCGACCTTGACCATGTCGCACATATCGGATGCCCGCGCAAGTTTTGCTAGCCGAACCGCTTCTTCCGCTGTCTTCGCACCAGCCGTGTTCGGTAGTAAATCATACTTTGTTAAATCAAGCGACTCCAAGAAATTCGGTTGTTGTTTGTCGAAGAGATCGAGCCGCCGGACAGCGAACGTCAAGATTTGTGAAGCGGACGCATCGATGGCCTCCTGCTGTACCGTAGCATCCGTATATTTCCCCGTTCCGAGTAATAACCGTGATTCGAATGTCTTTTCTCCAATTTGTAGCATGTTTATCCTCCTCCTACGAAATGAACGATTTCGAATGTGTCATTGTTCCGAACGACCGTTTGATTGTAAGCTCCGCGGTCGATGATCTGTCGGTTCTGTTCGACGATGACGAGTTTTTCCCCTAAGCCAAGTTGCGTGAGCATATCCTCAATCGTCTCAATCTGTTCAATGGTGTGGTCGTTGCCGTTAATCGTAATGTTCATCGAACTTCCTCCTTTAGGGTCAACCGTAATGTGTTTGCCAAGACTTCCGCTGTCGCTGGTGCGAGTAATATGCCATGCCGATGATGCCCCGTCCCTATAAAGATCCGCCGGGATGAATCAGCGACTCCGATATATGGCAAGCCGGACTCTGTTTGTGGTCGTACGCCTGACCAGACTTCTTCGATGACAGCATTACGGATCGGTGGATAGAGATGCTCTGCTGCTTGAAGCAGTGACGTGACTCCTGCGACACTAACACCGATCGTCTCGTCGTGCGGTAGTTCGGTCGCACCGATCAATATCCGTCCGTCTGCTTTCGGTACGAGGTAGACGGCGTCATCAAACAGGATCGAGCGTAACGGCTGACCTGCGAGACGGACCGCCAGACATTCCCCTTTGACACCGTGCGTCGCTATCGAAATACCCGCTGTATCGAGCAAGGCTTGGGACCCGCGTCCGGCAGCAACCGTCACCGTTCGTCCCGTCCACGTTCCCGTGTTCGATTCAACCCTAATGAAATCATTACTCTCCTCGATTCGCGTAACGTCCACCTGTTCTTCGATTGGTACCCCACGATTTCGTAAGGCATGCATCAATGCAGTCGTCAGTCGTCGCGGATCGATTTGACCGACCGATGGAAATAAGTATTCTTGCCCATTTCGTTTCAATAAAAATGGTTGTTCCCGGTAGCCACAATCGATCCCGGTCTCGCGCTTGAGGCGTCGCGCAAGTAACGGATACAGACGGCGACTTCGCGCGGCAAGCGTATGCAATTCTTCTCTCAGCTCGATGTCCGTCGCAAGCATCCCGGCAGCCGCCCGACTCGTCCCTTGACCACATGCTCTGCGTTCAAGTATGACGACGGATTCATTCTGACAAGCAAGACTGTAGGCGAGTGTCAAACCGATGACTCCACCGCCGATGATGATGTGATCCGTCATACCCGTACCCCCTGATAACGCTGAATGGCAGCAAGCGGATCCGCTTGACCGAGAATACCGGATAAGACGGCGATTCCGCTTGCACCGGTCGCTGCGATTTCAGGAATGCGATCAGGAGTGATCCCGCCGATTGCGATGACTGGTTTCGTCGTGAAGGTGACAACTTGCTTCAAGGCGTCGATCCCTCGCGGTGGCACGTTTGGTTTCGACGCTGTCGGATAAATATGACCGTACAGCAGTCGGTCGGCTCCTTCCGCTTCCGCTGCAAGTGCTTCTGCCAGAGAGTGGACGGATTTCCCGATGATGAGATCCGGAAAGTGTCGCCGAACATCGCGGACACATAAGGATCGTCGCGTCAACTGCACACCGATACCAGCGACATGGGCGACGTCGACCCGGTCATGAACGGTTAATTGATTAGGCGAATACCCTTTCGCAAGGAGCGCGTCAATCAGTTCTAGCAATTCTGCTGCCGACAAATTCGGTTCTCGAAGATGAAGCTGATCCGTATATGGTTGAAGCGATTGAAAGGTTTCCACTCCATCGCGTGGATTGATGGATCCCGTCGAAATCAGATGTAGACGCATCATGTTCTTCCTTTCCATACGAAAAAGGACCACTCCCGATGTTGAAGGGAGTGGTCCGAAAATGCGCTAAAGCGCTAAGGATATCTAAGGTTTCGAGCCACTTCCCTCCGCTAGTACGAACTAGATCAGGTTCAAAGGGTCCGGATACTTCCGTCTCAGTCTGCTGGGAGACTCCCCTAGTGTCTTTTCGTGTTTAATTGGCTTGCCCCATTAGTCTAGCATGAGT
>Ga0308160_10003689_pt1 | contig 17030 bp, 27 predicted proteins | sample PhyFR1_FD_201036 | JGI IMG/M metagenome (GOLD analysis project Ga0308160, IMG submission 201036) | Phyllosphere microbial communities from UC Gill Tract Community Farm, Albany, California, United States - DLSLF.R1 | ecosystem: Host-associated > Plants > Phyllosphere > Unclassified | place: USA...
TTCATGGGTGATGAAGAGGAAGAAAGGGTCCGGAGGATATTTCAGTTGTTCTACGGTCTAAGAGGCGTCGATAGGCGTTTCTACCTTGGTATGTCTACCCCTAGATGGAACTGATGAGAGTATCGACTTCGATTCTGAGATCATTGTATCTACCATCATATACCGCCTGTGTCAAGAAAGGGAATACGACCGCGCCAATCCCTGAAGTGTCATTACCACTTGAAGATGGACCCGTTCAGGTGTCCGTGCTGGAATATAGGAAGAGGGAGACTGCCATTCTGGATAGATATATCGCTATTAAAGTAGGAGAGGAATTGAGAAAAGTCGAGAGCGATCTCAGTGAAGATTCGGGTGGATTAGATGAATTGTTTCATCGTCTTCAGGCGAGTCATCCTCATCATGATCCAATGCTAATAGTCACTGACAAAGAAGCCATGCGCGAGAATCGAAGATCTACTCTTGAATCTCCCAACGTCCCTCATGACACTCAGCATACCTCACCAGTCTCAATACCGGGCATTCCCACTCCCTCATTCCAACATCGCAATCACCCTGACCCCTTCCTGGGTCCAAGTCATATTGCATTCCAAACCAGTTTGGCAACCTGGTAATCGATCCAAGGAGCTTGTGGTGGAGGTCAGGAGGGAGCCAACGCTGGAGGGGTGTGCGAGGAAAGTGGAGGAGGGGTTAGATGATATTAGGAGGGGGTTTGTGGCATGGGGAGAGCGGGTCAGGTGATTATGCTGCATTTGCTTTCTCTTGGTTGTTGCTTTTGTCAACTTGTTTTTCTTTGTACTACATCCTATCGTGTATGTATCAGCCATGCATGACCTCAATCTCAGCTCTACTAGAGTATCCCATGCATTCACTCGACCAAGGAGGCCAATGCAGCCACGTGTCGGCGTTACTTGAGTGTGGCAGTGACTGAATGAGTGACGCTGACGCGCTCAACCTCATCGTTCATGATCAACTGCTCTCCTATACATCAGCTAGACTATCAACATGCCAGGTCTAACAACAGCTCAGGTAAGCTTCCCAGTTAGTGGCGTAGCATTAGAACGGTAAAGCTGATATAGCAGGTCACCGAGCTATCAGCTCTCAATGTGTATGTCGTATAAGCTAATTCCAGAGTCATGACTGATGACTAGTGTCGTACACCCACTGGTCCTTCTATCTGTAAGCCGCTGCAGCCCTAAAACAGAACATGAGCTGATGTGATAGGTTGTTGATCACGCACACCGAGTCCAGATCTCAAAAAACAGACGTGTACTAGGTATTCTCCTAGGTCAGAATGAAGGAAATACGATAAACGTCGCCAACTCGTAATCTAGCGCTTCCTTGACTGCGGAGTCTGAGCTTATGGATAGTTTCGCAGTCCCCTTTGAGGAAGATGAGAGGGATCCAAAGACTTTCTTCCTAGATTTGGATTACGTCGAGGAAATGTTGAGGATGTTCAGAAAAGTCAACGGTTAGTCAGCCATGGAGCTCGAGTCGGGAGAACCAAGCTGATCAGGTAGCAAAGGAAAGACCTATTGGATTTTACCACACTGGTCCTCGACTCCGGTCATCTGATTTGGAAATCACGGAATTGTTCAAGCGATTCTGCCCTCGACCAGTCATGGTGATTGTGGATGTAAGAGCAAAGGGAGGTAGGGGAGATACTGGTATCCCCACAGATGCCTACTTTGCCGTTGAAGAGATTCGTGATGTAAGCTCCCAAGTCCTTGCAATGAGACGAGCTGATGGGCAGGATGGAACAACGACCCAACGTACATTCACCCATATCCCCACATCGATCGAAGCGGAAGAAGCGGAGGAAATCGGTGTAGAACATCTCCTACGTGATGTCTCTACATCATCTTCTGCTCCATCATCATCACTCCTAACTGCTCAATCACTATCCACACGCGTCGCGGCTCAACTACAAGCTCTGAGGGGTCTACATACCCGTCTGGCCGAAATTGGAGATTACCTCTCGTTGGTCAGGGATGGCAAATTACCGATCAATCATCAAGTCATTTATCAGCTTCAGGAGATTATCGGTTTGTTGCCTCAACTCGGTGGGGATGTGGATCTGGGCAAGGCGTTTAGGGCGGGTGTGAATGATCAGAGTATTATCGTTTATCTCTCGTCAATCATTAGGACCGTTTTGGCATTACACGATCTGAGTAAGCTTCAATGCTCGTGAGACGGATCATCATAGCTGACCGAAATAGTCGAGAATCGAATATTCAACGCTCAGCAGGAATTGGAAGATGTCAAATCGCCCGAATCAAAGGAACATGAAAAAGCAGCCGAAGCAGCAGGTGTTTCAGTGGCAGAAGTCGCAAAAGCCTTGAAGGAGAAGGAGGATGATAAGGACAACAAGTAGGACACAACGTTACGATAGAGGTAGAAGGCAGTAGTGCTCGACAGACGTGTATCATGTATATTGACGAGATGATGCATTTGTGATATCTAGTCCGAATGTCTGGTGGTGGTACAGTGATACAAGCTGGGGATGGTATAAGGCAAGCAATACTATTGTAGGGGTTCACGACTGATTGTCAGCTTATGAATGGCTCGTTTAAACATCAGTGACGTACCTCGACGAAAGCTTGTTGAGGTGTATATACACATCTGTACCGTACCCATCCATCGATATCAGACGGAGATCACCTCCAAAGAATCGAGCATATAGCCGCGAGAGAGGTAATCCGTATCTGTCTGTCAGCCTGTGGTCATGTCTAAAGGAGGGGTAAGGGGGACGTACCCGAAACCAGCCATTGGAGCTGTAAAGTCTGAACTTTCAATATTGGCTTCTAGGCCTGCATCGCTCATTGTCGTATACAGATATCTGGTGATCAGCTTCGATCTCACCCATCTGAGGGGGACATAACGAGTAATGTTGATAAGACGGAGGAATGGAAACAAGGGAAGAGGGACAAGACTCACGTCCATATCATCGGGACTGCACTCCTAGGAATCCCTCCTCCTTCATCACTAATCTTGATGGTTATATCTTCACTACCCTCCACAACGACGACTTTGATAGGTGGGAATTGATCTTCATTATCGACTCCGAACCGCTCTACGACTGCTCGGAGGGAATTCTTTAGCAGTTCGAAACAAATGTGTGATCTGACATTAGTCATTATCGTTGATGAAATTGTTAAAAACTTACAGATGACCTGGGACGTAGGGGAATGAAACGTCTTTAGGGCATAGGAGTTGGATTGGAGGACCTTTGAAGAGAGCGTAATGTTCTTCGCAGACGTATCGGGCGTTTTCAATCGCTTCGTGACATATGTCATGAACGTTCTGGACTGTCAGTGTGGGTCCACCAGTATGAAGTAGAAGGGGACGTACCGCTCTTGTACAGATGATTCCGACGTAATCCGAATGAGGCTGTAGTGTATTCAGAGCAACATCTATATATCAGTCCCGCCCAATACTTCGCCAGGGCTGTCGCCGAGGGCTAACTCACGTTGTCCAATCAAGAACCTAATCCCAATACGACTCATGTAAAACCTATCCAACCATTCCTGAACACTCTGATCAATCCTCCCAGCCCCCCTCTTCCGCTTCCATTCCAGTACACCCTGCGCAACAGTCGTTACGGTGGGATCATGTCTTTTTTTGATATTTTGTAGTAAATTCGTGAATCTGTCATTATAGTCGTGTACTTCAGGTGGGTAGACTGTATCTTTTGGAGGTGGTGAGAAGTATCTGCTAGTCAGCGATATGGCGGAGATAGGGATGAAAGGTCTTACCTCCGTTCAATTGGGATTCTCATTCGGGTCGCATAGGCTTGTGTGCCATTTGAGCCTGGTGTCCACGCTTTATCCATCGCAAGATTCGATCCGGATGGCCCCTCGTGCATCAGGGGATCAAGTGACGGGTTTTCCGTTGCTTGTGGGAAATTTGGGTCCCTGGCTATCAGCTCCGTTGACTCCCTAGACCCTAGGCGACATACTGAGAAGACATTTTGAGCGTTTCCAGAAGTTCCCTCGATAGATTCGGTCTTTCAAACGTCACAAGTTCCTTGCCCTGTCAGCCTCTTTCTCCACGTCCCTTGGCCGGTTAGGAATGACTAACCTCGAAACTCTGCGCATACCACTCTTTGACTTTTTCTATACTAGGCATCTTGTTCAGTCCATCCGGAAGAGCATCCAATTCCGCTATACGATGCGAGAGCCTTATAGGTAGTTCCTCCGATAAGAATTGAGACGCTTTCAAAAGTGTTCCCTGGGATGGGTTCTGGCCGAATCGGACCATCTGTTGAAGTGATACTGTTTGTCAGTGATTGCTTTCTTTCGAGGCTTTTTTTCTCTTCCAGCGTAGGAATTGTTGTTCTCCGTGACCAGTGCAGAGTTGTGGAGGGGTACAATTGGTATGGACATACCTCCTGTCTGCGGGAAGGCCGCAAAGTGATTTATACGGTCCCATAGTGCTCCTGTGATCTTGAATCTCGACATGATAGATGTCGGACGAGCAGTTCTCCTTTATACCTGATATTTCGGCCGAAGGGCAGTGCGTGGGCGTGGGTGTTTTATGGGGACGGGCGATTGACACTGCTGATTGTTCGGGGTCCCTTGCGTTCGATCCTGCCTGACTTGGTGGGCTGTGGTGAGTACAGGTGAGACAGATGGGTGTTGGGTAGTATACGGTATAGGAGTCGAAATCGTCATTCTGTCTAGTGGTAATGGTAGATCTATCTACGGAATCAAATTATAGGTTAGTACCGAAAGCCGATATCGTTCCGGTAATAAAAAGTAACCGGAGATGTGGAGAGACTAAAAGGCATAAAGCATACCGTATGCAGACCATTAGGTGTTGCACGTGAGTTGCAAGCAGTGTATTCTCCATGCATCCATACACCCAGCTGAAGTCAACCTTTAGCATATGGTGCCAAGCTTCCAGCATGCCATTGCCGATGACGATGAGTCTGACCCGGGAGATATCCGGTGAATCGGCGGTAAAAGGACCGAGAGACCTCCACATGCCTCCACTTGTATCACCTGTTGAAGGAGCAAAGACATAAGCCATATAACAAGCACCTATCCACTATATACCCCTGCACATCTTCAACGCAAACCAAAATGAGAATCGTATTCACAGGAGGATCAGGAAAAGCAGGTCGACACTGTATACCCCACCTAATCGAAAAAGGCCATCAAGTCCTCAACCTCGATCTAGTCCCTCATCCCGATTCACGAGTCTATACACTCAAAACCGACCTCACCCAATCCGGTCAAGTCTTTAACGCCCTCTCGACTCACTTCAGTCTCGACGAATACTCTCTACCTTCCGTCCCCAAGGTTGATGCTGTCATTCATTTCGCGGCTTATGCGAGGGACTTGATCGTTCCGGATAACGAGACTTTCGCGGCCAATGTCACTAGCACTTATAATGTCATTGAGGCGGCTTGTAAATTGGGGATCAAGAAGGTAATCATCGCTTCTTCAGAGACTGTCTATGGAGTATGCTTCACTCAGGGCGAATCGGACTATAGCAGTTTCCCCCTTGATGAAGGTGAGCCCACCCACTCCGTGTGTACACCGAGAAACCACTAACCAGCAGACACGTACGACTGTAACCCTGAAGACCCATACGCTTTATCCAAACTATGCGGCGAACGAACCGCAAGAAGTTTCGCTCGGAGGTTCAAAACCGACATCTACGTATTCAGGATCGGAAACGTAGTCGAGCCTCACGAATATGAACGAGATTTCCCAAATTACCTCGCTATCCCAGAGAGTCGAAAGAGGAATGCTTGGAGTTATATCGATGCTAGGGATTTGGGAGAAATGTGTCATTTGGCCGTATCGAAAGATGGGCTCGGGTTCCAGGTGGGTTGGTTTATTTACGGCTTGGTGCGAACTGATGATTAGGTGTTCAATGCAACCAACGATACAATCACTCTGCATGGTGTCAACACCACGCAATTTTTGAAGGAGCAATCGCCAAATGTACCTATCACCAGGGAGATGGGAGAGATCGAGGCGCCGTTGACCAATCGGAAGATCAAGAAATTGCTAGGCTTCGTCGAGCAGCATGATTGGAAGAAGTATGTCAAGGAGAACTAGAACTCCCGTACTGCAATGGTAAAGGGGTATAAAGGTAGATGTGAAAGAAACCGTGACACTATGCAACATTACAAAAGCCTAGCTAGTCATCTTTACATATCTCTTCCCCATCGTCTCCTCCCACTCGCTCACAATCTCATTACCCGGTCCAGCCGTAATCGTTTCCTTCCCCTCGTCCCACCCTTGCCTAACTTCATCCATGAATTCCTCTTGCGTCAAAGCAATCTTGTTCCCCTTGTGTCTCTTGTTATCATCCGGATCGACCCTCTCCCTATGTAAATCACTCTCCACGGCCGGTGGGACAATCTCTACAATCCTAATCTTTTCCTTTCCAGCTTGTTTCACCTGTGTCCTCAAGTTGGTCGTAAAGAAATGGACCCATGCTTTCGATCCATTATAAACGAGATTGACGACGCTAAATGGTACGAAACCAAGTACACTTGAGACATTCATGATGACTCCTCCTTTATCCTTTTTATCGAAATGTTCCCTAATCATCATGACCGTCAAATGCATAGGTCCTCGAATATCAATATCGATTTCCTGATCCGCTTTTCCCAGGTCGAAATCGTAATCAGGTCCGAATATCTGGAAAGGTCGTTGAACACCTGCATTGTTGATTAAGCAATCGAGTTCGGGGTGTTCAGATGTGATTTTGTTGATGAAGGATGGGATGGATTTGATATCCCCAACGTCGAGTAGGTAATATCCAGCAGCTCCGATTTCCGATGCAGTATCTTTGAGTGATGATTCAGTTCGACCGGCAATCAAGACTTTCTTTCCCCGTTTGATGAGTTCGACAGCCATCGCTTTGCCCTAGTTCAGTCAGCTCATTACTTGAAGTATAACGCACGAGACCACCAGCTCCCCCCGTGATCAAAGCGCATTCAAAGTCTAGCGTTGCAGAAGTCATTTTGCTCGCTGATGAAGTGGTGCAGCGGAGACGGGTTGTTCAATCTATATATACATATGTACCGTATACGACTGGAGGTTGATTGATATGTAATACATGATGTCATCCATCCAACAAACCCCCAGACACCGGGTACACGTAACATCATGCACATATCAACGTCCAGCTAACACGGCATGTTCGGCATGCATTTCATTGCCCAGGCATTTTAGGCAACGTAGGCAAAGCAACTAGGACCGATGGTGAGCATACATGGCTCGTGCCGAGGAAGCCGATGATCAAAGGTAGGATCTTCCTCGAAAGTAATTGTTGCGTAGGCGCGTGACTTCTTGGTCCGCACACACACACTCACACACTCACACACACTCGCCATGCACACAGCAACTGCCGCAAAATCCACTCAATCAGGCGACACCGAGTTCATTGGACTCAATTCTGGCGGCGCAGAAAAAGGTGTTCAAACCACAACACCTAACAGGATTCGCAAGTGGTCCCCCACCTTGCTACTAACTGGGCGATATCCAGGTTATCTGCGCAGATCGGACGGGATGCGGAGTTTTCTAGATTCTATGGTCGTGGATAATAAAAAGCGTTCTCAGCGCTCATATACCGTTGTTGTGCAAGAGAGAGTGCATCAAGTGATTGATATATCGCGAATCCCGCTCCGCCTCGCCTCTTTACTCCCCATCGACACACGAGGCGACAATAGGTGAAGACTCGGCAATTCAAAGCGCGTTGCTGAACGACAAACGCCTCGTGTATTCGGTTGTCAAGAAACCGAATGTTCTCGACACCCTCCTTTAGACTTCCTTTTCGACATTACCACTCACTTCGTCGTACAATGTCATCAGCCAGTTGGTCCAGACTCGTCCGATTCCACCCAAAATCCGCCCCGTCTACCATTCTCGTCGGTGAGCCGGTCGATCGCGAGCAAGACGTGGGATTAGCATCATATAAAGGGGAGACGATCAAAGTGAATGTGTTTTCGGGGAATACTATTCTAGAAGCTGGGCAAGCAACGGGAACAGAGGAGGTCGTGGACAAGCTTCTGAGTCCATTGGGAAAGCATGAAGTAGGGACTATCAGATGTATTGGGTTGAATGTGAGTCTACCATCAATGAAAGGAGGTGGCTGACGAGAATAGTACCTCACCCACGCACAGGAAATGGGCTTGGATACCCCAGACGTTCCTAGTGTGTTTATGAAACCCGCCAATGCGCTAGGAGATCCATTCCCCGCCCCCACCGTCATTCCAGCTCCATTCGTCAAAGATGATGCGGCGGATTACGAGGCGGAGGTCGCTTTGGTGATTGGCAAAAAGGCTAAGAACGTTTCGGAAGAGGATGCTATGGATTATCTCCTTGGGTATGTCAATTAAGGGATATTGAGCTGATTGAGACAGGTATACAGCTTCGAACGATCTCTCGTCGAGACTTGCTCAATTCGCTCAATCGCAATGGTGTTACTCTAAATCGTTTGATGGGGCTTGTCCAATTGGACCTGCCCTTCTGCACGCCTCCCAAGTCAAGTCGGTCAGCAAAATGACCATCCGAGGTGAATTGAGCGGCAAGACAGTGCAAGAGATGGGTCTGCAGTGAGTACATCTCCTGAGATCAATAGCTCAAGCTGACGTTTCAGTGACCTGATCTTCTCTATCCCGAAAATAATCTCGTTCTTATCACAAGGCACAACCCTTGATCCTGGTACCGTCATCTTGACCGGGTACGCTTACCATGCGGCACAGAAAGAAAAAAAACTGACCCGTAGTACCCCACCTGGCGTTGGGTGGAAAGCGAATCCTCGTAGGATGCTCAAGCAAGATGACGAGTTTAGGGTGTTTGTCTCGCATGGTGTTGGAACCTTGATCAACAAGATAGAGGAGGAGAAATGAGCGGTCGGAGACAGGAAATGAAGATCTTGATAAATATACTATGCCGCCTGCGAGATGCTTGATCCGCTATTGTACATTGCTACCACTGTTGCATACCATTACCACTGCTCTTTGCTTCAATCTCGTACACAACTACCATACTGATACACCTTCGTCCTCTAGACTTGCTACAATCGACGACTACGTCAAACTACTCGTAAGGGATCAAGCCGGCAGCCTGCTGAGCCCGCTTGGACAATGTAGGCTTGCCGTAAGGGAACAAGATATTCCATGGCTCTGTACTCGATGCTTTGGCGATAAAAGTACAGGGGTCGTGGGAGGTACACCAACCCTTGTTGAAGTATTCGATCTTCATCTTTCTGGCTTCGTCGCTAAGGAAAGCGTCGGGCTTGTAGCAGGTATCTATTGATGAGCTTAACGCCTAGGTCGCGATAGCACAGCAGGACTCACAGATCGCCATTCGGTGATTCTGCTCTTCTGGGGCAGCACCCCAATGAACAGTCCTCGAGTCCCAAACGATAAAGTCTCCAGGCTCAAGACATGGTTTCTCGACATAACAGCCCCTCTCCTCTAGCCATGCCATTTGCTCATCGGTCAATTTGATATGATCGTGAGCATCATATGGTCCCTGATCATCAGCTACAAGTAAAATACCACCGCTCCACTTGACCTACATGCTTCTCCTTGAAGTAATCCCAGATCTCGGTAAAGTACTTGGTGGACCCAGTGACGACTGTCAAACCACCATCCTTGGGACCGTTGGGTAGCAAATTCAGGATACCCTGAATGGAGGCGAGCTGAGGTTTCAAAGGGGATTGATCCGAATGGGGCCAAGGTGCTCCGCCGTCTTCAAGCTGTTCTTTTGGGAGGGGTACCGAAAAGTTCGCTCCGTCTTTTGGGTATCAGCGATCAACAATTCCATTCACAAGTCGAGCAAGCTCACCGAAGCTGACCGTCAACTTGTCGGTTCCCCAGATCTGCTCAAAGATCTCTAGAACTCCAGGTTCAGTTTTGGCATCCCACATGAACTGAGCGTGTGCGACGGAGTAGGCCGAGTACAGTCCGCCCCTAGATCGTCAGTCGGGGCTCTACATGTTAAAGATGACTCGAGCCGGCCTACTTGTTGTTCCTGGGTAAATTCTCCTTTCTCCAGGTCGAAGGATCATCGTGCTTGTATCCCATATTGAATCCTTCTAGCCACTTGGTGGCTTCCTGGACGTAATGGTCCGCTCGCTCCTGAGAGATCGCCTTGGGGATGATAGCCCACTGCCTGCGTCAGCGCGCATCAAGCGGGTATGGTATAGAGCACTTACACCCTTCTTGTCGAGATCCCTAATCCATTGGGGAGAAGCCGCAGTTGGAGCTGGGGCAGTTACAGTAACATGGGAGAATGGGTTGTCCCAAGGGATAGAAGGTGGAGGGGCAGTCTGAACTTGAGCCATTATGGATATACAGTCTTTAAGTGAGGTTGCTGAGGGTATGAAATAGGATCAAGGGGGCGTTAGTCACTCATGCGGTCAGCACCTAAGTTATATATCTCGATGCCAATAGGGTGAGGTGGGGAATTACAAACCGGCGAATTCTAAGCCGACGCCGTCGACAACCGAACAAGGGGTAGCAGGGGAGGTGCGAACTCCGCACGGACCACTCCGATGTGGAGGGGCGGTAATGGGGCGGCATCGGGTGAAGGACCGGGCGAGAAGTCAGTTGGCGGATGTCGATGCATGGAAACGGCTACGGCGCTTGCGTATGCGACGGTCTTGACGGCTGCGGTCGACGGCAGCGGTATACTGGGTAGACCGTCCGTTTGACTGAGGGGCGAGATGGCTGACAGCATACCAGAACAAAAGTCTGCAGCCACTCTTGTAGACAGAATGCGATACATCAAGAGTATACCCATATACCAAAACAAATAGACTATAACGCGAGGTCAGACGACACGCTCTACACCTAACGAGATACTTATAATCGGTGACCAGAGATCTCATCCTGGTGAGAGAGATCGGCTTTCTCGACGTCCTCAGTCTTGCCATTGTGGACGCCAACAGCCTCCATACCGGGAGCGACCCGGACATTGGTGTCGCCAAACAAGAGACCAATCTCCTCGAGGGTCTTGTTCTTGGTCTCGGGGAAGAGGAAGTAAGAGATGATGGCGTTGGAGATGTTGGTGACCACAAAGACCATGAAGTACTTCCATCCGAGGACCTAGGCCGGTCAGCAAATTGTCAGAGTGGCCTGAAGCGGGACACATACATCAAGACCGAGAGGGGTGACCTGACCGATGATGACATTGTTGAGCCAATTGGAAGCTGTAGAAGCGGCAGATCCCATAGCTCGAAGGTTCATGGGGAAGATTTCGGACTGGTAGATCCAAGAGACGGGACCGAATGACCAACCGAAAGCCCAAGAGAAACAGAAGAAGGAAGCGACACCGGCAACACCGGCGCCAAAGTTGGAGTAACCTTCCTGGCTGAATTGTTTACCGATGGCTGATTGCCAAGCGAGACAGATGGCCATGAGAATGGGACCACTGACTTGTCAGCCAAGGTTTGGCAGGAGTGCAAGCCGACTTACATGATGAGAGGCTTTCTTCGACCGAGCTTGTCAACAATAAAGGTCTGTATATGTCAGTCACAGATCCTAGGCGCGGTAATGGGTGACTGACGATGAAGATGAAAGTAGTGATGACACCCCAGGCACCGGACAGACCGTTGATCATAAGAGTGGTTTGACCAGCGAAACCGAGTTTGGCTGACAATGTCAGTCTAGTCCTTCTCGTATCTGTCCACTGAGCTCACCGTAGATGGTAGGTCCAAAGTAGGCCCCAACGTTGACACCAGTCCACTGACACATGGCCTGAACGAGAACACCACAGATAGTTCGGTGAAGATTAGGTCGGGTGTTGACGAGATCCATAATGTTGGTGGAAAGGTTCTCTCGCTCCCATTCGATCTGAGCTTGCATCTCTGCGAATTCGGCCTCGACGATCTCAATCTGGGCACTTCGGCCACCGTGAAGTCGGATCATCGTAGCCTTGGCCTCCTCATCACGACCTTGCTTGGCGAGCCATCGAGGGGAGAAGGGGAGCAAGAACATACCGCTGGCCCGTTAGCATGTGGGTGCGCTTGAATGATATCAAGGACTTACAAGAGGAGGGCGACGGCGGGGACAATCTGGATGGCAAGAGGGATTCGCCACTGGGCGTCGGACTTGAGGAAACCACAACCGTAACCAACCCAGTTGGCAACAAAGAAACCCCATCCTGTGGAGTTAGTTACGGCCACGTCGTGGGCAAGACGGTAGGCTCACCAATCATGAGCTGGGTCCAACCGGAAAGGAGACCTCGAGCGTGCGGGGGCGAGATCTCGGCCTGGTACATGGGCACAATCATCGACAAGACACCAATAGACCATCCAGCAATGAATCGACCGGCAATGAGCATACCGACATTGACGGCAGCGGCTTGGAGAGTACATCCGACAATGGCGATGACGGAACCGATTTGAATGGTCCTCTTTCGACCGTACTTGTCGGCAGTCCAACCAGCCATGAGAGCACCGAAGAAAGCACCGGCAGCGAAGAGGGAGACGATGGCTCCAATGACTCCAGGTAATGGGTCATCAAAGTAGTCGTGGAAGTAGGTGTACGATCCCGAGATGACGGAACCGATAATACCAGAGTCGTATCCGAAGAGGAACGATCCGAAAGCGCTACCGGTCAGCAACACACCATGTTGCAGCATTCTAACTCACGCGAAGATCGCGGCCACATAGTTGATTATAGCTGGTTTAGCGTTCCCAGCAGCGTGAGCAGACATGGGTTGGGGTGGGAGGTAGTCGGGCATGATGAATGGAGGTGAAGAGGGAGAAAAGTGATCGAGTGTGGGGGAAACAAGACAAACGAGGACCCCCAGTATATATATGCAGCACGACGGTACGTGTGGGTTGTCCACCGGTTCCTGGTGTTTTTCTGGGCCTTTGGACACGCTGGTTGCATGTACGACATGCCCATCTAGGCTTTGAGAACAGCAGACGCCAAGTGTGGTGAATGGGGTAAAATGTTTAATTTTAGCGAGATCTGAGGAGATCTGTACCTGAATCAGGAACGATCACCGTACACGCGCCGACCGGGCTCCGCGTTATTGGCCAGACTGTCCCGACCTCATTCCCCGCAGAATCGACCGCATGTTGTCCCGCACAACACTTTCCAGGCGGTGCACCCCCTGTCCGCGGGGTATAGCACACCATGTGAGTTTATTTCGGAGGAACAATCAGCCGCAGACCGTCGGTACGACGCCGATATTTAGCTCTCGCCGATCTTTGGCTCCGATGCTGCAAGCCCGCAATACCAAATTACTACTCGGACCAGCGCCGATGTAGGCTACTTCATACGGTCTATTGGCAATGTTACCTCGGACCCGCACCGAGACACCGATTCAACCTGGTCGAGATAGCCTATTGTATTCGGGGCATGGGCGGGGGTTAGCCTATAGTCTCGCGTGAAGCTCAGGACTTTCTCTGTTTAGGCTAAGCTATTTTGCATTCAACAACCGACACTACCGGGCGATCCTACTGCCACCAGTGTCTGAATGATTGGCCTGGAAGGGGCGGACAGCGATCGTGGTCTACAGGGATCTTCAAAGCCGCCCATGTGCAATAATCTCGGACCCTCAGGATCCGCTCAAATGGTCGATTGAAAAGCCAAAACGCGATCCCTTGACTCCATATGCCTGACAGTCAGCGAATGCGAGATTGTCAAGGGACTCACTCCGCCACCATCGTATGACTGGATGTCGGAGAATAATGTTGTTCCAATAAAACCATTGATCCTCATATGCTACCTGAACCGCTGGGTTGACCAGTATTCGAGGACGTCCTTCGACCTTGGCGTACAGCCGATGCAGGTCGTATGAGAATAGGAAGGATTCGGAATGGTCACAGGCGTCGATGGAAGAGTTCCGGAATCGAATGGGTAGGTCGAGCGGAGGCGAATGGCGCGAAAAGGAGTCTGACGCTGTCCTCATCAGCTTTCAGTCGTAGCAATGATTGCAATACTGACGGTTATCAATCATCTTCCATCCTCGTTTGGCTACCTTCCGGCCGGCTGGAGGATCCACGGACAGATCTGATCTGTACAGGAATGGTTCAGAGTTGAAGACGACAGCTCCGTTCCAGCACGACGTCACTGGGAATGGCTTCAGATCGCGGACGGCTCTCTGAGACAGCCTATCGGCGACAAATGGCCATCGTCCGTGGAAGGGGGTACCGCAGATATCTTTCGTGACCCAGGTATCGTAGAAATCTGATTGCGGTCAGCGACCTATACACCCCCAAATGCTCACCATATCTTCCAAAATCCATAGCACAAGCCACATCATAATCCTCATCTTCCTTCCCCTCAACCCGAGTAGCGATTAGACGGACAATGTCGCGCCACTCAAACACGATATCATTCAAAAAGATGATTCTAGAGTACTGTTTCCAATTCGGTAGTCGGATTGACGCATCTGGACTTTGGATCGGTAGCATGGCCTTGTTGCGAGCTTTTGCGAGGAATTCGATACGTTCAGGTGAAGTGCTGTAAGGGAACTGTCCTCCGGGATCATTGTTCACCGTCACTATGCGGTTCGGTAAGCCCAGCTGGTCCAGTGATTGCCTGAATTTGGTGAGGAGAGCCGGAGTCGAGTCCCATGAATTGGACTCGTAGATCGAGACAAATACATTATCAAGACCAACTGTAACGTTAGCGATTCTGACGACCATTGACAGTACTGACTGTGTTGTGCGAGTGATGTCAACTCCCGAGTGAAGCTTGGAAGAATCGCCTCGTTGTTGTGTAGATTGACTGCGATAAAGTATTTATCCCCCTTGCCTTCCAAGACTGGAAGCGCAGACTGGTGTCGAGGATACAGGCTGATCAAGGTCCACCAGACGACGAGAGTAGTGGCCATGTTCAGAGCTACTTTTTGGTATCTCGAGAAGTTGTACGAGTCAGCGACCAGTCGTGACTTGCGCCGTCGAGCGAGAACGATCCTGGTCCAAGAGGTGCAGACCCAGGCAGTGATAGCCACAGCAACACCCATGAAAGTCTGTACCGACGAAAAGATGTAGTACCGGTCATACATCATGGTCGTTACGCATATCCCTGCGAGTATACAAAGCCATGTTGTCAGGGCAGGTCGTCCAGTCGTAGTCGGTGCAACTTTATGGTACTTGGCCGTTCCATGGGATTCGAGATCCTCGGATAGTAGTCGACGGTGTTCTTTCTCCTCGTCGTCCTCATCAGGCGACATTGGTTGGTATCGTTCTGTCCCGCCAGGAAGTAGTTCAGGTGCGCGATCGACTGTTTTACGCATGATGAAGAGATAGGTGTCAACAACAAATCATGGCTTTGCGCAAAGACAAAGGAGCAGAAGGACCCTTTGTGTAGATTACAGGGTTGTGTGTGTGTGTGTATGTGTCGTGTGTTTCGACGAAGGCCCGGAACATAAACACACTGCATTGCACATAGCCAGTCTACAATCTACGCTGAGAGACGTCTATCCATCAGCCCGGACGAGCATCAAGCCGGGGAACACTTACTGCTCCTGCTCGTCAACCTGGTCGATCAGTGATGGACAGACAACAGAAAATTTGGGACGACTTACTCGATCAGCGAACGCCACACCGCCCTTGACCAAAGGGCAGATATCCTTGGCGATTCCATTCCATAGACTAGCGCCTTCAAAGTCATCCTCACTAGGTGTGTCAGACATGTGTACCACCCAGGGGAAGTAGAGACTTACTCGGAACAGTCCATACCACGGTTGAAGGTCGTTGCCAACAGCCACGCACCTTCGTCCTCCGGGTACATCCCCTGCTCAATTAGCTCTGTAATGATACCACACCCACTTTTTGACCCGCTGGCCCTCGAAGCACTGTGATGACATGCTCGATGATATCAATCATTCTCTGTTCTGCAGCCGGAGTCTTGTCTCGAGCCTGAACGACCAATAAAGCCCGTGTCGACCTGGCGAATCGAGCCACTTCTTGTGGATCCTTCATCGAGGTCGACTTGTGAATCTGCTCGTTGATTTGCCAAATCACTGTCTCGATCAGTATGATTATTCCTGAGATGACTTACGATCCGAAGGGCAAGTTGTATATCGCGAAGCCATATCCACGATCATTTCCAATGTCTCGGTACGGTCTGGCGATGTTTCCCACTTGATGACTTGCTGAGCTTATCAGCGACTGAATTGTCTGGGATTCCAGGACATACCTGGGTGAATGTTTCGAGATCTTCCCAGTCTTGGTCCTCGCAGCATAGCTCTACATGGAAGACGTCGATCATCTTCTCCATCTGCGCAAGGGTCGAGCCTTTTGCACCAGACTCGATGGCTCGCTCAACAGCTGTTCGACACAGTGGTAGATATCCTTGTAGATGACCTAGGAGCAAGGCCTGGCATTCAGCATGTACACAACAAGCAAGAAAGCGGAGTTTCTCACCTTGTCATCTCCCTCTTCCTTTTCCCTGAAGCCGAACATTTTCCCACTCAGTACTGCAAAGTAGCCAGAAGCAATTTGGATGGGCAATTCCGCGTCGTCTTTGGCCTGGTCGAGTGTCTCGTAGTCGAGCATGAGCTATCAGTCAGCTTGGTTCGAGCAAAATTACGTACGAGCACAGCACCGTCGAAAACGCCAGCTACGAGTTCGGGCGACCATTTGCTGCCGCCTTGAACGGCAATATTGAAAGCTGAAAGTTCAGCAGCGCTCTGACGTGGCAAGTGGATGGAGCTTACCCGATCTGAACAGCCAGGCTATATCTTGTGCCATGGGCGCTGGATTTGGTGACTCGTTGAACAGATCATGTGCTAGTTGATCAGTTTGGAGTCGGCTGTTGTGGGAACACACCAGTCTTCAAGTATTGAACCAGGCTTTCAATCTTGGATTGTCCATCTGATGTGTCTGAGTCATCGCTCAGCTCGCCGAGGATCAGCCTGACGAGGGTTCTAAGAGAGTTAGCTTGGTCTGCGTGGCTGGACTCTGACTCACCTGACGATGATCAGACTTTCGATTTTGAGTACTTTGGCGGTCTCAGGCTGCTCCGTCGCCCCTAGCAACGCTGACAGAGCCTTTATCAAGACTGGCCTGTTCTGAACCTCGTCGGCCATTGACCT
>Ga0308160_10003690_pt1 | contig 17027 bp, 22 predicted proteins | sample PhyFR1_FD_201036 | JGI IMG/M metagenome (GOLD analysis project Ga0308160, IMG submission 201036) | Phyllosphere microbial communities from UC Gill Tract Community Farm, Albany, California, United States - DLSLF.R1 | ecosystem: Host-associated > Plants > Phyllosphere > Unclassified | place: USA...
GTCAGGACATGCGTTCTGTCATCAGCTTTCAGGTATGGAAAGATGTGGAGAGGTGGACATACATGACATAGGCTCTCCCTTCCCAATCCTCCGTACCAGATGTCGCGCGAAATGGCCATTTCTGCTCATACCTCTCCACCCATCCCTCGTCACTCCTAGCTTTGTTAAGTTCATCTCCAATGATCCACCCTACTCTCTTCTCGCCTTCGCCCTCGACCTCAACTTCAACCTTAGCATCTCCATCCATGTTCACGTCCGCACTCCCGTTGGCAAGCCCATCCCCGTTCGTAGTAGACTCGGCAGTGAGCCCAGCCCGAGATGATTCCGGTTTGGAAGAACTAGCGCGCGGAATAGCATATGTCGCGTCTACCGTCTAGATGTTAGCTATGTTCATTAGGCAGTGGTAGGGACATACGACCGTGGGTCTAGCTAGGAACTCCTGGACTCCGAAAGCGGCTCTCAACTTATCACCATCACAGTGTAAGATTGTGATATTCCCTTCTCGTAGTAGGTATGCCATGCTCAGGCTGGATTCGAAGTGATCAATGTCAATGTTAATGGTCAACCTGGACGCGATCAACAGTCAATTGTCTACTCGACGGAATCAAATTTCGCGTACAATGTTTAACTGGAGCGATGTTGATACTACTTCTCTGCATTGCTTCTCGAACTAGGTCTACAATACATATCGCCCTCAGGACCCTTGTCCTCCCTGCCTAGCGCTTCCAGGTTGACCTCCCAAACCACCTTGTTGACCCCCGAATCCGCCTTGCTGGCCCCCAAGTCCAGTCTGCGGTCCATCAATACCCCCCTGTTGGCCGGGATAAGTGGGTCCACTATTATCAGCTCAATCCCTAATGCAGAAACCCTGGCGGACAAGAGTTACTTACGATGAACCAACCCCACCACCAATCTGACCAGGTTGACCAGGTGCCCCAGGTCCACCAGCAGCTTGACCTGCTAACCCACCTTGACCGGCGGTATTATCGCCCAAGTAATCTTGTAAACCTGGTGGTCCACCTGTATTGTTTTGGGAAGTACCATCTCCTCCTATGCCTCCAGATGTGGCTCCTGAGCCGAGGGTACCGTGGGCATTTGATCCTGTCCCCTGAGCTCCTGGGCCACTTTGGGTGAATGATTGGCCAGTGTGGCTGGAAGTAGAGTGTTTGTGCTACCAATCAGCCTTGGTAACGATACATCATGACCAGGTGAGGACGCACATCGTTGTTATCATCGCCGTGAAGGGCATCTTTGACTTTATCGACGATCTGCAGGTCAGTCATGCGGCTTTGCATTGGCTATAATCACATACTCCCATGGTGTATATTTGTTCTTGGGTGGATTGATTTGTGATTGTCTGACCAGACTTGCCTAGTATGACCGGCTTATATACTTATATAGTCTACCAATGTAGCAGGGGCATGAGAACCCATGACGCAAGCATGACGTTGTCTGGCGCAAGCCGAGCCTATGAATGTTCCAAGAAGATGCCATAGTCTTGGCTGATGTGATGCCTATGACGTTTACCCGACAAATCAACCCAAGCATCCTCACTACACGGGCAAATACAAGCAAAATGGCATAACATGACAACTGTAATATAAGAAATATATCTATAAGATGCTTTACTCCTCCTAGATGGTCTTGATGATGTTGATAAAAGCAGACAATCCTCTAAATTTGTCACTTCCCGTAGCTCCGTAATCTTGTAATGTCTTTCCCTTTTCATCCCTCCATACCCCGTCTGGCGAGACTAAGCCATATTTCATCGTGTTCTGGTTCGACATCAGGGTATCCATCATTTCCGCTACCAATTGTTTGGAATCAATCATGACGTTTACTTCTTGTGAATGGAACCAACTTTGGGAGTCTGTCTATAAGCTTCTGTACAAGGTGAGGCAAGAAGAGAGACTTGCCTTGATTACCGTTTCCAAGAATTAGAACCTGATCATCATAGGCGGCGAATTTGATATGGCAATTACGCTGTTTCTTGACTGCGTTCAAAGGTCGAACTTGGTCTTTACCAGTGTACCTAACCATCAGTGCTTGCCTTCACAACGCTAATGGTATACTTACCAGTAGACCTTGAGGTACTGCTCCTTCTTCTCTTTCGACAACTTCTTGTATAGACGATCAACGACTTCTTCATTCGTACCACCCTGGAAGGGGATTGATTCGCCTTTATCGTTGAATCCTGACTCATCAGCCTCGTCTCATGATAGGGACAAGAGACATACCAAGATCAAGGAAGAGGATGACCTCAACTCCACGTCTACAAGTCTGTTTAATAGCCCTGACAATCGGTCTAGCATTGAGTGTCGGAGATTGCCTAGTTATCAGCTAGAATCCATGTGCGGCGCAAGGGGACATACACAAAGACCTTCTTCTTGGCATACCGGAATCCAGCCAACCAAGCTGCATTCTGTGGATTCCTAATATCATGATGACCAGGGAATCCATGTGGTTTCCTACAACACATGGCAATTGGAACAGGGTCGTGGGGAGCATGAACGACATGAGGGCGGAAATTATCGAATTCATCTGAATCCTCGACCGTTGCCCAGGCATCGGATAGAGCACCGGCGTCTACAGGTCAGCACGTATAAAACAATAAGTGATAGATAACCTACTGAATCGCTTTGACAACTGGAACATTCTCTTTGTGCCCGTTCCCTCCGGTCTTACCTCACTTTCACCCGAAGCTCTGGGCTTATCTTCTCCAGGTACATGCAAAGCCTTTGGCGGTTCTAGGCCATCGTGCCCAGGCTGGCCGTTCGTATTTCGAATATCGACCATGGAGCCAGACGGCGAAGCGACAATCAAAGGGACATGTTCTGCGCCATGGATTGGTCCTTCCCTAATTCCACCTTGTTCTGTAAAGACGACAGTAGCAGGAGCTATCCTCTTTGAAGGATCAGAAGGTCCCTCCACCGAGGCCTCATCCTCGCCTTCTTTATCCGTCTTGATTGGTTCGTCCCTGGCTTTCGACGGATCTGTGAGCCCAGCAAAAGCGACATGAGGTTGGTTCAGAGGGTGATCGTTTGATTGTGAGCGGTCTGCGGGGTCCGGATAGGTTTTCGATTTTGGCATAGGGACCTCACCACCTACCATCGTGGGCGACGAGCGAGCTTCCGATTGTTCTTGTATCCGACTTTCCTCCCCGATCCTATCTTCCATATCAGGCCTTTGTTCACCGCTATACGACGGCCGACGACTTGGTGCTCTACTTCCAGACCTTGACGGGTTCCAGGACCATTTATCCCTAAACTCCCTTAAATCCCTCATGGCCTGTTGAGCACGCATGTCCAGCTGCTCCCCCGGTGCCCAGGTTGCGAATGATGCTCTTTGTTGATCGATTTTCCGCCTGACTGCTTCGGAGAAAGTCTGTCTTTCCGCATCTCGTTCTAGGTCTGTATCTTTCGTTTGAGCCCTGAGGAGCTGGCGAGCTGCTTTGGCAGCTTTGACAACTTCGATATCGTCAAAGTACGGGTTGCGGTCCGCGAAGCGGTATCGGATATTTCCATGTTCGTCTTTTGGTGGCTGATAGGGCGTGCCGATGAATGGAAGGGGAGGGGATAGGCGGTTATACCATGATTGCAATGCGATCTCGTAGAAGGAATCAACGACCGGTCCTTCGAAATGCGACATGAGCTCAAGATTGGGTCGATCTACCTGTCAGCTCGACCATGTTACAGCTAGGGATGTGACATACCTTGGATATTGTTACTATTAAGCAGGGCAACTTTACGATCAACAACCAGGAATTTAGCATGGAATGTCCCAAGCAAGACTCGATGGAAATTAATGACTTCAAGATCTATCCCAGGTACTTCCTTCTGAGTGGGAAGATCGATCGTAGCCCACTTTTCCGGTGCAACAGGCGCGTGAGAGTTCCATAATTGTTCCCATGATCCTCGATCGTACATGAGTTTGACGATGACGGGTGGTCTGCCCGATTTGACTACCGAAGCTGAAAGGTCTCGCAGGGCTTTGACGATAGTTGAGACGGAGTTGGAAGGTCTGGGATTCAGCAAGGGGAACGATGTTGTGCTAGCTGACTCACTGCCAGTAATTTGTAACGAGGAATACCTCTTTCTCCGCTCTGACAATAACATCCCTGTAGTGGGCCATGATATCGGGAATGAGTGATATGACCGATAGAGGCATCACTCCCGTCGACCCAATCAGATCAGGAGGGACCAATCCCGAAAGCGGATCTCGCTCCAGAGTAGGCATCAATGACAAGTACATCTATCATCAGCTAATCCTCGAAGCCCCAGATCAAAGACTCACCTTCCAGTAAAGTTCCGTAACTTCAGTCCCAGGTCCCTCTGTGCCCTCCATCTTCCATCCTGCTTTCTGCATCAATGTCTCCCTTTGCGCTTCCCAGTGATCCATCTCTTCCTTGGTCATTCCCTCTATTACGCTGTGTTTGACTCTAAACCGCTTAAACAGTCGAACGAGTGGATTGGGAAGTGGGAAACGTTCCTTGATGGCATCTCGGACAGTATCATTGGGATGAGCCGCCATATATGTTGAAAGAAGTTGTTTGGGGGGACCAGACGGTCCGGCCCCGGACGTGGGATGGGTGTGAGAATCTTGCGGTTTGGGTTGGGCGTATGGGCCTACTGGACCTGGTGATGCGGCTCCGGATACATTCTCGTGGCCGGACTTGGAGGGAGGTAGAAAATCGGGTAAAGCGCTCCGGGGTGGTCCCCGGTGGGAAGGTATACGACCATCGTAGTGATCCGTGGGGATGACAAGTGGGGTAGTCCTAGCTTGCGAAGCTTCCGACCGATCTATAGGGCTAACAGGAGCAGATGCCGAGATACCATTCATATTCGTACTCGTATTCGTAGAGTGAGAGCCCAAGATCGGTCCCAGAGCCGGCGCCTCCTCATCCTTGTTAATGTCCACTGTGTCCTGCTTATTCATGATCCCAAGTTCCAGCTCCGAGGTAGGTATATGATGATCCAACAACGACCGTCTCGAAGCGTATGAACGGAATGTAGAAGTATTATCTGCTGTCTCGGCCATTGTAGAAGTCGACGTCGATGTCATTGCGCCAAGCCAGATGCCAAGTTCCGTTTACCGTTTGGTTTGGACACCCCTTCAAATAGACCAGAAGGAGCTTTGGGGTATGCTTCGTAAGCTCAAGCTCGAGGTTTGATCGGCTTCTATTGGCGTGGAGTGGTTTGAAGGAGTCTCGAAAAAGATGTGGGAGGTTACGAATAGATTAAGTTGAGGTAATATCGGATAGGCAGGGGTGAGCCTGTTTCGGGAATTGCGGTGATGGTTCTTTTCGGGGTTGGGTTCCTTTCGGCCTGGTGCACGTCTTGCTTGATAAACGGACAAAGTAGACGAGTAATGCAGGAGCGAGGTTTGTGTAGTTGACCTCTTGACAATGAGCCAAGCACAGGATGATATATCAGAGGTCATATGAACCGGGTAATTGTCCGGAATAGGTTAAAGCGCAGCGTCCGAACCTCAGGGGTTTTTAAGGTTAAATTGCTCTTCTCGTCACAGGCACTCGTCAACTGTGGCACTCAGTTCATTCCATGACTGCGCTGCTGTGTTCTCGGTTGAGACGCTCGAGCACTTCCCCCTTGTTTGTCATCAAGATGAGCCCGAGAATACCGGCCAAGATAAACAGCCAAGCCCTCTTTCATGGTACCTTCTGACAAGTTTCCTTGACCGTTCTGCCACTGCTACAGTCAAGAAAAATCTAGGTGTTACATATATGAGTAATAATATAAACAAAATCATACACATTCTGGTTCTAAAGCCCCGCCTCCCCAAGTAGAGGATACAGAACCCCCTGCTCCTTCAAGCCCTGTACAGCGACCGCAGCATCAGCTTCCAACTCCCCAGCCTCCCTAACCCTCCCAAGAGTCTTTAAAACCCTAGCACCCCTGATCAAACGATTAATAGTCCAGAACCAAGGTACCAAGACATAAGGTCCAGCTACTCCGTTCCTGTCTCTTGAAGATGCTTTTGGCCCGGTGACTCCGCCACTTCGATTCAATTTATCGTCTGATCGAAGTTGTTTGATCCATGGTTTTATTATTGATGCTGCCTCTTTGGTGGCTGAGAGACAGGTTTCACGATCGTATTCGTCTCCCTCTGGGTCGTGCAGGTGCATTCGTACTGCTACCAAGCAGACCAGCTGTGAATGTCAGCATAAAGTCCTTAGGAGAACGGAAGACTTACAAGCATTGGAACGTCAAAACTGTTCCAAGGGACAGGAGATTGAAGGTCAATTCTAGCGGAAGGCGGCAACTTGGCAAACAAGTTATTGGCCGCATCCATAATTTCCCTATACACTGCAGGCATATCCACGCGAGGGGATCGTGATACACCTGGGCCGTGCGCAAGTTCCCGGAAAGTACCCTGTGTAGAGATAGGTCCCTCCCTGATCGACTTGGCTCGGTCGAGGAGATGTAATGCCGCCATCATTAGCCCGTAGTTGTAATTTGAAGGTGGAGCACCGCTATATGGTAGCTCATACAGATCTCTCAGGGAGATGTCGGGAAGGTGAACAATTGAGCCGGTGAGGTACTCGTCCGGTGCGTATGGCAAGGGAGTGAGGATCGTCTCGTCTCGGATCGGTGAAGGCCATGGAAGCATGATGGAAGCTCCGCGGACATTGGCCCACACACCCCAGCTGATGGTTAGATTTGAACAGACAACAGAAGCTGAACTTACAAAGCATGGATTCGCTCACATAGGTCCCACTGACCTTTCGGTGGTCCAAGCAACGGCCATGCGGTCTCCTGACCACGCCCATCCTTGATCATGTCGGGTGACCATTTGTTGGTGGTGATCTTGTCGAGTCGACAGGCATGCACAAGTCTGCATGTCAGCGTCACACAATCCGACCACCAAAAATGACTCACGAGACAGCCTTCCAGATCATACTATACGCCTCCAGTGCCCTTGCTTTGGAGAACAACCACTTGCTGAGCATCTTGGTAGCATTGATACAATCCAATATCCTATCCTCGTGTGCAATACCTTCGTCAACTTTCTGCACGGCAATGATGTATAGCGAGTCCGCCAAAGCCCTGACAGCGGGTATATGTGATGAAGAAGCGGCGGTAGTATACATCGCAAACAGTAATCCAGGATGAGCTCGTTGCCTGCTTCCTGACTTCATTCGTGATTTAAAATGAGCTTCTGTCCATGGTTCACTACCCGCCTGCATCCTTGGTGGGCAAAAGAATAGATCAAGTAGGTAATCTCGAGCAGATTGGGAAATGTCGGATTCTAGTAATTGGACACCAGTAAACGTAGTAGCATGAGCGAGGACATCGTCGATGACTGAATCGGCAGATGTTGGCATTTCCATGTGGGGATTCGGCGGATATGGCGCCGAAGAAGAGCTGGTAGCCATATATGTCGGAGGTGGGAAAACGAGTTGAGCAGGATCGGTATTGAGGTTGTCAAAATTGATATTGCCACCGTTCAACGGACTGATGTTTGAACTTGTCCCCATTCCATATTCCATATTATCCTCCCCATCCATGAAAGGCGTTGATCCCCATATTGTGGATACATCGTTTGAAGTCGATAAAACAGCCCAAGGGATATTATCAAGTTGAACAGCCTGGTTTGGTAATGGTGCCGCACTTGATCCAGCAAAAGGATCGTTGAATGCCCAGGCATCCACTACTCCAGGGCCAATGACGGGTGTACCAAGAGATGAAGCTGTATCTGGCCTTTCGGAATAAGTCGCGATACCAGGATAAGCCGAGGTCCCATTTGAATGCCCACTGCCGTTGCCGTAGAGGTACATTCCCGAATCCATCGAGCTGGAGAGGACGGGTCGTAGTGGTTGATCATGGATAAAAGGTTTGTATTGCTGAGGAGGCGCGACGTCGGAATGGCGTCTTGAGGTAGAAGTCGTACGGATATCTGCTTCTTCGATCTCGGCTAATGGTCAGACTCGTCTTTTCAAGCCAAAGGACAGACGTACCAAGCTTCTTTTCCAACTTCTCAACCCTGGATGCGGGTCTGATGGCATCGTAGACACATCGATCTTGCCTCTTTGTACACTGATCACAAGCAGGTTTAGTAGCCGAGCATTTCTATCCATCAGTCATCATTTCCCATAAAGTGAGAGGGGGTACTAACCAATTTTTTCGCTCTGCACATCAAACAAGCATCTCCCCTTCGAAGAGGTTGTCTAGGTTGTCGAGGCCCTATCTGATCAGTCTTGCCCAACCTGAAGACTACTTTTAGACGTACTCTTTCGTTTAGAAGGTCCAGCCTGATTTCGCTCAGGTGACCCAGATTCTGAACCCGACATCGAAGCCTCCGATTCTAATCCTTCCGAATGCATCCTATCAAATCCCATACGTCTATTGTAATCGGATTGTTCGTGCTCGTGGGAGCGTCTTCGGATAGGTGCTGGATGTTGAAAAATAGGTATAGGCAGAGTCGATGACAAAAGATAGAGGTAGAGGCGGGAGAAGGCGGGTATCCAGAGACCGAAGTGGAGGCAGGTGTGGTACGTGGTTTGGGTTAAAGGAGGTTGTATGTAGTCATGCATACGGTTAGAGTTTGGGTGGACGAGAGCGTAGAGGGGGAGAAAGATAACGTCAGCCAATGCTCAATGATTCCGAGTGATGCATGGGACTCACCCATACTCCTAGAATGTCTTTATCGCCTAACTTTAAGTTGGTGGTAGACGTAGAGTTTGGTCTTGATGCCACTGTGTCTTCTGTGAATGATGGGAATATATATGTACTCAAATCTGATCACCCGGCGCACCCGGAACGGATGTAGTGGTAGCTGATAGTGGATAGCGTAGGCGCCCTTGATGTCGTGACTGAAATTGGTATATCCACTACTGACTACAGGTCTTGTGCCGAAATCTGAGTCGTGCCGTAACGCGTGGTATGTGCTTTGCGGAACAAGGAATGCGGTACCGTACCGGTCTCTCGTAAAGTATGGGTCTAGTATATATATAGCTTGCTAGTCTGGCTGGGAGCGATTGGGAGCGAGATAGGTAGCGTCGATGTATATGAGATAATGAGTAGTAGCAACTTTACAAGTCAAAAAGCGATGCATGACCAGGATCACGGGCACGGCCACGCCTATAGACAAAAGATGAGTCATATCAACTGGTAGCACGAGATCCACCTCCTTTGGGTTACTTTAAGAACTGAACACAACCATCCGTACCTCACCCCTCGAGACGGAGAGTAAGCATACTAGTAACAGGGTCAAACACTTGAAGAAACTCAGACGGAGAGGGATAAGAGGCACGAAACGCCATCTTTGTCGTCTCCCCACCCTCCTTTCGGGCTTATTCCTTCGGATCCGTATTCGCACCCCGCGTCTTTCCTCGCTCAAAGCCGAATACTCTTGCCGGAGTCGTATTCATTTGCCGCTGGCGCTTAGGCAGTATCATCTACCGCTCCTGATCATCCGTAGGTGTTCTTCGGCACAGATCAGAACTGGTAGATCTTCTCTCGATGTGCCAGAATAGATGGAACGTGTGTTTCGCTCAAAGTTCAGCCAATACAAGAGTACATATTCAAATCTCAGCGATAAAAGCGAACGGAGCCTTCGGTGCCGGAGAGGACGCATAAGTCCTTCGGCCTAGATACTCGCTCACACACACGTCGGGAAATGAGGCCGAAAGTAGGGTTCATACTTTATACAACATCCTTCTTTACGTACGTATCTAATGCCGCAACAAGCATCCGCTTCTATTATCTCACGCCACTAAATGTGTCCTATAAGATCTGATGGCTTCTACCACTGATCAGCGACTCGTCCAATCTCGTCCGGTTCGGACTTGACTCACGCTCAGCATCCGTCAGACTTGCGTCCTTTTTGCCTACTTGCATATACATCTCCTCTGTCCCTTGTCTTGATGCTGCAAGGAATTTTCCAGTCGATGATTTAGCGTATATCTCATGTACACTCGTATCCCTGCTTGTCAGCTCCCTTCTGACATATCCGTTTGATTACTCACAACATTAGCTGGTCTCTCAGCTCGAGCAGAGTCAGGCTGGAAGCCGAGTCCATCCCTATCTGGGTATCCGTCCGATCGTCCATCTTGTGGATGTAGCTATTCTGCGTTTGGGGCGTAGCAGGCCGTGAGGAGTCTACCGAAGATCGTATCGTCACATCGGGCAAAGAAGCGAATACAGCAAGAGTAGCCGAGGTAGGCGGCATTTCGAATGGTGGCGCTGCATCAGGCGGAAAGACGATGAACAACAGCTTATCATCTCGCTATCTCATCAGCAGAATACCAAGCAGTATGATGCTACTTACGACGATCCAGCTCAATCGCCTTTTCACATGGTCCCCATCGGTTCCTTCAGGCCAGATATCCTTCTTCTCCCAGACCAGCTCAATCTCCGCGTCTGGATTTACAGCAGCTTCTAAATCAGTCAAGACGACCTCACTCTGCTCCACCAAATGACTAGAAGCAATCGATCTCGTGTCGTCGTCCGTCTTGACTGGTATTTCAACATTCCGAACTGGGACTTGATCCTGCTTGGTATCACTTCCAAACATCGTCCCCATCCCTAGAGAACTCAATCCAAAGCTTGGCCAGCGAGATGTACTCTCCTCCTTGACTGTATCCTCCTTGGTTGCAGAGCCTGACATAGTGGGCACCCAAGATGTCCAGCTTGATTGCCTCGGCTCTTCTTGGGCGTTACTCGCAGGGGATTTCGGTTTCTTTCTTAGTCCCAACCCAAACCCTAGTCCCAGTGATGATCTGTCCGCCGAGATAGGGGTACTTATAGTGACTACCGGAGGGGGGAGGGGAAGGGCGTTTATGAGGTATCGAATCATGGGATCGGGAATCGGTTGGGAAGTGTGTAATGGTCCATCACGAGTGATTAGGCCTGCTATCGTTCCTTCTTTCATCCCATGCTCGAGGAGGGTATCGATAGCTTCCGTAGCTTGTTTGACTCGTTCGTGAGGTGGTGTAGGATATCCACCTAGCCAGGTTGGCAGGAGAGACCCAGCGTCGGCAGGTGAGAGATAGGTGGATTCGAACTGGAATGCGAATCTCGTCCAGAACCTCTCCAAATTTGCAGAAGTCGTAGATAAGGAATGATCAAGGTCCATAAGCGGTCCATATAATAGCTTTCGGTCAGCTGTTGTTCCCCATGACAAGAAGGCTTGACGTACCCTATAATCTTCGTGTCCCCGTTTCAGACCTTCTGTAATCATTTGATCCGATATACCCTGTGAACCATGTACTGCCTCCCCATTGGTCCTGTGAGGTAGTGTGACGTTCTTCTATCAGTCTAGCTCACCCGAACCTGGGATGACGTACGATGTAGATGTAGAACCCTTCTTCTGGGGTCCAAATCACCATCCGACTCTTTTGCGAATGGACACCCCACCAACCCTTTATCTCCCCATCTTTCTTCTCGAGCACCACACTATCATCAGTCCCCTCCCAGATTAAGTTCAGCCGACATACTCGGTGAATCCCATTAATCCCTTGACGAGTCCAAATTGCCTTAACATCTTATCCCTACTCACCTTCCCACCCTCTCTAGACGTATAGAACAGGATCTGCGACGCTTCTTTCAGATCATCTTCCAAATCCCTATCCCTCTCTTTCTCTCCATTATCAGACTTGCTTGGTGAAGGTGGAGGAGGCGTGCGCTTCAAAAGGGGATTGAATATAATGAAATGAGATACCGAGGCCTGTATGACCGGTTCGGGAACAGCTTGAGCGGGGGATCTATGGTATTGCATCTTGAATGGTTGTGTGGGGTGCTAGCGGAGTCGTGATAGTCGTGATATGGTCATGGCTCTACAAGAAGGTCTGCTTAATGGTCAAAGACAAGAAGAGAGGTAAAGTCAAGATCAAGTTGCGCCGGGATCTCCGCGATACCCGAGAAGGCTCGTCCTCTTCCGCTGGAATCATCCATCAATCTTTGCTTGCATGGGGGTGCCAGAGCAAGACCAAAGCTTTCGATGTCCGGCCGCAGATATGAGCATCTATTCGAGCGCCGTCTGAGAAGGGAATCAAGCCAGTGATGCATACACACAGTTTGGAGAACTCGGATCGTATTGCAACAATACATTTGTGGACTACAATTTCTTTCTATCGCTACATTTGTCGTTGATCTCGCTAACAAAGCTAGATTTTATTGAACCACAATCTCTTGTGTTACATTTTGTTCGGCGTTGACTGGCAACTTGGCTGGCATTGTACCAACCAATCTACCCCCGACTAGATCCGCGAAAAGATCTTGGACACCTGTCACATTCACAGGGATTTCAATCATCTTTGCTTCTTCATCATCCTCTGATTCAAAAGTGAAGGTCTTGACTTCGCAATTATCCCATTCCTCCTCATTAGCTTCAGCCCTTTATCTTTGGGAAATGACTTACTCGCTCTTCGGTAGTTCCATCGACCATACACCTCAGTATATCTCCGTGAGCGACCACTGCTCATCAGCCCTCATCAAACCCGCGCCGGCACAAGCGGTAGACATACCGACGATACTTTGTTCATCACGTGCTCTCAACCACCTCCTTACTTCCTTTGCCCTGTCGGTTACATTGTCCGGATGATAGATTCCTTTCTTACTCGCATACTCTGGCGAAAGAGTCGAGAAATCCAAATGAGCAAACATGCCATCTTTCGAATGCTTGAGTTCCTCCACGGGATAGGAAGGAGTGTCGCTTGGAACAGCCTTGACTTCTTGGACGATATCGAGCAGGTATGGTGTCTTGCCTTGCTCCTCTAGACGCTTGAGCAATGTTGGGTAGCTTAGCATCATCGTTTGCATTGTTCGCCTTAGCTAATTGTCAGCTTCCTCTTTAGTTGAGTAGGGACATACTGGAGAACAAACAACGAGCTCGCCCTTTTGCTGGACATGTGCTTCGGACGACCTGTGAAGTTTTGCGCATTGCTCCTCTCCCTTGGCTGTCAAAAGAGCATCAGGGACTAGGAATTAGTATCTGGGGTGGTAGAGAGTAGATGAGAAGGACATACTTTGCTCGCTGTCGTTGGCACTGACAATCAATAGACATACGTTTGTAGAGGTAGAGACCTACTTGTGTTCCCCCTCAGCATGTCTAGTCAAGTAGATCGTCTTGCTAGTAGCGCCCATCTTTTCTTGTCTCGTAAGTTCAGTAAGTTTGTGTGAGAATTTTCAACACTCTCGCCCCTGGGAATATATAGTATATTGACGGGGCCACAGCTACCAACCACCGGAGATCCTCGGTGCCGGTGGACGCATGGGTGACTCACAGAGTCCGCAGCATGCCTTTTGACGGTCGCTTTGCGGGTCAATGAATCGTTCGTAGATGTGACGCACCGAATCCACATGCTGAAACGGATGATTTGTTTTGAATACGTATGATGTCTTTACCCTAAAATCGGATCTGTACCTGAGATCCACTCCGGATACTATTCCCCTACACCGTGTTCTATGATGCTTGATCCTTCGAGACCGTATGGTAAGCTGTGGAGCAATCGACTGCGAGAAGCCAACAAGGGTCATCGATCACACATGTACGTACATCCCGGATCCATACCTTCCTAATGTCGGTGTCGGAACCTTGAGCGTCCGAACTCCAGACACGTTTATCATTCCGGGCATTTTGATGCATGCCGTACTTTGGCCTCGCGGTGAATGTTCTGAATGTTGATGCCGTTAGGCAGTTGTCCGACGAGCAGACGGGAGGGTCACTGTGCTGCGGCAGGGAGTTAGTAAGGTTTTCCAAGCATCATGAATCCCTCGCCCTCAGATATGTTATTCGACCTTCCACAAGTCCCTTCTGGAGACGGGAGCTCCCTTCGATTTCTTATCAGCGCCGTTGCACTCATTGGCTCGCCTTTCGTGCCCCATGAAAGACTCAAGCATGGCTGATAAGAACAAAATTTCGCTGGAATCCCACTCGACTCCATTAAGTTACGTCACGCGCCGTGCCGCTTCGGACCGAGGACATTCCGATCGACTCGATGCCATATCTACCTCGTTGACGGAGTGACTCCCCTCATTGACTTTCCTGCATTCTGTACAAAGCAACCAAAATGCCAGCGACAAACAAGAAGGTCTACCTTACAAGACACGGTCAAGCAGAACACAAGTGCGTCTTATTCCCTTGCTAGAGCTAGACTAATGCCAGTGTCACTGAAAATTGGGATAGTATGTTGTATTCACTGAAATACGTTTGAGCTGACAACTAGTTCGGGATGCTATCCTCACCACAACTGGACGGGAACAATGTGCAGAACTCAATAAGCTGTCTGAAAAGAATGTCCAGCAAAAAGCCGAGTTGATCGTTTCATCTCCCGTATGTCTTGTCCTCAAGTTAGAGCTGATTGATAGTTAAGAAGAACGATGGAGACCATGTTGTTGAGTTATCCAACTCTCATCAAGAGGTTAGAAAAAGTCGGCAAACCACCTATCTTACTTGATATCCTACAAGAAGCTGGACAGTGAGCCCTATCTCCTACATAACACTTGAAGCTAATTGAAGGGTACCTTGTGATACGCCCCTCTACCCCGTCGACGAGCTGAAGAATTCACAAGACGGAATCTTTGCGCATTTGGACTTTTCAACCCTATCACCCGATTATGCTAGTAAGAAGGGTATCTTCGCCCATGAGAATGCTGGAGAAAGGGCAAAGCAGGTTAGGAAGTGGCTAAGGAGCAGAGAAGAGGATGTTATCGTCGGTAAGTCCCCTCTTTTAACTAGTTCAAGGGCAGTGGCGAAGGGCTAATGATAGTGGTTGCGCACGGTGATATCTTGAGGTGGATTGCAGATGGTCAAAGTCAAGGCCATATGTCCAGCCGAGTACGTTCTGGAATATTGTTGTCAGTGGTTGGAGCTAATCTCTAGCAATGGTTGAACTGCGAAGTCAAGATCTTCTCCTTCGAGTCGGATGATGATGAGGATGCAAAGATGGTAGAGGTCGCTGCTCAGGGCAAAGTACCAAGGGATGCAACGGACGATCCCACTACCGGAGAAATGTCTTGAGTAGTGGTCAGTTGATCAGATAAATACAATACAGAAGAGAAATAGACGTATGCACAGCTGCAAAACTCTTGGAAAGATGGGCCGTCCGGTGGTCTCAAGTCCAGTCGGTACATGTTCTGAATGCATGAGAGATCGTAGTCTGTTACACCTAAGAGGTTTCACCCTGTATAGTCCTTTCTTTCTTTTTCTTATTGCTTCCATCCTGGCTTTGTACTCGATCTTCATTCTTCATTTCCGTCCTACTCAGCCTATATCTTGGCACCGTTCAAGGTTCTGTCCAAATTGAAAGCAGCAGAAATTAAGGTCACGTGCGAGAAAGCTTGGGGAGTGTTCTACATCGTCAGCCGGTCATCCACCCTCTTCCTTGATATCACTTACTCCCAGTCCTTCTCCTCCTCGCGAGATCTCCTCACTGTATAGCGACACATGATTTCCGTAACCCAGGAAATCCATGAACATGTTTACGCTGAGAATCAGCTTTGCTCGAACCAGAATATAGGACTTACGCCTTCTCCAAGTATGGTTTGTGGTAAACTCCCGCCCTGGTCAATGCCTCGATACACCATAATGTACACAACGAGAATGCTCCCTCTTCACCCCCAACACCATCATCCGAGACGGCGGTGTTGTACCGGTAAACCGAGTTGTTGGCTGTGAGACCTCCTTTCTCGGGACTACCTGTCAGCCAATCACGTCGGGTGGGGTGAGATAGGACTCACGTCTTGAGGATGGTATCGAGAGTAGAGGTGAACCTTGGGTCCGCGGCCGACATGAAGAATACCAATGGCATAATCAAAACCGCTGAATCGAGGGCATCCTTGTCTTCATAAGATTGAGAGAAGTGCTTTTTCTCATCACTGCCCATCAGCCTTCACATATTCGGATAAGAAGGTGAGACCTACTTCCAACCCTTCTCCTGGATAGTCTCGTATAGAGCATCCCTAGCTTCCAACCATTTGTATCGATTAGGACAAGGTAGATCCCTCTTCTCGGCTAATCGGAGACCACGATCTAGAGCGACCCACATCATTACCTTTGAGTAAAGGAAATGCTTGTTTTCACCCCTGACCTCCCAGATACTGAGATCCTTCTCGTTGACTTGCGTCATGACGAAATCTACGACCTGTCTGACTTGGACCCATGAGTCCCAGGACTATTATTAGCACCAGCGTGTTTCACGTATTGAAAGTACTCACCAGGGGCTTGCTGAACTTCTGAGCGAGGTAGATACAGTCGAGCAGCTCTCCGTAGATATCCTTACTGTCAGTCGCGGCTGAGAGCCAGTGTGGAGGGACGTACGAGTTGTTTATGATCGGCAGCACCATTACCGATCCTGACAGGCTTAGAGTCCTTGTGCCCAGCCAAATGATCAAGCGTCTTCTCTTCAAGATCCTTACCACCGTGAATGGTGTATACGCTGTAAAGTCAGCGCCAATTATCAAGTAGAAGAGTAGCATACATCTGCAATGACCCGTCCGAATTCTATTGATTAGCAAAATGACAGGGTGTTGGGGGGGTTGACGTACCCTGTCCTTCAGTCTTGCGAGGATAAAGTCGACATATGCATTTGCCCTGTACATTAGTCGCGCAATTACACGAGGTGGCTTGGACATACTCTTCGGTGAAACCAAGTCTCAACAAGGCGTAGAGTGTGAAACTGGTATCTCGGACCCAAGTGAATCGATAATCCCTACTCGTCAGCCAGCGACCAAGGTCATCTCGTGGTACTGACCAATTTCGCCCCCCTCCCACATGTTCAGGTAGCGAGAACGTTGGCGCAGCTACAATTGCTCCAGTCTCTTCAAATACCAGCATCTTCCTGTCCGAAGTCAGTCACCAACCACATAATGTGGGTGAGATACTTACAAGGTCAACGCGGACCTGTTGACATTCTCCCTCCATCGACCTTTGTAGGAACTCTTTGCGACCCATTTCTGCCAATACTTACTCGTAGTCGACATCAAATCATCGAGCAAAGCTTGAGTCATCATAGGGTTCTCAGGAGGCCTCAATCGGCTAGTAGCTTCCAACAATGTTGCCAATGGGAT
>Ga0308160_10003691_pt1 | contig 17026 bp, 25 predicted proteins | sample PhyFR1_FD_201036 | JGI IMG/M metagenome (GOLD analysis project Ga0308160, IMG submission 201036) | Phyllosphere microbial communities from UC Gill Tract Community Farm, Albany, California, United States - DLSLF.R1 | ecosystem: Host-associated > Plants > Phyllosphere > Unclassified | place: USA...
ATGATCATAGCAGCCATTGAGCATCCTGCCTATCAGCTTTGCGAAGGGAGATCTGTCACAAGAGCTTACCAGAATTGAAACTCGGATTCGCGACCCATAGTTTTAGCCAAGCCAATGAACCCATACTTCCTCCGATGTAAAGTACACAAACCACCCAATCTCCAACCTCACTCATCCAATCCCAGTTCGTCCCACCAGAAGGTGAAAAGTGATCGAAGAATTTTACGGTGCCCATGGCAAGCAATGATACGCAGGATGAGCCTAGGGCTAGTAGGAAACAGAAACGTAATGCTAGAGTCATGTTTCCGATCGTTTTGGCTGGATTGAACTGCGAGTCAGCTGTTCCGTATCTCAGAGACGTAAGTGAATTTGAGCTCACATAGACGGCAATTGTAGCTACCATATGAGCCGAATATGCTGGTTTACGACTAACCCTCCCGTGGGCGTCGGTTTCTGATTGAAAAGATAGCATTGCCGAGAGGACTGGGACGAACGTGAATAAAGATGCGATGAGATAGGCTATTGAGCATTTGAATATTGCAATAGCGACAGGATTTGGCGGCCAGCTCCTCCACCGTGGCACTGTTCATCAGCTCAGTGCCAAGTGCGTTAATGAAAGCTGACCTGGTTTACAGGGAAGCGATTTCGTCGACCCCTGCAAGAGAGATTTCGTCTCATTCGCAGCCAATCTCATCCCATCACCTCGAATACTCGTCGTCGATCCTGCCCTCGATACCTCCTCTTCGCCATCTTCCATAACCTCCTCCATATTTCCAAATCCATTCATCTGAGGTGGAGACGAAGAAAGTAATCCATCCGAAGGACAACCATTCCGAATAGAAAACCCAGAACGCTCGGACCTCAATGAGTCTCTAGCAGTGAAGAATGATCGGGCACTAGTGACGCTCGACATACTTCTCGGTCCACTCGGTTCGGTTCTCTGTCGAGTAGGTCGAAGGGTGGATGCGCTAGTATCGCTATGATCGTTCTTTTCTTCCTCATCTTCAGAGACCATATCCTTCAGACTCGCCCAGTTGTCGACTTCCTCGGTGCGCCTGGCTTGTCGACGATGTAGGATCGGTGAGTACGGTGAACCTAAACTGGAGCCGGAGGCTGACGCTGAAGCCGGCAATAATGTTCTCGGGCTTGAGGGTGGTTGATCGGACAAGCTCGTTAAGGATGGTCTATGCAGCCTTTGACGTCTTGGAGTCCGTCCTGTCGATGAGCGGGTTGATGTGCTCGGTCGAGGTGAGTTGTGGACATCGCGATGAGACCTTGATGTAGAGGGTGAGGGGACTGTGCTTGTGCTCGCTCTGGTGCTCGTGCTCGCTGTCGAGCCGTACGACGGTTCGGCCATGACAAGGCCTCTCTAGACTCCCGACTACCACAGCTAATGCGATATTCTATGTGATACTAATGAAGCCGTAGCATGAACGCACAGTAATAGTTAGAGTACACCTCCCGTAACTTGGTCGACATGAACCAAGGCAAGGTGCCCCACCGGAATCAGATTTGAATCTACTTCTACTGAGATTTCATCAGACACCCGATTGATGATAGACCATCATACGTATCACAATGGCAGAGGGAGGTAAATCAGCACAACAGAAGAAGTTCTACAAGTTTGAGAACAAAAGAGGAGGTGGGCGAGGTGGCGGTGGTGGAAGAGGGAGGGGAGGTCCTCGTGGTGGAGGTGGTAGAGGCAGGGGACGTGGTGGATTCGGAGGTGGAGGTGGGAATAGTGGAGCTTGGAATGGTGGTGAGGGTGGTGGAGGTAGTGGATTAAGTCATTTAGGGAGATATAGGGATGATCCCCTTGTAAGTTAACTTTCCTCATATATACATGCAGAGCTCATGCCAAGCCGGACCTAATATCGGTTCCTGGTATTATCGTAACAGCTGTCCAGAATAAGGAGAAAACAGCCGAAAGGGAACTAGTAGAAGCATTGGAGGGCATTGCGGATGAATTATACCCCGAAACCGCTACTGGTAGTGGAAAGCAAGAGGATGAGGACGAGGGAGAGATGGACATGGAAGCTATGCTCAAGAAGGAATTAAGTGGGATTTCGAGTGTGGAAAAGTCGAAAAGGATTAGATTGTGTAAACATGATACTGCCTGTTGTATGTCTTCTCCTCCTTCTTACTCGTTTCTCCGTGCTATTCGAGTGGACCGTAGAGTTAAGCTGATATACAGTATTCTACATCAACCTATTACCGCCCCTTGATCCCATCAAAATGGTCGACCACTTATTAAGACGTATACAGGAATCAGCAAAATGTCCATTCAAGTATGTCCGAAAGTCCATCCTCAATCTCACCTACCCTACCTGCCAGCAGGATAAGATTCAAAGGAACTAATCAACAGGTTCGTCAGCCGCGTCATCCCAATTACAGCAACAACAACAGCAACCATCAAAAACCTTCAATCAGTTTCTATCCCAATCATAAAGTCCGGTTTCGAAACTCCAGATAACAAACCCTTGAAATTCGCGGTAGTCGTCAATACTCGAAATTCCCATAAACTCGATAGATTGGAAATGATCAAGACTGTTGCTGAGAACGTCGAAGCGTTAGGAGCTGGACATTCTGTTGATCTATCCAACCCAGATAGGACAATCATCATCGAGGTTAATAAGGTATATCCGACGTCGTGAAGTTGATTAGAGCTGATGAGTAGAACTCGTTAGGCGTATCAGTATTGCAAGATTACGATACGCTGAAAAAGGTGTGTGCCCTTTCCATTTCAAGTTGTACAGAAAGCTGATGATCAGTACAACGTTGTTGAAATCGCAAAAGCAGCAGCTGTAGCAGCTGGCAAGACCGCAGAGTCGGCAGAAGAAGTACAGGAAGAAATAATCAATCGTGCAGCTGGAGAGGTCGGCGGTCAGGAGAAGAGGAAAGCGGATGGTATGGATGTTGATGCACAAGACGAGGGGGATGAGGATCGAGCGGCGAAGCAGCTCAAGGTCGATCAGGAGTAGTATCTGTATCTCATATATTGGCATATGTACACCAACCATCTTACACAACTTTAGGCAGTATCGTCATGATCGACATCTGAGGGTGACATGGCATAGCTCATACACATTTACATCGTAATTCACAACAGGCGCCCACGATATACACATCACTCATACAGCAAACTACATTGAAATCCAATGCCTAAAATTTCAGCCTCCTTAAAGCCCAAACCAACCCCATCCCCTACTCAAGTCTCACCCCGCCCCCTCTCCTGAATCTCAACCTGTCAATCATCTCCCCTAATCTCTCCCCGTCTTTCACAGCCATCCCCCCACGTCTGACTTCAGATTGCACAACCCTCCACATCTCCCTCATCATCTCATCCAACATCCCCCCACCACTAGGCGTATTAGTATTAGTCCTAGATCTAACTCGTTCCATTGTAGTAGCTACATTTGGTGGATCATCAAAATCGATTCCTGTTTCTCCGAAGAAATGGGTTAATTTCCCTGTTCGTTTACGCCGAGTTTCATGCTCTGATATGTCGAGTTGATCCATCAAGATATCGAGGGTTGCTGTATCGTTATCTGCCAAATACAAGAGGTTGGTCAAACTCTGTTGATATGCCGCGAATGATTCGTGCGAGACTGTCCTGTTGCGTCCTTGAGCGGGAGCGTCGGAACTTTCGCCTTCTCCAATTTGAACGTGATGTTCTGATGGAGTAGCTGATCGAGGAGGGAGGAACATGCTCTGAGGTGGTGTATCGCCAAACATCTGTTATTAGCTCTATCCAATAGTACGAACGGGTGGAGATACCTGTTCAAGTTTTTGAGCTTTCCTCCTAGCCACAGCCTTCTCCTTCTCATTCATGGTACTCATATCCACGTAACTCTCCCCTCTAAGTAGTCCACTTTGTGGCGTAGGAGGTCGGCCAGGGGATGACGACCTCCTCCCACGAGTAAGGCCTAGAGTCTGTTTAAGCATAGCTGACCAACTTGGAGACGGCGTGATTAGAGTATCGTCCATCTGGATGAATGATTGTTCTGGATCAGGGAGGCTTGGTGTCGAGGATCGATCGGTACTGTTGATATTTCGTACGAGATCAGGTGGGATAGGAACGCCAAGTAGACGATGAAGCTATCATTAGCTGACGTGTGAAAAACAGGATGTACTTTAGCTAATTGAAGTCTCCTAGTTCGTCGAGCTGAGTCATCCTCATTGGCATCAGACTCCTCGGCACGAGTAGACGATACAGGTCCATCCCTCAACATGGCAGCGAGCGACAGAGTCTCCCTTCCAGGCGGTGTGGAAGCACTATGCCTAGGTCTCGGTTTGGCTCCCCTAACTCCAGTTTCTGAAACCCTAATTTCCCTAGATACATACACCGCTAGATCATTCTTCTTTTCCCCTCCCATTCCTAAAGCAGCTCGAGCAGTGCGAGCAAGTATAGATCCTGACCTCACGAGTCCATTCGAAGGTGGATCGACAGCTTTCCCTTTTCTTGGAACCACATCTTCTTTTGTCCATTCCTCTTTACCGCCACGCCTCATCGTACCGGTAGGAGAATCAGGCCAAGCCTCATCGGTCTCGGCTAATCGAGTGGTCACTGTTCTAGAAGCGTGAATTGGGTCGATCAAGAGTCGTTCGATGGACCTCTCATCAAGCGCTTCGCCGAGTAATTGTTCCAATTTTTTCGCCCTTCGTAACAAAATAGCTCGCTGCTCTGGATCCAGGTCGTTTCTAGCCACCATCTCCTCGGGGAGGGTGTTTTGGCGGATCAACGGCGCTCTACTTTGAGCGGGCAAGAGGAGGGCAGTGACAGAGTCGTTCAAGGAGATCGAATCGATGGATTTTGACCGTGTCCTTAGTCGGGGTATCTGGGTAGAAGGGCGGGGCTGGATAGTATCGAGGTTCGATACAGATGCAGCGGGTCGGTGTCGACTGGGTGAGGAGCGACTATTAGGACTCCCTTCGATAGTCTCTAATGGCGCCTTTTGTCCAAAATGTACCCTAGGGCCAGAGTCGTGGAAAGTTGAAGTGAAAGAAAGAGTAGACGAGGTCGAGTTGTTGAGAGCGTGATTGACTGGACCAATCTTTGATCGCATGTCTTGACCCTTGTTGAACTTTAATACCCTCCCGGGAAGTCCGCCGTTCAACTCCTCATTCAAACCCTCCGCATCTTTGAGGTTCTTGGACCTAGGTGGAGTCCCTTTACCAAACGTATCAAAGCTTGATCTATCACCCGCTACTCCGCCTAAACCAACTCCAGTGTTGGTGGTAGGGCCAAAGTCGGCATTCGATATATCGACTAAAGGTACTGGATCAGGATCATATTCCTCTGGATGGAATGACCAAGTAGATTTCCCAGTTTCAGGTCCGGAAGGTAATGAAGAAGGAGTTGACCACCTCATGAAGGATTTCGTATTATCGCTAGGAGATGCGTTTGCGTCTGAGACTGAGTTTGCGTTGGGGTTCGGGGTTGGAGTGGGCATAACGGGTTGTCGAAATGAAGTCGGTGGTGCAGGAGCTTGGATCATTGGACTGGAACTCGGTGTAGATGGAGGAATAGGGGTTGAGTAAGAGCGAGAAAGGGGGTCCGAGCTGATTTCAGCCATCTTTCTTGTCGAATTCGATTCTCAAACGGTTGGCCTTGATTGACGATCGGGACTGATATGTCAGCGCTAATCAACGGAGTAATAGTGTACTTACCAGAAGCGGACTGTATCCAAGCGATAGAAGTCGAGTAAGGTTGGTAGTAGTCTGTCCAAGCCTCCTGTGTGTCCAAGTTGATTCGAGGAGTGTGTGTCGAAGGAAGTCTAGTTGAACCCTATTCACTTGATTATGTCCAATTTACTCAAATAACCTTGATCCTGTGGTTGAGTAGTCTGGGATTGTAAGGTGAACGGTAATGAATGCATGGTCGACCTGTAAGCATAGGCGATGAACATGAGGTTAAGTGAAATAGGAACAAGAATCAAGGAGAACAAGGAACCAAGCAAGTGTTTCATCCTTTGTCCCCTCTTGTCCCGTCACATTATTCCTTCAGGTTGATGTCCTACGAGATCAGACAGTGGGCGGTATAGATATCAATGATGCCCTGTAGCGATAGATCTCGGTGATTGATATGCATGAGAGTAGATGATGGTAGACTCGATGATATGGATGACAGTCAAGGAAGGGTCCCTGAAAATCATGACACAATTCAATTATTTCGAAATATCTCTCCCCACTCTATACAGTACACAATGCTACGTACATCAATAGAATGTATAGCAGGTCCATCCCGTCTCCCTCTTCGACCACTCATACCTCGATCCTGTACTCAACGCATCCGAGCTCAGATTCGGGGTCTAGCGACTACAACCCCAGCAAGCTCGGGACATAACAGATGGTCCAAGATCAGACACAAAAAAGGAGCAGTGGATGCTCAGCGCTCAGCAATCTTCTCCAGGTTAACGAATGTACGTCTCTCATCATGTCTGAGCAGCCATCTTTGGACAGTTCAATGGTCTCGAGTAGGGAAGAAGGAAGGGATAAGCTGATTAGCAGGAAATTCATCAATCAATGAAACCCCCCCTTTCACCCGATCCAAATGCAAACCCCCGTTTAGCAGCTGCATTACAAAAAGCCAAAGAAGGGGGTGTACCAAAATCAGGCGTTGAAAATGCTTTAGCCAGAGTGAGTCCTTCTACCTCATAATATTGAAAGCTCTAGAAAGAAGGAAGGAACTAATAGCAGGCTCGAGCTGCTGCTGATGGTTCTGGAGTTGGAATGATGTATGAAGCTGTAGCCGCGGGGGGTAAAGCTGCTTTGATCATGTACGCTTTTCATCTAGTCACGTGTGCTGATGAACTGACGACATAGAGAATGTATGACTGATAATCCCACACGGACGGTTAGTAGGGTGAAAGAATTGCTTAACAAATACGGGTAAGCCCCCTCGTCTTCCTCCCTTCCTCTTTTTTCGCTCTCCATGTTGCTTTTTCTTCTCCCCCTTTCTCCTGTGTCAATGGCGGTCGATCAACCAAATGGAAGCTAACAAACAGAGGTCGAATGGCACCCACTTCCTACCTGTTTGAACGGAAAGGTCAAATATCCCTCGAAGCAACACCTACAAACCCAACACCCACCCTCGAAGCATTATTCGATACAACACTAAACGCCGACCTCAATATCGAAGATATAAGACCAACCAATACGGACGTTTCCGATATCGTCGAATTCGAACTCTTGACCCCTCTCAGCGATCTACAGGATATCGCTGCGTCATTCAATAGTCCGCCTTTGAACGGGGATTGGGTGGTGAAAGGGAGTGATATGGTTTATGAACCTGTTGATGGGGTTGATATTGATGATGAGGAGGGGATAAGGGAAGATAAGGCAGAGGGGCTGTTTAAGTTGATTGATGCGCTGGAGATTGAGCAGGATATCACGCAGGTCTGGACGAATCTGGCCAGGTAGTCTTTTCCTTGCTTGAAGATCAAGAGGAGCTAGATGCGTTAGACCAATGTTGTACTCGCACTGTATCCAAATATTTGCATTTCATCATTCAGAGTTACTTCTTTTTGACCAATTTTCCAGCATCAAGCTATTGTGTCGCAGACGAATGCTCCCCATACGCCTACTCCTTCTTTCCCTCCTCCTCGTTGTGCTGCTTTACAGCATCCTCCATACCCGCCGTCTTTTCACCCTCTGCCTTCTCGTCCCCACCTTCAACATTCTTGTTCTTTCCAGTCCTATCCTTTGCACTGTCCTTCATAGCACCTGGAGCTTTGTCCATCTGACCTTCATCCTTCTTATCCTGCTTCTCCTTCTTCTTCTGCTGTTCTTCCTTCTTCTTCTCTTCTGCCTCTTGCCTGGCTTCCTCGGCCTCTTCCTCCTCGTGGGCAATGTTCCTCAATTTTAGGTATCCCTCTCCATCATCCCTCTCGTCGACTTGCATATCTCCTGCTACTTTACCCTCGAGTTTACCAGATGATCCAGCCTTGTTCTTCTCCTTTCCGACCCTGTCTAGACGGGAGACTGGCGATTCCCTGAGGGTGGTATGCTGAGTCTTTTGGATTCGGGTAGAGCTGACGGCACCAGCTCCAGCACCGTAGTAGCTGGTACCAGCTAATGTGGCAATGATCGAGAAACCGACCACGATGGAAAGGTAGAATCGGTAGGTAGAGTACCAAGTAGTAGCTATCATCAGCACATACAATCTATTTCAGAAGAAACTTACTCCATCCCTTGGAAGTAGCCTTTTGGTCAAAGAACCACAATCCAGTAAATCCAGCCCACTGGGTAGCTAGTGCCACTCCGTGAGTCAAGAAGGTGGTAGGCCAAGCGAACAATACAGGTACAACACCAATCGCAAGACGCTTCCATCCCTGCTCACCACCCATTTTAGAGAATTCGAAACCCCAGTGAATGGCTCCGAGGAAAGAGAGAATGACCGCTCCGTAGGTGATTTGAACGTGCTCGACCGTATGAAGGAGAGCGAGGGCGGAATCGAGTGCTTCCTGATTTGTCCCTTTTGATCAGTTTCTCCTAATCTGGGCATGGTTAAGAGGGACGTACCCTGCGCAGCGATCGAGGCTTCACGAGCTAGGCCCACAGTAGCGACCGAAGTACCGATATAAGGTAGTAGACCAGCACCACCTATCATCAGCATTGATCTGTCTTGGAGTTGGGGGACATACCAAAGAATAGCGCAGATTTGGGAACTTCAGCAAACATGCCCCTCGTAACGGCATACTACCCATCAGCCTAGCCGCCCCATGGTGAGCGGAAATAGACTCACGAAATCCTCTGTGATACTACCTCCGTGACCATGTGATGAAGTCTCCATACCCAGGGACTGGTACTGACCACCATTCCCACCAATCATACTAGCGACATCCCTAGCTGCGCCTTTGATCTGCAAGTCAGTCTTTGTCTCACGAAGCAGGAGAACGTCAATTACCTCTTCCTTCGCAGATGAAGTAGCATTTTGGTTATCTACATGACGGTTCGCCTTTGCGATCTCTTCAGCAGCGATTTCTGATTTGGTTGCGTAGGCCCTTAATGTCAACTTTGTGAAAGAGGGTTGTAAGGCTGTAGGTCGAGCTAATCGGGATGCTACGAAGCCTCTTGAGCCAAGTGGACGTAGGAGGGATAGTGAGCGGTTCATTGTCTGCAGGTAATGTGAGTGATGGTAGTGAAAAGAGTAACTTATGTCAAGGCTCAAGAGTGGGTGACGTTAAGATAGGATACAAACGAAGGTAACGGGTGACGTCATCTCCTTCTAACCGGAATTACTATTAATCATATGTTTGCAATGGATCAAGTCATGCATGGGAGGTGTACACAGCGAGGAGTATGCATACATGCATGTTGGCAGCAGTGCAAGCTACAAGGGTGCATCACCGCCAATAAAGCCCGCAAACCACTTGACAATTTCCCCAACCCTCCTAACTCCCAGATCACTCCTTCCAAGCCTTAAATCAGGCCTCATCTCTCTATCCCCAGGAACTACTTTTGCCCCGTTCCCATTAGATGCGATATGTGCATAAGGGTTTGATGGGAGATGATAGCGCGGTAGTGTTCTGTACAAAACTGTTATTTTCGATGGCGGGGTTGAGGAGATTGTTATTTGGGCTGCGTCGGTGGTTGTGGGGGATTTGAATGTTACATCTATTTATCAGCTCTGTCCGTATTGGTATTTGTGACGATGTCATGTCAGGATTGAAAAGACTCACGCTCCAACAGCACAACATCCCCCTTCCTTACAACTTCATCTCCCCATTCCCTAGCGGCCTCACCCCAAAGCTTCACACCGCACCCACTCCCATCTCCCTGCGGAGCATATCCAACCCAGATATTGGGGGCAGTAACAACCCATCCACCAATCCATAAACTTCCGTCTTGTCCTTTTCTTTTCTCTTCCTTCTTCTGCCTGAGAATCGGGGTGTCGACAGATAAAATACATACAATCACCGAGATTGTTTGGGGTTCTTTATGGGACTGGGACTGGAGGAGTGTTGGGAGGGATGAGAGCTTGGTAAGGGGTATCGACCATTTTGGGAGGTTTGAGACTGAAGATACCTCGCCAGAGGGTGGGAGGGATGAGACTGTCGTATCGAGGGATAAGTAGGATTCATCCTGAGTCTCTGGGTAGGGATAGGTTCCTGGTAGACCTGCAATATCATCAATATACAGTACACACGTAAATGGTAACGAAAAGAGGTGGACATACCAGAACCACTCCTCCTAACCCTAGATGACCTCCTCCTAGATCCTGATGCTTCACCCACATCCACCGAGACATCTTGATCTTCGGTAGTATCTGCAGTAGCAGTATTTCCAGAGAGTGTGAGAGGTGCTCTAGATTTCTTGATTGTATTTCCCCGACTCGTATTTCCATCGTCTGCTGTTCTCTTTTTGGAAGTCCCACTTCCAATGACCTCGAGGGGAGTAGGTGGCCAGCTATACTGCGTCGTTAGACCATCGATATAATCGGAAGATGGCTCTTCCTTTGCCTTTCCTTTCCGGTCGATATGCCCACTAGCACGCGGTTGAGATTCGGATTGTGAAATCCGCTTTAACCTCGATACCTGCGACGCATGCCCGAAGTCGAGTTGTGATTCCAATTCTCTCGAGACTGTTAGGTCTTGGAAGGAGATTCTAGGTGTTGGCGGAGACAGGGAGGATAGGGAAGGAGGGAGAAAGACATGATAATGTGATTGCGACATGATAGAGAATAGGTTGAAGTGACGCGACTGACTTGGTGTAGTCCAATTTATCCGCGGGCCAATCCGGGACCTGGGATGATCTAATGCTTTGCCTCCAGTCGTTTGGGAGGTTAGGGGTGAGCGGGCCTGCACAAGCTCGCGAGCTAGGCCGCTCAGTCATGGATCATCAAAGTCATTCATCAAGCATATACACATCGTCTTTCTTCATACACATCACTACACCACACCACATGATGGCTTCATGATGCCCTAATTTCTCCTCCACAACTTCCCAAACTGCCTAGTAACCCAATAGTACAAACACTACGTATCAGCTTGGTCCCGATGGCAGAGGCCCTGGAAGCTGACCCCAATGAACCTAACGGCGGACAACCCAAAAGTAGCCCATAACAAATACTTGAAATATACTTGCTGTTTACTCTGTACCTCTCTCGAATCGGTATTGAGAGCATTGACAATACAAGTCCTATTCATCTCTGCCAGCTGAGAATCCCCACCAGGAAGACAAGCTTCGACTAGTAGCTTGGTCTTGTCAAGACCGTTGATCGAGGAGATGACGATAGCGAGTCCGGCATTGGAGAGAAGCCAGGCGATAACCAGTCGAGTTCGGAATGTACGATTTTGATCCTTGACATCAGCTGAAGTCTCTTGAGAAACAAAGCTGACTTACGTCCATGTCCCTTTTCTCTGGGGTAGTATCGTCTTTCCAGGGTGTCAAGGCTCGTTTGACAGTCTCCTGGAACGAATCGTCCAGCTCTTTCATATTCTATCATCAGCTTTGTCCACGAATTGATCAAAGTGTGAAGACGAGTATGAGGGAGAAGAGGAGGTTTGGGAGACAGGGCAGGAGAGGATGGACATACCCTCTGGACATCATCAACAACTCCCTTTCCATCTTCATCTTTCCCAGACGAAATCACAGGAAGAGCTTCAGCCTTATCGGATCCTGGAGATCAGCTTTTGTCACAAAGAGTCCGACTCAGCTGACCTTTGGTACCCCAAGATACGTCGTGTAGATTACAGAACGCATATACGTTGAGGACGTTTGTGAATGACGGAGCGAGGAGCTGCTGATCAGCTTGTCTACTGGATGATGAGACGTTAGCTTACCATATACTGAGGGAAAGAACTGAACATGTGCCAAGGGTCTCGCTAATCGTCAGCTTTCACTAGGGAGCATCAGCTTACGTAGAGTAGAGAAGCAAGTAGGTAGATTCCTATACATTAGCTTTACTGACCGTTTCAGCCTCAACCAGCTCACCAATGGTAGACATGACAGCAGCGATCAATACCCCATTGGTCTCCTTGAACATGTTGATCAACTTGTCCCCAATACTCCCTTTAATCCCGAGTACATCCTTGAAAGCTTCGATAGAGAGGATGACGGAGCAGACAATAAGGTAGGCAGCTAGGATGGCGTATACCCAGAGAGTCACCAAGTAAAGTCCTCTCTCGCCTTTGGGCCGATTACCTAGAGCGAGGACGAACTAAGGATCAGCTTACCCTCTACACTAGCGGGGCAGATAGCTGACCTGAAGCATGAGGAAAGCCATGTATATCCACATGAGAACTTGATTGACCCAGTGAGTCTGTATGTCAGCTCGGGGCCTCCCGAGCACAGGCCAGCTTACAATATCGGCAGTGACAAAGATGTTAATCTTGGTCGAAGTAGGAACCAGCTCGATAACGATCGAGAAGGTCAGCCAGAGATTGGCAAGCGCGAACCACGAAAAGACGAGGTTGAATAGATTGTACTGGTCATCAGCTGGAGCCAGGATAGTTTCTGGGCTAGCTCACAAGAGCTTGGATATGGAGGAAGAACATCCTGTGGATCAGCTCTAGGTGATTCCGTCCGTTGGACCAGCTCAGCTCACCGAATAGGTCCATGACTACTCTTGTAGATCTGGAAGAAATTGATCAGAGCGTACTGGACATCAGCCTCTTTTTCCGAATTGAAGAGCCGATGGCATATCCAGGGAACGGAGGGACATACGACAGAAGCAGCAAAAGACCCATTCAACCACCTTCGCCTCTGACCAATCAATTCGGTAGCTTGTTCCGGAACATCCGTCTCTGCTTTACTAGGCTTCACATAACCCAATGTCCACTTATCGCCAGCTTTGGCGACTAATTCGAAACATAGAATTCTCCTTTTCAGCTTTCCGGATTACAAGGTCCTGGCAAGCTTACCGATCTTCGGCGAGGAACATATTCTTGGTGAAGATGTTCATTCCGTAAATCCCTTTCTTACCCAATCGAGCGGCCACTGCGATATCAGCTGACATATGACACATAGTAGCTGAACTTACTGGTATGATCACCGTGGAAGTACTGTTCTAATGGCTTCCCCTGGATCGCTCGGAATCGGTAGGCAGAGAAAGCCCCAGGCAAAACACTGACGCTGGAAAGTCAGCTCGATCTTGGAAGGGAAGACATGAGCTGACTATCCAAAACTGCTCTCAAGAGGCTTGTCCAAGATGTTGGACATCTTGTACTCGAAATTCTGAGCGGCCACTATATATCAGCTTGGCCTTGGGACATGGGAGACGCAGCTGACCTAGCGGATTCAACAGCTTCTTTCCCTTGTTAATCATAGCGTGGATCTCCCCACAAGCACCGCCAAGGTTCGGGTTGTTCTGAAATTCAGCTTTCTTCCTCCAGAAATGTTCAGCTGCTCACGTAGAAAGCCTCCCACACTGCTGATCAGCTTGACCTCTCAAAACCTGGACATTCTAGCTCACAATGATAAATAGCCTTATGTCCTGGCTTCGTTCCCGCATCAAGCAGAACACAAGTCTCGGGATTCAACTGCCGACCAATCGCATTGAAGAGCCATCGGTGAGAATTGATCTTTTTGGTATTCTCCTGCTTGAGTACCAGAATGATTTGGACAGGGACCTATATATCAGCTTTCCTTGGACCCCTAGACTATTCCAGCTTACCAAGTTGTTTGGATCACCTGGATGAGGCTGTACGAGCTGAGGCGTGGCATCAACAGATAATTGGGTGGTGTACTGTCTGTCAGCTTGGCGGCCGATTGACCGACTCTTTCAGCTGACCTCGAAGATATGAGCAACCGTAGGCTTGTCATCCACTGCCTTCTTTAAGATTCCGTCCTGATATACTCCCAGGGTAGCAAGCACATCCAAGACGTGGGTATCCATAGGTCCCAGTCCATCAGCAATAAGAGTGACGACAATCCTCTGCCATCCCGGTCGGCCATCTTCTGCGGTCTTCCTCCAGAACTTAGATCTGTTCGTCAGCTCCGGTGAAATAAAAGCAGCTTACGCCTTGGTATTGCAAATGTCCCTAATGTTGAGCATCACGTTATGTAAAGTCCGAGCGTAGAGGTGTTTGTCTTCGTTGTCTGCTATCAGCTATGCAGCAGACTCAGCTCCTGGCAGCTTACAGCTCGTGACGGCGATTAGAAGCTCTGTATCCCTGTTGTATTCATTCTGCCTGAGTGTCCAGCCGTTTGCGGTGGTGAAATCATCAGGATCGCAGGTAGCAGCTGTATACCTCATATGGGTGAATTCGGTTCCTTTTCCTGCCCATTAGCTTAGCATCTCATGGCCTCGTAAGCTACGTACCAGTCAACCATTTCTCCTCGACAGCAGAAGAGATAGGAGTAGGAACAGGATACCTCTTATCAGCTTTTGGATCACCCGCCAGAGATAGCTTACTCGGAGATGAAATTCCCTTCCCTCGTCAACTTCACCCGTCGCGTTGTAGCACCTCTCTTTGGGATCGTTTGACGTCGGATAAAGTCCGTCTTGGATGACGGCCGAGTAGGTAAGCGACCAGCATAAGGGTCATATTGATCATATCCAAGTGAGGGAGTCATAGGGTTATCATGTCTACCATCAGCTCGTCTGACCTGAGAATACAGTCGAGCTTACGAGTTGAGAGGTTTCAATTCATCTTCCTCTTCACCCCTCCAATCTTCTTGCTGTCGATATCCAAGATCAGCAGCATGAGGATCGAGGTACTGCGACGCCCTCCTAGGTTGATTACTTGGTGGATAGCCAAGACCAGACCCAGGTCGGGGGGAGGATTGGGGGTAGTCCGGCGAATAAGGTGGATCATGGAATGGGTTCTGATGAGCCATGATGTATAATATGTATAAAAGAGAAGAGAGAATGAGTAAGTTAAGTAGAGAGAGAGAGTGGTGCACGTGAAATGGTGTTGGAGTGATTGAATGTGTGCGTTTACGCTTTGACCTCCTTTTCACTCAACCCCCAGATTTCGGGAAAAGGGCAACTTGCGATACATCGACACAGGAGGGCGGAGTTGTGACGCATCGCAAATGAACATTAATCTACCGCCTGTAGATCTCCCCTTTGTCGGACGGCGGTGTAGATTCAGGTCTGGCCTTCATCAGATTCAATCTGTACAACAAGGTTCGGAGAGGTGACATTTGTCGGATTTGCCCTTCGGTCCCGTGGTTCGGTAACGGCCTCACCCGAAGATCCGACCTTGTTCGGTTCGTTCTTGAGCTTGGACGAGGGCGTGAAAGGCGTGGCAGTGCATACAAGTGGTCAAAGCTTTGCTCAATTAAACGTTCTTTAATCAAATCACGATAACGCTGCTGTATGAGTTGTTCAGACGACGCGCCAAAAATCAGAAAATTAGTCACTTTTCCCAGAAAACTAGCACCAAAAACAGGGAAAGACTACGGAATGCATAAGAGGGACGTTACAGTCATTACGAAGCATTATAAAAGCATAAAAACCCATAGATACACGTCGAAGCATGATGATACCGAGTGAATGAGGGAGCGTTGCGCTGAGCAATGGGAAACGGAAATTTGTAGTCCATGATAATGTCGTTGCCCATTCCGATTGAATACAATTTGGAATGGTGAAGTCGTTTACATGCCGCCAGGACCTAGTGACTGTAGTCGCCAAGAGTTGGTCGCCATTGCACCAGTGGTATCGCTTTCTTCGAGCCATTCGGTACATCGAATATACCATCTCATTATCAGCAACTTCCCTTTTGTTCGAATTGAGGATGACTTACCCATCGTGGACATCCCTAACCCAGGCAAATTCATGCGAGTAATTACCTTTCAAAGATTCACCCTCACCCTCTTCCAATTTACCATGATCTTTCCCAGGCTTGTAGATAGTCTCAACCAATTCCCTGACCCGATCGGATGTACTAGGCCTCTTTGACTGCTTGGCATCATCCGGGATTCTCAAGAGGGACAGAGAATCGTTGATCCTGACCAAACCCTTTTCCAGATCATGCTGAGACGATTGAGCAGTCTTTCGCGAAAACATCGAGACCGGTGATTCGTGATGATTGAGTACTTCCATATCCATATCGGGCGCAGGACCTGATCCACCACCTTTACTCCAGATCCGATTGATACTGATTTTAGATTCGACACCGGTAGAGGCAGTGGCTCCTCTATCGTCTCCTGGGAAATCGGCCGGAGATTCAGAAAGAGGAGGGTACAACCGACTGAGTTCGGCAGTAGTCAATCGAGCATGTGCTCTCCACCGTGGACCCCTGTGTATCTGAGAGTGGGCTTTGACGAACAGCGAGAATGGCGTGTAGATGAATGGATGAGGGGGTCGATCGGTGCGTACCATATCCTTCAGCTCGATCTCGGGCATGATAGTGCCTTCAGATGGCTGGGAGTAGGCAGGAGGGATGTTGTTGTCGGGCATGGGCAAGACAATACCAAAGACAATAGTTTGAATGGGAAGATCTTGGTCGGTAGGTCCGGGAAGGTGAACGATTTCGGAAAACAACCGGGCATCGGCAGGGAAGGTAGGCCAGACCCGCAGAGAGGCAATCAATCCCTCGAGCGAGACCGACAGGGCAGCCATGAAATCAACAAAGAGGTGATCGATCTTTTGTTCTGGAGCGATATCTTCATCGGCGAGGTGAATCCACGCATTGACGTTATCGAGCACTTCGCGCAGTGTTTTGCCAGCTTGCGATTTTACCCATTTGACCATGGTTGGGGTCATCAACTGATCCAGCTCGGGAAGTCGGAACGAAGGGATCAAGTGATGGGCGAAATTGTATACGAGCACTTCAAGATCCTCTTCTCGACCCCTTCCACCAGGTCGAAGACCAAAGGCCGAAACATAAATCCCACCCCTCTGGACATTTGCTTTCGCACCTCGTCGAGCAAATGTCTTGCAGGCAGACAAAAAGACTTCCATTTCAGGAGCTTCGACGCCAACTCGATCAGCAAATGCCCTGGCGAAGAACCGGGATTCGGCCATTCGGTACCCTTTAGCCTGGTAACTCTCGACGGTATCGTTCGTCGTCGTATTGTTCGGTTCTCGCTCATCGAGGTGATAGAATGGTTTCGCACTACTGATCTTTCGAAC
>Ga0308160_10003692_pt1 | contig 17025 bp, 30 predicted proteins | sample PhyFR1_FD_201036 | JGI IMG/M metagenome (GOLD analysis project Ga0308160, IMG submission 201036) | Phyllosphere microbial communities from UC Gill Tract Community Farm, Albany, California, United States - DLSLF.R1 | ecosystem: Host-associated > Plants > Phyllosphere > Unclassified | place: USA...
TGATAGCTAGCACAAAGACGTAGTACCCGACCTACCACCAGATTTCCACTTGCTCCTGAAATCCGAGAAATACCCAATTCATTCCATGGTGAAATACCACCCCACAAACGAGAACTTGGCACGCATATTTACAATCCAAGGTCACCCAGAATTCACCCCTTCAATCGTATCACACGTCATTGACGCCAGGGAGAAGACCGGGGTGTTTAAAGGAGAAGTCGCCGAGGACGCTAAGCGGAGAAAAGGTGGAAAAGACGGGAGTGGAGGTGAGGGGTTGGGGAGATTGGGATGGGCCATTTGGAGAGTCATGTTGCAGGATCTACCAACGGCATGATAGATCACATGCACAGACATGCGAGATCCTTGAATATTTGGACACCGAGGACGAGGTTTTGAGCGATCAGGGCCTGACATGAATGACCCGTCCAGGATCTAGAACCCTCTCCAACATGCCATTAGTACACATCTCAGGTAGGTAGTGAGCAGCGTACATACGGACTGATGATATCTTTGACACATACCACAACCCGTGTATCGGTAATCCCTTGATCTCACCCTTTGCAACCAGCGCAAGAACCCCATCGAACTCAATATGCACCTAAACATGCACTGGTGAATTTCGAGCTCGATATCGGCCTTGATGATCTGCGCCACCTAGGTAGGAAGAGCCTAGGCAAGTAGGGCATGGGTTTCGATAGCGGTGAAGAAGTTTGCTGGGATTGATTGACATAAGTGAGTATCTGTGTGCCTGGTGAGAATAATACGAAAGGGGGCAGTCTGTACATATGTCAGCACCCGGCGAGTCACCTCGTTTGAACCGCGATCCAATCTCGTCCAGACCCTTTCCTATCAACAAAGCACACATTGTTCGAAGGTGACCCGAAAAGGGACAACACCAAAAACCCACGTGAGACGCACAGACCTGACCTCCACCTCTTGAATCCACTGACCTTGCTCATCCGTTCTATTCGTCATCAAACACCCTCGACATGACAGCGACACTCCCAGAGGCTAGCTCCTCGAGGCTGGACGAAAGTAGGTATACGGATATAGATACTGTATTGGATAGGAAAGGTGGATGGACAGAAGAACATTTCGTAGGCGGGCAAGCTGTACTTTCTTCCCCACCCATTCCATAGCCGAGCTGATGAATAGGCGAAAGATGCACTGAGAAGGGGCGTCAAGATCCTAGTGATCGGAGCGGGAGGACTAGGATGTGAGATCCTACAGAACTTAGCGCTTAGTACGTCATGAAATGAGATGTAGTGGCTGACGATCAGCTGGATTCGGGGATATTCACGTGATTGATATGGATACCATCGATATCTCTAATCTGAACCGTCAATTTCTCTTTAGGTAAATTGAACGACCCGATGAATCGCAAAGCTGATAAGAAGGGAATCGGATGTTGGGAAATCGAAAGCTTTGGTAGCTGCTGATTTTATCATGAAAAGGGTACCATGGATCAAAGTCACTCCGTATGTCCTACTTCTCTTCTTGATGGTCATTCTACCTCGCCCTCATCGTCATCGTCTCATCCCGCCTTCCGCGTGAGTCGAGAAGCTGATGGCAGACACCACATGAAGATTCAAGATCACCCCCAATCGTTCTACGAAACCTTCGATATAGTCATTGCAGGCCTCGATTCAATCCCAGCGAGGAGGTGGATGAACGCTACAATGGTCCAAATCGCTCAAGAGGGGAATATCATCCCCTTAATTGATGGTGGTACCGAGGGTATGCCGATTTCTTCCATCGCGAGGTGCAGTAGCTGATGGGCAGGTTTTAAGGGGCAGTCGAGGGTTATTCTACCCACTGTCAATGCTTGTTATGAGTGTACCGTATGTTCTCTAGTCATACTTTCACTTCATTCTAAGGAGGGGAGGAAAATGAAGTTGACAGCCAGATGTCCCTGATCACCCCCGCTACTGCATATCCGATCTGCACGATCGCCAATACCCCCCGACTACCAGAACATTGCATAGAATGGGCATCCGTCCTAGAATGGCCAAAAGTCTTCAAGGGTTCGTTAAACCTCTTCCGCCAGACTCGTCTTTTTTTGAAATCCGGCTGATGAGTAGACAAGAAACTAGATACAGATGACCCAGACCATATCGAGTGGTTATATACCATTGCCTCGAATCGGGCTGCCGAGTTCAAGATCGAGGGGGTCACTTGGCAATTGACCCAGGGGGTTGTCAAGAATGTGATTCCAGCTATCGCATCTACCAACGCCATTATTGCTGGTAAGCTCGTCTTCCGATCCATCCGGGATTAAGCTTACGATAGCATCATGTTGTAATGAGGCTTTCAAGCTAGCTACTTCCTCTGCTCCTTCCTTGAATAATTACATGATGGTATGTCCTTCTTGAACTGCGGCGCTGATGCTAGTACGCCGGAAACGACTCTATCTACACTTTTACTTTCGAATACGAGCAGAGACCAGAATGTCCAGTGTGTGGAGGTGAATCTCTGACAGCGAGTGTGGGGAAGGAATGGACGTTGGAACAATTCGTCGAGTGGTTATCAACCCATCAAGCTTTGTACGTCTGTGTCTCCGTGGTGTTTTCATATGTTCCCAGCTCCTATGGAGACATGAAAAGGATTAGGGCTGACGGATAGCCAAATTAAGAAACCATCATTATCCTACGCTTCAGGCCAGCCATTATTTTACCAAGCCCCACCACAATTGCATGATCTCACGAAAGGGAACTTGGAGAAATTAATGGTTGATTTAGTAAGCGAAGGAGATGAGGTAGTAGTCACGGATCCTGCTTTGCCGTTTACGTTGAATGTAATCATCAAGTATCAGTAGAGTAGATATAATAAATATTGTATATACATCAACGATTGAAGAGGATACATTGCAAGCTCGTATACTAGGAGGCGTCGATCAAGTGGGGCCCGATCTATACGTCGCGCCTGACTTCCGGACGTCATGTTTATCCACTCTACGTGTTTGTGACCGGTACAGACGATGCCATGGTTAATGAAAGCCGAGCCAGACTCTCGTATAGTCAAAGGGAAAGATGTCAAGGTATGCAATCTTCATCTCGAGCCGTAAGAGGACCAGGCTGATTAGTAGTTCTCAGTGGATGATTTTGAGAAGATCGGGTATGTCCGTTCCCATGAGCAAGATCCTTGTTGACAGGTAGTGTCTCGCCCTGGGATGGTATGTTTCCCCTTGTATATTGTTGATAAACCTCCTTCTATATTGCTGATAGAAGGTGTGAGAAGTCATGAAGCAAAGAAGATAATGAAGGAGAAAATGAAATTGGGTGATAAGGTTCGACTCGCCGAATTTGCGTTGACAGAGAGATTGGAGGCGAATGCTGATGATCAGGTTCTGTTCTATCATAGCAATACCAAAGAACCTGGTACGTTCCCTTCTCTCAATTGAGTGAGACTGAAACAGAAGGCGTATATGCTCTTGCAGAGGTAGCCAAGGAAGGTTATCCAGATTGTACGTCCTCCTCCTCCTTGTCATTGTGATGCGAGTAACAGAGCAGATACAGCATGGGATCCGTATGCCGCCCTACATTCAACCAATTAATGTGTATTGATCATAGTGAACACCCATACTTTGACCCCAAGACAAATAAAGAAGAACCAACGTGGTATATGGTATCTGTTAAATTCAAATCACGTCTCTCACGTCCCCCATCCTTAGCTTTAGTCAAGTTTCTAGCTTCAACCTCAACTATTCCTGATGAAGTAAAATATATTGGTGAGGCGGGATATAAAGCGGTAAAAGAGATGCAGTTGGTCAATAGAGGTCGGTTAAGTGAGTCTTTGATCCATCGCCCTTTTTGCCAGATCTCAGAGTTCTTGGAGTAGTGGACTGATAGTCAGGTGTACAGCCCGTCACGGAAGAGGCTTATGAGGCTGTTGTTCAGCTTGGGACGGAAGGTGGATGGGAAGGACTGGTGGTAAAGCCTGGAAAGGCCAAAGCTAAGGCTACCAAGGCCAAGGACGAGCCAACGGACGAGGCTGTCAAGAAGGCCCCGGTCAAGAAGGGACAAGCTAAGAAAGCAACAGTGAAGAAAGAGGTGACCGAGGACGAGAAACCTGAGCAAAAGAAGGTCGCTGCAAAAGATAAGAAGCGGGGATCGATAAAAGCAGAAGCCATCAGAGAGGAACCGGCAGAAGGAACGAGGCGTAGTAAACGAATCAAAGTTGAGCTTTAGAGTAATAGATACCCATTACATTCATCACTTGTATAAACAATCGTAATTCGCATTATCTCAGTCCCATCCCACTCCTCAATCCCACCACTTGATCCACAATCCCTGATCCCCTTCTCTCACACGTATTCCTGTGTCGCACTGCGCATTTACGAAGATCCAACGAGAGGAGCTCGTTCCTCGTCGTGAAGGAGGTTTCCACCACTTCGGACAGTCGAGCTTGAGATCAGCTAAGTACCTACTTATAGTAGCGAGAAGGACATACTAGAGAGACTTGACGATAGCAAAGAGCGAGAGAATGAAGAAGACCAAAGCTGACCAGTGGATGAACTTGGATGAAGTCTGGTGAATGACTAGACGTCAGTGATCGCGATATCTAGCTTGGGTGGAAGCCTGACGTACAGATAGCGAATAGAGCCCAGGTGATGGCAGCGGCTCCAGCGGCATCTCCTTCCTTACTGGCGAAAGCGTAGGCAGCGGCGGTAGATTCGAGGAATACGAAGGCGAGGAAAACGAAGGCCTTGGTCCAGATTCCAGCCTTGTGGGTGTGGGAGTTGACGCCGAATGCCTCGAATAGGGAAAGGACAACTAGGACAATGGTCCCTACTTGTCAGTTTCATTCAAGTGTTGATGTGTGGGACGTACATCCGTGCCATAAGGAGAACGGAAGGTGGACAAAGGCCTCTTCACCGAGTGAATCCCGAGAAGAATGGTTCTTCTTGACGATATAGTAAATCTGGCTGACTGTCGCCGAGACCAATCTTCCATTAGCATCACCTCGGACAAAGGAAAGATGGACATACAGGGAAAGAACAAATGCCAGAATATACCAGTGCCTGGACCAGAAGAAGATGTAGACAGTGTTGAATACACCTAGAAGAGCGAATCTCCATCCGATAGAATCCACAATGATTTCTTTTCCTCGTTCGGTGAATTGGAAAAACATGGTACCGAGCAACAAGAGGTGGACGAGGGACCAGACCCAGAATGCCATGGGGGCAGGGGTCAGGTATGTCTCCTTCTGAGATCCGTACATGTTCTCGGGTCCTGCTACAGAGTAGACATTGGATCCTAGGGAGAAGAGGAAGACAACAATGTTGGCGAGCTGGATGTCAGTTGGAAATTTGGCTGGAGGGAAGAGAAGGGACATACCTTAATGGGAAGACCGTCGGTGAGTGCCATCTTATATAATTTCTTGCTGGGTAAGTTGAAAGTTGGTGCGCAATGAAGCTGATAGATATATGTCTGTTGACAAAGAAGTGACAGAAAAGAAGCGCCTCTTTGTGCTTGATTCGCCGTTACTCACGGATCTTGGCTTGGATTTATACGATGACGCGTTATTTACCCCTTAAGGAGAAAGGTACCAAATCTAAGGGTCAAATGAAGGTAGATCACCACGTTTGTATAGTCCCGCCTCTGATATTACCATGTCCTCGACCCCCACTGTTGTCAATCATGTAGATCCTTTGAACGATGATCACCCAATCAAATAGCTACGTAGTACGCGAGCACGCTCATCCTTATGCGCATGGCTAGCTGGCATAACTCTGGGGGTTTCCACGCTTTTTTCGCCGATCACTTGGCAACGACATCATTAATCTGTGTGTCTAGTTGGATGACTCACTGACAACGTTGTCCCCAAACCCACTCGCCCCTTTGACTCCATCTTCATCCTTTCATCGTACTATTCACCCTCACACTAATTCAATGCTTTCACTGCGCCGTTTTCTGCTCACATTCACCTTGTTCACATCATGCCTCTCCCTATCGACCCCTCGACCCACTCTGCAACCTCGGCAGGAGATGGAAACTCGCACAGTAGATGTTACTAGTAGTATGGAGCTTCAGGGGGGCGCTACTTCAGTCATCGCTTCATCAAGTACGTCTCATAGACTCGAGACGGCCACTCCACCTATTCAATTGGCAGATACGATCGGCTTGATTATGCCCAATCCATGGTCGAAGCTCTATGTCGGTATGTTTAGGGGCGCGATCGCAGCTGATAGTAGGACTAAATTACTCGCTCGGATTCGTAGATGTTGTCCCGAGACCGGCACCTACCGTTGGTGGGTGGCTTAGACAGATTCAACCACTTCTGATGTTGCCCAATAACCGAGTGAGTGTATACGGGACATGTATCAGGGCAGGGCGAGGCTGATGAAAAGGTCGATGTCTTTCCATCTAGTGGATCCCATGATGTGGATGATGAGTTTGCGATCCCAGTCGGAAGCGATGGCCTTTGCGGGTAAGTCATATTCCATCAAGAGAAACGGGAACGGGACTGAGAGAAGCTTCACCGCCGAGAACTATGCGATATCATACCCCTTCACATTCTTCGATTCTGGATGGTACATGCTGATAATCAATCAAACAATGCTCAAACCCAGTATCGCAAGTCCCTTCTTCTCACCGGTAAGCCAAAGCTGACAAACAGTCATCGGATCACAAATGCCAAAACCCATTCGTATCTCAAGACATGTTCTTCGCAACCCAATCATTCTCAGTCAGCCCACAACCAACAGACGACATGAAGGGCTACGCGATCCCCTCACCATACACAGTCTTCGCGGACGTTTCGAAACAGATGCCTGGGAGACTACCTGTCGATCCTCAGAAAATGACTTCGAGTGAGAAATTAGGCGTTGGCTTAGGAGTCTCTGCGGGAATTCTGGCGTTTGTTGGCATGGTGATAGCTATCTTTATGCTCAGGAAGAGGAGAAGGGATTTTGCAGAGGTACATCCTCCCATCCTGAGCCGCAGAAAGAGCTGATTCTCTAGTTGACGGCATTCAATCGATTATCTGAAACTGCCAAAGCGGAATTCCTAGCTGATAATCCGAATTCACGACTAAACCCCAATCATCCTCACAATGTTCGAGATCCTCGCACCGCTCAGGGTATCAGTATCTCCAATCGACCTCCTGCACCGCCGGGGACGATGGCTTATCAGCAATGGTACTGGGATCATCTCCTGAGGGGCCAGGCGGGACAGGAGCAGATGGAATATAATCCGGTTAACAACGAACAGGTGTATCAAGATCAAGGGGGAATGGGCTTGGGACAGGATCAGTACAATGGAGGAATACCACCGTTCGATCGACAGGCAACTGGATATGGTGGACAAATGTCGCCTGGATACAATGGGCAGATCCCAGCTGGATATACTACGCCAATGCAGATGGCGCCGGGATATAATAATGGTCCATCACCGCCCATACCGAATCATGGCGATTACAACCCCCAAATGCCGATGCCACCTATGAATCAGTACGGAACAGGTCAATATGGACCGCAAATGGCACAAGTACCGCCCAACATGAGTATGAACCCGATGGGCTATCGGGGTAGGTGATTCCTGGCGGAATGACAGGATAATAGAAGAGGAGTCCATGTAGCAATAATAATTCTAGCATATCTATAGTCATATATGGTAACGTAATGAGGTGCCACTCTAAAGTTGGATCGAAATGAACATGTATTTACTTGATCGACTCCTACTTGCACTTTATTTAGCATGTCGTTTCTCACTTCCAGCTCTATCGCTTCTTCTTCCCGATCGTCTCTACGATGCCTGTTCCGACCTACGATTTTTGGATCTCAGCTCCGGAGCGCATCGACAAAATCCCCTACGAAACCTTCACTTAATATGGCCAGTGCTTCTGGAGGTCCGCAGGATCCGCTGGCATACTGTTCATCCCTAGTCCAGCGATTAGATCCAGAAGCATGGTTGACATCGTATTTTTGGAAAGGGAGGGAAAGGGCTTGGTTCTTAGCATGGAGAGCTTTCAACGTAAGTCCTCAAGATCACTCAATTGACAAGGGAGAGGCTGATGAGTAGTTGGAATTACACCTTATAACGACTACAGTAACCCAGCCAGCTTTAGCTGCTATCCGATTTCAATTCTGGAGGGATGCTCTTAAAACTATATTCTCGACACAAGGACCTGGATCGATACCACAACACCCTGTTGCTGTTTTACTAGGTGACATGAGGGCTCATCGACCTGTTCAGAAATATTATCTTAGTCAAATGATTGATACAAGGGTATGTCCCCTTCTTGGCTTGGAGATAGATGGGCTGACGAGTAGGCTAAAAACCTGAGCAACCCACCTTCAGCTCGAACACTGGAGGATCACCTTCAAACCCATGGTCCACTCTCTTCAGCTCTCCTCCTAGGCCCGCTACCACTCCTCCTACCACCGACCCACGCCCAAACATCCCACGTATCACACACACTCTCCCATCTCGCAACACTATTGACCGCCACGTCTTTACTGCGGACTTTACCTATTCTAGTCGGGAAAAGACAAGTGAATATTCCAGCGGATATCGCTGCTAAACACAACATTGTCGAGGAAGATGTTTTGAGGAATGGATCTAATGCTAAAGGCTTGAAGGATGGCTTATGGGATATAGGGACTAGGGGGATGGATGAGTTGATCACTGCCAGGAGGGAGTTGAAGGCGAGTGGAGGAAAGGTCGATCCTGGGAATGTTATGCCGTTGTTCCTATCAGTCGTGAGTTTATGCTCTTTCTTTCCCTCCTTGCTTCACTGTTCCTCTATCTCACTCTCTGTCTCGCAATGCCTTGCGATGGTGAAGACGTAGCTGATAATAGGTCCCCGCCGAAAGGTATCTGAAACGCCTAGAAGCACTCGATTTCGACGTCTTCCACCCAGAACTGCAGAAACACGATTGGAAGCTAGCTCCAAGTATTTGGTGGGCATATCAGCGGGGTAAGTTGTAGGCTGCTGTCACAAAGGAGTCATAGATACTTAGAATACAAATACAGTCAAATACATCGCATCAATCCCGTTGATATAACTATATGTGATAGAGAATGATCAACATAACCTGCTCCAACCGATATTATCCCAGATTGGTACAGGCGGTACAGGACCCATGTCCAACCTCATTTCCTCTTGAATCTCGTCCCTGAGCTGAACAAGGGCTTGAACAGTCTTCCCATCTTTGATCATCCTGTCTCGTCTTGACCAATCCCTCATCTCCTCCTCACCTCCCTCATAACCATTGGTTCGGGGCCAAATGATCCTCATCCCCTCATCCTGATCACAATGTGGATTAACGATATGTCTAACCCCAACCACCTCTTCCATCTGATATCAGCCCAACATCGTCAGGCGTACACTTACCTCTTTCACTTTCTCGATCAGTTCCCCAATCCCCCTTCTCGATTGAGTGGAGAGGACGATACTTTCCCATTGTCCACCTACACCCCTTCCTTTACCTTTCCTTCGTGGGGAGGGGACAACGGCTCTCCATGTCTCACGACCTAGTTCGCCGGGTTTGTAGATCCCAATATAAGGTATCTGTCATCAGTACATTCCGTTGACGGATACACACTTTTTCTTCGTGAATACGGTTAATGACTCTTTGGATCTTGCGGGAATGGGAGCATGAGCTTGATTTCGATGAGCTTTGTGTTGATGAAAAGAGAGTAACACTGGCCTGGTGGAGTGATCTGGCCTTGGCATCAGAGGAAGTAATGGCTGATGACACTTGGACGTCGTTGTCGGAGGTCATTTTGAGGCTTGTGTTCCCAGATCAGTATAGGGAGTGAGTACGGTTGTAAGAAGTCTTGTATCCTCACCAATGGTGGGCGGCTGCTGTTCAAGCCCCGTTCCGTCGACTCAATGGAATGTCGAGTTCACCAGTGGAGCACTCCGGAATATCCCGGATTTCCTGGTATGACGAACGTATTCCTTTGATCCAACCAGAAGATATATGGTGTATGCATCGAAGGCGGCATCCCCCTCAGTCTCGTAATATCCCTCCTTGAGCCTTGTACTAGCTCCAAGCCTACTCTGCCCATAATGCCCTACTTCTTCTTCTTCTGCACTTCCTCGAGTTTAACAGGATGTAACATGATTTTCGAAGTATTAGTCTGTCCTTGTGGTGCAGCTCCTGAATGCCCCTTTGACCAATCGTACGATAGTGCGCTGAAAGTCAGCTCGACGCTGCGGAGAAACGATAGGAGGATTGGGGAAGAGAGCTTACTATGCAAAGATGGTGTGGTTGTGGTTGAATGACATTGATACGATCGGTGTACCGAATTTTGGTGGTCTTGAATCTTGATCTCCGTTATCCAAGTCTTTCAGTGTGAATGCTGTTTATCAGTTCGCTCCTAACCACGCCCCGAGGAGGCTTATGAGGGACTTACGCTTCAACTTGGTCCTGGCGATACCATCCCAGAATGTGAAACTTCCGTCGGATCCACCTGTGCAAAAGGTGCCTTCAGTTTTATGGAAACAGATATCATTGACTGCGAAGACGTGTTGAGATCCGGCAGAGCTTGATAATGATGAAGATGAAGCGGCAGGTGTACCGGGCATTGAACCTGCTGGGATATCGTATCTATGGCATTTGAATGAGTAATTGCGTCTGTCGTTAGTTGAGCCCGTGGTGTAAGACCTACTTTTCATCTCCTACGGGATACCTTCATTGTCAGCTATGTATGTATATGCGGCAGATGACTCACTGGATGGCTACACGCCCCTCTATACTGCCAACGGCGTAGGCGTCTCCAGATGGGAAACATGCGATCGATCTCGTTTGCCATTTCAATGGCGAATCGATTGTCTAGATGTCAGCCCTTGAATGACGCGGTACAGTGAGTCACGACCTACTCTGTATATTGAGCCAGGTGTGTTGAGGTCAACAACGTGAATCTTCCTGTCTGCTGTTCCGACAACCTGGGAGTTAGCAGTATTACCTAAAACTCGGGCGCAAGTAACGCACCAGCAACTTATCCGCCGTGTCCATCGCATACGCCCTCTCGGAAAGATCAATCGACATGATAGGATTTGACCCTCTACAATCCCAGTACTACCCATCAGCTTTCACATTCACCACAAAGTCGCGTGAAATACCTTCAACTTCTTATCCCATCCAGCTGTTACCAAGACCCCATTCTGTCCACTTCCATTTGGCATATCGATATATGCGATACATTTGATAGGAGCATCGTGTGCTGCTACCTGCGAGTTCTGACCTGTGGAAACATCGTACATTTGGACTGCATTGTCGCATCCCGAAGAGTAGAGGTGTGATCCGCTCTTTCCATCAGTTAACTTGCTTTATTGATTTGGTTGAAACATACTTTTGACCAGCATAAGTCTAGCACGGGTCCTTGATGAGAGTACATTGCTTTTGGCTCCGACTGACCCTGGGCATTGACGTTGTACAGGCGTACCTAATTCATTAGATACCTTTAATTGTAGCGCGAAGGGAGCATTACATACATTGTTATCCCAAGATGCGACCGCTAGAATATCCTGAGTAGGGGAGAATGCGATTTTCGAGACAGACTCTGGAGGAGGCTGAGATAGCTCGACATCCTTCGTCTTGGGTGCCGCCGCTGATGAGAACATGGTGGGCAGATGTATGGAGATGTAGCAACTAGTTGATTGACCTTCACGTCCTGCAATAGAGGATTTATGGGAATTTGACCGTGAGAAACCTGAAATTTCAGATTACAACTGCATCAACTTAGAATTGAGATGACGCTTTCCATTACTGCAACCATCATCATGTCTGAATTAGTTGAACTATTCCAATTCCTAGACTCGCCAAACCCAGCAGCGAGGCAGATCGCCCTTACGAATCTACTGGGACATACCGCCAAAAATGATCCGGAAAGACATATGTTCATTCCTTCCGTAACTGGTGGAATAGGTGGAGGTGGATTACTACCTCAAAAGCGAAACGCTGCTTCAGAGGATGATGAGCGTAAGATCAAAGCTTTGAGGGACCTGTGTGGATTATGTCGTGATCAACCTGTAAGTCCCCCTTATAAATCAGGAGGTTTCGCTGATGACTAGGTGATTGCTCATGATGCCATTTCGGCGCTTATCAATTTATCGGATACGATAGCAGCTGCCAAATACCTTGTCGAGCAGGACTTTCTGGTCTGGCTGATATCTTACACTGCCGTAAGTCCGTCCACATCGTAAACCATCGTAGCTGATCAACAGAACACCACATCACCGCTATCATCACTCACTTCCATGCTCCTCTCCAACCTCACGTCCCACCCCAACTTGGTCGCCCATATCGCATCACTCAAAATCCCGGTGATCCCTCTACCCCTCTCGAAAACTTACCCACCATACTTCCTCCCCGCCTCTTTATCAGCTACATCGACCATCCACCCGGATTTCCGAGACCCCACAATTGGTTCCGTCAATAAGGAAGCTGGCCAAGAAGAGGAGAGAGAGGTAGAAGGCTTGAGGGCATTGGTACAAGCATTCGAAGATGGTGCTAGTGATGGTGTCAAGGATTCAAAGGGAAAGAGAAAGGGAGAATGCCATTTCCTCGCATCTGTGTTTGCTAATATCTCAATGGTATGTTTGAATTTCCTGTCTACAGTATGGCCAGCTGATCAGTAGGCTCCAGCGTTACGGTCATTACTGCTAGCACCACGTCCGCCTTTCCCCCAACCTTCCTCGACAGAGGCTTCTACAGATGATGAGCCGCTATTGTCGAAGATTGTGGTGTACACCGAACATCCTGATACGATACGAAGAGGGGGTGCTTTAGGATGTATCAAGAATTGCGCCATGGACAGGGGAAGTATGCCATGGCTTCTCGCCAGCGAGAGTAAGTCCTACTCTACACTGCAAAGATGACGACATGCATAGGGCTGACTGTCCAGATGATCGGGTCAAACTCCCTTCCGACCCAACACGGACAGTGAAAGGAGTCGACGTCCTGCCATTCGTGATGAGTCCACTGATGGGTCCAGAGGAGTACGACATGGATGTAAGTAGTACACTGTCTTCCGCGAGATCAAGCTGATGAGCAGGAAATGGATAAATTACCAGCAACACTCCAGTTCCTTGGAACAGAGAAGAAGAGGGAACAAGACACAGTTTTGAGGATGATGTGTGTTGAGATTCTACTGCTTCTATCCACAAGTAAGTCGGAGAGTACATTCCGGAAAGCAAGAGTTAACAAGGCAGCATATACTGGGCGCCAAAGTATGAGAGACAGAGGAACATATTACGTTGTCAGAGAAGCTCACAAGGTTGAGACAGATCAACAGGTGAGTCTTGGACCTGTCTTCCAAAAGGAAATCGGCTTACGGATAGATAAAAGAAGCGATTGAACGACTGGTATCTCTTATTGAGGGTGAAGAGAGTCAGGAGACTAGCGAGCAGCATATTCAGGAATTGCTCAAGGCTGAGAAGGCGGAGAAGGCGGAAGCCACCGATGAGACAGATGTCGTTGAGGTCTAGAACACCTGACGCATGCTTTCTGTTGCTCTGATCGGAGTCCTTTTGGCTCACTGTACTGCCCATGTATCAATCGCATAGCACACAAGAGGAGCGACTTGGAACTCAGCAGCTTGGCATTTTGTGACAAGGTTTTGCTGCCCAACAGCGAGTCGACAAGAGGACAAGTCGTCTTCATACAAGCTACAAATCCCTACCTATCCATGGAGTACGCCCAGATATAGTCTACAAACTCATTACACGCTCACTAATATTTGACCCAGCAGGCCAAATCCGAATCACTCAACCTTGCCTCCAGAAGCTCCAGCACCACCAGCACCCCCGCTCGCGTCCTGAATTGCCCCGCCCTCGATGGCCAATTTCCAGAAAGCGCCTTCGCTCTCCAGAAGTGTAGAAGGTTCACCCATCTCAATTATCTTACCCTGATCCATCACTATGATGAGGTCATAATCGATAATAGTCGAGATCCTATGGGCGATAGTCAAGACAGTTGCATCATTGAAATATGTTCGGATCGTGTGTTGAATATCTGCATCTGTCTGGGCGTCCACGGACGAGGTCGCCTCTGGGAAGTCAGCTTCCATCAACATCAGAAAAGAGGGGAACTCACCGTCAAGGGCGAGGATATGACGTTGACGAAGTAAGGCTCGTGCTAGAGCTAAGAGTTGTCTTTGACCACGAGAAAAGACTCCTCCATCGCCCGACATCAACTCATCCAGCTTGCCGGCCAGTGTCTCTACGTGCGCCTTCAGCTGTCTGGTCAGCACTTTGACTTGGATAATGACGTACATGACTCTTTTCCAGCGCATCCCAGATCTCTTCATCTGTATGCAGTCCTTCTGGATCCAGGTTCTCGCGAAGGGACAACTCGAGTAATAGCGGATCTGACTGATCAGTGTTGTGCTCCGGACGAAGACAAGCTGAACATACCTTGAGGCACGATACTCATAGCCCCCCTATAATCCCTCAACTGCAAATCCCGAATATCGATACCATCCACCGTAATCTCTCCCCCATCGTCCTCAAACTCAATCAATCTCCAAAGTACACCCAACAGCGTACTCTTTCCTGAACCGCTTCGACCGCAGATCCCGACGCGTCTACCTGGTTTCACAACGAAACTGATTTTTTGAATCGCAGGCGGTAAATGGGGTTTGTACTTGGCCGAGACCTTGTTGAATCGGATAGCACCGTGTTGTAACCATTGATCGTCCCTCGATGGTCGCTTCTCTTCACATGGAAGGTCTACGTACTCCTTGATTCGCTCGACTGAGGTGATACACATCTCGACATCTGCACATAAGCTTTGCCGTAGTTTCAGTCACAGACACGTACTGGTCCACTCGACGATGAAAAGCAACAGGTTCATGGTCATCTGAGCAGCCATCGACATCGCTACTGCAAGAATACCGATACTGACGGTATTCCGATTAATGACGGCAATGAGGACCAGCAAAATGTTGATCATGGATGCTATATCTCAGCTTGAAACACGCGAAAGTCGACGTACCACAGATGTTGAGCGCCAACTCAAGCCATTTCTGAACGACCATTAGCAACCAAGCCGGAAACTGGGAAGCGGTGGCTCGCTGAGTCATCATGGCCAAACAAGTCTCCTCCGCACGCATAGCTCGGATTGTTCGCAGACCATCGGCATCGATCGTTTCGGAGAACAGAGTGTAGATTGGCGACTTCGAAGTCAGATCTAGTCGACGTAGTTCTCGACCGGCCCTAACGTAGAATCGTTGAAGGCACGCCATGAATACAGCGGTGACACCGACCACTGCTGCCATGTATGGTCCAGCAATGATGATCAATATAACACCACCGATGATGTTGGTAGCGATGAACATTGCGTTCACCGCGTGATTCGGTAAAGTCATGTCGATCATGTTCAAGTCGGAGTTGAATCGATTGATCATTTGCCCGACTGGCCTCGAATCGAAGAAATCAAGCGAGACACTACAATCAGCGTGGAGTTGACAAACTGCTTACCCAAGCAATCCCTTGATCTGCCATTCGTGCATGTTCTTACTGACGATTGGGTGGGCGAACAAGAAAGCATTGGAGATGGCGATACAAAATGCGAATAGATAACCTATTTGCATGCCGGCATAACCACCAAGGAATTGACCATACATTCCGTTACTCGAGGTGGGTGTCAATCGAGTAGTCCAAGCTTGCAAGTAGATATTGATGGTCGTTTCGATAGCGGCTGTAACGACAGTCATACCGAACCCTGTATATCAGCTTATTATCATACATCGCGAGAATACCTTACATAGAGCTGCATTGGTCGACCCCATAGCTTTGAGGTAGCTCGCATAACTCGACCAAGCGACCCCACCCTTGGCGCTCTTCTCTCCCTCCTCTGCTTTCTCGGATTTCGCATCGGCAACTTCCTCTGTGAGAGCATCTGGCCGCGCTTCAGTCTCGGCAGTCTTTTCGGCTTTGTCACCTGAGCTGAATTCGGCCACCAAGTCGGCTAGAATCCCTCCTCTGGAAAGGAGGTCTTCATAGCTCCCTTGTTCGGCTATGCAGCCACTGTCGAGGCATGTAACGAATGAAGCTTGAGGAAGTCGGTAGACTTGATTCGTGGCCATAATTACCGATTTGCCCTTCAAGAGGCCTCTTGAGCCGAACAGAGCGGCAAAGACGTGTGCCTCGGTTGTGGCATCGAGGGCGGATAGGACATCATCAAGAACGTAGGTATCAAACTTCCCGTAGACAGCTCGGGCGAGAGCCACCCTAATAGTCAGCTATGACGGACGAGACTCGATTTCTAGCTTACCTTTGCTTCTGACCGCCTGATAGGTTACCCACAAGGGTGGTATCGCCATCAGACAATATACCGAGGTCGACGTCGAGATTGAGAGCTTCAAGTACGGTTCGATACCAGACCGGCTCGTAGGGATACATGAATGTGATATTGGCTCGTATGGATCGATTTAGCAGCCATGGGTCCTGAGCACAGTAGCCGATGGATCCAAGCTGACATCGGGCTCTCCCGGAAAGGATATCGAGCTCGCCCAAGAGTGCCTGCAGCAGTACTGATTTGCCCTACATCATCAGACAAGTCTTCTCTGGAATTGTTTTGACTTACGCTACCGACCCTGCCGACAATCATCCATAGAGGCGGAGCTGCCAGGTCGACGGTGATACCATGTAAGAAAGCATCCTTGCCTTTGACACCGATATCTGCTTCCGAGAAGCTGATTCCTGCACTTGACTCCTTGTCAAGAAGCTCAATACCAGATGAGCTCCCATGAATCTCCGTGACCTTCTCCTCACTCAATAAAAACCCTTCAAGTCGCTTGAAACTAGCCCAAGCGCTGACGATATTACCCAACTGCTGGCCCAACATCAACAGCGGGTCGGAGATGAGAGCAATTGTCGAGACCGTTGCAAAGATTCTGGCTGTTGATACGCCTCCTCCACTAAACAGGGAGACAAGAGTATAAGTGGTGATGGTGATTAGATTCAGGAAATTGGCAATGTAGTTGGTAAAGATCGAGACTTTGAGAATCTGTTTCATCCATTCTCGGAAGCAGTGTATCTCGTGATCTCGCAGTGTAAGAGCTGTATTGG
>Ga0308160_10003693_pt1 | contig 17019 bp, 12 predicted proteins | sample PhyFR1_FD_201036 | JGI IMG/M metagenome (GOLD analysis project Ga0308160, IMG submission 201036) | Phyllosphere microbial communities from UC Gill Tract Community Farm, Albany, California, United States - DLSLF.R1 | ecosystem: Host-associated > Plants > Phyllosphere > Unclassified | place: USA...
AACGACTACGCAGGTTCGCCTTGTCCGCCGCTACCCAACACGCTCAACAGAACAATATTACCCAGACGATCGCCGACGACATGGCGGCGGTGAACACGGTGATCCGCCAGCGCCTGCACTCCGACGTCCCGTTGGTAAACCAGATTTCCGAGTACATCATCAGCGCCGGCGGCAAGCGCATCCGCCCCGTGCTGGTGCTGCTGCTGGCAAACGCGCACGGTTACCGCGGCACCGCGCACCACGAACTGGCGGCGGTGGTCGAGTTCATCCATACCGCCACCCTGCTGCACGACGACGTGGTCGACGAATCCTCGATGCGCCGCGGCCGCGAAACGGCGAACGCCCTGTTCGGCAACGCCGCCTCGGTGCTGGTCGGCGACTTCCTGTACTCGCGCTCGTTCCAGATGATGGTGAGCCTGGAAAGCATGCGCGTCATGCAGATCCTGTCCGACGCCACCAACGTGATTGCCGAAGGCGAAGTCCTGCAGCTGCTGAACATGCACAACCCGGACGTGACCCACGAGAGCTACCTCACCGTGATCCGCTCGAAGACCGCCAAGCTGTTCGAGGCCGCCGCCGAGCTGGGCGCCCTGGTAGCCGGCGCCAGCAACGCGCAGATCGCCGCCGCCGGCGAATTCGGCCGCTCGCTGGGCACCGCGTTCCAGCTGATCGACGACGTGCTGGACTACGCCGGCGACGCCGCCGAGATCGGCAAGAACGTCGGCGACGACCTGCGCGAAGGCAAGCCTACCCTGCCGCTGATCTATTTGATGGAACATGGCACCCCACAGCAGCGCGAACTGGTGCGCACCTGCATCGAGCAGGGTGATGAGCAGCATTTCGACGCGGTGCTGGCTGCCGTGACCTCGAGCGGCGCCCTGGATTACACGCGCCGGGAAGCGGAAGCGGCGGCGCGCCGCGCGGCCGAGTCGATTGCCGATTTGCCCGACAGTGTGTACAAGGACAGCCTGCTCCAGCTCTGCAGCTTTGCTGTTGACAGGAACCACTGAGAATATTTATAGTTATGCCATCCCGAGACGTCGTTTTCGCGGCGTCTCAAATTCAGTCGGGGTGTAGCTTAGCCCGGTAGAGCGCTACGTTCGGGACGTAGAGGCCGGAGGTTCGAATCCTCTCACCCCGACCACAGAATTCAAAAGCCAGACCAGGCGCATGCCGGTTTGGCTTTTTTCATATTGGTGGCCATGAAATGAGCGACATTGTCATGCGGACGAAATCCCTCCTCTTCTTCATCGCCACACTTGTCCTGGTCGGCGCCACCGCCATCACCGTCGACGGCTTGCGCGACAATGCCCAGACCAGCGATGTCGGCGTGGTCCTCGGCTCGAAGGTCGAGCTGGACGGCACGCCTTCAGAGCGCCTGCGCGCACGGCTCGACAAGGCGGCCGAACTCCACCGGCAAGGCATGTTCAGGCACATCATTGTCAGCGGAGGAACCGGGGTCGAGGGTTTCAGTGAGGCACAGGTCATGGCGGCCTACCTGGCCGAACGGCAGGCGATTCCACGCGCCGTGATCCTGCTTGACGAGCATGGCAATACGACCGAGGCGACTGGCCGCAACAGCGCCGCGATCATGCGAACGCATGGGTTCAAGAGCGCAGTGGTCGTCACCCAATTCTTCCACCTGACCCGCAGCCGCTATGCGTTGCAGCGCGCTGGCGTCGCAACGGTCTATACGGCCCATGCCAACTACTTTGAAGCGCGCGATGTGTATTCGCTGGCAAGGGAACTCGCCGCGCTGCCTGCCTACTGGCTCGAGGTTCGCTAATCAGGCGCTACAGAATGCAAAAAAGGCAGATCAAACCTCAGTCGATCTGCCTTTTCATTTTTACATACCTGGGTCAGCGATAAAAACCAAAGCCGCCAGGATGTCTTGACGCTTACGCCAGCTCGGTAACGAACTGCGAAATCGGGCGGCGTACCTTCTTCAGATTAACCAGCCAGTCGCCCTCATCCGCACGATAGCCAACCGGCAGCAGGATCACCGAACGCAAGCCACGCTCACGCAGCTTCAGGATCTCATCGACCTTGGCCGGATCAAAACCTTCCATCGGCGTGGCATCCACCTTTTCTTCAGCGGCGGCAATCAGCGCGCTGCCGAGGCCGATGTAGGCCTGGCGTGCGGCGTGCTCGAAATTGGTCTCGGCGTCGCGCTGCGGGTAGGTCGACAGCAATTGCTGGCGGTAGGCTTCCCAGCCTTCGTTCTTGAAGCCGCGCTCGTCGTTCACCAGGTCGAACATGGCGTTGATGCGCTCGGGCGTGTAGTTATCCCATGCGGCAAACACCAGCAGGTGCGAGGCGTCCGTCACCTGGGCCTGGTTCCAGGCATGCGCCTTGATCTGCTCACGCAGGGCAGGATTGGTCACCACGAACATCTCGTACTGTTGCAAGCCGCTGGAGCTGGCCGTCAGGCGCACCGCCTCGAGAATACGGTCGAGCTTCTCTTGGGCGACCTTCTTGGCCGGATCCATTTTTTTGGTGGCATAACGCCACTGCAAGGTTTGCAGGAGATCGGACATGCAAATTTCTTTCTAATGAAGTGAATGACGCGCCATGATGCCCGACTCGGCAATTTCTTGCCGAGTCGGGCTTCATTTTCCGGCAGCCCTGCTTCACTTCACAGTCTGATGCGCCACCTTACCGCGCCTTCGGCCGGCGCAGGCCGTACCAGCCGCCCACCGCCACCACCACGCCCAGCGACACGGCGGACACCGCATCCCAGACGCCATCGCCCAGCAATGCGCTCACGAGACCGATAACGGTCAGCACGCCGAGCACGATCGGCGCGGTCCAGATGGGGCCAAAGATGCGCGTCATACCGCCGCCTCCTCGGCGCGCACTTCGGCCGGCTTGGCCGCTGCCGCCTTACCGCGCTTGAGCCACAAATACAGGCCGGTAATGAGCACGACGATGGTGGCGATGTCCAGCAAGGCCCACAGCAGCTTCAGGGCCTGGCCGCCGTAGTCGCCGAAGTGCAGCGGCTGCGACACGCGCAGCGCGACCATGTACCAGGGCAGGTCGGGGCTGGCCGTCACGGCGCCGGTCTGGGCGTCGATCAGGACCGGCTTTTGCAGGCGCGAGGTCAAGGGCGTGGTGCCCTGCATGAAAGCGATGTAGTGGTGCGGGGTCGCGAACTTGGTGCCGGGGAAGGCCACATACTTCACCTGCATGCCGGGCGCGGCGCTCTCGGCCGCGGCGATCATCTGCGACATCGACCCCAGCTTCGTCACCGGCGGCAGGCCGGCATACGGCGCCGTTATCTCGGCCAGCTCCGTTTTTTGCCAGGCCTTGAGCAGCAAATCGGCCCAGGTATTGATCACGCCGGTCGTGCCCACGACCAGCAGCCACACCATCGTGACGATGCCGAGCACGTTGTGCAGGTCGAGCCAGCGCACGCGGCGGCTGCGCTCATGCCGCACCGTCCCGAAGGCCAGCTTGCGCGTGAACGGCGCATACAGCACCACGCCGGACACCACCGCGACGATCAGCAACATACCCATGAAGCCGAGGAAGAGCTTGCCCCACAGGCCCGCATACAGATCCACATGCAGGTGGAACATCAGCGACATGAAGGGGCCGCCCTCCACCGGCGGCTCAGGCAGCAGCTGAGCGGTGCGCGCATCCACCAGCAGGGGCTTGTAGTTCTTGTCGCGCGGCGTGTCGCCCAGGGTCATGGCCCACATGTCGGGCTCCTCCCGGTCCTGGGACAGGTACATCATGACCTTGCCGGGATACGCGGCCATGCCGGCGGCGACCACGCGGTCGATGTTGGCGCGCGGCGTATCCGCCGGCATCTCGGGCGCCTCGACCTCGTTGCCGAGGGCGTGGATGATCTCGTGGTGGTAAATCAGCGGCAAGCCGGTGATACAGAGCAGCAGCATGAACACCGTGCAGACGAGACTGCTCCACTTGTGAATCCAGGACCAGCGGCGCACGTTCTTGGGTGTCATGGGGCGTGAATATTCGGTAGGGGGTCAGATCATAATGGTTCGCATTTACCCCGGCAACCCATTCCGCATATAATGCGAACCATTCTCATCTAGACCAACCTACCCACCTGATGACTCCTGCCCGTTTTGCGCTGACCCCGCTGGCCCTCGCCGCCCTCCTGATGACTTCTGCCAGCGCCATCGCGCAAAGCACACCTGCCGACAGCGACACCGCCGCCGAGCCGATCGCAACCGTCGTCGTCACCGCGTCGGCCGATGCCTCCGCCCAGGGCTTGCCGGCGGTGTATACGGGCGGCCAGGTGGCGCGCGGCGGCCGCCTCGGCCTGCTCGGCAACGTGGACATGATGGACACGCCGTTCAACACCACCAACTACACGCTCGGCGTGATCCAGGACCAGCAGGCGCGCAGCGTGGCCGACGTGGTGCAGAACGATCCATCGGTGCGCGTGGCGCGTGGCTCGGGTAACTTCCAGGAGCTGTACGTGATCCGCGGCTTCGCCGTCAATTCGGACGACCTGGCCTACAACGGCCTGTTCGGCCTGCTGCCGCGCCAGTTCGTCTCCGCCGAATTGCTGGAGCGCGTGGAAGTGTTCCGTGGCGCCAGCGCCTTTGTCAACGGCGCAGCGCCGGGCGGCGGCGGTATCGGCGGCACCATCAATCTGCTGCCGAAGCGTGCGGCCACGAAACCGCTGACGCAGGTGACGGTCGGCGTCGAATCGGGCGGCCAGGGGTATGTGGCCGCCGATGTCTCGCGCCGCTTCGGCGAAGGCGAGCGCCTCGGCCTGCGCGTGAATGCCGCGCACCGCGAGGGCGACACCGCCGTCGACCGCGAGTCGCGCAAGCTCGACGTGCTCGCGGTCGGCATGGACTACCGCGGCGATGGCTACCGGCTGTCGGCGGACGTCGGCTACCAAGAGCACTCGCTGCACAACCCGCGTCCGGCCGTGACCCTGCTGGCGACCGTGCCGATGATCGCGCCGCCCTCCTCGACCAGCAACTTCGGCCAGCCGTGGACCGTTTCCAGCGAACGCGACACCTTCGGCACCGTGCGCGGCGAAGTCGACCTGGCGCAGGATGTCGTGGCCTGGGCCGCCTTTGGCGCGCGCAGCGGCGACGAACACAATGAACTCGCGTCGCCACGGGTCAGCAATGCCAACGGCACGACCAGCATGTCCCGCTTCGACAACGTGCGCCACGACACGGTGCGCACCGGCGAAGTCGGCGTGCGCGGCATGCTGCGCACCGGCGCTGTCAAGCACACGCTCAGCGCCACGGCTTCGGCCTTCTCGCTCTCTTCGCGCAACGGCTATGCCACCGGCCCGGCCCAGGCCACGAATATCTACCGTCCGGTCGACTACCCATCCGTCACGCCGGTGCCGACGGTGGGCGGCAGCATGACCGATCCTCAGGTGACGATGACCAGCGACCTGGCCAGCTACGCAGTGGCCGACACCCTGGCCATGCTGGACGACAGCGTGCTACTGACGGTCGGCGTGCGCCACCAGCGCATCCGCTCGGGCAGCTTCAACTACCCCACCGGCGCACGCACGGGGCGCTACGACGAAACGGCGAATACGCCGGTGGTCGGCCTGGTCTACAAGCCGGTCAAAGGCGTGTCGCTGTATGCCAATTACATCGAGGCGCTGCAACCCGGTACTGTTGCGACGGGCACGAATATCGACAACAACGGCGAGATATTTGCACCCTACCGGTCGAAACAGAAGGAAATCGGCGTCAAGTACGATGCCGGCAAGCTCGGCATGAGCGCAGCGCTGTTCACGGTCGCGCAGCCGTCGGCCTACGTCGTCGGCCGCCTTTTCGGCGTGTATGGCGAGCAGCGCAACCGTGGCCTGGAACTGTCCGTGTTCGGCGTGCCGCTGCGCGGCGTGCGCGTGCTGGGCGGCCTGACGCTGCTCGATACCGAGCAGGTCAACGCCTTTGAGCCCCTCAACCGGGGCAAGGACGCGATCGGTGTGCCGAAGACCCAGCTCAACCTGGGCGGCGAATGGGACGTGCCCTACGTCGACGGCCTGAGCGTCAATGCGCGCGCGCTGTACACGTCGTCCCAATTCTCCGACGGCGCGAACACCAAGGAAGTGCCGTCGTGGACCCGCTTCGACCTGGGCGCCAGCTACGCGCTGCGCGTCATGGAGCGCGACGTCACGCTGCGCGCGCGCGTGAACAATGTGGCGGACAAGACCTACTGGGCGTCGGCCGGCGGTTATCCGGGCAGCGGCTACCTGGTGGTTGGGGCGCCGCGCGCGGTCTCGCTGACTGGCACGGTCGACTTCTGAGTCAGCCGGCGGAGCGCAAGCCGGTCTCGATCATCGACCGGATCCGCTCCGCCATTGTATCCATCGAAAACGGCTTGGTGAGCACGGCCATGCCCGGCTCCAGGTAGCCGTTGTTCAGCACGGCGTTCTCTGCATAGCCCGTGATGAACAGGACCTGTAACCCGGGCCGCTTGACGCGCCCGGCGTCGGCCATCTGGCGCCCGTTCATGCCGCCGGGCAGGCCGACATCCGAGATCAGCATGTCGACCCGCGCATCCGACTGCAGGATCTTGAGGCCGGTCGCGCTGTCGGCCGCCTCGATCCAGGCCAGGCCGAGGTCTTGCAGGATGTCGATGACGAGCATTCTTACCGTCGGCTCGTCGTCCACGATCAGCACGGTGGCAACCTGCCCGGACTGCCTGAACTCCGTCACCGCGGCCGTGACTTCGCTGTCGTCGTCGACGCTGTCGCCATAGTGGCGTGGCAGGTAGATGCACACGGTCGTGCCCTGCCCCACTTCGGAATAGATGCGTACCTGCCCGCCGGACTGCTGGGCGAATCCATAGATCATCGACAGCCCGAGCCCGGTCCCCTGGCCGATCGGCTTGGTGGTGAAGAAGGGTTCGAATGCCCGTGCGATGACCTCCGGCGACATGCCGGTGCCGGTATCGCTCACGCACAAGGAAAGGTACTGGCCCTGCTCCATGTTCTGCTTGCGCGCGGCGCGTTCGTCGATCCACTTGTTGGCGGTTTCGACGGTAATGCGGCCGCCATCGGGCATCGCGTCGCGCGCATTGATGCACAGGTTCAGCAGCGCATTTTCCAGCTGCGAGGCGTCGACCAGGGCGGTCCAGGCATCGGACACGCACACAACCTCGATCGGTATCGCCGGCCCCACGGTACGCTGAATCAGTTCCTGCATGTCGGCCACCAGCCGGTTCACATTGGTCGCCTTTGGCGTCAGCGTCTGCTGGCGCGAGAAGGCCAGCAAACGATGGGTCAATGCCGCCGCCCTGCGCGATGCTCCCAGCGCCGTCGTGATGTAGCGCTCGAAGTCGTTGAAGCGTCCCTGCTGCATGCGCATCTGCATCAGCTGCAGGGCGCCGGAAATCCCTGCCAGCAGGTTGTTGAAGTCATGCGCCAGGCCGCCGGTGAGCTGGCCCACCGCTTCCATTTTCTGGCTCTGGCGCAGGGCGTTCTGCATCGTCTCGAGTTCGGCCATCTGCTCCTTGTCGCGCGTAACATCCCGGCCCACGGCGTTGATCAGGCCATCGTGCGGACGCGTGGACCACGAGATCCAGCGATAACTGCCGTCGCGGTGGCGATAGCGGTTGTCGAAGCGCTGGTGGCTGATACCGCCTGACAGTTCCTGCGCGCCGGCGGCGGTATGCGCCATGTCGTCGGGATGGATCAAATCGAACAAGTTGGAACCGACCAGCTCATGTTCGCGCCAGCCCAGCACGACGCTCCAGGCCGGGTTGGTGGCAGTAATGACGCCATCGAAGGTACAGCGCAACATGATGTCGGACGACAGCGTCCAGAGCGCATTGCGGTCCTGCGAACGCTCCGCGACCTGCCGTTCGAGGTCGATCAGGATGCGATTGCGCTGGTTGATGTCGTCGAGCACCAGGATGATGCCGGCTTGGCCGTTGTCGCTGTCGGCCAGCGGCACCGCGCTGATCGCGACCCATACCTCGGTTCCATCGTCCTTCGCCAGCAGGAATTCGTCGCCGGGTACGACCAGCTCGCCGCGCAGGGCCCGTGCGCTCGGGTAGCGCTCGGGCGTGAGCAGGCGTCCCTGGGCGTCGTAACCGCGCCAGTGCTCCTGCCCGGTGCCTGCGCCGCGCGCAGGACGGGGATAATCGGGCAGGAATTTGCGGAACACCGGGTTGCTCAACACGGGCTGCCCATCGCCGTCGAGCAGGCAGACGCCGACCGGCAAGTGTTCGATCAGTGTGGCGAAGCGGTTGGCCGCCTCCCGGCGCTTGACGACTTCCTGCTCGAGCGCGATGTTGCGTGCGCGTAGCTCGCGCTCCGCCGCATCGCGCTCACGCGCCGCGATCACGCCGGCGGTGGATTCGTTCGCGATGTTGAGGATGCCCTCGATCCGCGCGCCGTCACGCAGGGGGCTATAGGCAAAGGACCACCAGGTATCCTCGTCATAGCCATTGCGCGTCATGACCAGGTGCATGTCGACAAAGCTCACCGCCTCGCCGCCGAGCACGCGCTCGATGAGCGGACCGATGTCGCGCCATATTTCCGACCACACGACGGAGATCGGCTGCCCGAGCGCCGCCGGATGGCGCTTGGCCAGGAACGGCACATAGGCGGCGTTGTAGAGCAGCGTTTGCTCGGGACCCCAGGTCGCGCACATGGCGCGCGGCGTCCCCAGCATCATGGCGAAGATCGCCTCGAGCGACGCAGGCCACTGCGCGCGCGGCCCGAGGGGCGTCGTGCTCCAGTCGAAGGTCTCCAAATCGGAGAAGGCCGCACTCACGCGCCCACCTGGCGCTGGGTGAAGCGCACTGGGCGCAGGGGAAGTTGATACATAAAAACACGAGACGGGAATGTATGAGCAAGCGTGATTTTTGCACATATTTGCTCATCGTCTCGCACCGGAAGCGGCACGCTGTCCCCTGTACCGGCCCTGCATCACATCCGTTCAGAACGCGTAGGGGCGCGACGTGGAATTGTTGAGCGGCGCGCTGTTCAGGCCCTCGTCGTCTCTGTACGCGAAGTACATTTTGACGATCCGAACATCGTATTTGGCCACGAACATGATGTTGCGCCCGCTCGGGTTGTCGACGCCGGCCGTGTCGTTGTTGCGGTTGTTATAGGTAAGGCGCGCACAAGGAAAGGACCCTGTCGATTGCTGCGCAGGGGTTCTGGAACTGATTGAAGTACGCCTGGGTGGAGGAAAACGACGAACGAATGGATGAGTTGCGGCGCCGCAACATTATTCGAGATTCGTATTGCTGGTATCACGAACCGAAAGTTTATTTATGGATCTGAGGCATTTATACTGCACTGCAACATCACAGTATTTACCGGAGCCGACCATGAATGCAGCAACGATTACCCATACCCAAGAGCCAAGCCTGCGCCATGACATCGGCGCCCTGTTCGTGACGGCGCGCAGCTTCTGCGAACAGTTGTTCACCGCACACGGCGGCTGGTTCGCGCACAACAGCGACGAGCAGGCTGGCCGCCGCGAGATGCTGGCATTGGCAGCCGAGTCGGAAGCGCACTCGCCAAGCCTGGCGGCGGAACTGCGTTACTTCGCGAACCGCTAAGCGGCGGGCAGTCAGCAGTTGGCAGGAACACGAAGCGCAGCCGAGGTTGCGCTTTTTCTATGGTGCCGCCGGTCGCATTATGCGTTGGCGGTCACCGTACGGTGGGCACCCCGTGCCCACGCGGAACGATGATCATCGTTACCGCATATTTTGACGCGCGTGTAGCATTGTGTTGGCGGCGTAAAAGCGTCTCGTTAGCGTTCAGACCATGGACACGCCGCGGAGCGAGTCATCACGGCCACGAACTCCGGACAAACACGTAACCGCGTGGGCACGGAGTGCCCACCCTACGGGGTACATCACGTAGCTTCGGCACTTATCTGTCCTAGCAACCTGCCGATCTCTGGCAAGCATGAACCGCAATTGCCGCCGGCCTTCAAACACGCAGTGACAGCAGCGGTTGTTGCCAACCCTTGCTCGCGGATCGCTGCGCAAATCGTATTCCGCCCCACGCCAAAGCAGCTGCACACCGTCGGCCCGGCATCCGCACCCGCCTGCGCGGGCCGCCCCGCCAGCAGCACCGCGCGTTCGCCAGCACCCACTACCTCCTGCCCAAACAGGCTGCCCAGCCATTCACGTGGCGGCAGCGCCCCCGCCCTCGCCACCATCACACAGGCCTGCAGACGGCCATCGACCAGGTAAGCCGCACGATACACGCCCGCCCCACGGTCCTCGTACTCGATCCAGTCCGCGCCAGCGTCCGCACCGAGCAGCGCACGCGCCCACTCCCCATCCACCTCCCCGCGCCCGGCCGCCTCGAAACGCAGGTAAGCCTCGCCCTGCACGCGCGTCCACCAGGTCAGCGTGTCGAGCCGCGGTGCGGTCCGGCTCAGCACAAACGCCTGCCACTCCACCACGAACGGCTCCACCTTCACCGGCGTGTGCTTGAACTCCGGCTCGCCCGACACCGGATCGACCACGGGATTGACCAGCGCCCCGACGCGCGCGTCCGATGCCGTCGGCCCGCTCCAGTGGATCGGCACGAAGACACCACCACGCGCGATGCCGCCGCCGTGCGTCACCCGCCCGACCATGGCGCCCCAGCGGCTGCTCACGCGCGCCAACTCCCCCTCGCGCACGCCGGACAGCAGGGCATCATGCGGATGCAGGTCGATGAAGGGTTCCGGCACATGACTGCCCAGACGAGGCGACTTGCCGGTGCGCGTCATCGTGTGCCACTGGTCGCGTACGCGGCCGGTGTTCAGGGCCAGCGGGTAGTCCTCATCGGGCAGGTTCTGCGGCTCGCGCGGCGTGGTCGCAATGAAGCGCGCCCTGCCGTTCGCATGCGAAAAAACGCCGTCACCGAACAGGCGCGTGCTGCCGCCCGGCGCCTGCAGCGTGACCGGCCATTGCAGCGGTTCGAGCCCGTCGTAGGCTGTGCGGTCCAGACCTGCAAGGCCGGACAAATCGAACAGGCGCGCATTGTCTCCCTCGTTGCGCCAGCCCGAGAGCCGTGCGTGCTCGTCGAAGATCTCGTGCGCCGATGTGTAATCGAAGCCGCCATAGCCCATGCGCTGCGCCACATCGCACAGCGCCTGCCAGTCGGCGCGCGCCTCACCCGGCGCCGGCAAGAAGGCGCGCTGGCGCGAGATGCAGCGTTCGGAATTGGTCACCGTTCCATCCTTCTCGCCCCAGCCTAGCGCCGGCAGCAGCACGTCGGCGCAGGCATTCGTGTCGGTATCGAGCACGATGTCGCTGGCGATCACGAGCTTGCACTTGGCGAGCGCACGGCGCACGCGGTCGGCGTCGGGCAGGCTGACCAGCGGATTGGTACCCATGATCCAGACCGCCTTCACGCTGCCCTCTTCCACCGCCCGGAACAGGTCAACCGCCTTCAGGCCGGGTTGCGAGGCGATACGTGGCGCATCCCAGAAACTGCGCACGGCCTCGCGGTGCTTCGCGTTGTCGAGCTCCATGTGCGCCGCCAGCATGTTGGCCAGGCCGCCCACTTCGCGCCCGCCCATCGCGTTCGGCTGGCCGGTGAGCGAGAACGGCCCCATGCCGGGCTGGCCGATGCGCCCTGTGAGCAGGTGGCAGTTGATGATGCTGTTGACCTTGTCGGTGCCGCTCGACGACTGGTTCACGCCCTGCGAATAGGCGGTAACGACCTTGCGCGTGGCGGCAAAGCCTTCGTAAAAGGCCAGCACCGCGCGCGCATCGAGGCGGCAGGCGCGGGCCACCTCGTCGATGCAGATCTGGGCCGCCGCCAGTGCGGCCTCCAGTCCTTCGGTATGCGCGCCGATGAAGTCCGTGTCGGCCCTGCCCTCGCGCGCCAGGTAGGCCAGCAGCCCGTTGAACAGCCACACGTCGGTGCCCGGCTTGATCGGCAGGTGCAGGTCGGCCAGGTCGCAGGTGGCGGTGCGGCGCGGGTCGATGACGACGATCTGCAGCGACGGCCTGGCTTCCTTCGCGCGCAGGATGCGCTGGAACAGCGTCGGGTGGCACCAGGCTGCGTTCGAGCCGGCCAGCACAATCATGTCGGCCAGCGCGAAGTCTTCATAGCAGCCGGGCACGATGTCTTCGCCGAATGCGCGCTTGTGGCCGGCCACCGACGAGGACATGCACAGCCGCGAATTGGTGTCGATGTTGGCGCTGCCGATGTAGCCTTTCATGAGCTTGTTGGCGACGTAATAATCTTCGGTCAGCAGCTGACCCGACACGTAAAAGGCGACAGCATCCGGCCCGTGCTCGGCGATGATGCTGGCCAGGCCACCGGCCACATGGCCGAGCGCTTCATCCCAGCTGGCGCGGCGCAGTTGTCCGTTTTCCCTGAGTTGAGGATGCAACAGCCGGCCGTCCAGGCCCAGGGTCTCGCCCAGCGCCGCGCCCTTCACGCACAGGCGGCCGCGGTTGGCGGCGTGATCCTTGTCGCCGGCGATGATCGGAATCGTGCCCGGCTTGACGCTCGCCGTCACGCCGCACCCGACGCCGCAATACGGGCAGGTGGTACGCACCGTCGAAACCGGCAGGCTCATGTCCATGTGTGTCCTTTCAGGCAGCTTGCGCACACAGGGCGCGGCCGAACAGCAGTTGCTCGCGGAAGGCCGAGACGTCGGCGCCGCGCTGGATCAGGTCGAAATACCAGGGGCCGTCGGCCACGTCGCCGACCAGCACGGCGCCGGACAGGCGCGCGCCATCGAGCACCAGGCGCTTGTAGACACCGGCGCGGCGGTCGCGCAGCAGCAGCTCCTCGCTGCCCTCGCGGCCGGCGATGTCACCGGCCGAGTACAAATCGATGCCCGTGACTTTGAGCTTGGTGGCGGTGGCGGCCTGCACGTAGCGGCGGTGGCCGCTTCCTGCCAGGTGGGCGGCGCAGACGCGCGCCTGCTCCCACACCGGCGCCACCAGGCCGAAGGTGGCGCGCCGGTGCTGCACGCATTCGCCGACGGCGTAGATGCGCGGGTCGTAGGTCTGCAGGGTATCGTCGACCACGATGGCGCGTTCGCAATGCAGGCCGGCGGCACGCGCCAGCGCCACGTTCGGACGCACACCGGCAGCCATCACCACCAGGTCGGCCGCCAGTTCGGACCCGTCGGCAAACTGCACCGCTGCTACCCTGCCCTCGCCGGTGATAGCTGTGGTCTGGGCGTCGAGCAGGATGCGCAAGCCGGCGCGTTCCAGCGACTCCTTCAGCAGCCGGCCCGCTTCGCCGTCGAGCTGCTGGTTCATCAGGCTCGACGCCACATGCACGACCGTGACGTCCATCCCGCGCCGTTGCAGGGCGTGGCCCGCTTCCAGCCCGAGCAGGCCGCCGCCGATCACCACCGCACGTCCGCCCTGGCGCGCCGCGGCCAGCATGGTGTCGACGTCGTGCAGGTCGCGAAAACCGACCACCCCCTCAAGCTCCACGCCAGGCACCGGCAGCATGAAGGGCGTCGAGCCGGTGGCCAGCAGCAGCCGGTCATACGGCGCCTCCAATCCCGACGCGGACACCACCACGCGGCGCTTGCGGTCGATGCGCAGCACCGGGTCGCCCGCATGCAGGGTGACGCCGTGCTCGTCGTACCAGGCGCGCGGATGAAGCATGATCTCGTCGAGCGCCTTGTCGCCGGCCAGCAGCGGAGACAGCAGCACGCGGTTGTAGTTCCCGTGCGGCTCGGCGCCGAAGACGGTGATGTCGTACAGGTCTGGGGCCAGCTTCAGCACTTCCTCGACCGTGCGCATGCCGGCCATGCCGTTGCCGACCACGACCAGGCGGGCGCATGTCGAGCCGGCACTCACAGGGCCACCCATACCGTGCCGTTCTCGAGCCGCACCGGGTAGCTGGCGACCGAGTGCGCCGCCGATTCGATGCATTCGCCAGTGGCCAGATCGAAATGCTGCTTGTAGATCGGCGAGGCGACCACGACCCGCTCGCCGATGCTGCCCACCAGCCCGCGCGACAGCACGGCCGCGTGCGAATGCGGGTCGTAGTTATCGATGGCGAACAGGCGCTCCGCTCCCACCCGGAACACGGCGACCTGGCGCCCCTTGAACAGCGCACACACGCCGGTGTCCGGCACGATGTCGTCGAGCGCGCATACCGCGCTCCACTCCTGCAGTTGGATATCCCGATGCATGGCTTTCTCCTCAGGCCGACGCCACGATGGGAATCGTGCGCCGGCGTTCTTCGACAGTGGCCGGGCGGATCTGGCCGCGTTCCGGCATGAACACGACGTTCGCATCCGGCGCGTCGCTGTTCACGAACGTGCGGAAGCGCTTGCGCACCTCCGGGTCCTCGACCGCGTTCTTCCATTCGCAGGCATAGGTGTCGACCACGTGCTGCATCTCGGCGTCCAGCTCCGCGCCGATGCCCAGGCTGTCCTGCACCACGACTCCCTTCAGGTAATCGAGTCCGCCTTCCAGGTTCTCGCGCCAGGTGCTGGTGCGCTGCAGGCGGTCGGCGGTGCGTACATAGAACATCAGGAAGCGGTCGACCAGCCGCACCACCGCCGCTTCATCCAGGCCGCTGGCGAGCAGCTCGGCGTGGCGCGGCTTCATGCCGCCATTCCCGCACACGTACAAATTCCAGCCCTTCTCGGTGGCGATCAGGCCGACGTCCTTGCCCTGCGCCTCGGCGCATTCGCGGGTGCAGCCGGACACGCCGAACTTCACCTTGTGCGGCGTGCGCAGGCCCTTGTAGCGGTGCTCCAGGGCGATGGCAAAGCCGGCGCTGTCGCCCACGCCGAAGCGGCACCAGGTCGAGCCGACGCAGGATTTCACCGTGCGCAGCGACTTGCCGTAGGCGTGGCCGGATTCGAAGCCGGCCGCAATCAGCTCTTCCCAGATCGGCGGCAGCTGCTCGACGCGGGCGCCGAACAAGTCGACACGCTGGCCGCCGGTGATCTTGGTGTACAGGCCGTATTTCTTGGCGATCTGGCCGACGGCGATCAGGCCGTCGGCCGTGACTTCGCCGCCCGGCATGCGCGGCACCACGGAATACGTCCCATCCTTCTGGATATTCCCGAGGAAGTAATCGTTCGAGTCCTGCAGGCCGGCGTGTTCCGGCTTCAGGACGAAATCGTTCCAGGTCGAGGCCAGGATGTTGGCCGCCACCGGTTTGCAGACTTCGCAGCCCAGGCCAGTTCCGTGGTGTTCCAGCAGGTCGCCGAAGCTGCGGATGCGGCCGACGCGCACCAGGTGGTGCAGCTCCTGGCGCGAGTAAGCGAAGTGCTCGCACAGCGCGCGGCTCACGCTGACGCCCTGCTTGGCCAGCACCGCATTCAGCACCTGCGTCACCAGCGGCACGCAGCCGCCGCAGGCGGTGCCGGCGCCGGTACATTTTTTCAAGGCGCCAATGCTGGCGGCGCCATTCGCCACTGCTTCGCACAGCATGCCTTTCGAGACGTCGTTGCAGGAGCAGACCTGGGCCGTGGCCGGCAATGCGTCGACGCCGAGGCCGCGCACCGGCGCGCCCTCGGGCTGGGGCAGGATCAGGAACTCGGGCGCCTCCGGTAGCGGCATGCCGTTCAGCGCCATCTGCAACAGCGTGCCGTATTGCGCGGCATCGCCGACCAGCACGGCGCCCAGCAGGCGCTTGCCGCAGCTGGACACCACGATTTTTTTATAGGTCTGCTTGCGCTCGTCGAGGAACTGGTAGCTGCGGCTGCCAATCGTGGCGCCATGGGCATCGCCGATGCTGGCCACGTCCACGCCCATCAGCTTCAACTTGGTGCTCAGGTCGGCGCCTGCGAAGCCGCCCGGCGCGCCGAGCACGTGGCGGGCCGCGGTACGGGCCATGTCGTAGCCTGGCGCCACCAGGCCGAACAGCTGGCCATTCCAGGCCGCGCACTCGCCGACGGCATAGATGTCCGGGTCGGAACTCAGGCAGTTGGCGTCGATGGCGACGCCGCCGCGCGGGCCGAGCGCCAGGCCGGCGCCGCGCGCCAGTTCGTCGCGCGGGCGGATGCCGGCCGAGAACACGATCATGTCGGTGTCCAGCACGCTGCCGTCGGCAAACTCCATGCGGTGCGTAGCGCTGTCGCCATCGACGATGGCGAGTGTGTTCTTGCCCGTGTGGACGCGCACGCCCAGTTCCTCGATGCGCCCGCGCAGCACGCGCGCACCCGGGTCGTCGACCTGCACCGCCATCAGGCGCGGCGCGAATTCAACCACGTGCGCTTCCAGTCCCAGGTCGCGCAAGGCCTTGGCGCATTCCAGGCCCAGCAAGCCGCCGCCCACCACCACGCCGCTGCGCGAGCGCGCGCCGCATTCGCGCATCGCTTCCAGGTCCTCGATGGTGCGGTAGACGAAGCAGTCGCGGCGCTCGCGCCCCGGCACCGGCGGCACGAAGGGCGAGGAACCGGTGGCCAGCACCAGCTTGTCGTAGACCAGCTGTTGTCCACTCGCCAGCGTGACGGTGTGCGTGGCGCGATCGATACCGATGACCTTCGCATTCAGCTTCAGGTCCAGGTTCGGACGCTCGAAGAAACCGGGTGCGACCAGCGACAGGTCGTCCGCCGTTTTCCCGGCGAAGAAGTCGGACAGGTGCACGCGGTCGTAGGCCGGGCGCGGTTCTTCGCCCAGCACTGTGATGTGCAGGTGCCCGGTGGTGGCTGGCGCAGCCGCCAGGGATTCGACGAACTTGTGGCCCACCATGCCGTGGCCGATGACGATGATCTTCATGTTGTTCTCCTCAGGCGGCGCTGGCCGCCGGTGTGGCCGCCGTGGTGTTCCCGAACCGTGCACCCAGCGCGCACAAACTCGACGCCGCCACCAGCACGCCGAGGATGAGCAGGGTCTGGCGCAGGTCGCCAGTGCCTTTCATCAGGAAGCCCGCCAACACCGCGCCCACGTTGCCGCCGGCGCCGACGATGCCGGCCACGCCGCCCAGCGCCTGCGGCGCCACGAAAGGCACCAGCGCATAGGTGGCGCCGCAGGCCATGTGGGTGAACAGGCCGAAGCACAGCATCGCCACCAGGGCAAAGGCGACGCCGTCGGCGTTCGCAAACCACAGCAGGCCCAGGCCCTCGCCTATCATCAGCACGAACAGCACCGTCACGCGGC
>Ga0308160_10003694_pt1 | contig 17004 bp, 10 predicted proteins | sample PhyFR1_FD_201036 | JGI IMG/M metagenome (GOLD analysis project Ga0308160, IMG submission 201036) | Phyllosphere microbial communities from UC Gill Tract Community Farm, Albany, California, United States - DLSLF.R1 | ecosystem: Host-associated > Plants > Phyllosphere > Unclassified | place: USA...
GGGCGGGCGTGAACTGGTGCGCGTGCCCTTCACCCTGCCGGCCAAGGGCAAGGTCGCGGCCAGCGCCAGCGGCAAGGAAGAACTGGGCGCGGTGTCCATCGAAATCAAATAAAGTGGAGTCGAACATGCAAACCAACCTGATCAAGCAAGGCGTCCTCGCCCTGATCCTGGCCGCCACCGCCGGCGCCGCCAGCGCCCACCGTCCCTGGATGGTGCCCACCTCGACCATGGTCGAAAGCAAGAACGCCTGGGTCACCGTGGACGGCGCCATCTCCGAAGGCCTGTTCGACGTCGACCACATGCCGCTGCGCATGAACGGCCTGAGCGTCACCGCGCCGGACGGCACCACCTCGCCGGCGCCAGAAGCCGTGATGGGCAAGATGCGCACCAGCGTCGACATCCCGCTGCCGCAGGACGGCACCTATCGTATCGCCCTGGTCAGCACCAACGTCTTCGGCAGCTACAAGGACGGCAATGAAGTCAAACGCTTCCGCGGCAGCGAAGCCGACTTCAACAAGCAATTGCCAGCCGGCGCCACCGAAGTGAAGAAGACCATCACCAATCAGCGCATCGAGACCTTTGTCTCGGCGAATAAAACCAGCGACGGCGCGCTCAAACCCACGAATGCCGGTATCGAGATGATCCCGCTGTCCAACCCGAACGACCTGCGCAGCGGCGAAACCCTGCGCGTGCGCTTCCTGCTCGACGGCAAACCGCTGCCGAAGCTGGCCTTCAGCATGGTGCCGGGCGGCGTGCGCTACCGCGGCGTGCTGGGCGAAGTGCGCCTGACCACCGACGACAAGGGGGAAGCGACCATCAAGCTGCCGGCGCCGAACATGTACTGGGTGAACGCGGTTTACCCGCCGGCCCCTGGCAAGGGCGCGCCGCCATCGGACGCGCCGGAAACCCGCCGCTTCGCCTACACCGGCTCGCTCGAGATCCTGCCGGAGTAATCCGCTTTGCCCCACGGGGACGCCATTGCCGGCGTCCCCGCTCTCCCTATTCCATGCGCCAGGTCCTCGTTCCCCTCGATATCAATCCCTCCCCGCCTCCGGCCGGCAGCACGCTGTTCGACGCGGCCGGATCGACCATGGGCACGAACTGGTCGGCGCGGCTGATGCTGCCGCCTGGCGTGCGCAGCAAACTGGGCGAACGGATGCAGGCGGAACTCGACGGCATCGTGGACGAGATGAGCCACTGGTTGCCCGATTCCGTGCTGGGCCGCTACAACCGCGCCCCGGCCGGCAGTTGGATCGCGATTCCGCCACGCTTTGCCGAGGTGCTCGATTACGCGCTCGGCGTGTTCGAGGCCAGCGGCGGCGCCTACGATCCCTTCGCCGGTGCGCTGGTGAACTTGTGGGGCTTCGGCCCTGAGCGGCGCTACGACCAGGCCGGCTTCTATGCGCCCGCGCCCGACGCCGTGCGGGAGGTGCTGGCCCGTCGTGCCGCCGCCCGTCCCGCATTCGACCGTGCCGGTTCGCGCCTGCTGCAGCCGGGCGGCGCCCTGCTCGATTTTTCCTCGGTGGCGAAGGGTTATGCCGTCGACCGCCTGGCGTTTTGCCTGGAACAGCACGGCGTGCGCCATTACGTGGTCGAGATCGGCGGCGAGCTGCGCGGCGCCGGCACCAAACCCGACGGCCAGCCCTGGTGGGTGACGCTGGAAGGCGTGCCGGGCGCGGAGGGCGTCGAGACCGTGGCCGCCCTGCACGGTTTAGCGGTTGCCACCTCGGGCGACTATCGCCGCTACTTCGAGCAGAACGCGCGCCGCATCTCGCACACGCTCGACCCGCGCAGCGGCTACCCGATCGCCAACGACGTCGCATCCAGCACCGTGCTGCACGCCAGCTGCATGGCGGCCGACGCCCTGTCCACCACCATCACCGTGCTCGGCGCCCAGGCCGGCCTGGCCTTTGCCGAGGAACGCGGCCTGGCTGCGCGCCTGCTGCTGCGCCGCGCCCACGGGCTGGAAGAAATCACGACAAGCGCCTGGCGCGCCATGCTGCAATGATGACCATCGATCCGATGCGCTGGGGCTCCGCCCTGGCCCTGCTGGCTGCCTACGGCGGCATGTGCGCCACCCTGCTGCGCCGTCCGAAAGCGGCAAACGTCCCGGCGCCGGTGGAAGGCGACTGGCTGGTGGTCTACGCCAGCCAGACCGGCAACGCCGAATACCTGGCGCAGCAGACCGCCGCCACCCTGGCCACCGGCGGCCTGAATGCGCGCGCGGTGTGCATCTCCAGCCTCGACCCGGCGACGCTCAGTGGCGTCACCGGCGCCACGCGCGCCCTGTTCATCGCCAGCACCTATGGCGAAGGCGACGCCCCCGATAGCGCCGCGCGCTTCGCCGGCGTGACCATGGCGCAGGATGCCGATCTCTCGCAACTGCACTACGGCGTGCTGGCCCTGGGCGACAGCAGCTACACGAACTACTGCGGCTTCGGCCGCGCCCTCGACGCCTGGCTGCATGCGCGCGGCGCCACCCCGCTGTTCGAGCGCATCGAGGTCGACCGCGGTAATGGCGACGCCATCGCCAACTGGCAGCACCAACTGAGCCACCTGGCCGGCACCAGCGACGCGCCAGACTGGGAAGCGCCGGCCTACGGCCACTGGCGCATCCTCGAACGCACCCTGCTCAACCCGGGCAGCATTGGTGCCCCCTTGTACCGCATCGCGCTGGCGCCGCAAGATGGCGCCCTGCCCGGCTGGGAAGCCGGCGACCTGGTGCAAGTGTGCGCACCGCGCGACCCCGACCTGCCGCGCGAGTACTCGATTGCCTCGATTCCATCCGAGGGCAAGCTGGAATTGCTGGTGCGCCTGCAAAGGCACGAAGACGGCAGCGCCGGCGCGGCATCGGGCTGGCTCTGCCTGGATGCGACGTTCGACGACACGGTCGCCCTGCGCGTGCGCGCCCATGCGCGCTTCCGCCTCGGCGAGAACGCGGCGCGCCCCTTGATCTTGATCGGCAACGGTACCGGCCTGGCCGGCCTGCGCGCCCACATCAAGGCGCGCATCGATGCCGGCGTGGTCGAGAACTGGCTGGTGTTCGGCGAACGCAACGCCGCGCACGACTTCCTGTGCCGCGACGAACTGCAGGGCTGGGTGGACGACAGCCAGCTGGCGCGCCTCGACCTCGCCTTCTCGCGCGACGGCGACGGGCCGCGCTACGTGCAGCATGCCCTGGCTGAACAGGGAGAAGAACTGCGTACCTGGATCGCACGCGGCGCCGCGGTGTATGTCTGCGGCAGCCTGCAAGGCATGGCGGCCGGCGTGCACGAGGCGCTGGCGAACGCTCTAAGCGCACAAGCGCTCGACGAACTGGCAGCCGCGGGTCGCTACCGCCGCGACGTGTATTAGAAGACAGGTAGGCGGACTCGTGCGTTTTCGATGCTGGTCCCGCCGCGCAGCCGAATCACAACACGACCGCGTACTTCGGCTGAGCTAACCAATCCTGGTGATGCAACGCAGTGTCCTTCACATCGCGGTTAGACACCATGCATGCCTGCTTCGAAAGCAGATCGAAGAATTCACGCACGCTCACATTGCCTAAAAAAGGGTTTTAGCAATGCGCCAGACATAACGCAGGGAAATGCGTTGATGCCGATCAAATTCCGCTTAGCAACGTCGAAGTAAGGTAGCCGCTGGATTTTTCCACTTGTGCTACAGCCAAGGGCATTGGAGGCAAGCAATGGGTGAAAGACTGGAAATCGCGGCTGGCGCCGCGCGGGCCGCATTCAGCGGCGAATCTCAACACAAACGGCTCATGCGGCTCGACTTTCCATTCAAGGACGGGCCATCCGCAATCCTCCTGCCGAACCAATTGCTCGCCCACGAAGAAGTCTCGCGCGGTTTCCGTTTCGATGTCGAGGTCCTGTCGGACGACCCGCGTATCCCGCTAAGGATAATGATGGGCAGGATGGCGACCATTTCGCTGGTGCGGGAAGATGGATCGCTGCGCTACTTCAATGGCTACGTCACCGAATTCCGCTTCGTGCGTAGCGACGGTGGCTTTGCCTTCTACCGGATGGTGCTCGAACCCTGGCTCGCGTTTGCCCGCCTGCGCAGGGATAGCCGCTTGTTTCATGAAAAAACCGTGCGCGAGATTACCGAAGAAACCCTGAAGCACTACCGCCAGGCCGACTGGCACATGAACAGGATCGACGATTCGACGCTGAGCGTTGCCAACCAGTACAACGAGACCGACTACAACCACCTGCACCGGCGCTGGGAGGCCCTTGGCCTGCACTACTGGTACGAACACCGGTTCGACGGCCACAAGCTGATGATCTCGGACGACAGCTTTCTGGCCAAGCCGATCGACGAAGAAGCATACGTGATCTCGTTCCACGACGATGGCGGCTCGTGCGAGGACGACGGCATCCACACATGGACGGCTGTCCGGCGGCTCGGTTCAGGCAGGACCACGCTCGCGACCTTCGACTACAAGAATCCCAGGGTCCAGCTCGTCGAAGCAGCGTCACTCAACCGGCAAGACGATTGCTTTCCTTATGAAATCTACGAAGACCTCGGCGCCTACGGCTTTCGCCTGAACACCGAAGGCGTACGGCTCGCGGGCCGACGCATGGATGAGGCTGACAGGGATACCCAGTATTTCGAGGCGACCGGTAATGAGCGGTGCGTGCTGCCGGGTCGCACCTTCAAGCTTGGCGGCCACTTCAGCGCCGCGCCGCGTCCGCGTCGATACGACACTCCAGCGAGTAGCAACATTGCAAATCGCTTTTATTTGATCCTGTCCGCCGACCACGAGGTATCCAACAATTACCAGGCCGGACCGGGCGCCTCCTCGCGCTACAAAAACCGTTTCACCTGTATCCGCAAGGACATCCGCTGGCGTCCCGGCCGCAACTTCAACAGCGAACCCGTTGTCTACACCGGGCTGCATACGGCCATCGTCGTCGGTCCGGCCGGCGCTGACATCCACACCGACGGCTACGGACGGGTCAAGCTACAGTTCCACTGGGATCGATTGGGCACTTACGACGAAAAGAGCTCGCCCTGGATCCGGGTATTGAGTCCGGCGGCCGGCAGCGAATTCGGGCAGATCCGGTTGCCGCGCGTCGGAGAGGAAGTGGCCGTCGTCTACCCGAACGGGAATATCGACCATCCGCTCGTACTCGGCGCGCTCTACAACCAGCACCACATGCCGCCGTGGTCGCTGCCTGGGCAGCACGCGCTTGCCGGCCTGCGCAGCCGGGAACTGGGCGGCGGGACGCGCGGGAATCACCTCATCCTCGACGACACCAGGGAGATGATCCAGGCCCAACTGAAGAGCGACCACCAGTGTAGTCAGCTGTCGCTTGGTCACATTACGCGCATCGAGGACAATGCCGGGCGCAAGGACACGCGCGGCGAAGGCTGGGAACTGCGCACGGACGGGCACGGCGTGGCGCGCGCGGCTAAAGGCTTGCTCATCACGACCGAGGCACGGCAGGCGGCACGCGGTCCGGTCAAGGACATGGACGAGACGATCAAACGCCTCGATGCCGCCCACAAGCTGCATGATGATCAGGCAACGGCCGCGTTGCAAGGCTTGGCCCAGGAAAGCGGACAGCAGCATGACATTGCCGATGTGCTGAACGCACAAAACGATGGCGTGCGGGGCACTGGGGAACCGTTCTCCGAGCTGTCCCAACCCCATCTCGTACTGGCCAGCCCGGCCGGCATCGAAACGACGTCGGCACAGTCGACCCACATCGCCAGCGCCGAGCACACCGCATTGACCGCCGGCCGCAGCTTCTCGATCGCGACAGGCGACAGCCTGTTCGCCAGCATCAGGGAGACTTTCCGCCTGTTCGTGCACAAGGCGGGCATGAAGCTGGTTGCCGCAGCCGGCAAGATCACCGTGCAGGCACATGACGACGACATCCAGCTCATCGCAAACAAGGTCCTCTCTCTGATCAGCCAATCCGACTGGGTCGACATCCGTGGCAAGAAAGGCGTACGGCTGCACGGCCCCGAAGCCATGGTCGAAATCACCGACCGTATGCAGGTCTTTGCGCCAAAGCCGGCGCTATTTCACGGCAACCTGGAAACCCTCGCTCCGCAGAACCGGCCGCAGCCATCGGCAGAGCACAAAATCGCCATCACCGAGCCAAGGGCCCCGGACGATCCGAAGCAGTTGCTCTTCATGCTGCAAACGCATGCCGAAAACAGCCGCCCATTTGCGAACGTTTCCTACACCCTCTACAAGAACGGTAGCCAAATCGACGAAGGCATTACCGATGACCTCGGCCGTATCGCCATCAACCATGCGCGCGGGACGCCCGGCTATACCGTCGAGCTGGCGAACGGCGAAAAGTTCGATCTCAAGGCCTGGGAGAAGTTCGATCCGAAGGACAAAGCCTTGCACAGCGAGCAGGTCCTCTCGAACGGGGGATCGCGCTCGCTCGATGGCTCGGCTGAAGGCCGCGTCCACTCCTGAATCGTTAGCGAACACAACGGGAACCACATGCGCTCTGAAAACAATCTGCGAACCGAACAGGTTCATATCGACGAAGTCAGCGGCAAAGCGACATCCACCATCCAATGGTTTGCTGAAGAAAAAAACAAAAAGGGGAATGCTACCCATCCCATCACCCACAACAACAAACTCAGCGTCCATATCTGCGGAAGAGATGGCTTTGCTGCCATCGCCAAGGACATCGCCGAGGCAAAGGAGAGCATAGAGTTGGTATGTTGGGGATTCGATCCGGGCATGGAGCTGGTCCGCAAAGGATCCGTCTGGCCTCGTGGCGACACCTACGGCGATCTGTTGGTTGCGGCGGGAAGACGCGGAGTTCGGGTTCGCTTGCTGGTCTGGTACAGCGTCAGCGGCGGAGCGATTCAAAAACACATGCCAGGCCATACTCATGGAAAGAGCCCCTGGCGCATCCAGCAAAGCGATCTGGAGCTTCAGCAAATGCATGCGCAGCGCAGCCTGCAGCTGATACGCGAGCATGCCCGGAATAACCGCCATAAAAAGGAATGGAATATTTCGGGAGACAAACTTGCAGCAATAGCAAGGGAAGAGTATTGCTGCAGCTGGTACAGGGCCGCGTTCGCGGGACGGTTAAAGGGTATCAGCATCCGTACCCGCGACGGCAATTCCAGCAGCATCGGAAATGCGCTTGAACTGGAGACGAGAAAACCCGATGCCAGCGAGCGAGCGCTCTTCACATTGGGCGGCACCCATCACCAAAAACCGATCCTGATCGACTTCGCTCATGATAACGGAAAGAAGGCGGTCGGTTACGTGATGGGCTTGAATTCACTGACCGACTACTGGGACACGGTCGAGCATTTCGTCGAGAATCCATTGCGCGAGCAAGGCGCCGCCAAGACGAAGCAGGAGCATGCGGAAGGCGTCGACGGCCGTTTCGATTTCGAGACCCTGAAGCCGTATCGCGACTACGCGTGCCGCATCGAGGGCGGCCGGGCTTTGATACCGGTCCACGAGAATTTCGAGGGAGCTTGGGAACGTGCAGGTGGCACGGCTTCGGCAAGACCCTACGTGTGCGCCACGCCGCCCTCCGCCTTGCTGCGCAAGGCCGGCTCCGGCGACTCCACGGTGCAGATCGTTAGAACGCAGCCCGAGGAAAACGACTTCACGATCAAGGAAATCTACTTCAACGCGACCCGCGTCGCCGCTGCGGGCACGGGCTACCTGTACATGGAGAACCAGTATTTCCAGTACCAGGACTGGGCCGAGCACCTGCTGGCGATTCGCAAAAAAGTCATCGCCGGGTGGAACCGCAACTCGGCAAAAATCGGCAAAAGCAAGGAGGACCTGCCGGTCATGCACGTCTTCGTCGTCATCCCGGCGCCAGAAAAAGCGCAGATGGTTCCGCGCACCTACGACACCCTGGCAACGCTGGGGCAGCAGGATGGCATGACCGGGCAGGTCAAGATGATCGAGCAGGCCAATGAGAACGCGAAGATCCAGCAGGCGGCGTCGAAGCAATTCTTTGGGGACGCCGTCGACAGGCGGGCAAGCGTGCCGCAAGCGTTACCGGAGGTGGTTTCGGCTGCAAACAAGATCGACAAACCTTCGCAGCTAATTCTTGAGAAAACATACGGCCTTAAAGTATGCGTGGCCGTGCTCAATGCCTGCGAATTCAATCAGGCACGGCGCCAGTGGCGTTACCGTGAAATTTATATTCACTCCAAGTTGCTGTTGGTCGACGACAGCTTTTTCACGCTTGGCAGCGCCAACCTGAACCAGCGCAGCATGGCGGTGGACAGCGAGATCAACCTTGCCACAAACGATCCACGCCATGCGACCGAACTGCGCAAGCGGGTCTGGTCGCAGCTCGCGACCGAGAAGAATAATGGCGGAACTGCGACACCACAGGAAATCAAGAAAACGTTTACGGATTGGGTAACGCTCATGAACGAAAACAAGACTAAACAAAAAGCAGCTCCAATCGGCACGAAGATGAAACAGATGGAAGGCCTTATTGTCCCGCTGGACGATGGCCGAAGCTCGACCATACGGTTCGGCTGAATCATGCTTACTCTTGCCGTTCTTTCCCCATCGCGTTGCCGCCATTTGGCAACCTTTTTGATCACGCTTTCTTTTCTGACGGCCTGCGACATGGACAAGACTAAACGCCCCGGATACCTGGAAGAACTGGTGCCTTTCGATCCGCACATCGCTTCCTTTGAGTGCCAGACCGAAGCGAGCATGGTGCCTCCCATTGACGCCCAGGCCGACGACTGGTTCCTTGAGGCGCGCGCGATGGAAGACGGTTTTGTCTACGTAGACGATGTGGATTATAAGAAGGTCGTTCAGCTTACCAAGCAGGCCGCCGAACGACATCACTGGAAAGCGATGCTGAACCTCGCGAGCCTCTACGTGGAAAAGCATGACCCGCCCAATGGCGAAAACGAGGCGGTGGCATTGGTGTCGCAGGCTATCGACCTGGGCATCCCGGCCGCCTACGACCGGATGGGCATCTATTATCTGAACGGCACGGGCGTGGGTGGCAATCCCGACCGCGCTTACGCCTTTTTCCAGAAAGCGGCTCAAATGGGCAGCCCGCACGCAATGGCCTTTCTTGGCGAAAAAATGGATGCTGGGGGAGACAACCTGAAACCGGGCTATTGGGGCAACATCCCGATTGCCACCAAGATGTTCGAATGCGCGCTCGCCCAGGGTTATGGCCCCGCCGCAGTAGAAATGGAATACATGTATGAACTACCCAGAGGGGCAGACGGCAAGGCAACCGGCAGCGAAACCCCTGCCACGCGCGAGCGCGTGATGCGCGCCCTTCATGAGGGCGTAAAGGGCGGATGCATGTATTGCGCAAACAGATTGTGGCAGGAGTTTGACCGTCCGCGGCGTCTGGAAGACACGTTCGTACCGTTCATCGACAAGGCACGCGGCCAACGCTACGAAATGCTTGCTGATGCACTCAGCTTCAACCCTGACCGTCGCTTCCCGAATCTTGACAAGATCCTGCCGCTACCGCCAGCTGCGCTGCCTCCCTGGGACGGTAAACGGGAAAGCCTACTTGCGGCGGCTATGGCCGTCGTGCCCACTCCAAGCACCCCGGCGCCGACCGAAGCCTCGCGCAGGAAAGGCCGCTTCTTTCTAGACAGTGCCTACGTGTTCCGGCCGATAGCGGAAACGACGGAGGCGCTGCAAGCCCCCGTCGCCGGCTACTGGCAGCCGACGGCGCCAAAGGAAGCAACCGTCGTACGCACCTTCCTGGCCGGTATCGCGCCCGGTCTCTACGGCAAGGGCGAAGCATTCGAGCCGCCCCGTTTTCCGGACAGCATGGGATCGAAACCTGCCGAAGGCATTGTCTGGCAGCGCGTACTTACCGTGCGCAACGACGGCGGTGCCGTTGCGCCGCGCACGGCCCTCAGACTGTCGCGGCAAGTCGAACGGCCGTCGCCGCAGTTGGAATGCGACGGGAATAAGAAGTGCGCAGTGACGGGTACGTGGCAACCATGGCTTATGTCTGGCCATCCACTCGAACAGGAAGTCAATCAGGCCTGGCGCCAGCGCTGGCTGACTGCTGGCCAGCCCTTCCCTGATCCGAAGCGCGACTGGATGCTGCCGCTGGACGGTTCAGAATTGAAGTGGCACTTGTTGGAGACCGATACGCTCGAACGCAAGTAGTTGAACCGACCGGGATGGGTGACCGGATAGCGCGTCCTCTTTTTTGCTCATCGCTAAACACAGCACTCAGACAATTTCGTCGTTGGAAATGACGTAGCAGGCTTACCCACCATCCAAATGTGGAGACTGACGAACATGAAGCACGAGGGACGCGGCGTAATTCGAATGAATGACAAGACTGATCATGGTGGTCACGTTATCTCCGTTTCGTCGAGCACAATCGTGATGGGTACGGAAGCAGCACTAGCCGACGATATGACTCTTTGCCCGCAGTGTAAGGGAACATTTCCTATTAAGCCAGACGGTACCGGTGCCAAACACAAAGGGCGGCCCTATGCTTACCACAACGATCTCACCGCTTGCGGCGCGAAGCTGCTTTCGTCCATATGAAATCCCATGCAATCGCGGTTTAGGGCAGTCACTCCGACAGTGACGATGATACCTTCCGATACAAGGCTATAACGGATCGGCTGGAGACCGACATTGCGGCGAGCCTGGAGCGGGAATGCCCAATTCCGAGGCGCAATGCTCATTTTCTTTAAAATCAGAGAGTTAACTCGTCGAAGTAGCATTGACACACAAGTTTATCCACAGTTTCTGTGAAGAACTTGGCTCTTTACAGAGTCATTCCAGCATGGCAACACGGAAGCGTGTGGGCACGCATCGTCCTCACGCCGCATGGCCCGCGTCCAGAACAATTCCGGCTGTTCACCGAATCCGAACTCTCGATCAAGAAAGACCCACGCCAGGGCATCTGGGTCGCCATTGTCGGCGTGCCGTCGACCGGCCCGGTAGGCGCCATCGAGGTGCAGTTCGAAAGCGTTTCCGGCCGCAAGGCCAGCGCGGTCAGCGGTCCGAACGGCGACGCCATCGCCCAGATGCCCGGCACTGAAACCTGGAAGCGCGCCGGCCTGCGCCGTGCCGGCAGCAAGGACGCGTGGACCTGGTTCGAGGTGCCAGCCGAACGCGCCCGCAAGCGCATTGCCGGCTTCGTGGTGCTGAATCCGGGCGAACTGCAGCCGGCGCCGTTCAAGACCCTGAGCCTGTCGTCCAGCCAAGGCCAACTGAGCGTCGACGAGAATCCGATGGGCCTGCGCGGCACCTACGCCAAAGCCCCGGGCAAGGAGCCGGCTACAGACTGAACTTGCCCGCGCTGCAAGGCGCCTTCCGAGCATGCCGCCGGAAGACTCCGATTCCGCCTCGTCCTTGATACAGCTCGTCTTTTGCGGCGAGGCGACTGCCTACATTGGTCGAACGCCATGCACCACGCATGCGCGACACCATGAGAGGCTGACATGCATACCTTGAAAAGCACGACGCTTCGTGCGGCAGGCGGGCTGGTACTCGCCGCGCACCTGGCGGGATTCGACGATGGAAGCCGGGCCGCGCAGCCGGCAAACAGCGCGCAGGATGCCAGCGCACTGCGTGCCCCGGCCGACGTGTACGGCATCGTCAACCTGACGCCCGCCCAGGCGCTGGTTACCCATATCAACGCCAGCGGCCAGGCCGCCTTCGAATATATCGGGCTCGACTACAATGCCCATGTCGGCTTCTTCGATGGACAGCGCCGGATCCACCCGATAGCGCCGGCCGCGACCGTCTCCTTCCTTGGCGCACTGAACGACCGCGGCGAGCTGGCCTTCGTGGCGCGCTACCTCGATCCTGCCCAGCCCTGGTCGACGAGCCTGCAGCCCTATCGCTGGTCCGCGGCGCGCGGTCTGGCCCGGCTGCCCTCGCTCGCCGCCGCTGGCGACAACTGGATTCCCGCCATCAACAACAACGGCATCATCGTCGGGGCCTCCTACATCGATCACGATCCCGCTACCGGACGCGGGGTGCGCTGGAGCGCGGCCAACCGCCTGACGGTGCTGCCCAGGCCGCCCGGCTCCGACCTGAGCTATGCCTTCGACATCAACGAGCGCAACGTCAGCGTCGGCAGCGTGACCGACGCCGGCGGCATCAACCACGCCACGCGCTGGGACAGCGCCAACCGGCCCACCGTCCTCGGCACCCTTGGCGGCGTACGCGGCGCCATTGCCATGTACACCAACGAACGCGGCGACATCGCGGGGATGCTCGATGGCGGCACGCCGGATGCGCGGGCATTCCTGTGGAGCCCGGCACGAGGCGTGGCAACCCCGGGGCCGAACGCGGTGGTGGTCGGCCTGAACGAGGCGGGAGAAATCGCCGGCCGCATCGTCTCCCCGGACGGAGCCAACCGCGCCTTCCTGTATTCGCGCGCACGCGGGCTGGTCGATCTCCACCCTGCATCGCTTGCCGTGTCCGAAATCAACAGCCTGAACGATGCCGGCATCAGCGTCGGCGTCGCCTGGGCACCCCAGGGCGAGCGCCGCGCCTACCGCTGGTCGCGCACGGGCGCCGCCGTCGACCTCAACACGCGCCTGCTCAATCCGCCGGCGGGACTGACGCTCGCTTCCGCACTTGCCATTGCCGCGAATGGCGACATCGTGGCCGAGTCGAGTGCCGGCCTGGTGCTGCTGCGCCGCGGCGGCGGCGGTACCAACGCGCCGGTGCTGGGGCCGATCAACTTCCCCGAGACAGCACTGAACCGCCCGCTGCAGCTCACCCTGTCCTTCCGCGACCGCAACGTCGGCGACCGCCACAAGGCAACCGTCGACTGGGGCGACGGCCAGGGTCCGCAGCCGGCCACGGTGCGCGAGTCGCGCGGCAGCGGCGAGGTCAGCGCCCGCCATACCTTCACCACGCCAGGCGCGCGCAACCTCGTCGTCCGCGTCACCGACTCGACCGGCAAGAGCACCGTGCAATACGTCGAGAGCCTGATCGGCTTCAAGACTGCACCGCCGCCGCGCGCAGCGCTGGCGCGGCCAGTGCCGCTGCCGCTGCGCTAGCGGGCATGCCGGCGGCGCCACTGCGCGCTGCCGGCTCCTGAGCAGCTACTGAGCAGCTACCGGGCAGCCCATCAAGCGGAACCTTCAGCAGCCCATCAAGAGCAGCGCTTGCACCGCGCCCGCTCTGGCGGCCTGCGCGTCACGGTAAGGCGTGAAAAACGGGCCACGCCAAACTCGCCGTTATGCCGCTATCAAGAAAATAGTCCCCCGACACCGCAACAGTTCATCCGAGCAGGCCGCCATGTCGCGACCGCAATGCTCGACGTGGACGCAATCAGGTCGTTGTCTTTTCACCACGAAAAGCCCGCGATTCGTCATCTTCCCTGTCCATACACGCGGTTTTCCACCCATCGCGGGTAAATACCTGCCAACCTGAACGCGAATGATAACAATTCTCATTTACAAACCTGAAAATGCTTACTAGAATGTTGACCAGTGCACAAAACCACGCCGCGGTCCGCTGATGGCGCCCCATAAAAACGTAGAGAAGAACAGGAACAGAGATGCAAACGATCAAGAGCCGCAAGCACAGCCACAGCCGCTTCCAACACCACATGAGCGCCGCCCTGGCGACGATGCTGCTGCCGCTCGCGGCCCAGGCCGCCGACACCACCCCGCCGGCGGTCGACGAGACCAGCGGCACCCCGATCTCGCGGGTGGAAGTGGCCGGCAAGACCGAGAACGACTTCAAGGCCGAACGCCCTTCCTCGCCGAAGTACACCGAAAAGCTGGTCGACACCGCACAGACCGTGCAGGTCATCAAGAAGGAAGTCTTCGAGCAGCAAGGCGCCCTGACCCTGACCGAAGCGCTGCGCAACACCCCGGGCGTCGGCGCCTTCTTCCTGGGCGAAAACGGCAACACGAATACCGGCGACGCGATCTTCATGCGCGGCTTCGACACCTCGGGCAGCATCTTTGTGGACGGCGTGCGCGACGTCGGCTCGATCTCGCGCGACGTCTTCAACCTGGAACAGATCGATGTCCTGAAAGGCCCGGCCGGCACCGACAACGGCCGCGGTTCGCCAACCGGCTCGGTCAACCTGGTTACCAAGAAGGCGCGCATGGAGAACTTCATGGGCGCCTCGGTCACCGGCGGCAGCGCCTCGCAGAAGCGCGTGACGGCCGACGTCAACCAGGTCATCAACGCCGAGCGCGGCATCGCGGCGCGCCTGAACGTGGTGGCCCAGGATTCGGGCCGGGCCGCGCGCGACGTAGTCAACGACAAGCGTTGGGCGGTGGCGCCGAGCTTCGGCTTCGGCCTGAACGGCCCGACCCGCGTGGTCCTCGACTACCTGCACGTCGACCAGGACAACATCCCGGACGGCGGCGTACCCACCGTCGGCCTGCCCGGCTACACCACGCCGCTCGCCACCAAACCGGAACTGAATACCGCACCGCGCGTCGACCCGAAGAACTTCTACGGTACGGACCGCGACTACGACAAGGTGAAGGCTGACATGGCGACCGTGCGCGTCGAGCACGACTTCTCGCCGAGCTTCAGGCTGCACAACATCTCGCGCTATGGCCGCACCAGCCAGGACTACCTGCTGTCGGCCTTCCTGGCCAGCGGCGCCAACGTCGACACCCGCAACAACGGTCCGCAATCGGACTGGACCCTGGTGCGCAACACCCGTACCGTCAAGGACCAGACCAACCGCATCCTGACCAACCAGACCGCGCTGACCTCGATGTTCGACACCGGCTCGCTGCGCCACACCCTGGTGACGGGCCTCGAGTTCACCAATGAAAAGCAGATCACCTATAGCCTGACCGGCCTGGGCACCCTGCCGAACGCCAACCTGTACAACCCGGATTCGAGCGTCGCGATCGCGAACTTCAATCCGACCCGCACCGGCGCCTTCAACAAGGGCGAAATCGACACCCAGAGCCTGTACGCCTTCGACACCATCAAGGTCGGCGAGAGCTGGATCTTCAACGGCGGCATCCGCGCCGACCACTACAGCGGCGACTACACGGTGGTGACGGCGGCCACGGCGAACGGCGTGACCACCTTCCCGTCGACCCACTTCACCGTCGGCGACACGGTCTACAACGGCAAGCTGTCGGCGCTGTACAAGCCGACCACCTACAGCAGCGTCTACCTGATGGCCGCCAGCTCGAAGGCGCCGCCGGGATCGAGCTTCACGGTGTCGGGCAACGTCAACAGCGCCCAGAACCCGATCTACGATCCGCAGGAAACCCTGACCTATGAATTCGGCGGCAAGCTCGATCTGTTCAAGGGCAAGCTGGGCCTGAGCGCGGCGCTGTTCCGCACCGATGTCGAGAACGAGGTCGAGCAAGACCCGGTCGACCTGACCTACTCGCAGACCGGCAAGAAGCGCGTGCAGGGCGTGGAACTGGGTGCCACCGGCGAACTGGCGCGCAACTGGCTGATCAGCGCGGGTTATACCTACATGGACACCAGCATCGAATCGGGCCGCCTACTCACCGCCAACGGCGACAATTCGCTGACCTACACGCCGAAGCAGTCGTTCAACCTGTGGACCTCGTACCAGCTGCCGATGGGCGTCAAGATCGGCGGTGGCGCACGCTTCAACGACAAGCTCCTGCGCGGCACCGACGGCGCCGTCGGCACCCCGAAATACACCGAGTCCTACTGGGTGTTCGACGCCGTGGCCTCGTACGAAATCAACCGCAACATCGACCTGCGCCTGAACGTCTACAACATCTCGGACGAGCGCTACGTCGCCAGCATCAACAAGAGCGGCTACCGCTACACCCCGGGCACGCCGCGCTCGGCCAGCCTGACGGCCAACTTCCGTTTCTAAGCGGTTTCACGCTTTACAAGTACAGCAACCTCCTTGCTGGTTTGACGCCCTCGCCCTCGCGGCGCAGGGCGTTTTTTTTATGCAGGCCTGGCGCGATGGCCTAGAATGGCCTGCCTCCACTTCTCATCCGGTTCCGCCTTGAAGATATCGATCGGCCTGCGTCTGTTCCTCTCGGTCCTGCTGGCCATCCTGGCGGTGACGGCGAGCGCCGTCTGGCTGCTGCGCCAGACCGTGCTGGAAGGCTTCGGCGATTACGCGGTGCAGATCGAACTCGACCGGCTGGAGGGCTTGTCGAACGACCTGGCGCGCCGCTATGCCGACGCCGGCGGCTGGCGCTTCGTGCCGCGCCGCGATACGGCGCGCCGCGCCTGGCTGGGCGAGGAACTGGCGCGCCAGCAGGCGGTGCGCACGAGCGCGGTCGCGCCGGTGGCGCCGGGCATGCCGGGCGCCAGCCTGCAGGAACGCGTCACCCTGCTCGACGCCGGCGGCGCCTGGCTAGCGGGCCGTCCGCCCGGCGCCCTGCCCCTCGTGCGTCGCGCGATCCTGGTCGATGGCCGCACCGTCGGCTACCTGGCGGTGGCACGCAGCAGCGGGCCGACCGACGCCCTGGCCTACGCCTTCCTCGAAGGCCTGAGCGCCAGCCTGTGGCTGATCGTTGGCGCCGGCGTGCTGCTCAGCGCACTGGCGGCCAGCCTGCTGGCAGTGCACTTCCGGCGCCCGATCGGACGCCTGGCTGCCGGCGCGCAGGCACTGGCCGACGGCCGCTTCGAGACGCGCCTGTCGATCGAACGCAGCGACGAACTGGGCGAACTGGCCCACCACTTCAACCTGCTGGCGGCGCGCCTGGACGACGCCGAGCGTTCGCGCCGCCAATGGGTGGCCGACACCTCGCACGAACTGCGCACGCCGCTGGCCGTGCTGCGCGCGCAACTGGAAGCGATCCAGGACGGCGTGCGCCAGGCCGACCCGGTCCATGTCACGGCCATGCTGCGCCAGGTGCTGGCCCTGAACCGCCTGATCGACGAACTGTATGCGCTGGCGCGGGCTGACGTCGGTGCCCTCGAGTGCAGGCAGGAGCGCGTCGACTTGTGGGCGCTGGCCGAGGAAGAAGCCACCAGCTTCGGTAGCCGCTTCGCCGATGCCGGCCTGGCGCTCGACCTACACCCGCCGCCTTCGAACGCGCCCGTGCTGGCCGACCCCGACCGCATGCGCCAGGTGCTGC
>Ga0308160_10003695_pt1 | contig 17001 bp, 23 predicted proteins | sample PhyFR1_FD_201036 | JGI IMG/M metagenome (GOLD analysis project Ga0308160, IMG submission 201036) | Phyllosphere microbial communities from UC Gill Tract Community Farm, Albany, California, United States - DLSLF.R1 | ecosystem: Host-associated > Plants > Phyllosphere > Unclassified | place: USA...
GACGTGACCCGGAAAGTATTCCTAAGCAACGCTCCGGGTCTGTTTCTACTTGCTGAGCAGTCCGAACTCACCGCCCAAACAGCTTGCTGGATGTTCAATCCGGCGAACAACAACGTCGTCAATCCTTCAGCCTCCAAGAAAGCTTCCAACTCTTTGCCCATGGCCATCCAGTGAGTCCTCAGGATCACATCAGGCTTCGATGCCTTGTCCTTGCCCCGCTTGTAGAGTTCCATGAGTGGGTCGTAGAGCTCGGCGTTCCAGGTTTCCTGAATGTACATGTCTCCTGCGTCGGTGGTTTGACCGTTAAGGCAGGGTCACATTGCCCTTCGGATAGCCTGGACCTCTGGCTTGACCTTTACCGGCGACGAGGCTTTCCCGACCGTACCCGTAGATCGTCGACGGGGGCAGCTTCTTGGGCTCGCTTCTGGTCATCGCCCAATTGAGGTAGATGACTAGGGATACCGCAGGTTTTAATCATGACTGACTCATTCGACCCTTCCAATTAATTCGAGCTTACCCTGAACGCCGGTAGCATGAGACGCCGTAATGGCCTTTTCTACTTGACGAGTGGCCTCAAGCCCCTCGGGATAAGATCGCAGACTCAGATGAAGCCAGACGTTCCTTTGACGAAACCCCATGACTCTAGTAAGCATTCAGTAGACCTACCGCCAGTTGTCGGGATACACTCACTGCATATCGATGACCAAGATCGCGGTTTTTGTTGTCCAACTTGACAGGCACGGTCTTGGCTCCGTCCTTGTCGGTGCCCGTGAACGTGAATGAGTCTTCCGGTTTGCCGTTCCTGGTCAAATCGAGCCCTTCCTTGACGTTGAAACGCCAGTAGTTGAGAGCTTGAGGCGGACGCAGAAGTCAGAATGATCCGCTGCAGATAGATCAGTCGCACGACTCACCATGACCCAGGTACGCAGTCTGGGTATCGATCTTGACATCCGCAGTAGTTCCGTAGACAATCGTGTCGGTGGACTGCTCAGGTTGGCTTGGGAAAGGTTGAGACATGATGAGTTTGGGATCGACAATTTGTGTTCGTTTGCGACCTTTGCTGCAAAACGTGATTTTGTCGAGCATCAGAACGTCTGTTGAGATTCGTCCCTCTTATATGCTTTTCCTGGTGGACCATGAGCTACGAATAAAGGGGCGATCAGGCGATCTTTCGATGAAGATCACCATCGGAACGTAGATCTTGAACCTTGTCTTCTCTCGTAGACCTGTTACGTCCTTTGTCGAGGGTCTCGTGACCTACCATAAAACCATTAGCATCTTGTCAAAATGGCGACAAAAGACGTCATCCATGCCGTACAAAGTGGTTTTGATGACGATGCTTGATCAAGATCACGTCAGGTTGCGTTTGTTTTTGTTGGTCATCTCGTGACCGGTCGTAATGGTCACTTGATGCCGTCAGGCTCAAGCATCAAGAGAAAATTTCAAGCTGTCATTTATGCCATAGCGGTCTCGTCGAGTCACGAACCCAGCCCTGCGTACTGTACAACCACAAGATCATGATCCTCCAATATCCCTCTTGCGCTCCGCAAACCCTCACCATCGCCTGACCGAGTGTGATGGTTTGACGGCTCGTCAAGAAGACCCATCTCGACTACCTTGCTAGCCACTCCATGCCTCAGTCCAGCTCCGAGCATGTCGACGATGGCCATACCGCATCCTAGACCGTGAACAAGAGTTGCCGCGTAAAAGAAGTTGGCATTCCCTGTCCCCGATTCCAGCCACAGCGAATGGAGAATGGGTAAGAGGATAGTCGAGTAGAGCTGAAGCGATACGCTCAGGAGCGGATGACGGAGGTCTGTGAGGGGAAAAATGGCTTTTCGTCAGGGTAACCATCCTTGTGGTCGTGAACAAGACAATCGTAACACTCACCTGACCAGATCTCGGGGTGACAACCCAATAATCCTAGCCAGAGACTCGAATCGCCCAAAGTTGGGTACGACTTGAATGTCGAGATGATCCCGCAAGTGACGGCAATGGCCAAGAGGGGTTGATCACTGACGAACACCGAGTATAAGCGACCCTCTACCTCACGGAGCTTTGTATCCAACTCACTGAAGACGAATGCAAAGAGGTGCCACGTAGATAGCGATATGCATCTGAGCAAGCGGATGGGTATCAGCTTGGCTCTCCAGGGAAACACCTGCACTAAAACTCGCTTGAAAAGCTCCGACAAAGAATGTCCGGAAGTGATCAAACATCTCGGTAAAGAAGTACCAATTCAACCCAACATTCGGAGTAAGATCCGATACAGAGAGACTGGTTGGATCACGGATCGGGAATGTCAGATGTAGTTTCGCGATGGGAACGCCATCTACCCGTAGGGTAGTCGTAAGGAACTCACGTAGATCCCCATGTCCAAGCTGCCCAGCTCCAATCCCCAATCAAACCATACCCCAGCGCCGTCTCAGCCAAGAAGAAACCCAAGAAGAAGGATACTGTCCCGGACGACGCTTTCCAATCATTCACTTGATGGTTGGTCTTATTGAGCAAGAGAATCAACGCAGGAAGAAGGAGGACCGGGTAGAGGGATGTATGTGTGGCAAGGGAGAGGTAGAAAGCGGTGAGTGGTGATAGACCTGGTACGTAGGCGGTGGGCGAACCAGATAAGTCGTCGTATCGTGTTCAAAGAGTAAAGGTGCGTAGACTAACCTTGGGCTGCGGAACCGATGGCGAGGAGGACCAAGGTGTTATCAAAGGTCGTGGTCGATTGCGCAAGACAACTCCCGACCGTGTAAGGGTTCAAAAGATACCTGAACAACATAGAAATCGTCTTAGTCTGTTCCGCCAGCCGGATCGCTGCGTCAAGGCCGACCATGAACTCACAACAGCATCACCGCATCCTCCCACCCATCCCGGAGCCATCTCCTCTTCCCCCCTCCGCTTCCCTCCCCATCCGAAGCTCGCTTGAGCTGCGCGTCTTCCTCCCATTTCCGCATAGACCAGATTTTTCGGAGCGATAAAGCAGCCAAGTAGTCCGAGAGGGTGTATATGATCGAGGCGGTTATTCGGGAGGTCGTTAGGGGGATGATGATGGCTATGAGGAGGTATAAAGGAGACTGGTGAAGAAAGATGGGGCCGATCAGCGTCGGGAGGAGATGGTGGAAATGGATGAGGACGTACGTGATGAAATGTCCCGCCTTCGTAGGGATTGAGACCGCTTTTGTAGAGAAAGACACCATCTTTGACTGCGAGATTCGTCATATCCGACCAAGGCGTTTCAGTCGAGACTTTGGAGACAGCATTCTTGTGGACTTGGCCCCTTGATGGGGTGTTATTGACTCACGATATCGTATACTACTTAGTGGAGTTGAAAGTTCTATTCGGTTTGAGAGGATATCGGCAAGGGACGTAGCGTTGAAGAGGACTACCCGGAGCGATAGAGCCAACAATACAGGGATCGATGGTAGGCTCGGTATTGTTGGTCCGCTGGGCTTTCTTGTCGGCATGATCGCTCGTTAGAGGTAGAGAATCGTCTCAGCACCTCGGTGGCTCTATCTCAGCTGTAGCCCCGTTTAGAGCTGCTGCAAGGGATGTGACCTTGTCGATCTCACAGGTCGTGGTCGACGATATTGTCAATTTCTTACAACTTTCGAAATGATGTCGCCGGTCTTGCTCGAGGGCGACACGCGAGGAGGGGAATTCCCAAATTGCCTCCGAGCATTGTGATCCCCGCCTAGGGAAAGGGAAAGAGAGGGAGAGGGAGAGCTGGCGGCCGAGTACGTCTGGTGATACTCCTGATTCAGACATCAAAGTCTACTTGTAACCTTTGGTACTCGGTAGACCAGCTATACTGTCACTCGGACGTCGGACCAGAACACTATTGAGTCGCATCGCTCCCGTGACACTTCTACCGAGACCCGTAAGCTAGACCGTTCACGCGAGTACCTACACCGTCCATAACCGTTATTGTGTTTATCATCGTCCCAGATTTGCAGATAGTCTAGTAGTCCTATTATTGCAATACGAGGATAGCCACCAATCGTCGACTCCCTCCCAACAGCTCAACCTCGACGCTCTTAACATCATGTCAAACCCAGCAGCACAAGACTTTTCCTCATCAAATCCGGTAAGCCCCCAGGTCAAGTACAACACGAGAAAACCCACAAACCCAGCCATCTGATTATCGCTTGTTCGACTGGGCTGTGGGTCGCTGAATATGGGCATTAGATGAAGAAATACAAACTCGTCTTCCTCGGTGAACAAAGCGTCGGCAAGACATCCTTGATCACGCGATACGTGAGTCCTCTCTCCGCTATATTGCCTTGTCGAAGACCGTCGTCCCAAACTCATCCCTGCTTCCCCCTTCGCTTGAACCCCCCGTGTTATTGGCCGTTGGGAATTGGCACGGTGTAGATGTACGACACGTTTGATAACACGTATCAAGCGACCATCGGGATCGATTTCTTGAGCAAGACGATGTATCTGGATGATAGGACGGTGAGGTTGCAATTATGGGATACAGGTGCGCTCGGATTTTCATTGTTCGAGGTTGGATGGGTTGGTACAGGAGCTGACTTGGATTCATTTGGCTGTTATTTGATTTTGTAGCTGGGTGAGTAGAAAGATGGAGTGTGATTGAAGGGGGTAGGTGAAGGGAGACTGATATCGGGTTCATCTTCCGGGTCGATGTGGCTCCCCATAGTCAGGTGAGCAGGAGCCGTGTCACAAAGACGATCGGGTCATGGCCGACAATCACTGACGAATCCCATTGAATTCGGCTTAGGAACGATTCCGATCCCTCATCCCAAGTTATATCCGGGATAGCTCCGTAGCCGTCATCGTCTATGATATTACCAGTACGTGCAAAGAGCCCCATGACGGCTCTCCGACTGTGAGACGCCTCGAACTCAATCTTGCGTCTTACCTTGGGGATTGGTTCGGTTAGGCAGAGTGTCGTTCCAGAATACGAGCAAGTGGGTGGATGATGTTCGGAATGAGAGGGGACAGGATGTGATCATCGTCTTGGTGGGGAATAAGACGGATTTGAACGATAAACGGTGAGTTATCGCTCGTATCGAATCAACTTCATCCCCGCGTCTGACGAGGTTTTCTATTCGGACGGCTTGAAGACAAGTGACGACGGAAACTCTGGAAGCACGAGCAAAGGAGTTAGGGGTTCTTCATATGGAGACGTCCGCTAAAGCAGGACATAACGTCAAGAACTTGTTCACGAAGATCGCTATGGCTCTACCGGGTGCGAATGCAGAAGGAGGAGGAGAGGGTACCACGACGAGTAAGTTGGGTTGAATTGCATGGGTAGTCGTGATGTGTCTTGGTGGGGATGGACCGCTGATCTTGCGGCTGGTTGTAGAGATCGATGTGTCGACTTCGGCACAGCCAGAGGTACCACAAGCTTCTGGATGTTCTTGCTGATCGAGGTGCGGGGCGAGCGGGTCTTGGGTATACCAGCGTGTTCTGTTCTTTGTATTATATAGCACCTTGGATCTTCAGCGAATGTGGCATTGCCAGAGAATGGGGCAGGGGGGGGGGGGGGTTGCATATGCTTTGTAGAGGGACCCATGTTACCGTTGCACGCGATCAACGCGCCTCTTCTTTGATGCGCGGAATGGGATGATGAATATGCTTCAGCTGGCCGAGTCAAAAGTCGAGCACGAACTAGATTTATTTCGGATTGCCCCCTCGCGTTCAAGCAAATGAGCTGTAAGATCGACCGTTTTATCCTTCCAGGCTAAACAACTGATACTAGAGATACCACCCAATTCATTAAGATGGCCCCCAAGAAAGGAGCTGTGGATTTGACCTCTCCCGAGGCGGTCGCCCTCATCACCCTCTTCCAGTCGACAGGTCTCTCTGAATCCAGAGCGCGAAACACCGTCCAGGCGACCAAATCGTCCTCGGCCTACTCTCGATTGATCGACGAGGCTGATTTGGCAAGAGGAGATATCAAGCTAGATGAAAAGCAGGCTGGATTGTGTGCGGATTTGGCGGCAGCTTGTGGATATGAGAATGGACCGGGGAAGGAGAAGTTGAGGAAGGAGGAGGTCCTTTATGTTGCTGATGCGATCAAGGATGGACGACTCAAGTCGACCGATCAGGTCAATGGTGAGCTCAAGCATGGACACTATCGTTAGAAGCTTCATAGCTGAATGCAGGCATGCGGTTTATCTACAGCTGCCGTTTCTTACCTCGAATCTACTCAGGCTGATCGACCAGAAGGTTCCGGCGCGGTGGACAAGGAGGCCTTTGACAAGGCTTGTGGTGTTGGTCAGTAACGGAGATCGTTCGTTACAACACTCTATTTCTGACGTTTGCTTCCTCTTACGTTGCCAGGCATCTCTTTTACCTCGGAATCTATCGTCGACTCTCTCTCTTCTTACCTTTCCTCCCTGACCACCAATGACGAAGGCGAAAGCAAAGCCCCGGTGGACTGGAACAGTCTCAAGTCTTTCCGAGAAGGTCTCAAGTCAGCTGTCCCTGATCTCAGGTGAGTGATATGGTCCGAGGATCTTATGAAAGGCAGGAAGCTGAGCTCGAGCTGGTATCAGATGGGCAAACGGAAAGGACCTGACTTCGGCCGTTGACAACCTTTTTGTTGGGCTCTTCGGTACTCGAGCTGCTGCCAATGCCGCTGCCAAAGCAAAGGTGAGCCCGTACAACAGGATCTTCGCCGTGACATCCTGCTAAACGTATCCTGACGCTGTTCGTAGGCTCCTGCTGCTAAAGCTGCGACCCCCAAAGCCAAGGCCACTCCTGAGAACATCTCATCAAATCCTGCCGAAGCTACCAACCCTACTTCGCTCTTCACAGACGGGTTCCTTTCTAGACTACACGCACCCGGCGAGAACCCGCAGATCAACGAGGAGAACAGGAGAAAGCACCTAGAGGCTACTGGCAAGAGGGTGATGACTCGGTTCCCTCCAGAGCCAAATGGTTACTTGCATATCGGACACGCCAAGGCCATCACCATCGACTTTGGGTACGCCAAGCACCATAACGGATGTTGTTACCTTCGGTGAGCCATGTCAGATCTTCTCATACAGGTTCCAGAAGCTAAGCAGGATTTCGAGGCAGATTTGACGACACCAACCCGGATGCGGAAGAGGGGGTCTACTTTGACTCGATCTTGGAAATGGTTCGATGGCTCGGCTTTGAGCCCTGGAAGATTACCTACTCGAGTGACAATTTCCAGAAGCTGTACGACTTTGCGATGGAGTTGACCAAGCGAGGCAAGGCGTTCGTATGTCACTGTGACAGTGAGTGGCAGTCCAGCTGTGCCTACGTGTTCCTGACCGCTAATCGATACTATCACGTCTGCTCAGAGGAAACTATGCAGGCTGCCAAGGGACACGGACGAGGATCTCCCACTGCATGCATTCACCGTGATCGACCGATCGAGGAGAACGTACGAGAGTTTGAACGCATGAAGAATGGAGAATACCCTGAAAAGGCTGCGGCTCTCCGGATGAAGATTGATCTGAGCAGCGGTAACCCCTTCTTGTGGGATCCCGTCTGTTACCGTGTAAAGACGACCCCTCATCACAGGACTGGGGACAAGTGGAGTGAGTACACGTGCTATTCAGGATGACCCCTCAGACGGCTGAGCTTTGGGTGCGATTCGCAGAGATCTACCCCTCTTACGACTTTGCTCATCCCTTGTGTGATTCCCTTGAAAACATCACGTGAGTTTGATGGCTCATTTCGCACTCGAACCCTCCGCTCACTGTGTCCGCAACGTCCAGCCACTCCTTGTGTACCCTTGAATTCGTCGACGCTCGAGCGTCCTACGAATGGCTTTGTGATGCTCTCGAGGTCTACAAGCCGAGGCAGTACGAGACCGCCAGGCTGCAGCTGAACGGGACTTTCCTTTCCAAGCGAAAGATTCGGGCACTGGTTGAAGGTGGATACGTACGCGGATGGGACGACCCCCGGCTGTTCACCTTGATCGCTCTTCGACGACGAGGTATCCCTCCCCAGGCCATGCTCAAGTTCGTCGAAGAACTCGGAGTATCGACCAGCGATTCCGAGATCAGGCTCGGCCGTTTCGAGCAGACCATCAGGCAGACCTTGGAGTTGACGGTACCTCGGTTGTTTTTGGTGTTGGAGCCCGTCAAGCTTACCATCGAGAACGTCGCCGACGACTGGAAGCACGAGGTTGAGAAGCCTCTTCACCCCAAGATTGCCGACATGGGCAAGGCTCAGTTGACGATGTCGAAGCACATTCTCATCGAGAAGGATGATTTCAGAGTGACACCACCACCCGAGTTCTCTCGATTGTCACCAGGCAAGTCGGTCATGCTCATCGGAGCTCCTTGTCCAATCACGTGTACTGGATACGAGACCGATGCTGCTGGCAATGTCACCGAGATCCGATGCGCCTTGGAGGATGGCACCGGGCCGAACGGCGACAGGAAGTGGAAGGCCAAGGACACTATCGCCATTCACTGGCTACCTGACACCCCTGCTGGCAAGGTCGAGCTGGATGAAGTACGCTTTTTCGAGCCTCTCTTCAAAAGCGAAAACCCGGCCAAGCTCGACAACTACACCGATGATATCAACCCGGACTCGCTCAAGGTTTACAAGGGCGCTTTCATCGAGCCAGCGTTCTTTAGCTTGTCCAAGAACCTGATCAAGCAGGCCAAGGAAGAGGCTGAGAAGCGTACCAAGGCCGCCGCTGCATTCTCTTCGGGCAACGTGGACACCAATTCCGATGTCAAGGTTGAGATGGGAACGAACAACACCGCGATCGAAGTACCACACGGTACTCACGACGACACTCCGGTTGCTACTGCCGCTCAGTTGGTCGGTATGGAGTGTATCAGGTTCCAAGGAATGCGATTGGCGTACTTTGCATTTGACAAGGAGTCCGTCATCGGCTGTCTCAATGAGTCAGAGGCAAGCGGCGAGAAGAGATCTGGTGACAAGTTGATCTTGAACAAGATCGTTTCCCTCAAGGAGGAGAAGGGCAAGGTAGCCGCCGCGACTTCGGCATAGATCGGTCAAGATGATTAGACCGGGCGCCCGAACCCTCGCTTACGGTCGTACTGTATAATCATAATTAGTAGATGTTCTCTCATGTCGATATGCATTTTCATCGGCTTGTCGATATCTGACTCCGCTTCGAGGATGATTGGGCTCGTTCAGAGGTGCGAGAGGCGATTCTGGCGAGACGATATGTGCAGCACTATAGAGACGTAAAGCGGCTGGCCAAGATGAAGTGGTCTCTGCTTTTCGTGGACTCCCAAACCGAGTCAAGGGCGATCATCAAGATCTCATCTACCAATACGCAAGAAACTCGACGATACTCGACGATACAAATACAAACAAGATAGCTTCGCAATCAGACAGTCGGGGTCCCCTCCCGACCGGCTCTTTCTCGTTCTCCGTTCGGTTCAGTAAACTGTCCCGTCCGCGTCAAGAAGAGCTCCAAGAGAATGGTTGACCATCCTCTTGGATCTGACCCGAAACCCAAAACCCAAGACCCGAAACCCAGAACAAGAAGCCCACGCAACCCCACTACCTAGCGCCGCAGCACCATCTTCATGTTCACCGGGTCCGAGACCCAGATCCACCTCCTCTCGCCAAGATCTCCGCTCTGGACGAACCAGGCGAAGATCAATAGCCGCAGGAGGTGTCTGATGATGGTGGCTTCATCAACACCCCCGTCAATGACGACGAGGGCCTGCTGCGCTCGATCGGTACAGACCGGATCAACGGTATCAGGGACAAGGGGAGCGAGGGCGGTGACCTCGACATCGGCGACGTTGTCGGTCCCGATGTCCAGAGGGGCGAAGGCGCAGTAGAAGTCGACGAATAGCCAAGGTTCTTCCACGATAGACGAAGCCAAGTACCGAAGGATCATCGACCGGATGAACTCGGCGATCCATCCCTCGGCGTTGGTCTTCGAGTATGCGAACGAGACCCGGGGCTGAAGGCGAGGGGTGAAGCTGATCAGCGCCAATAAGGCGATCGAGGGAGAACCATGCCAGTGACTCACTTCTTCGAAGACTTCGTCGACATTGATCTCCATGAAGGGGATGTCCTCGAGCAGCCGGCTCGGCTCCGTGAAGAGTCCAACGCGGGTGGGGCAGGTCTGCATAGCCTTGGACGGATGGTCAGCGGGATGATCCGATGATCACGATGATCACGGTAACTTACCGAGGCGGGGGTGGCGGTAGAGGACGAGGTAGATTCAGCAGGTGCGGTAGCTGAGGAACCGGTTGCTTCGTACTGAAGAGCAACAAGGGTCAGACATCATAGGCAAGCCTCGCGAACGGAAAGGAACAGAGACTGACCGACGGGGAAGACGAGGTGACGGGGCCAACAGGTGCGGTAGTGGCAGAACCGGTGTCGTACTGAGAATATGAGATGATGATCAGGAACAGCCGATCGAGAGTACATGAACGATACTTGCCGAAGCAGAGGGGAGGGCAGTGGGCGAGACAGGCGCGACAGGCGTGTACCATTCGTACTGAGAAGAAGAGCAAGCGGGTCAGGATGGTCTTTACATCGGGTGTATCATGAGCAACAACTTACCGGCGCCGGGTGGAGAAGCATGATTATATTCCCGATCGGGTCGGGATCGACCTTCAAACTCTGCGTGATCGAAGTCTGGAGCGATGTCACCACGTGACTGAGGGTAGGTCCGACGTGGTTCATGGTGGGTAGGAGCATGGCGATCAACGCCGAGACGCTCATGATGATGGGTAGGAAGAACATGATTAAACTTGGAGTTTGAGGTTTGAGGTTTGAAAGTTTGAGAGGGGTGTGTGGAAATATGAGAAAAAAAGTAGAAGAGGCGAAAGAGGCAAAAGAGGCGAAAGGGGGAATCGGTTCAACTAGGCTAGGTATTTATGCTCTTCAGGCTGCAGGCTGGTAAGGGAACGTAAGCTGGGTGGGGTTTTTTTTTTCACTTGACATGGTCACGAGGAGCTCGACCCGCTGTACAAACGGCATTTGAATGTGACAACTTCACAGATGTGACGACAACTAGGGAGATGGGAGTCAGGTTCCTTCGGTAGCTCGGCTCCCCACATCCCCAAATCCCCAAGCGTGACCGTGGTGGGAAAGACAGAGGGGAAACGAACAAAGAAATGAGTTTCATCGGAGCGACTATGAGGTATGAAAGAGATTCATCGATCTCTAAAGCTGCAGTGATCGGTTTCAGCTGGGAACAAGTTCATTCGAAAGGCCCTGACTGGACGATCATTTTGAAATGCGTTCGAAAGGAATCTGACGAGATAAGTTTCCCATCAACTTTGATCAACTTTGATGGGCCGGTCGTAGCGCCCTGTTTCGACATCAACAAATGATGATCAACATTGAGCCTCTGCCTCTTGCGCGAGGTGCGCGCGCGGTGGCTTTCGCGATCCCGGTGGAGCATTCTTCAGGCTGTTCTTCATCCCCGCCAGATCCTTCTGCCCTTCCAGCCGAAAGGGATCTGGTTTCAAGGGGTGTGGAAGCCTCCTGTGTCGTTGCTCCCCTGGGCGGATCAGATCCGATTCTCCGTCTCCCTCACACAGGGCGACCGTCCCGAACCCTTCGATCGGTTCATATCATGTGAACGGCCAATCCATCGGACCCGACGAGCAACTGAGCACCACTCTAGTCCGAATGCCGTCTTGCCTTACGAGGTATGCGGATGCGACCTTACCTGATGAGCTTACCGTTTTTTCAGTTCGAGAAAGTTGCAATCGAGGAATCACCGATTCGATTTCGGATCTTGAATCCACTGGAAGAGAGCTATTCACTCGAACTAGGCAGGCAGCTCTAGCTCATCTCCTTGTCTTTTACTCCTTTTCACGGCGCGGGAATCGTCCGGTGCTTAGCTTTGCCTCAGTTCCCCTGTAGTGACGTTCGTCACTCCTCAGGCCGCGGATATGCGATCACCGTTTCCTGTTTTCCCACGAGGTGAAGACCTTAACGATTATCAGTATCCGTTACTCGTGAGTCTATCCCACACATATGCTGAGCACTAATGAGGATAGGCCTGCGAGGGTTTCTCTGTGCATTTATGCACGATCTCATCAAGGTTAAGGATTAAGGACAGACAGGTAACGACGCCTGAACTTTGGAAAGGGAGAGGCTCTGAGGGAAGAGGCGAGACTCTATAAGATGGAAGTGCCACAAGGAAATTTTACCGAGATCAGATCACCGCTCCTTTTAAAATACCCTCAGCTTCGTTGGTACCGCTTGTTGACGACGTCCAGAAACTCTCAGATAACATGGAAACGCCCGTCACTGTCATCATCGGTTGAGCATCTGCATGGGCTAGAATATCTCAGTCTCCGCCAAATTATATCTTACAATCGAATGTCTTCTGTCATACGACGCTTCATACAATAGGTAAGATACCCAATGCCTTGGCAGCCTGCTTTGATGCGTTCCGGTGAGCAATGACCCGGTGATCTTGAGCGACAAAGACGGGATCATTGTGAATCCTCGCGACGATCTCGTCCAGGTGAGGCTCGTTCTCCTGGGTGATGACACCATGACGAATGAGGAAGTTGATGAAGAGTAATCCTGCCCAATAGCACCATTTCTCAGGCTCCACATGCAACGATCCAAGGAGCTCGGCTGAGCTGATTAGCTGTGACACGCCCAGCGCATCAGCGATGAAATACGAATGAGAGGGATGGAGGATGATAGGGGACGTACCTTGAAATGTTCGACTTCACCATCGACAGGTTGAGGCACATACTCGGTAGGAAGCTCGAGGTCGTAGAGATACCTAATTCAGCAATGGAAGCACCATTATTCATCAAGCTCCTGGAGTGCACGTTGCTTGGACTGACTCGTATTCTGAATGACAGAGTAGCAGGTTAGCGCTGTCCGGCCTCAAGCCGAGCAAGCATCACTCACCCAGAATTCCTGACATTCCGAGATATGCAGAACATCCCGCCGGTCTTTATACGAGCATTCAAGTCAGCATCCGTCTGCGTGTAACCCCTCTATCAACTCACATGGCTTCCTGGAGCGTCTCCTCGCTGATTCCCGCTTCCTCTGCAGCTTCCTTTGCCATACCTTTTTCGACCGTGTAACGTGCCGTTAACCCGCCGGATACGGTAACATCAAGCAAGCCGGGCATTCTATGCGAAATCATCTTGTTCATGTCGTGATCCCAGGGAAGACCAGGTGGCGACTTACGAGGCTTGGCTTTCCGCGCGCTTGGCAACCCATAGCTTGATGCCGTCTGCATCTTTTGTGTAGGCGATCATGGAAACCCCGTAGTTAGGGATCCTCATCTTGCCGAAGATCTTTCGGGGGAGCTCGAAGACCTCATTACCATTTCTATTTCGGCAAAAGTCTGATATGAACTCATATGCGACGACTGGGTGCAACTTGACAGGACTGACATAAGGACATCCTGCTTGGAGAGATAGGTGGAGCGAGGATCGGCGTAGACGCTCTGTCTTTCTCCATCCAGAGCTATACTTTGTATGGGTCATTCGATTGACTCTCCGGTCATATATACAGCAACTCACGTCGATCAGGAACCAATCCCTTTCGCACAAGGTGTAAATAGGCGTGTTTCATCTTCTCATAGATCCCCTCTGAACCTTGGTCTAGCACATCCTGGTTGATGTACCAACAGGCTGTTCCCGAATTCTCATTCTCGTGTCGAGTGAAGGGACACTTCGAGGTCCTCGTCCATCCTGTCGACCACGCTTCATCGTAATCCTTTGAAATCCAGGCGAGTGGGTTGTAGCCAAGTTGATGATCTTCAAGAGTCAGGTGGAGAGGGACTCCGTTCCTGACGTCTCCTTCCTGAAAGTAAGGGTACAGTCCATCGGATTCCGAAAGTAGCGGCGCCCATTTCTTGACAAGAGGAAGGAGAGAAGATTGGATGTAAGGCATCTCGAGCGTTGGTAGGGAAGGGAAAGGTGAACTGCAGCCGTAAAGACAGCTCTTCCGAAAGGGGATTCGAGTGGAAGGGCTCCAGCATATATAACGATCGGACAGGTTTGCTTTTCCTTTGACTCTCCTTTGCCGCGAGATTTGTTTCATGGCATGGCACACGAGCGCTCAGAATGGCGTTATACAGTACAGCACGGCATTGGATGATGTCCCCAACCCTTGAATAGTCGAGCGAAAGCACGCACGTTGTGCTTGTTTCCAAGAGAGCAGATCGAACGGAAGCTGTGATGAAAGGACAATCGCTTGACCAGCTGCCGAATCGAAGCCCCTATCACCGAGTTCGATGCCTTCTTCGCCTTATCTTGTCAGATGGCGATATCATCTTGCGAATCCATTGGTCAAGCGGCAAAGATTATGAAAGACCGAAGATCGATCCTTTGTGTACTGAATCGTCCAAGGCTTCTCCCTGGTCGACTTCCCGACACAGTCTTTCAATTCCAATCAGGCCGAAAACGAGCGCAAAGCGTCATGGCTGGTAGGCATGAGCATCAACATATGCATTAGGTATCTCATCATACTCATCTATCCATACAACGACCAATCCCCCCCTCCCCATCGCTCCTTTGCCCTGAAAGCGTTCAATCCTCTCCCCTGAAAGCGTTCAATCCTCTCCCCTTGGCTCTCCTTGCAACCTCGGGCTCGGCCTGGTACCTCGGCTAGAGATGCCGCTTCGCACTCGCCCTCACTCGCTGATCGAACAATGCCGAGGTGATCTTATCCGTCGGGTTATAGAATGGGTTCAGTGCGGTCTGTCGTGCGATGTAGATTCGTGTGATGAGAAGAAACAGGGTAGGGCAGGGTGGTAGAGGATAGTTCCGAAAAGATGAGAGAGACGGAAAGGAATTGAGATTCAGATCAGTACGGACACTACAGTAGCAGGTTGAGGGGGATCAGAAATCTGAAAAGCAAAGGGAAACGGACCTTGACGTAATGTTCCCAAACGTCCATGAAGAATAACCGGATTCCTTCTTCGTTTTTGATATCATGGAGGATGACGATTTTAACTAGAGGGGTTCAAGCAAGGGCGGATGAGATGGGTTTGGGGTTTGTCATATGGGGATCGGTGTTGGAATACCCAGGACGGCCGAGATGCGAGGTGATTTGAGTATGCGAGGAAACCGATTGAGTGGATGTGGATATGTGACTGCCGATAACCTCGAACTCACCGGCAGGTGCCACAAAAGCCGATACATTCCACTCGTTCACCTTGTCCACCATCTTCAAATACATACTCCCCGTACTCCCCATCACCTCTTCAACGATATCCAACGAACTGAACGCGATCATCTGGAGTACGTGTTTTTCTATCCCTTGCGGAGGTCCAGAGGGGAGTTGCGAGGAAGAAGAGTTGGCAGTGTGATTAGGAGGTCGGGTTCCGGGCGTTCCTAGGAATTGAGGTGGGAAGGGGTCTTTGGGAGGGACGGAGGGTGCTGCGGTGTTTGATTTAGATTGAGCTTGGGATTGGGATTGTTGCTGAGATTGAGTGTGTTGAGCTTGGTTGAAGGCGGGGAAGGTGGACCATGAGGGGAAAGTGGAGGTGCTCGATGAGGCTATTTGGTTGTGTGGTTTGGAAGAGGTAAGGTAGGTTTCGTAGATGGGAGAATCGGTCGGGGAGATGAGGGCGAGGTAGTAGGACATGTTGAGAGAGGTCGAAGGGGGTTGAGGTCGAAAGCCGTGATCTGCCGGGCAAAGTGTAGGATATACGGGGCGGATATACCGTTGTCTGGTATACGGGATAGAACGATCGTGAAGCGTTAGATGAACAGTTGCAAGTTGTAGATGGATGGACAAAGTCTCTCGAGTGTCGCTTTCACTTCCGCTCGCGCTTACACAAATGATTCATCACGACGACCCAGGCTCATGCGACAACGTACACAAACCATCACCAATAGCATCACAACGGGTGGTCCACACCTACCCCTCCGTGACAGGCTCGACAATATCATGAGCATTACCACCTACCCAGCTGCGCTCAGTTTGACCAGATGCTTGATACGCTGTACAGATTCAACCATTTGAATGGCTAGTAGACGGTCGACTCGAAGTTAGCTTCCGAAAAAGGATCCGCTTGCATCCGATGTGCATCCGGTTCTGACTTTGCTTCCGTGTCAACACACGCGTATCGAACGATCCTCTCGTCCCCCAACGAAACCGACTTTTGCGACTTTGTTCAACCTTTTTTGTCTATTTGGATGGAACAATGTTATCAAGATAGTCACTCGTTCCTGCTCGACCTTCATCTTGCTTTGCATATCCAGAGCCTCGTCTACATAGCATCTGCTACCAACACTCCTTTCAAGATTCACGCGATGTCCACTACGACCACCTCCACCTACCCCAAGCGAACCGGCGATTCCCGAACCGATTTCCTAGCCCTCTTCCCTCTGATCGTGGATGAGTTGGTCACTTATATGAAATCCGAGGGGATGCCTGAAGACGCTATCAAGTGGTACACCGAGGTGAGTATCCGTGTGCTTCTTGTCGGAGCTCTCAGGTGCTTCGCCGGAGTTGAAACGGGGGAACACATGGCTGATCGTATCTCATCATCTCTTTTTCATCTTCCCCCACTCCCGACGTCTCTCGCCCCCAGGTCCTCAACCATAACACCCCCGGAGGGAAACTCAACCGAGGTCTCTCTGTCGTGGATACCGTCAAGATCCTCCGGGAGAGGGAATTGACAGACGAAGAGTACTTTAAAGCGGGTCTATTGGGTTGGTGTATCGAATTGGTGAGCGTCACGTTCTTCCCCACGCTGTCTCTCATACTCGGGGCTACGACGAAGAGTAGCAGGCTGATTGGTTTTGGGTACGGATATTGTGTGGGGGGGGATGGTCTGGTGCGGGGGGGGATGGGTAGTTGCAAGCTTATTTCCTTGTGGCGGATGATATGATGGATCAATCGATCACTCGACGAGGTCAACCTTGTTGGTACAAGGTGGTGAGTCACACAGCCTTTCTCAGACCTGTCTCTAGCCTGGGGATTGACGACTCTTCTTGAAACGATGGTCATCCTCGCTACAGCCCGGTGTTGGTAACATTGCGATCAACGACGCGTTCATGCTCGAAGGTGCCATCTATTTCCTCCTCAAGAAGCATTTCAGGGGGG
>Ga0308160_10003699_pt1 | contig 16986 bp, 16 predicted proteins | sample PhyFR1_FD_201036 | JGI IMG/M metagenome (GOLD analysis project Ga0308160, IMG submission 201036) | Phyllosphere microbial communities from UC Gill Tract Community Farm, Albany, California, United States - DLSLF.R1 | ecosystem: Host-associated > Plants > Phyllosphere > Unclassified | place: USA...
CTGGTTGAGCCTGGCTTACGTGTCGCTGTTCAGCATGCTGATCGGCTTCGTGTTCTGGTATCGCGGCCTGGTGCAGGGCGGCATCGCAGCGGTCGGGCAGCTTCAGTTGCTGCAACCGTTCTTTGGCCTGGCGCTGGCCGCCGCACTCCTGCACGAACAGGTCAGCCTCGGCATGTTCGGCGTCACCGTTGCGGTGATCCTGTGTGTCGCCGGCGCCAGGCGTTATGGCCGGATCAATCCTCTTCCTTCACGGTAGCGACTTCATCCGCCTTGATTCTTACCTGCTTGCCCGAAACATCTTCGAACTCATAGAAGCCATCTTTCGTTTTGGTGTCAGGTACATCCTTGGTGATGTACTGTGTGCCATCCTGCAACGTGACGACGGTGTTGGTGGAGCAACCGGCCAACGTGGCGGCGCACAGAAACGCAGCGCCATAGTAGAAAGTTTTCAGTTTCATGAAGTCGACCTTGTTCTGGATGTGCGAAGTTATCTGCGTAAACACAGAGTTCGATGCTCATGCCTTGTCCGAGTTCCAGAACGGCCGGCTCGTCGATGGTCCGCCCAGAGCAATCGGATACATTCACATCGCGTGACTGGAGGACCCATGTCTCACTACTGGCGGCATCCCGCAGTTCCGCATCTGGAAATCCGCAACGTCGAAGACGGTCGCCGTTTCAGCCACGCGCGCCATTCACATTCGACGTTCTCGATTGGCGCGATTACGCAGGGGCAAAGTACTTACCTCAATGGCGACAGTAGCCGTTTGATCGGCGCCGGAAGTGTAGTACTCATGAACCCCGGTGCAGTGCATGCCTGCAACCCCGTTCATGAACAGCCCTGGGCGTACCGCATGTTCTACGTGGATGCCCAATGGCTTGCGGCGCTGCAACAGCAACAACGTTCTGGCATGCAAAAAGGCTTCGTGCCTTTCGCGCAGACCTATAGCGCCGACGTCAACCTGTTCGAAGATTTGGACGATCTGTACCACACGCTCACCGCCGACGACTGCCTGCCAGACACCATGCAGGATGCAGCATTGGTTTTTTTCCAGGGACTGGTAGCACGGCTGCAGCCCGCCAGTGATGAAGCCAGAACTGAGCCGCAAAAAATGGCCCAGGCAGCGGCATTCATCCGCGAACATTGCGCCAGTGAGTTGCGTCTGGAGGACATCGCGTCGGCCGTACAGCTGTCGCCTTCTTACCTGATCCGGGCCTTCAAGGCGTGCCATGGGCTCACGCCTCATGGTTACCTGATCGACTGTCGCCTCCAACTTGCCCGCGACCATTTGCGCCAGGGGGAGGGCATTGCCCAAGTCGCCGCGCGCGTGGGCTTCGCGGATCAGGCGCACTTGCAGCGGTTGTTCAAGCGCGCCCTGGCGACCACGCCCGGGCAATATCGCGGCGTGCCTACTCAAGCAGCAGATACACGGCGCACCCCCCGAGCAGCGCGGCCATGATCCGATTGAAGCCGCGCATTCTGGTGCTGCTGTTCAAATACTCTCGCAACGAAGCACCGGCCCAGGCCCAGCTGGCCAGGGATAGCCAGCAGACCACCAGATAGATCAGGGCGAAGACCCACACCATCTGCACATCGCCATCGGCGACGAACGCGCCCATGCCCGCAAGGCACGCGAGCCAGGCCTTCGGATTGAGCCATTGCATCAGCGCGCCCGTGAAGGCAGAGGGGCGCGCTTGCGCCTGCACGGAGTCCACTCGGCCATCACTGGTTGCCAGCCTGTAGGCCAGGTACAGCAGAAAGATCACGCCAGCGATGCGAATGACCTGGGTCAGCCATGGCCAGCGGTTCAGCACTTCGTGCAGTCCCAGGCCCATGAGCAACAGCAGCAGGATGAACCCCAGGGTCGCTCCCGTGACATGGGGCAGGGCGGCCCGCACTCCGTGGCGTGCGCCACAGCTCAGGGAGACAAGGTTGACCGGGCCGGGGCTTATGGAGGAGGCCAGCGCAAAAACGGCCATGGAAACGACGATACTCATCAGGCACCTTCAATACGGGTAACGGAGCACTGACGGTAAAGATCATTGCTGGGCCCGTATTGAAGGAAATCGCCCTTGGGGGGTGTGGGGTGAATGGTTGATACGCTAGTTTATGAGTTGGACGTTTCTCATCCTGAGAGGGAGATCCACTTCATTTGATCGGATTGTCGGATTTGCAAAGCTTTAGGGCGATGCTATCGAATTCCCGGTCGAAACTGGCGTTTTCTGCAGCACTCAAGAAACCCTGCTGCTGTACAAACTCGTCGGTTTCACGACGGATGGCCGCAACGCGTTCGATCATTTGGTCAGCTTGAGTCTGAGTGATCTTGCGGGCTTTTCGCGTGGTGCCGATGTCCGCGCTCAGAATGTTGGCGCGTACCGAGATGTGGGCTTGTCGGGGGTCGGTGATCTTTCCGCCTGTTTCGCCCACCAATTCGCGTTGGGCTTTGATGTTGCAGCTTGGTAGATCAAGACTCTGCTGAGCGGCCGATGCGTTCAGGCTCAAAACCAATAGCGAAGCCAGGATGCTGTATTTCATGAGTGTATCCAGTGTGGGCCGGTGGGTGTCGGTAGGGTTAGGCCGCAAGGTGCATCGACCGGTTCCCGAGGGAGGGCCAGCGCTGTCGGCAGTTCACCTTCGCGGCTCAGGCATTAGGCCTGATACCCTGATGAGCTACCCAAGCTCAAGCCCTGCTGAAAAGGAATTCATCATGCTAGAACGTAACAAGCTGGTCCCTGAATTGATGGTCACTGACCTGGATACCAGCTTGGCGTTCTGGATGTTTTGCCTGGGTTTCGAAGTGGCTTATCAACGTCCAGAGGATGGGTTTGCCTACCTCGATCTGAACGGCGCTCAAGTGATGCTCGAGCAGGTAGACCCGCACGCCGGCCAATGGCTCACTGCGCCGTTGAGCAAGCCTTTTGGAAGGAGGATCAATCTGCAGATCGATGTCGTCGCTGTCGCGCCGATCATTCATAAGCTTCGCCGAGCCGGATACGCGCTTTACCGCGAATGTGTGGACACTTGGTATCGGGTGGACCAGGGCGAGGTTGGGCAGCGAGAGTTCATCGTGCAAGATCCTGATGGCTATCTGATCAGACTGGTTGAGCGTTTGAGGGAGCGGTGTATTGCTTCGGTAGAGTAGGCATTGTCGAGTCTGGGGATGCATTTCTTGACCCGAAGTATGGTAAGCGGGAAAGACACAGGCGCGATCTCGTGGAGCGCGGTAGCGGCGTAAATGAGGGTTCTTGGCCGTCTGTGTCCATCGCGACCGGCTGCGATTGGTAAATAGCGGCTGCTGCTTTATAAGTCGTATTTAAACTGTCCGAACACGATCCCTTACAGTGCCTAGAAGGCTGCGCCGAGTTATAATTACCACCAAGGGAGGGGAGCTATTGAACCAAAGCGGTCACTCTTGACAGGTAGAAAACGGCCGCCCGCTACCGGGTCTATTTCACTAGCTACCAAAATCTAAAATCTGCTTGATGCCGCTTTTGCTAGTCGAGAGCAAAACAAACCGTAAGAATCATATCTCACGGTTTAATCTCAGCTAAGTAGTAATGATTAGCTTTCACTTAGTAGTCCGGGAAAATGTCTTTTAAGAATACAACGTGCCTCGTTTTTTTCTATTAAAACGCGCACCGCCATATCCGAGAGGTCAGATATTTTTAGATGTCGCTGGGCTATGGTCCTCAAACCTTTGTTGTTATAAACCTGAAGGGCTCGGCTATAGTTTTTTTCTGAAATAATTTTCTGTAACTCTTGTTCTCGCTCGTCATGCCAAGCGGAAATATCCACTGCACCGATGAAGGTGGCGAAATGATCTTTAATTTCGTTTGCGTTTCGCCCTCGTGTAACATGAGAGTTTCGAAAGTAATAATTGATTTTTGCCGACACATAATTTGAAGTTTGCAGTTCAATATCCGCGCTCAACTTATCTAATATGTCTTGCTTGATGGATTCGGTAGTGGATTTATCTTTTAGTAGTTGTTGGGTTATAATATTAAGAAAGTCTTCATCTAGTAATAAGTTTTCGATTTCCGCCATGGAATAAGAATATACGCTTTCGCTGGTTAAGGAAGTTAAGCGCTGCGCGTCATGATAGTCACTGTCAATCAATCCGAGCGCTTTTGTGGTGACCATAGGTAGCTTGTTAAAAGCTTTTGTGTAGTTGATGACGTCAAAGCAGCTTTCAACGGGGCAGATTGTTAGGTGCGGAAATAGAAGGCTGAATAATTTCACGTCTAAACTATTGTGAGTTCCTTCGCAAAACAAAATATTCTTCCTGCTGCCGAGAAGTTCTAGTAATAGCGGCTCTGGAAGTTCGTTGTCCGGCACTGTTTCAATTTCCCAAAAGTTTGGGTGTTTGAAAGATTTGATCCATATTTTTTTTGACCCGACACGGCTTGTGGCAAAGTGCAGATCGTGGGTTAGATATACGAATATACAGTCCGATCGTTCGGCCTCGAGAGTATCCCAAAGCTTATCAACTATGGTTTTATGGAGATACATTTCCGGTTCATCAACCACGATAAAGCCTGATGCTGGTGCCTGCAACACCTGAGCTACGAGAAAGAGTAAAACCTTTTCTCCATCACTCATTTGATAAGCCGGATAATTCTCTCCAGAAGCCATGTTTAATGTGATGTTTATACCGTCAGAGCATGTAATTGTCCGATGAGGTAGCAGAGAATTCCAAATATTCAAAGCTCGATCAAGTTTTGTCTCCGGTACATCTTGATATTCTTTGGAGCTAAGAGCTGCTTCACAGTATCGGTTTCTTGCAGCGCTTCTTTCCGCTAAAAGATTGTCGAGTAGTACATGAAACTCACCACCTAGCTGTACCAGCAGTCCGTATGCATTTCCTCCACTTTCGGTGCTGTACGTGGATTTATATGTTTTGTCGGCGTTCTGCGCACTGGAGAGTTTTTGCGAGGTTGAATTTATGTTTGATATTCCACTGAATGTAGGGATTAAGAGGATTTTTTGGGCGGAAATTACCACTCCGTGCTCAGGTAGGTACCTTTTTAGATCATTAGCGAGAGTGGTTTTGCCGCTGCCATTAGCTCCAATAGCTACGATGTTTCGCTGAAAAAAACCAAGCTTGTTGAAGAATTCATGGTTGAATTGTACTTTTTGTAAAACGGCCTCAAGGTGAGGGCGACTCTCAAGTATGGTTAACTTTAAGCTATCGTAATTCTGCTTGCCCACAAAATCGGGGACTTCGATATAATTTAAAAAAGGAAGCGCTGACGATATGTCAGTTATTTGTTGCTCAAACTGATTCAAGTAGTTGTCTGAAACGTCTATTCGCTTCAGTACTTCGCTAGTCTCTTTTACCGATATGATCATGCGCTCGTGGAGGTCGATAATTTCCAGCCCGGAATTGCAATCTATTGCAATAACTTTGTGGCCTTCAATTTTGAGGGCTAGGGCTTCCGCATTATTAATTATCGTATCTCTTCGCTTCATTGTGTTCCTCGCTATTTTTGCGTGAGTGGTTAATTTATTGGAATTCGTATGTTTTTAAAATTTTTAACGATTGTGCCAAGTGTGCACTATCACAGGCCCTGTGGGGGAAGTCAATTAAAGGATAAGAGGCGTCTGGTGTAAGGGGGGGGAAGTCTTTAGTGTGCAAATAACTTAATCTTGCAAGTGTAAGTGTAAGTTTTTAAGAGTTTTTTTTGCTATTTTTTTTGTGGCACTGGTCGCCTGTTATAGGTTGAAAAATACCACCGACGAACGACCGCTTCTGGCCGATAGCAGCCGGTCGGACGATCGCAGTTTCTCATTGAAGGTTGCGAATACCTCTGTTGCTGTAAGTGTTCCGCAGCTCTGCCAGGCTTGGGGTTGCGCATCAGCAGGGGTCCAAAAGCTCCCAACAGGCCCAGCATAATCAACGGCAGGAACATCACCGAACCCAGCCCGAAATTGCTGACGATCAACGTGATGGCCGCGGGGCCAAGGAGCATTCCTGAGAACCCTATGCCATTGACGATGCCGATGTTTCGCCCAGCATTTAGCGGATCCTTGCGCCCAGCTGCAGAGACCATCAGTGGGGCAATGCATGACAGCCCTAAACCGAATAGAGCCAGGCCTATAGTCCCAGCGATAGCATTGTGGCCGTTAATGGTGACGAGCATGCCAACCACGCAAAGAAACCCGCAGCTGCCCACTACCCGGGCGTTCCCAAAACGCGCCGCCAACTTGTCGCCGAACAGGCGACCGAAGGCGATGGAGCCAACGAAGATGGAAACTGCCATGCCGGCAAAGGACGTAGAAGCATTTATTTCGCGCCGCATGTACTCCTGACCCCAATCGCCGATAGCGTTTTCGCCCATCATGCTGCCCAGTAGCAATGTGCCGAATGCGGCCATTAGCAGCAGCGTCTTGAAAGTCGGTGCCGCTGGTCCCCCGGTCGCTGGATTTTCGCTCTGTAGGGTAGGTGCGAGCTCAGGTGGAACGTCATTTTTGCTCAGCAGCCAGCGGCGCAGCAAACAGCCTACGGCAAACATCATTAAGCCGAGGACGGTATACGGGACTTGAACACTGCTGGTGAACAAGCCGGTCAGCCAACTGCAAACCATGCCCAAAATAAAGCCGCCGAACGAATAGGAGGCATGGAAGGCTGACATGATGGAGCGCTGGTAAAAGCGCTCGACCTGCACTCCGGGGGCATTAAGCGCAGTATCAAGGGCGCCGCGAAAGACTCCTAGTACGGCGCCAAAGCTCAATGCGAACCAGAAATCACTGGCGTAGCCCAATGGAATGATCGAGATCGGATAAGCCATTGCGCAGACACCGATGACCGGCTTGGCGCCGTATCGGTCAAGGAGCTTGCCCACCAACAGTGCGCCCGCTGCTGATCCGACGCCCACGCCCAATGCGATGAGGCCGAAATCAGCATCCCCCAGGTCGCCGGCCATGCCCAATTGCTCACGAAACACGCTGACGCCGGTAGACCAGATGTACATCATCGCGCCAATCATCATGAAGCCGAGGAAGGTGGCAATACGGGCTTTTTTGATGCGCGGAGTCACCAAGGGGAGACTGCTGTCGGTCATGGCGGGAGCCTGTTTTATATTAATTATTCCGCGACGCTGACTTTTTAGTCAGCCGCAAGTTATACGTATAGAGCCATTTATTCAAGCGCTTCTCCTAACCGAAAGTCAACATGTAAGCGAGTGCTTATATCGATCACGAAGTCCGTCCAGAGGCAACGCGAGAAAGGCATTCTCCAACTGCGTCACAGTGCGTCGCCCTTGCCTCAAGTGCGAAATTGTTTGAGCGAGTATTTGCTATAACCATCGACTATCCGTAATCCTAACTTTCGAACAGGAAACATCATGAGCGTGACATTAGCCCAGGCTTACAGTGTGCTTTTCCCCGTCATCGATCCGCTGCAGATGACCGACCAAGTGCGCAGTTTTCTAGGCGCGGTGGTCGCAGCCTGCTGTTTGGCGAAACCGCCGATGAATATCGAACCGGACAGATGAGCGAGCAACGACTGCAGTCGGAAACACTGGAGAAGTGGCAGCGCTTTACAGCCGAAGCACAACGCCTGGGGGGTCCATTGATCCTCGCAGCTGACGGCGACATCTCGGCGGTGCATCGTTTGCAGGGCGTGGCACCGGCCCTCCCGAAGCCTGAGGTAGCCCGGACGATGTCGGCGCTTGAGCTAGAGCAGGCCTGCTATGAGATGGCCTGTGGCGTCCGTACGGCAGGCGTGAACCTGCTGCTATCACCCACGGCAGACGTGGTCACCGGCCCCAATGTCTGGCTGGCCGGCCGCACGTTGTCGGATGATTTCGACGAGGCCGCAAGGATGGCTTCGGCTTACGTGAGGGGCGTGCGCAGAGCCGGTGTCGGCAGCACGCTCAAGCATTTCCCAGGCCACCCCCAACTGGCACACCAACCGGCGACTGAGGAAGCATTTAATTCGCAGACGATGGCTCAATTGCGAGCTGGCTGGGAAGTCTTCCGGGCAGGGATCGTAGCAGGTGCCGACGCTATCATGATGGGACCGGCCATCGTCCAGTCGCTGCAACCGGCAGTAGCCGCATCGCTGTCCGCCGAACTTGTGGATACGCTGCGCAGCGAGCTGGGCTTCAAGGGGCTGATCATGACGATCGACCTGGATCACCGCTCAGTACAGCGCGGCCAGCCACTGCACGAGGTTGCCATCGCTGCACTTAATGCCGGCGCGGATTTACTGCTGCTATCGCCCAGGGCCTTTTCTCGCGCCGCAGAGCTGGCAACGGCAATCGTCGATGCAGTCGCTACCGGGCGTCTGCCCGCACCACGACTTGAAGCAGCAGCGCGGGCAATCGATGCATTGGCTAAGCGGTTCTGATCGTCAACCCACCAGTTTAAGCAAGGTCGGAATGGATCATGCCTGCTGCTATTTTCTCGGCAACCATGATGATGGGCGCGTTGATGTTGGCCGTCGGCACTTTCGGCAGGATCGAGCCATCAACGATACGCAGCCGTTGCACGCCGTGTACAAGTCCCTGGCTGTCGGTGACTGCAAAATCATCGTTGCCCATGCGGCAAGTGCTGGTGGGGTGATGCTCGGTGTTGGCGACCTGGCGCAACCAGGCGGCCAGTTCTGCATCCGAAGCCTTCAGCGTCGGGGTCTCCACAGCGCCGCTGCGGTAAGCGGCCCACGCCGGTTGCTCGACCATCTGCAAGGTCTTGCGGATGCCATCGACCATTTGCGTGACGTCGCGAGGGTCGGTCAGGTAGTTGAAACGGATGATGGGCTTGTGCGTGGGGTTGGCCGAACGCAAGGCGATACTGCCTCGGCTGTAGGGGCGCATCTGGCTGACGAAGTATTGGAATCCATCGGCGATATGCACTTTCCCGGACTGGAAATCGGCCAGGAAGGGCAGGAATTCGTGCTGCATGTTGAAGTAATCGACCTCATCGCTGCTCTTGAAGAACGACCCCACTTCAAAAAACGGTGTAGCACCCAGCCCGGTTTTGAACAACGACCATTGAACGCCCAGTTTCAGCCGGCCCAGGGTGTTCAGTTGCCGGGATATCGACACGCCGGCAGGGGAGGTGAAGCGCAGCGCTGCGACGACGTGATCCTGCAAATCGGCGCCGACGCCGGGCAGGTGCACCTGGCATTCAATGCCGTGGCCGGACAAGGCGGTACGCTCGCCGATACCCGACAGCATCAGCAGTTGTGGCGAACCGATGGTGCCGGCGCACAGCAGGACTTCGCGTGCGGCATGCAGAACTTTTCGCTCGCCCTTGTGCTTGAGGGTCACGCCGGTGGCGACCTTGTTTTCCAGGTTGACGCGTTCCACCAGGCATTCTGTGAGCACGGTTAAATTGGGCCGGCGAATGGCCGGTTTCAGATAGGCCAGGCTGGTGCTGCAACGCACGCCGTCACGGATGGTCGCCTGGGTGACATGCACGCCTTCCTGACTGCCACTGTTGTAGTCGCCCGCGTCTGCCAGACCAAATTCCTGGCCGGCCTTGAGGAAGGATTGATACAACGGATGATCGGCCTTGCTGCGGGTGACGGTGATTGGGCCGTCACCACCACGCTCAGGGTCGCGGCCACCTTCGAAACTTTCCATCTTGCGAAAGTACGGCAGGCAGTCGTCGAAATCCCATCCCTGGACGCCGTACTGTCGCCAGCTGTCGTAGTCCTGGCGGCTGCCGCGGACATAAACCATGCCGTTGATCGATGAGCTGCCGCCCAGGCAGCGGCCCCGCGCCTGGCCGATGGTCCGGCCACGCAGCTCGGGTTCCGGCTCGCTTTCGAACTTCCAGTTGAACACATCGCTTTCGATAGGGAAGGTCAGCGCCGCAGGCATCTGGATGAAGATGCTCTTGTCGCTGGGGCCTGCTTCAACCAGGCAGACCGTGATGGCTGGGTCGGCGCTCAGACGGTTGGCCAGCACACAGCCAGCGGAGCCTGCTCCGACGATGACGTAATCGTATTCTTGAACGTTATTAAGCATTTTTTGAAACCTGATCTTGAGCAATGACGTAAGCCGCCCGGTGTTGGCCAGGCGGCATTTCAGCGAGCGATCATGCGTCTTGCAGGGCACCGGACGCCGGCTTGGTCGCCGCACTGGCCGAAGCGTCTTCGACGACATATTGCGAGAGCGTCTGCCATTGGGTGTGGCGGCTGCGCTTGAGTTGCACCAGTCGCCAGAGGCCAAGCACCGTCAGAATGACAAACGCTACCGGCGCGTAGCTGACCGGCGGATCGGGCAGGGGTACCAGCGAGTAGTACAGCACGCAGAACAGCGCGAGGGTGGAGATGATCGGGAACACGATGTGCACCAGCACGTTCAGCTCTTTGCGCATCACCGTGGTAAAGAACCGCGCCACCCCGATGTTGCCCATGAAGTACACGAACACATAGATGATCGTGGCCAGCGTTGCGAGCATGAAGAACGCCTGGTCGGGTTTCATCAGCGAGCCGCCGATCAGTGCTACCGCCAGTGCCAGGCCGGTCTGCGCTTTGATCGCGTTGTGCGGCGTGCGGTGTACCGGATGGATACTCTTCAGCCAGCCGGGGATAGCTTCGGCACGGGCCATGGCATACCAGTTGCGTGTCGAGTCCACGGTGCAAGCGATGCACACCGCAATACCGGAGTTGAGCAATGCCAGCAAGATCAGAATCCAGCCGTTGCCCCACAACCGGTGGGCGACGGCAAAGGCGGGGCTGTCAGCGGACGAGGCCAGAGAATCCAGGTGGGCAATGCCCCAGCCGGTCTGGATGCCCCAAGCACAGAATACGTAATACACGCCCAACAAAATCAGAGAGCCGATGATCGCCTGCGGAATCACCTTGCGAGGATTGCGGGCTTCTTCGGCCACCGCCGCCGCGCCTTCCCAGCCGGTAAAGGCGAAGATCGACAACACCACCGCCAGGAAAAATCCGTGGGCACTGGAGCTGTTGGCGGGATTGAAACCAGCCAGGCTGACGCCGCCTTCGCCGGGGGACATCAGCCCGCCCACCGCCAATGCCGCGACAATGAGCATTTCTACCACGGACAATACAGTGAGCATTTTTCCCGATGTCTTGATGCCTTTATAGGCAATCCAGCCCACTACCAGGAGGATGACCGCAGCAATCAGCTGCCAGGGAATATCGATGCCGTAGTTCTGGGCAATTTCGGTCTGCAGGACAAAACCGGTGTAAGCCGCAAGTCCGCCCGGTATCAGTGCGACGATCCAGGAGTACAGCCAGCCGACCATAAAGCCGGCGCTCGGCCCGACGGTTGCGCTGACATAGGTATAAAACCCGCCGGCCGAAGGAAAATGCTTGCCCAGCTGTGCCAGCGATATGGCCACGATCAGGCCGATGATGAAGGCTGCTATATACGCCGAAGGTGCTCCCAGACCTGCCTGCTGGGTATTGAACGCGATAGTGGTAAGCACCCCGACGGCGGGTGCGATCTGCGCGATGCTTTGCATCAGCACGGTCACCAGACCCACCGAGTTGCTTTGCAATCCGGTAGCCGGTGGAGTGTGCGGGTGATCGTCGTTCATCGAAATCTCCTCAATTTTTTTATCGCGTCAGGTATCTATCGGTTTCACCGAGGATCGGCGGACCTGGCCGTGCCTCGGATGACCAGAGTATCATTGCGCGAATATGTGCAGTCAATAGCTGAATACGTGTATTTATTTAAAATGATATTCAATATTCATGGGAATTAACGATCGATAAATGAGCATTGACTGCACGATATCGTGCATGTAGCCTTGGCTTCATATTCTTACTCAACGGAGCACTCCCATGTCTTTCAGTCCAAGCCCGTATGAACTCGACATCAACGACCAGATCGCTGCGCTCGATGCCCAGCTTGCCTATTCACTGCCTGTGCAGTTGAGCGCACTGGACCTGGGCAGCTATGACCGTATCGTGCTGACTGGCATGGGCTCTTCGGACTACACCACGCTGCCGATCGAGCGCGATTTGCTGGCTCGGGGATATCCGCTGTGGCGCATCGATGCAGGTCGCCTGCTGGATTATCCGCAGTTGATCACGTCGCGGACCTTGCTCTGGGTCACCTCGCAGTCGGGCATGAGCGGTGAAGTGGTTTCTTTGCTCGCACAATTGACTGGCGAGCGCCGACCGAAAACCTTGATCGGCGTGACCAATGACGAAGCCAGCACTCTGGCCAGAGCCGCCGATGTCCTCGTCGCGCTGAAGTCGGGCAGCGAAGCGACGGTCAGTTCCAAAAGCTATATCAACACCCTGGTCGTGCAATACCGGATTGCCCTGGCCCTGCGCGGTGAAAGTGAAGCGCCCTTGCTAGCAGCGCTTCAGGCATTTCGCGAGCCAATGGCACGCCTGATTGCCGATCGGGCGCCGGTTCAGCAATTGGTCGACCAAGCGTTCGACAATGGCGAGCCACGTCTGGCCCTGGTCGGTATCGGTGCGGATGGCGCCACTGCCATGACCGGCGCGCTGATCCTCAAAGAAGCCTGCAAAGTCATGGCCGAGGGTTATCTGAGTGGTGAGTTCCGTCATGGTCCGCTGGAAACATCGGGCCCCGGAATGCTGGCGCTGCTGATAGGCGACGGACGTGACGGCACTCTGCAAGTGCTCGCCGAAGACCTCAAGGCCAACGGCACCACTGTCGTCACCCTGGGGCCGCAGGCGTATGCCGGTAGCCAGTTGCTGGCAAGCGAAGGCCCGCATGAATTGGTGCGACTGATCAGCGGTATCCTGCATATTCAGCACTTCACCGTCGGCATCGCCCGCGCCCGTGGTCTGGTTCCGGGTCAATTTCTCTATGGCAAAAAGATCACGGTGACCCTGTGATCGCGGCGGGCGAGGGCGGTCTGCGCGCTGGCGTCGATATCGGCGGCACCGGGCTGCGCGTGGTGCTGCTTGAAGCCAACCGCGAAGTTGCGGCCGTCACCGTGCCCACGGCCTCGTTCGAACGTTTTGCCCGCGCCGATCGACCCGCGCAACTGGTGCGGCAGATCCAGCAGTTGCTACCGGCGGGCGGCCATCTGTTGTCACTGGGCATTGGTGCCAGCGGGCCGGTGGATGTGGCCCGAGGCGTCATCGAAAACCCTGGCACGCTGCCGGTGTTTTCCGGCTTTGCGCTGGTCGCGCCATTACGTGAGCAACTGCAGATCCCGGTGGCCATTGATAACGACGCGGTGGCCGCTGCTCTGGGCGAATTCCACCTTGGGGCAGGGGTGGGCAGCCGACGAATGCTCGCCGTGACCCTCGGTACCGGGGTCGGCGTGGCGTTGCTGTTGGATGGCCAACCGTGGCGGGCCGTCGACGGCGCGCATCCGGAAGGTGGGCACATTCCCGTGAGCGACGACCCTGATCAGTGTTATTGCGGCCTGCAAGGCTGTTGGGAAACACTGGCCTCGCGCGGCTGGTTGCAGACGCAGCTGGCGAAGCTGCTGCCGGATGTGGCGTACGAACGACAAGACCTGGCGTTTTTCCAGGCACATGTCGCCGAGGACGGCAGGGTGCGCGAGTTGTTCGAGCGATATGGGCGTCAGGTAGGGCGCGGCCTCAACAGCCTGGCGATGCTCTACGGGCCGGACCTGATCGTGCTGGGTGGCAGCGCGGCCCGGCTTTATCCGCTTTACGAGTCTTCCGTGCGCCGGTCTTTGCAGCGCAGCGCCGGTTTCGAACTCAGCGTGCCCATCGTCGCCTCATCTCTGGGCGACGCCGCTGGGGCGCTCGGGGCGGCATTGCTACCAACGCTGTGAGGCATTTTGCGTTCGCTGTGTGAACTCGTTACTCTTTGCACTCAAACGTGCATCTTCCTCTTCCAACGAGTAAAAAATGACAGCGTCAGAACGCCGGCTTCAGATTGTGGAGCTCATCAGGGAGCGGGGCTATATCAACGCCGGGGAATTGTCCGAGCTGTTCGCGGTGGACAGCTCCACCATCCGCCGGGATCTGTCGTCACTGGAAAAGAGCGGAAGACTGATCCGCACCCACGGCGGCGTATTGCCCGCCCAAGACGCACATCAAGGCGACACGCCTTACAGCGTGCGACGCAACATGAACATGTCCGGCAAAGCCGCTATTGCCCAGGCAGCACTCGACTACATCAAAGACGGGCAGTCGATCATTCTCGACAACGGCTCCACCGTGTTTCAACTCGCACTGGCCCTCAAGGCGCGCAAAAACATCACGGTCATTACCAACGATCTGATGATCGCCATGCAGCTTTCCCAGCATCCGAGCATCACACTGCACGTCGCCGGTGGCCTGATGCTCGATAACGTTTACACCCTGGTCGGTCCGGAGACGGTGCAAAAATTCGAGAATATCCATACCGACTGGGCGTTCATTGGCGCTGAAGGGGTTCATCCGCAAAGCGGCATCAGCAATATCAACACCGTCGAAATCCCCATCAAGCAGGCGATGATCGCTTCAGCCAATCAGACCATCGTCCTGGCTGACAGCTCCAAGCTTGGCTACAAAGCGTTTGCCCATGTGTGCGGCCTCGACGCGATCACCCGGGTCATCAGCGATGATGAGCGCGGGTTGAAGCAGCGCAGTGCCTATGGCGAAAAGCTGGAATTCGCGCGTTTGTCATGAAATGGCTTTATCAGCGTTTCATTGAGACGTGTGGCGGGATTCGGTCAGTCTAGCTGGGTGCAGCGATCAGTAGTGCCGTTAACATTGAACCAACATATTAGAGCGACTACTGATTGTTGAGACCGGCACCTTGTCCAAAATAGTCAAGCGCAATAAGCATTAACGGCATGTAGCCATCTTTTGTCTGTTTGTATCAACTGGCCGCAATCGACCCGTAGCGGACATTCATAACGTCTGACAAAACAGGCGTCCATTATGCCTAGCGCATTGGGCGCCTTTTGGATAAAAAGGTTAGGCTTAACAGCATGTTAAGCCAACGTTGAACGTGGGCCTTGTCTAAGATTTGGATATTCTGCGAGCATTGCTTGCGCTAGGTTAAAGTCGTTGGACGTGGAAAAGATATAGCGCTCACTCCATGCAATCTGCAGGGAGTTGAAATTCTCAACATTAGCAACTGAGTACTGCACTGGCTTGCCACTCAAAAGGGAATCGCTCATGGCAACGATTCCCTCGGGATCCCCTCCATCTTCCGCTCTTCGCGTGGCAACCAATGACCGCGCGCCACGGTGAACAAGATCGGTCAAAGTAGGGCACCACATTGCCAGAGCACGAGTAGGCGAAAGTGGAAGGTAGATTTCAATACCTGGAGTCGTCAGTCCAAGGTTCCCTCGGATAGCCCGATCAATCATGTTCTGACGCGTTAACGGATTGTCGCTTAGAAGAAATGGATGTTGTCTTGATGTCGCAGCGAGAACCCAGTCCTTGCCTAGAAAGTGATCTGCGTAAATTGAGGGGGCGCTGAAGACAATCCTTGCGGTCTGTTCCTTCGCATCGCTCTCCGGAATATCACGAAGAAGCTCTTCGGCCTGCGACCCGGGCGCAATTTGATCGCCATTCTGCTCGAAGTGTTCTCTCACTATTCTGGGGAACGCGTTCCACTCCTCGCGAAAGGTCTTGGTTCTGGTGAGTTGTACCGCAAGGAACGACGCCAAGATGTGCTTTTGCTCATCCCCAAGGCCCGAGAGCGAGTCAGCATCGAGGATCGTGCTGATCACTAATTTGGCATGCCCTTCTAATTCAGAGAGCCACGGCTCGATAGATAGAGGCTGACCTTGATATTCAAAGTCGTAGAAGCGATTTTCACTGGCAAGATTCTTCGTGTTTGAAGGAAAGCTTCGATTCGAGGACTTGTCATAGACCCAGACCTGATCTTTCTTTCCGTTACCGAAGTTCCGCATGAGAAATTGCGGCACGTAGTGCTGAACTTTTGCGATCGTCATCTCAGCTGTGCTCTCGTGGTGTGCTTAGAGGTGGCGCAGAGAATGAGACGTGGCCCAGACGCCCTGTGGCCTTCTAGATTCGAAAGCAGTATCGATGACGCTACGCATTTGCCGTCACTGTGTCCACCGTCTGCTTCTGGCCGAAAGCGGCCCGTGCAACGAGCGCATCACGACGTGCGCAACACTAAAACCATCCCGCACATTCCAAGCCTAGGCCATCACCCAACAGCCCAATACATCGCCCGAACCCTAATATGCGAATGACTTTCCAACACCTCCCATTCATCCAGAAACACAAAACCCTGCCTGAGATAGAAATTCGCAGCCCGTGCGTTTTCTGGACAAACGTCAAGATAAACCCCATTCACTCCAATGACCTCGGCACGAGCCTTCACCGCATCAACCAACCCAGCAGCCACTCCAGAACCCCGCACAGCACGCTCGACCCACATGCCGATCAAGCAATAACGACCTTCACCACCAACTGCTGCACCCACCATCCCGATCGGTCGGTCACCGTCGAACGCCAGCCAAAATGCGGTCCCAGCGGACGACGCTCGCTCTTTCCACTGCTCGTCAGTGTACTGGGCCGCAGTCTGATAGCTCACGCCGAACGCCGTCGGCGTGTCCAAAAGGGCAGCAAGCCGTGTCTGTTTCAACAGCATCCAATCTACCGTTTCCGTGAGTCGAATATGCATCTCACACTGGCGCCGGGCTCTGCAGCAACGGGTACAACGACAGCACCAGCAACGCCGCCATGCTCCAGTTGAACAGCCGCAACCAGCGCGGTACTCGCAGCACGTTGCGCAGGACGCTGCCGAAGCCGGCCCAGACGCACACGCTGGGCAGGTTGACCAGTGCGAACACCGCGGCGATGACCATCACGTTATAGACATAGCCCTGCGCCGGCACATAGGTGGTGATGGCGCCGACCGCCATTACCCAGGCCTTGGGATTGACCCATTGGAAAGCGGCGGCGCCAAGGAACGTCATGGGCGTGCTGTCCTGGTCTCCTGCTTCGCTCACACTGCCTGAGGTGGCGATGCACCATGCCAGGTAAAGCAGGTAGGCCGCGCCTATCCAGCGCAGGGCAGTGTAGGTCCAGGGCACGGCGGTGAAGATTTCACCCAGGCCCAGTCCGACCGCCAGCACCA
>Ga0308160_10003701_pt1 | contig 16969 bp, 13 predicted proteins | sample PhyFR1_FD_201036 | JGI IMG/M metagenome (GOLD analysis project Ga0308160, IMG submission 201036) | Phyllosphere microbial communities from UC Gill Tract Community Farm, Albany, California, United States - DLSLF.R1 | ecosystem: Host-associated > Plants > Phyllosphere > Unclassified | place: USA...
CGATCAGCACGGTCGGTGCGCCGGACACGATGCTGTCCGGCGGCCCCACGCACACCGCCATGTCGCCGATCCGCGCCGCCGGCAACCCGCCGATCAGGACCGTCGGCGCGCCAGGCGCCAGGATCGGCCCGCCCACATGCGGCACCACCCCGGTGACCATCGGGCAGACGTGCAGATCGGTGAGGCGGGCGGCAGGTTGCATGCGGAGCCGAGAGCGCAGTGGCCAGGCATCCAGCTTGGCGCGCGCGGCGGCGCGCGACCCGTCATTTCGTCTCAGCCACCAACGCCGAGCGTGGCGCGTCCGGCGCATCCAGCTTGGCCAGCGTTTCGCGCACTTGCGCCAGCGGCCCGGGCGCATCGCCGTACAGACCGACCAGGATGTCGCGTGTGCGTTCGGCATGCGCGCGTGCCTGCGTGCGCTGGCCCAGGGCGATCTCGGCCTCGGCCAGGCCACGCAGGATTTCCGCGGTCACCTCGTGCTTGCCACCGAGGACACGCTCGGCATCGGCCAACACCGCCCGCTGCTCAGCTGCGGCAGCCTGTGCCTGGCCGTCGTCGAGCAGCCAGAACGCATGGTTGGTGCGCGCCATGATGGTGGTGGGATGGTCCTCGGGGTATCTTGCGCGCGCATTTTCCAGCGCCTTGCGGTAGTAGGGTCCGGATTCGGCGACCTTGCCCTGCTGGCGCAGCGCCCCGGCCAGGTTGTTGTAGATCATCTGGGTATCGGAGCCGTTCACCCCGTACAGACGGATCATGACCGGCTGCAATGCCTTCAACTCTCGCTCCGCCGCCGGGTAGTCGCGCTTCATCAGCAGATAGACCGCCAGGCTGTTGCGCATCGACAGGGTCAGGGGATGCTCCGCGCCCAGGCGCGCGGCGCGGCGCGCGATCAGCCCGCGGATCAAGGCGATCGCTTGATCGTAGTCGCCGCCATCGGCCAGCGTGGCAGCGTAGCGATCGCCCGCGCTCAGCACGCTCTGGTCGTCGGCCGGCAATACCCGCAGCATGCCCGTGTACGCCTGCCGGCTCTCGCGCAACGCCGCCTTGGCTTCGCCCTGCACGCGCAGCGCCCAACTCAGCCGCGACTGCATGTCGTAACCCAGCGGCGCGTCGGCGCCGTGGCGCAGGCGCACCTGCGCGACGCCCTCGCGCAAGATGGCTTCCGCGCGCTTCGGCTCGCCCACGTTCACCAGCGCCTCGCCGAGCAGGCGCATGATCTGCAGCTCGTCGGCGCTGTAGGCGCCCAAGTGCGCCTGTGCATGGCGCCGCGCCGCCTCAAGCTGGGTCACCGCGCGCTTGTACTCGCCCAGCCCGACCAGGCTGGTGCCGATGGTCAGTTCCACCTCCACCAACGCCTGCGGCTGGCTTGCCAGTTCGCGCGTGGCGCGCTGCGAGGCCTGGTCCATCACCTGCAGCAGCAAGGTCTTGTCCTTGTCCTGCGCGACCGCCGGATCCACGCTGGACAGCAGCGAGCCGAGGAAGTCCGCGGTCACCTGCGCCCGCTGCGCCTCGCGCTGCGCATTGCGCAGCGACCACAGCGTACTGGCCAGCCCGCCGCACAGCGCGGTCAGCACCAGCAGCGAGGCCAGCACCGCGCCGCGGTTGCGCTGCACGAACTTGCGCACGTCGCGCCCGCGCGAGCGGCGCAACGCCCGCGGCGGATAGTCGCCAAGCCAACGACGCAGATCGTCCAGCAGCGACGACACCGATGCATAGCGCGCGGCGCGGTCCGGCGCCATCGCCTGCAGCACGATCGCGTCCAGGCCGTCGTGCAGCCCATGCAGCAATTGCGCCGGCAACTGGCCACGCTGCAGTGCCAGCTCGCGCTGCAGCGGCTGCGGCTGCGCCTGGATCCAGCGCGAGGGCGCCTCCGGCACGCCGGCCTCGAACAGCTCCGGACGCACCCCGCAGATCAGTTCGTACAGCAGGGCGCCCAGCGAATACACGTCGCTGCGCGCGTCCACCCCGCCGTCGTCGCCCTGCGCCTGCTCCGGGCTCATGTAACCGGGCGTGCCGCTGGCGCCGGCCGGATTGCGCGAGGGCTGCGCGGTTTCCACCGCGATGCCGAAGTCGATGATGCTCGGTGCCGGGCGGCCATCGACCTCGCCGACCAGCACGTTGTTCGGCTTGAGATCGCGATGGATCACGCCCTTCTGGTGCGCGTGCTGCACGCCCTCGCCGACCCGCACCAGCAGCTCCACCCGCGCGCGCAGCGACAACCCGTGCTGCGCGCACCAGCGGGTCAGCGGTTCGCCGCGGATGTACTCCATCACCAGATACGGCCGCCCCTGCGCATCGGTGCCGGCATCGTGGATCTGCGCGATCGCCGGATGCTGCATCTGCGCCAGCAGGCGGCATTCGAACTCGAACACCGCGCGCTGCTGCGCATCCAGGGCGGTCGCGGCGATCAGCTTGATCGCCACCTCGCGTTCGTAAGCGCCATCGGCGCGATGGCCCAGATAGACCTGGCCCATGCCACCGCGGCCGATCAGCCGGTCGATCGCCCACTGGCCGAAGCGGGTCCCGGGCGGCAACTCGGCGGCGTTGCCATCGCCGCCGAGCAGCGTGCCGAGCAGGCCCGGACGCGGCAGCTCGGTAGCGCGCACGTCGGCCGCGAGCAGGCCGAGCAACTCGTGCAGCAGCTCTGGCTCGTCGCCGGCCTGCGCCTTCGCGAACGCGGCGCGCTGCGGCTCGGGCAGGGCGCAGGCTTGATGGAACAGCGCCTGCAGGCGCTGCCAGGTGGCGGGGTTCAGCGGCATGGCGGGGAGGCCTTTTGCACGGTCCAACGCGGTGCGATGCCCGAACCGCGGCATGGGGCGTGATGCGCCAAGTCTTGGACAGCGATCGGGAGCGGCCTGGGCACGACGTCGAGCATGGCTGGCGGAAGAGTGAGGGCCACGCAAGTATCACGCATAAAAGTGACGCGACTCGCATTCCGTCGCCTGCCGGTTGGATGGATCAAGCGGCACGCGCCGGATCCGCCCGCCGCTTCGTGCCGGATTCGCCACAGACCCTGCATGATTTCGCTTGCCGGGCTCATGCGCCGTACCGGACGCTCCTACCAGCGCAGGCACATCGCTGCGTGATCGGAACCAAAACGACGCTTGATCTCGGCATGCGGCGCAGCCTGATCGAAGGCACGAAAGACCAGCACCGGCTGGAAGTTCGACAAAGCGTAGTCGAGCTTACGCCCGCTGATTCTCGTCGGACCGACGGGCGCGCAGATTTCGCCGGCCGGTACCCCCTGAGCCAATAGCTGGCCGGGTTCGGCGTTGAGATCACCGAACAGGATGCTGTTGCCGACGTGATTGGCTTTGATGAAGTTCCACATGGCAGCGACGACCTGGCCGTTGTTGCCAGACGGCGCATGCCAGAAGAACAGGTTGATGCCGCCGTGGACCACCCACCTGGGAATGCGCCTATTGCCGCCGGCGAGATGCGGGCCGCCCGGCGGCCCAGGCACGCCGGCACCGACCGCCGGAAAGGCCAACGGTTCGGCGAGCGCGCCGAGAATGTTGGTCCAATAGCACAATATCTTGGCCCCAGGAGCGACTGCGTTGCGTAACGAAGAGGTGTTGCCTGGAAAGCCCTGCTGAACCTCGCAATAGAACACCGGAGACGGCTGGCTTTCGAGCCAGCGTTGCGTCTGGACTTTACGCAGGCTGACGCCGGCCTTGTATTCGAGTCTGTTGACTTTAAGAAGCTGGCTCAACTCGGTCTCAACTTGGCGCTGCACCCTGCGGTCTTCGCTGTAGATGGTCCGCGCGTAGGGATGATAGGACCCGGCCTTCACTACCTCCCTACCTGCGACCCGACGCATCGAGCGCGTAATTGGCGGGGTTACGACGGCCCCTTTCGCCGCGTGGTTTTCAAGCTGCCGCATCGTGTCGAGTTGAGCGCGCTCGGCTTCCGCCTCCCTTTCCTGGGAAAGCAGTTCCGCATTCGTTGAGAGATGTTCCGCATTCCAAAAGTAGATTTTTGGCACAACCCTTCTCCTCGATTTCATCCGTTCGCTTCGACCGGCATGCCCATGCAGTGAAATCGGCGACAGACCGGTCGTCGAATGCCTGGACGCGACCGGACAGCGCTTCGTTAAACAATCCAATTTTCAATCGACTTATCGCCACCGCGTCGCGCAGACGCATGGCAGACGCGCCTATGCTGCAACCGCCAGATAGGCCTCGATCAGCGCATCCAGTTCATCGGTAGCCGTGACGTGACCATTCTTCACGTTCAGGCGATACAGATAGCGATAGCTCCCCACCAACTCAAAGGAAAGCGAACCAGCTCCGTAGTAAGCGGCCAGTTCCTCCTCGATTTCCAGATAAATCCCACGCTCCGGAAACTGCGCCACGTAATGCATTCGGGTAGTGCCATTGGGCGTATCGGTTCTTTTTTGCTTCGAACCGTAGCTGTAGCCCATGGTATGGATGTCGTGCTCGATGGCGATGGCAATGCCTCGCGCCTTTATCTGGCCGTCGCTGTATCCCATTCCGGAAAGCGGCCCCGTATTTAGCACGTTCGCACGATACTTAAGCGCGCCGTCGGAACTGATATGGTCCCGCTCCAATGTCGCGCTTGCCACGTTGTGCTTCAGCGATCCGACACCTGTACTGTAAGGCCCGACATCGCCCTCGCGGACCAAGTCGTTTCTTCTGTCCAACCTGCTCCGCGGCTTCGCTTTCTTGCCTACGCCCTTGGGAACCGCAGCGCCACTGGGGAGCCGCTTTCCGCCATTCTTGAAGCGCACGAAATTGTCGGCGCTAAGCTGAATGGAATTGGTTGCGAAAACCTGGAATACAATCGCGTTGCTCACGACCAATGTGTTCAGATCGTGGTTGGTGGAAACGTGCCCATACTGGCTGACCTGCCCGGCTTTCGAATAATGCGAATAATAGACCATCGAGTCCTTGATGCTCACGGCCACATAGCCCATAAATCCTCCAAAAACATTGATCGACCGAACCACAGGATGGTTTGACGTCAGCCTCCTTCGTACAGGTTTCCGTCCAAGCCATGGAACGATTTCGCATAGGTTTTGTGTGAACTCGCCACCACCGCGGCGGCATCGTGCGCTACGTCGCGCACCCAACGGGCTTTACCGGTTTCACCGGGGCGCGTGCTATTGGACCACTGCCCGTCGGCTTTCTTGGCTTCCGCGCTGCCCTTCGAATCGCCTTGCAGCTTCCTCATCGGGAGCTTGTTGCCTTCCTTATCTTTCGTCGCTGCCGAAATCCAGCCGCGCTTGTCGTAGCGCATGCACAGGAAGCTGGAGACAAAGTGATTCCTGAGCGGTCCTTTCAGCCCGCGCACCAAGTAATCCGTGATCACTTGTGGCGAGCGATAGCTCTGGGATTCCAGTGTCTCGCCATTCTTCAACACGGTACCTGCAGCATCCGCATGCATGTCCGAAGGGAAGCAGTCCGCCAGCCATTGCCAGAGGAACACGGTCTTGCGCTCGGCCGCGTTGGCGCGGTAATTTCCCAGTTGCGCATAGAGCCTCGCTGCCGGACGGCCGAACTTGCTGGCGATGCTCAGCCATTGCAAGGCATGCGTATATTCGCCATGCCGATTGTGCATCGAATCCTTCCAGAACAGCTTGTTGCGCAACATGTAGCCAAGCTCCGGGTCACCAGCGATCAGCTTGAGCTGCATTGCGGCACCGCGCGCATGATCCGGCGCGAGCCGAGTGGACACTCGGAATCCGTATGGTTCCGCGACCAAGGCGATGACACGGGTGAACTTGTTTCGCTCGTTGACATCGAGTGTTACGTAACGCTTCCACATCGCTTCCGAAACTATTCTAAGCTGCGCTTCGAATTGAGACTTATTGCAGAGAAACGCAGCGATCTGCGCCGCAAGCTTAAGATCGCCATCGATGAGCGTCTCGTCCAGACCGGTGTGGTCGTGAGGCTTGAATCCATTGTCCCGCAAGCTACGCTCAGCCGTGACCGCATCGGCGAATACTGTGTTTGCCATGCTCTTTCCCCGTAATGACACTATCCGCTACGGCGCAATGCCGCGCTCGACCGCACTGAATGGCTCGCACTTCGATTGATCCGACTTCAGGCGAAGCGATAGGAAAAATCGCCGCCCGTCGTGCCCAGCTTCACGCCGGTGACTGGCTGGCCTTCGATCATCCGACCGAGGAACTCGCGCGAAATCTCCGGCAGCATCGAATTGGTCAGGATCGCGTCGATCATGCGACCGCCCGATTCGCTCTCGGTGCAGCGGCCGACCACCAGCTTGACCACGTCTTCGTCGTAGTCGAACGGGATCTTGTAGCGGGCTTCCACGCGCTTCTTGATACGGTTCAACTGCAGCTTGACGATCTCGCCGAGCATCGCGTCGCTCAGCGGGTAGTACGGGATGGTGACCAGGCGGCCGAGCAGCGCCGGCGGGAAGATCTTCAGCAGCGGCTCGCGCAGGGCCTTGGCCATGCCGTCCGGATCCGGCATCAGTTCCGGGTCCTTGCACAGGCTGGCGATCAGTTCGGTGCCGGCGTTGGTGGTGAGGATGATCAGGGTGTTGCGGAAATCGATGCGGCGGCCTTCGCCGTCTTCCATCACGCCCTTGTCGAAGACCTGGAAGAACAGTTCGTGCACGTCCGGGTGCGCCTTTTCCACTTCGTCCAGCAGCACCACCGAGTACGGCTTGCGCCGCACCGCCTCGGTCAGCACGCCGCCCTCGCCGTAGCCGACGTAGCCGGGAGGCGCGCCCTTCAGCGAGGACACGGTGTGCGCTTCCTGGTACTCGCTCATGTTGATGGTGATCAGGTTCTGCTCGCCGCCGTACAGCGCTTCGGCCAGCGCCAGCGCGGTCTCGGTCTTGCCGACGCCGGAGGTGCCGGCGAGCATGAACACGCCGATCGGCTTGTGCGGGTTGTCCAGGCCGGCGCGGGTGGTCTGGATGCGCTTGGCGATCATCTCCATGGCGTGGTCCTGGCCGATCACGCGCTTGGCCAGCAGCTGCGGCAGGCGCAGCACGGTGTCGATCTCGTTGCGCGCCATGCGCCCGACCGGGATGCCGGTCCAGTCGGCGACCACCGCGGCCACCGCCTGATAGTCCACGGTCGGCAGGATCAGCGGGTTCTCGCCCTGCAGCGCGCCCAGTTCCGCCTGCACCTGGCGCAGCCGCGCCAGCAGCGCGTCGCGTTCGTTGCCCGAAGGCATCTGCGCCGGGATCTCCTGCATCTGCTGCGCCGGTTCCTGCTGCGCCAGGGTCTGCGCCGCCGCTTCCAGCGGGCTGCCGGTGCCTTCGATCGGGGCGATGCCGGCACGCAGTTGCGCGCGCAGCGCCAGCAGTTCGTCGACCAGCGCCTTCTCCTCGCCCCAGCGCTGTTCCAGCTCGGCCAGGCGCGCCTGTTCGGCATCCAGCAGCGCGCGGCAGGCGACATCGCGTTCGTCGACGACGATGCCGATCGCGCGTTCGCGCTCGATGATGCCGCGTTCGGTCTGCAGCGATTCGATGCGGCGGCGGCTGTCGTCCACGTCGGCCGGGGTGGCATGCAGGCTCACGGCCACGCGCGCGCAGGCGGTGTCGAGCAGGCTCACCGACTTGTCCGGCAGCTGCCGCGCCGGAATGTAGCGATGGCTGAGCTTGACCGCCGCCTCCAGCGCCTCGTCCAGGATCTGCACCTTGTGGTGCTGCTCCATGGTGCTGGCCACACCGCGCATCATCAGCACCGCCTTGACCTCGTCCGGCTCGTCCACTTGCACGGCCTGGAAACGGCGGCTCAGCGCCGGGTCCTTCTCGATGTATTTCTTGTACTCGGCCCAGGTGGTGGCGCCGACCGTGCGCAGGGTGCCGCGCGCCAGCGCCGGCTTGAGCAGGTTGGCCGCATCGCCGGTGCCGGCCGCGCCGCCGGCGCCGACCAGGGTATGGGTCTCGTCGACGAACAGGATGATCGGTTTGGCGCTGGCCTGCACTTCGTCGATTACCGCACGCAGGCGCTGCTCGAATTCGCCCTTCATGCTGGCGCCGGCCTGCAGCAGGCCCACGTCGAGCGCGCGCAGCTCGACCTCCTTCAGCGCCGGCGGCACGTCGCCGCGGGCGATGCGCTGGGCCAGGCCCTCGACCACCGCGGTCTTGCCGACGCCGGCCTCGCCGACCAGGATCGGGTTGTTCTGGCGGCGCCGCATCAGGATGTCCACCACCTGGCGGATCTCGTCGTCGCGGCCGATGATCGGATCGAGCTTGCCGTCGCGCGCCTGCGCGGTCAGGTCGGTGGTGAATTTCTTCAGCGCTTCCTGCTTGCCCAGCGCGGCCGGGGCGATCGCGCCGCTGGCCTCGCCCGGCGCGCCGGCCTGGCCGAGCTGGAAGCCGTCGCTGGGCAGCAGTCCGTCTTCCGGCGAGCCGGCGACGATCTCGGCGAAGCGCTCGCTCAGCGCTTCCGGCTTGATCTTCTCGAATTCCTTGGAGATGCCGAGCAGCGCATTGCGCAGCGTACGCACGCTGAGCACGCCGACGATCAGGTAGCCGGTGCGCACCTGCACCTCGCCGAAGCTGAGCGAGGCATACACCCAGCCGCGCTCGACCGCTTCCTCGACCGTGCCGGACAGGTCGGTGACGCCGCTGGAACCACGCGGCAGCCGGTCCAGCGCCTCGGTCACGTCGCGCGCCAGGTTCGACGGGTTGAGCTCGAAGCGCTTGACGATGCGGTGCAGGTCCGAGTCCTGCAGCTGCAGGATCTGGTGCAGCCAGTGCACCAGTTCCACGTACGGGTTGCCGCGCAACTTGCAGAACACGGTGGCGCTTTCGATGCCGCGATAGGCGAGCTTGTTGAGCTTGCCGAACAGGGCGCTGCGACTGATTTCGGCCATGGCGGTGATTCCTTGTGCGAATGCGGAAAGAGGAGAAAACGGAAGGCGGCGCTCAGCCGGACGGCCGCAGCACCACGTCGTCGGCGTCGGCGATGTCCCAGCTACGCTGGCCGAGCCAGGTATCCAGGCCCAGGCGCCCGCCGCGCGCCAGCGTGGTCGCCGGCACCTCGTCGGACTGCAGCAGCAGCTGCAGATCCCAGCCTTTTTCGTCGCCGACGTAGCTGCGGACCGCCGCAGCCAGCTGGCGCAAGGCCTCGCCGCCGGGCAGGAAGCGTTGGAAGGCGCTGCGCGAAAGCGGCCCCAGGCGCAGCCGGAAGCGCTGCTGCGCCCCGCGCGCATGCGCGCCGAGTACGGTGCTGTGGCCGAGCGTGGCGACCTCGGGCGAAGCGCCCAGCCGCAACCGCGCATCGTCCGGCAGGCGCATCCATTCGGCGACGAACTCGAGCACCTGCACCGGCACCGCGAACAGCTGTTCGAGCAGGCCGCGCAAGCCTTCGGCATTGCGCGCCACCGGCAGCAGGCGCCCGGCGAAATGGCGGCGCGCATCATCGGGCAGCGCGTCGCGCCCGCGCAGGTGCGGCGAGGCGATGCCGGCCAAGGCGTCCAGGTAGCCGCGGAAACGGTCCTCGTGCGGGCGGTCGGCATGCACGGTCGGCTGCGCGTCGGCCCAGGCGCGGTAGAACAGGCTCAGCATGCGGTGATGGAACAGATCGGCGAACGCGGCCAGGGTCGGATCCTTGGCCTGCGCCTGGCGCTCGATCGCGTATTCGGTCAGGTGCAGCGGCAGCGGCGCGTTCGGCCCGAACAGGCCCAGGAACAGCCCGTACAGCTTGCCCGGCTGGGTGCCGGCGGCGGCCACGTAGCGGTCGATCGAGCGCGGCGCGAACGCCAGCGACGGCGTATGCCGCAGCCGCACCGGGTCGTCGGACGGACGCGTGGAACGGCCCAGCCGCGGCTGCTGCGGATGCGCGCGTTCCAGTGCGCGCAGCGCGGCGAAGAACTCGAAGTCGTGCGGCCGCTCGCGCAGCGCCTGCTCCAGGGCGGCCAGATCGGTGGCGCTCACAGCAGCGCCCGTTTGCCGAGTTGCGCCGGCCAGCGTGCGATCTCGTTGCGCTCGCTGGTGCGCAGCACGGTCTCGGTGAACGAGTTGACCGACACGTAGCGGGCGAAGAAGTGCTGCAGCACCGCGCCGAGCAAGAACGCGCCGCTGCCTTCGAAGGCGCTGTCCTCGCAGGTGAGGGTGATTTCCAGGCCGCGGCCGAAGCTGATCGGTCCCGGCGCGGGGATGCGGCGCACGATCGGCTGCGCGCGCACCTGCTTGATGCCTTCGATCTGGCGCAGCGCGGCGGCGTCGAACGGATCGCAGTACAGGGTCAGCATCTCGCGCAGCGCGGCGGCGCCGTCCTGACCGTCCTCGAACAGCGACAGGTAGTTCAACTGCAGGTGGCTAAGCAGGCGCCACGCGGTCTCGCCATCGCTCAGCGCCGGACGCGGCTTGGTCGGCCCGGCCACGCAGCGCACGCTGTGCACCGGCGCGCCGGCGTCCATGGTGAAATCGGTGGCGCCCTTGCCCACCGGCATGTGCAGCGGCAGGTCGCGGTTGCTGCACAGCAGCTGCAGGCCGAGTTGGCGCAGGGAGGTGGCGTAGGCGCCGTCGTCGGCATCGACCAGGCTCACGTAGACCTCGCTGCCGACGTAGCTGGAGCGCGCGCCCTGGCGGCGCTGCCGCGCCGACAGCAGCCGCGGTTCGCGGCGCATGGTGTAGAACGCGCCGTGGCGCGCGTGCCAGGTATGCGCGTCGCCGCCGTAGAACGGCAGGAAGCGCTGCTCCGGTTCCTGGCGGTCGCCGAAGCCCTCGACCTCGCCAAGGCTGTGGATCTCGAAATCCATCGGCCGGGTGCGGTCGGCGAGCACGTGGTATTCGGTCTTGCCCGGCGCCAGGTGCAGGCGGTCGGCGCGGCGCGGGAACAGGTTGATCGCCGGCGTGCAGAACAGGCGGAAGTTGCCCGCGCTCACCGCCTGCGCCAGGCTGGGCACGCTGCGCTCCAGCAGCACCACGATTTCGAAACCGGTGCCGTGCAGCCGGCGCAGCGCCGCGCGCAGCCCGCCCAGTTCGGCGAACAGGAAGCGCTGCGGGCAGGCGAAGTATTCCTGCAGCAGGCGATAGCCGCTGAACGCGCGGCCGTCGTACGGCACCAGCGCCTCGTCGTCGGCGAAACCGCGCGCGCGCAATTCGCTGCGGCCGCGCTGCAGTTCCACGCTCGCGCCGGCCGCATCCTGGCCGCGCACCACGAAGCCGGCGGCGTGGCCGAGCAGTTGTTCGTACAGGCGCGTGGGCAGCTCGTCGGCACCGGCCAGGAACAGCGGCAGCGCATCCAGCGCCAGCATGTTCGCCTGCACTCCGGCCAGCGTTTCGAAACGCAGGCGCAATGCGGCGCGCACCGGTTTGGCCGCGGCCTGCGCCGGCGGCAGGCCGATGCCGGCCGCGGCGATCGCCGCCGGCGTGTCCAGGTACTTGGCTTCGCGCAGCGCCAGCGGCCACAGCGTGAGCGCGTGCGCGGTGCGGTATTCGCAGGCGGTGCGCTCGCCGCCGGCGACCAGGCTGCGCAGCGCGGTGTGGCGCGGCACGGTGTAGCCCGCGGCCAGCGCGCTTTCCTTCAGTTCCGGCTGCAGCTGCACCACCGCCATCGACGGCATCGGCGTCAGGTAGTGCGGGTACACCATCTGCAACAGGTGCTGGGTGAACACCGGATACTGCGCGTCGAGCTTGAGCTGCACGCGCGCGGCCATGAACGCGAAGCCTTCCAGCAGGCGCTCCACGTACGGATCGGCGCATTCGAAGCCTTCCAGGCCCAGGCGTCCGGCGATCTTCGGGAACTCGCGCGCGAACTCGCCGCCCATCTCGCGCACGTGCTGCAGTTCGCGGTTGTAGTAGCCGAGCAGGCGCGGGTCCATCAGGCGTAGCCCTCGCTGACGTCCAGGCGCCCGGTCTCCAGGTCCAGCTCGGTCTTCAGGTACAGGTTCAGCGGCAGCGGCTGCGCCCACATCTCCGATTCGATGAAGAACACCAGCGAGCGCCGGTCCATGCGCCGCGCGTCGGCCTGCACGGTGACGCGCAGGGTGTCGGCGATCAGCCGCGGCTCGAACGCCAGGATCGCCTCGCGCAGGCGCAGCTGCAGCGCCGCCGCGTCGATGCCGGACATGGCCACGCCGGCCAGGTCGGGGATGCCGAAGTTCAGCACCGAACGGCGCACTTCCGGATACGCGTCCAGCGGCTGGTCGGTGGCCAGGTTGACGCAGTTCAGCAGCCACGACAGGTCGCGCATCACGCACTCGCGCAGGCGCGCGGCGGAGATCACCCGCTTGTCGCGGCTCTCCTCCTGGCGCAGCGGCTCGTCGTCGCTGAGCCGGTCCAGCAGCGAAGGCTGCAGGCGTTCCTGGGTGGTGAGTTCGGCCATCGCAGCGCTGCGCTCAGGCCGGGTCGAACAGGATCTGGCGCACGTCGAGCAGCGCGTGCTCGCCGGCATCGGTGGCCCACAGGCGCTGGCCCAGGCCGACGTCGCCTTCGCTACCGCTCCAGTCGGTGCGTCGCGCCAGCAGCAGCTGGCCGTCGTCGCTGCGCTCGGTACCGGGGTAGCGCACCGGCACGAAACCGAACGCCTCGCCGCCGTTGCGCCAGGTCACCGCCACCGGTGCCCACAGCATGTCGCGCAGATCGGCCGGCGCCTCGAACCGCAAGGCCTGTATCTGCGCGAACGGCACCCAGGCGTAGCCGCCGTTGACCACAAGTTCCAGGCACGGTCCGAAGCGCGGATCGGCGTCGGCGATCCAGGCGAAGCGCGTGTCGTCGAGTTCGCCGGCGCTGGCCGGGGCCTGCTCGAATGCCTGCGCACGCAGCTCGGCGGCCTGCGCAGTGGCGCCTTCGGCCGACAGCCGCAGCGCCTGCAGCAGCAGCGCCAGCCACGGTTCGGGTGCGCCGAGCACCGTCGGCAAGGCCTGCCCGGCGAACACCGCCGCGCGCTGGCGCTCGGCCTGCACGGTGATCGTATAGGTGGCGGCGAGCGCGGCGTTGTCGGCATCGAGTTCGCGACAGGCGGTGAGCTGGTCGCGGGCGCGGTCCCACTGGCCGAGCACCGCCAATAGCTGGAACAGGAACACGCGCTGGCGCGCGTCGGCCGGATGCTGGCGCACGCGTTGGGTCAGCAGTTTCAGCGCTTCGTCCGGACGCCCGTGACGCAGCAGCAGTTCGGGAGTGGTGTCCATGGCCTGTCCGCACGAAGGGAATGTGCGGCGCCGTCGCAACGACGGCGCCGGGGTGCGAGGCGGCCGCAGCCGCCGCCGCGGTCAGGCCTTGGCCACGCCCTGGATGTCGTAGGTGAATTCCTTCGCCCCGCCCTGCGCGATGCCCTTGTCGTCCTGCGGCTGGAAGCTGTACTTGAACTTGCCGAAGTGCAGGGTCACGTTCTCGGTCAGGCGATCCTCGCCACCCGAGCCGCCGGTGGACAGCGAGGTGATCAGCACGCCTTCGCTCAACTCGATGGTCAAGAAGTCGCTCTGTTCGCCGGTGGCGTTGGTCACGTACAGCCATGCCGTGTCCACACGCGCGCCGGTGCACACCGCATCTATCAGTGCGTTGGAGCAGCCATCGACGTACTTGGTGATGGAGATGTCCTGGATGTGCGCCTTGCCGCCGCTGGCCGAACCGCCACCGGTGTGCAGGTCGCCGGAATTGCTCGCGCCCCACGACCAGGCCAGGATCGGCACCTCGCCCTTGTGCTTCTTGTGGTTGGACGCGCCTTCGATCTTGACCTTGCCGCTGCCGAACTTGATATGCATGTCGAACGCCATGGAACTGCTCCTCTAGTGAAAAACGGACAACGATGGATCGGCGCGCGGCGCGCATCGCCTGCGCGCCGGCGCCGTGGCACGGTGGCGCCGGGTCAGGCCTTGGCCGCCGACGGCAGCCGCGACACCAGTCGCAGCGACACGGTCAGCCCTTCCAGCTGGTAGTGCGGTTTCAGGAAGAACTTGGAGGTGTAGTAGCCGGGCGCGCCCTCCACTTCCTCCACCACCACCTCGGCCGCGGCCAGCGGCTTGCGCGCCTTGGTGTCTTCGCTGGAGTTGGACGGATCCCCATCGATGTACTGGGTGATCCAGCGGGTCAGCCACGCCTGCATCTGCTCGCGATCGCTGAACGAACCGATCTTGTCGCGCACGATGCACTTCAGGTAATGCGCGAAGCGGCAGCAGGCGAACATGTACGGCAGGCGCGCGCCCAGTGCGGCGTTGGCGGTGGCGTCCGGATCGTCGTACTCGTCGGGCTTGTTCAGCGACTGCGCGCTGATGAAGGCGGCCATGTCCGAGTTCTTGCGATGCACCAGCGGCATCAGCCCCATCTTGTCCAGTTCGGCCGAGCGGCGGTCGGTGATCGCCACCTCGGTCGGGCACTTCATGTCCACGCCGCCGTCGTCGGTGGGGAAGGTGTGCGTGGGCAGGCCTTCGACTGCGCCGCCGGACTCGATGCCGCGGATCCGCGAACACCAGCCGTACTGCTTGAACGAACGGTTGATGTTCACCGCCATCGCATAGGCCGCGTTCTGCCAGGTGTACTTGGCCGAATCGGCGCCGGTGGTCTCTTCCTCGAAATCGAATTCCTCCACCGGATTGGTGGTCGCCCCGTACGGCAGCCGCGACAGCGTGCGCGGCATCGCCAGGCCGATGTACTTGGAATCCTCCGACTCGCGCAGCGAACGCCATGCGGCGTAGTCCGGCGTGGAGAAGATCTTGGCCAGGTCGCGCGGGTTGGACAGCTCGTTCCAGTTGTCCATGCCCATCAGCTTGGGTGCGGCCGCGGAAATGAACGGCGCATGCGCGGCGGCGGCGACCTGGGCGATGCCGTTGAGCAGCTCCACGTCGGGCGGGCTGTTGTCGAAGTAGTAGTCGCCGACCAGGCAGCCGTACGGCTCGCCGCCGAGCTGGCCGTATTCCTGCTCGTAGACCTTCTTGAAGATCGGGCTCTGGTCCCAGGCGGTGCCCTTGTAGCGCTTGAGCACCTTGCCCAACTCCTTCTTGGAGATGTTGAGCACGCGGATCTTCAGCTGCTGGTCGCTCTCGGTGTTGCTGACCAGGTAGTGCAGGCCGCGCCAGGCGCCTTCCAGCTGCTGCATGTCGGCGTGGTGCAGGATGTGGTTGAGCTGTTCGCTGAGCTTGCGGTCGATCTCGGCGATGTAGGCCTTGATCGTCTGCGACACGTCCTCGCTGACCACGTCGCTGCGGCTGAGCACCTGTTCGGCCAGGGTGCGCACCGCCGACTCCACTTCTTCCTTGGCGCGTTCGCTCTTGGGCTTGAATTCGCGGTTCAGTAGCGCGGCGAAATCGCCCGCTTCCAGGACCTGGGTCGCGCTGCCGGCTTCGGCCAGTTGTTCGCTCGCCATGGCTCAGCCCTCCTTCGGATCGGCGGGCTTGGCCGCCGACACCAGCGACTGCAGCAGGGCCGGATCGCGCAGCGCCTGTGCGATCAGGTTCTCGGCGCCGGCCTTGCCGTCCATGTAGGTGTCCAGATTGGCGAGCTGGGTGCGCGCCTCCAGCAACTTGGCCAGCGGCTCGACCTTGCGCGCCACCGCCGCCGGCGAGAAGTCGTCCATGCTCTCGAAGGTGATGTCCACCGCCAGCTCGCCTTCGCCGGTGAGCGTGTTGGGCACCTTGAAGGTGGCGCGCGGGCGCATCGACTGCAGGCGGCTGTCGAAGTTGTCCACGTCGATCTCCAGCGCCTTGCGTTCTTCCAGCGACGGCAGCTCGCCGGCATTGGCGCCGGACAGGTCCGACATCACTCCCATCACGAACGGAATCTGCACCTTCTTTTGCGCGCCGTAGACTTCCACGTCGTACTCGATCTGTACCCGTGGCGCCCGATTGCGCGCGATGAACTTCTGACTGTTTGCCATTGCCTCGTCTCCGATTGAGCTTTTCGACCCGGCCTGCCGGCAATGCCGTGCAGGCCGGCCGCGCACCTGCCGCCGGTTAATCCCCGGGACGCCGACGCGAAACGCCGGCGGCGCTCCCCCATCGCGCGCTCGCCGCCGTTCCGCCTCCACGTTCCCCTTGCGCCGTCGGCGCGCGGGCAGATCGCCGCACACCGGGCATCGCATGCCATGCGTCGCGCCGATCCCCTCGGCGCATCCTTCTGCACGGCGCTTTTCAGCGATGCGGCGAGTCTAGGAACGGCCCCGGAAGACCACCCGACATTTCGTCTCAGCGAAGGCCGCGTCTACGCTCGTGCACAAAGTGTGACGACGGTGATGGTTTCGCCCTGCTTCTTCCGGTTGTACCGATGACAGGCCCAGGGGTGGGCCGCGACCGCCGCAGATGACCACGATCCGTCGCATCACCGTACCGGCGCGCATGCAAGCGCGCGCGCACCTCGCCGACAACGGCGAACCGCTGTTGATCGACCTGCTGGCCTACATCGAGGAGAACATCGGCGAACCGGACTTGGGCGGCGACATGCTGCTGGCCGCGTTCCCGCTGTCGCGCGCCACCTTGTACCGGCTGTTCCAGGCGCGCGGCGGCGTGGCCAGCTACATCCGCGAGCAGCGCCTGCGCACCGCGCACCGCTACCTGCAGTTGCACCCGCAGTGCAGCCTGACCTGGTTGTTGTACGAAATGGGCTTCGCCTCGGAACGGCAGTTCCAGCGTGCGTTCCAGGCCCGCTTCGGCATGTCGCCGGCGCAATGGCGCAAGGCGTGCCGCGCGGCGCCATGCCAGCCCAGGGAAGAGCGTCGCGGCCCCTACATCCCGATGTGGCGGATCATCCGCGAACTATGCCGCACCTCGATGGTGGACGATGCGCCGGTGTACGCGCCAACGGAGCCGGCGACGGCGCAATAGTCGCCGCCGCGTTTCCCTGTAGGAGCGGCTTCAGCCGCGACAGAAGCCTTCCCCGCGCGACCGTTCCGGGCAAGATCCTGTCGCGGCTGAAGCTGCTCCTACAGGAAGCATCGCCCAGCAATCCAGTCCTCAGCGAATCACCAGCACCGGCACCTGGCTGCGCGCCAGCACCTCGGCGGTCTGGCTGCCGAGCAGCACCCGGCTCATGCCGCGGCGGCCGTGCGAGGTCATCACGATCAGATCGCAGCGGTGCGCCATGG
>Ga0308160_10003703_pt1 | contig 16960 bp, 13 predicted proteins | sample PhyFR1_FD_201036 | JGI IMG/M metagenome (GOLD analysis project Ga0308160, IMG submission 201036) | Phyllosphere microbial communities from UC Gill Tract Community Farm, Albany, California, United States - DLSLF.R1 | ecosystem: Host-associated > Plants > Phyllosphere > Unclassified | place: USA...
ACAGCGCAGGTGGGCAGTCGACCAGGATGAAGTCGTAGTCGTCCGCCACCGCCGCCAGTGCTTCCTTCAGGCGCCGCTCGCGGTTCTCGAGCGCGACCATCTCGACTTCAGCGCCGGCCAGCTCGCGGTTGGCAGGCAACACGTCGAAGCGCCCTGCTTCCGAGCGCACGCGCGCCGTGGCCACATCGGACTCGCCCAGCAGCACCTGATAGATCGACGCTGCCAGCTCGGCCTTGTTGATGCCTGCGCCCATCGTGGCATTGCCCTGCGGGTCGAGGTCGACCAGCAGCACGCGCTGGTTCAGTTTGGCCAGGCCTGCGGACAGGTTGACACTGGTGGTGGTCTTGCCTACTCCACCCTTCTGGTTCGCAACGCAAAAAATCTTCGCCATCTTTTCCTTTCCTGGATGCGACATCAAGGCATCATATCGTTCATACCGTAAAACCGTTGCAACGATTTATATGAAATAAACGATATAAACTGTTTATACGATTAATACAGATAGTACGGTTAGTACAGTTGGTATTATTTATATAGTATGTACTGTTGGTAGCTTTTATGCGGCTCGCTCGATGAATACCAAGTGTCGCTCTGCCTGCAGTCTAGGCACCCAGAGGGGCTGCAGATCCACGACTTTCCAGTCCTGCGGCAGGCGCTCGCGCTCCTCGCTTGGCGCGACGCCTTTCAGGGCGATGAATTTACCGCCCTCGGCCAGAAGGTGACCTGACCAGTTGACGAAGTCGGACAGGTCGGCAAATGCGCGTGACGTGATCACATCGAATTTGTCTTCCACAACCAGCTCTTGGACCTTCATCGTGTGCACGCTGACGTTAGTCAGCTTCAGTTCTGCCTTCACCTGATTCAGGAACGCGGTTTTCTTGTGCACGGTGTCGATCATCGATACCTTCATGTCCGGCCGCACGATGGCCAGCACGATGCCCGGCAATCCACCCCCTGCTCCCACGTCCAGCACATTGCGGGCAGCAGCAAATGCCGGCACTGCTGCCAGCGAGTCAAGCAGATGATGCGTGACCATTTGGTGCGGATCGCGCAGCGACGTCAGGTTGTAGACGCCGTTCCACTTGTTCATCAGTGCCAGATAGCCCATCAGCTTGGTCTGCTGCTCCGGCGTGACGGCAAGCGTCATGTCCTTGATGCCCTGGTCGAGCACTGCCGCCAGTGCATCGTGATCGAATGCATATTTCATTCGGCCACCTCGGCTGCAGTCGTGGCAAAGCCTTTGGCACCGCGCTTTTTCAGCGTCACCAGCAGCAGCGAGATTGCGGCCGGGGTCACGCCGGAAATGCGGGAAGCCTGGCCCAGCGTTTCAGGCCGCTGCTTGTCGAGTTTCTGGCGTACTTCAAACGACAGCGCCTCGATATCCAGGTAGTTCAGGTTCTCGGGCAGCTTCATGTTTTCGTAGTGATCGTGCCGCTCGACTTCGCGCGCCTGGCGATCGATGTAGCCGGAATACTTCAGCTGGATCTCGACCTGTTCCTTCACGGCGGGATCTTCAACGCCCGGCCCGGCCAGGCTCTGGCCTTCAAGACCGTTCATCGTCATCAGGGTGTCGTAGTTCACACCCGGTCTGCGCAGCAGATCGGCCAGATTGTATTCGCGCTCGAGCGGCTGGCCGACGATGCGTTCCGACTCAGCGGCCGCCAGGATGCGCGGATTCACCCAGACTGAACGCAGGCGTTCCAGTTCGCGCGCAACAGATTCGCGCTTGGTCTCGAACGCCGCCCAGCGCGCGTGATCGACCAGACCCAGGCTGCGGCCGATCTCGGTCAGGCGCATGTCGGCATTGTCTTCGCGCAGCGACAGCCGATACTCGGCGCGGCTGGTGAACATGCGGTATGGCTCGGCCACACCTTGCGTCGTCAGGTCATCGACCAGCACGCCAAGGTAGGCTTCGGAACGACCCGGCGTCCAGGCATCCTTGCCCTGCGTTTGCAGTGCGGCATTCAGGCCAGCCAGCAAACCTTGCGCCGCCGCTTCTTCGTAGCCGGTGGTGCCATTGATCTGACCGGCGAAGAACAGACCCTTGATCGACTTGGTCTCCAGCGACGCTTTCAAGCCGCGCGGATCAAAATAATCGTATTCGATCGCATAACCAGGCCGCAGGATGAAGGCGTTTTCCATGCCGCGCATCGAACGCACCAATGCCAGCTGCACATCGAATGGCAAGCTGGTCGAGATTCCGTTCGGATAGAACTCGTTGGTCGTCAAGCCTTCCGGCTCAAGGAAAATCTGGTGCGATTCCTTGCTGGCGAAGCGGTGGATCTTGTCTTCGATCGATGGGCAGTAGCGCGGGCCGACACCTTCGATCACGCCGGTGTACATCGGGCTGCGGTCGAGCCCTGCCCGGATGATGTCGTGCGTACGTTCATTGGTATGCGTGACCCAGCATGGGACCTGCTTCGGATGCATCGCCACATTGCCCATGTACGAGAAAACCGGCACCGGATCGAGGTCGCCAGGTTGCTCGGTCAGCAGCGAAAAGTCGATGCTGCGGCCATCGATCCGGGGCGGCGTGCCGGTTTTCAGGCGGCCCTGTGGCAACTTGAGTTCCTTCAGACGCGCCGACAATGACGTCGCCGGTGGATCGCCCGCGCGCCCGCCAGCATAATTTTGCAGGCCGACGTGAATTTTGCCGTCGAGGAAAGTTCCGGCCGTTAGCACTACCGCGCGCGCACGGAAGCTCAGACCCACTTGGGTGACAGCACCGACAACGCGATCGCCCTCGACAATCAGGTCTTCGACTGCCTGCTGGAACAGCCACAGGTTCGGCTGGTTTTCCAGGCGCGAGCGGATCGCCGCCTTGTACAGAACGCGGTCGGCTTGCGCGCGGGTCGCGCGGACGGCCGGGCCCTTCGAAGAATTCAGGATCCGGAACTGGATCCCGGCTTCATCCGTTGCAATGGCCATTGCGCCGCCAAGGGCGTCGACTTCCTTGACCAGGTGGCCTTTGCCAATGCCACCGATCGACGGATTGCACGACATCGCGCCAAGGGTTTCAATATTGTGGGTCAGCAGCAGTGTCTTTTGACCGGTGCGTGCGGACGCAAGTGCAGCTTCGGTGCCGGCATGGCCGCCGCCGACGACGATAACGTCGAATTCAGTAGGAAATAGCATGATGGGATGTGAGGCGAGGAGACTAATGCGCGATTATAGATTCTTTTCCGCTGCCAGATTCTTCGACCGTTAGAAAACGACGAATTTTGTTTCACGTGAAACGTCAGGGTGATCTGTCAGAGCGATTGTTTCACGTGGAACGTCCGACAGAAAAAGCCGGTCGGAACCGGCTCCAACTTGTTTCACGTGGAACAATTGGGACTACCAACCCAGCTTTGTGAACGCATCGTAAGCGGTCTTCACAATCAAAGCGCTCACAACAAACAGAAACACTTTACGCACAAAGCCGCTGCCGTACTTGAGTGCGAGTCGCGTACCCGACAACGACCCGGCGATCTGGCAACCGGCCATCAACAATCCCAGCTGCCACAAAATATGGCCGCTGTAGCCGAACCACATGAGTGCTGAAAAATTGCAGGCGACGTTGACAATCTTGGCGGCGGCCGATGCACTGAGAAAATCGAATCCGAAAAATCGCACGAACAGAAAGATCAGGAAGCTGCCGGTGCCAGGGCCAAAGAACCCATCGTAGAAACCGATCGCAGCGCCGATGCCGATTGCCCAATACCGTTCCGCCAGACCAGTGTGCATTGGTGCATGCACCGACCCCAGGTCTTTTTTTCTGAACGTGTAGACCGCCACCGCGACCAGGATGATCGGCAATAAGGCACGGACGAAATCAGCAGGTACACGCGTCACCGTCCAGGCGCCGGCGAAGGAGAGCACAAATGCGGCGGCAGCCGCGGGCGCCGCAGTACTCCAGGCCACCCTCACCCGACGCGCGTATTCCACCGCAGCCGAGCCGGTGCCGAAGATTGCTGCAAACTTGTTGGTACCGAGAATGGTTGCCGGGACTTCTTTCGGCAATAAAGAGAACATGGCGGGAAGCTGGACCAGGCCGCCGCCGCCGACAACGGCATCGACCAAGCCAGCGGCGAACGCAGCGCCGCCGAGCCAGACAACATCAATCATGGAAGAATTAGGTGAAATGTACGAGATGCAATTTTACGGCATGCGGTACGTACTCACCTCGACATCAGACGGTCGGCGATTTCACGAAATCGAGCAGCAATGCATTCAGACGATCCGCACCAGAGAGCTGGAGCCAGTGACCGACACCATCGATGCGTTCATACCGAAAGCCGGCAGGACACTGGTCGCGCGAATCGAGCATCTGTTGTTCACCGAGGGCCGGATCATGGTCGCTCCAGACGCCCATCACCGGCACATTGACCGGCAACCAGGTTCGCGCCGATGACGGCTTGAAATTCGCGCGGTAATAATTCAATGCTGCCGTTAGCCGACCTGGCGGCGCAAGCGCCGCGATCCAGATCTCTTGCTGCTCGCGGCTGCGGATCATTTTTCGCAGCGCGGCCCAGTCCCCTGCTTTCAACAAGGCTTCGGCGACCACGGGTGTCTTAAACACCAGCATGTACCAGAACCGCAGTTTCTGCCCCAGGCCTGATGCAGCGATTGCTTTGGGATGGCCGACCGACAAGGCGGCATACCGGACGATGCGTTGCGGCGCATGCATGGCCAGGTGCCAGCCGATCAATGCGCCCCAGTCATGACCGACGACGACTGCTTTTTCGATTCCCAGCGCATCCATCAAGCGCAGCACATCATCAGCAAGGAACGACACGGCGTAAGCGCCAACGTCCTGCGGCATGTCGGTTTTGCCGTAGCCGCGCAGGTCGGGTGCAATGACACGCAAGCCCGCTGCGGCAAGCGCAGGAATCTGACGACGCCAGATTTCGTGGGTGTCGGGGAAACCATGGAGCAGAATAACGGGTGGACCGTCGCCAGCTGTCACGTAGTGCATGTTCAGGCCATTGACGGTGGCGTACAGCGACGCGAATTCCATGCGGTTCCCCTTGGCGCTGATTCGATGAAACACAGCTTACCAGAACGTAAACGCCTGTCCAGACCCCACCTGTGGATAAGCAAATGGATATCCACAGGTACGGTTTGTGTAGAACTACGCTTTTGTGCACAAGCGAAAATGTTGTCCAGATTTGCCACCAGGAAGCCGGATAACTAGTGCACTGCCTTATGCGCATTGTAAGTGGATGATTTTGTTCTCGTTAACCGGGTTGTCCACAGAAGATGGTCACCCTTACTTATTACTATCAATGTTGTATACAGTTATTGGTTGTAAACCTGAGATGCATGTTTTCAAAAAAAAAATTCGTCCGTGGCAAATCGACAGCATCCGGCGTTGGCAACCTCAATTGCAGGTCTGTGGAGAACCCGCTGCATATCCACAGGGCAGAATGTGCACAAACCCATTTTGCAAGACGTCCGAGATTTCTATCCACCTTTGCTGCACGACGATCACCATGGTTCTCCAGCCAGTTGGCGACCACGTAAACCGTTGATGTTGTGGAAAAATCCGCGCTTATCCACAGAATATGCCGCGTTTACTATTACTACTATTTTGTATACAAGCTTTTAAGTAAACAAACTGCATAACTTGCACGCTGCAGATCCCTGACCAGCAACGCCTCTGCAGATCGTTCTGAAAAGCGCTTTTAAAAAAAAAAGATCGCAGCATCCACACAGCCCTGACATCGACTGACAGCCCACCTGTTCGGACACCGGAAACCGTCGCCAAGCAGCGCCAACCAACAAGCGCCTGTGGACAAGCAGCTGTATATCCACAGCATCGGATGTGCAGAACCCTGCCTTTTTCACGCAAGCCAATTTTTGTCCCCGATCCATGCCTGGTTCACGCAAGCTTTGTCCCGCGTAAAAATGCCGGCTTAAAGCGCTGATTCTGTTGAGTAAACCAACCTTATCCACAGAAATGTCCGCGTTTACTTACTACTACTAAATTTGTATACAGATCTCTTAATTAAATAAGCAAACAAGGTTGCAGGCAAAAAAGCGTTTTGCAGAACGACCATCCAGGGTCACGATATTTGTCTCCAATGCCTGACAATGCTGTGTACAATCCGGCGCTTATGCACAACGGCCCAGCAAAAAAATGCGTTTAGGCATCATCAGCGCGTTGCACGAAGAACAGGCAGGGCTCGTGGACGCCTTGCAAGGGCCCTCCACGCTCATCCTCGGCAAGCGTGAGTACTTTCTCGGACAGTTGTGGGAAATCGACGCCGTGTGCGTCCTGTCGCGAATTGGCAAGGTTGCTGCGGCCATGACCGCGACAACGCTTGTGGAGAAGTTCGGAGTTACCCACATCCTGTTCACGGGCGTGGCTGGCGCAGGGGACGCGTCGATCCGGGTTGGCGACATCGTGGTGGCCGAATCGCTCGTCCAGCACGACATGGATGCCAGTCCCCTGTTTCCCCGCTTCGAGGTGCCATTGACGGGGCAAACGCATTTTCAACCGGACGCCCGGCTGTCGCTGCGGGTGTCCAGTGCAGCGCATGCATTTCTCGACGAAGACCTGACGCATGCAATCGCTCAGGCAGACCGTGAACAATTCGGCTTGACGCAGCCGCGCGTGCACCGCGGCCTGATCGCCAGCGGCGACCAGTTCGTGCATCAGGCGGTGAAGATCGACGCGATGAATGCGGCGCTGCCGGGCCTGGTAGCGGTGGAGATGGAAGGCGCTGCAGTGGCACAGGTATGCAACGAGCTGGACGTGCCGTTTGCCGTCATCCGCGCGATTTCGGACAACGCCAACGAACACGCGGCGCACGACTTCATGGGTTTCGTGAAGACGGTGGCCGCGCAGTACGCGTTTCACATTACCCGGCGCCTGTGCCGGGATCTGGCCCGGGCACCGCTCTAGTTCAGCAGCGACTCGGCCGGAACATAGTCGTAGCCCAGCGCACGCGCGACTGCTTCAAACGTAACCTTGCCCTGGCAGACATTCAGGCCCTGGCGCAGGTGAACATCGTCCGCCAGTGCGCGCCGCCAGCCCTTGCCGGCCAGTGCGAGCACGTGACCGATCGTGGCATTGTTCAGCGCAAAGGTGGATGTGCGCGCTACTGCGCCAGGCATGTTCGCGACGCAATAATGCACGACGCCATCGACGACGAAGGTTGGATCGGCGTGGGTGGTGGCGTGTGAGGTTTCAAAGCAGCCGCCCTGGTCGATCGCCACGTCGACGATGACCGCACCCTGCTTCATGCGTGACACCATGCTGCGCGTGACGAGTTTCGGCGCTGCGGCGCCCGGCACCAGTACGCCGCCGATGACTAGATCGGCCGAGAGCACGGCTTCTTCGAGCGCCTGCGCATTGGAATGCAGGGTGGCGATGCGGTTGCCATAGATCAGGTCGAGCTGGCGCAGGCGATCGAGGTTCTTGTCGAGCACCGTCACCCGTGCGCCCGTTCCCACGGCCATCTGCAGGGCATTGGCGCCCACCACGCCGGCGCCGATGACGACGACGTGACCCGCGGCCACGCCCGGTACGCCGCCCAGCAGCAGGCCCATGCCGCCCCTGGATTTCTCCAGGTGCGCAGCGCCTGCCTGGATCGCCATGCGCCCTGCCACTTCGCTCATCGGCGCGAGCAGCGGCAAGCCGCCGCCAGGCCCGGTGACGGTTTCATAGGCGATGCAGATGGCCTTCGAGCGCACCAGCGCTGCCGTTTGATCGGGATCGGGCGCCAGGTGCAGGTAAGTAAAGAGGATCTGGTCGTCGCGCAGCATCGCGCATTCGCCCGCCTGGGGCTCCTTGACCTTGACGATCATGGCGGCCTGCGCAAATACCTCTTGCGCGCTGGCCACGATGCTGGCGCCGGCCGCGACGTATTGCGCGTCGGGCAAGCCGATCTCGCTGCCGGCACCCTGCTGGACAAGCACCTGGTGGCCTTGCACCACCAGTTCATGGACCGACGCCGGCGTGAGGCCGACGCGGTACTCGTTGTTCTTGATTTCTGTTGGAACGCCTACAAGCATGGTGAGTCTCCTTGTTGTTGGTGTGGTTCCTGCAACTGCTGTTACTGCTCCTGCCGTGAATGCGGGTTAGAAAGCACATCGGCGACCGAAGTCGCCGATGTGGTGTGCATTACAAGCCCAGTGTCATCAGGCTGGCGTTACCGCCGGCTGCCGTCGTATTCACGCAGACGGCGCGTTCGGCCACCAGGCGCCACAGATCGACCGCTGCCAGTGGTTCGGTATCGACCACGCCGATGATGGCGCCGCTGCGCGCCGCCAGTTGCGTGCGCAGCGAGCCGGCCAGGCCCGATTCGACCAGGGCAATCGCGAACTCGCCCGCATCGATTTCGTCCTTGCCGATGAAGCGCACGCGTTCCTTGACCGCCTGCGGCAGGTTGGCCGGGATCGCTTCCGGCGACATGGTCAGCACCAGTGCGCGGTTGCCGGTGGCCAGCACAGCTGCCACTTGATTGAGCAGGCCTGTCGGTGTGCCCGATGCGCACAGCACGACGCCGCGCGGCGTGAATGACAGGCGATTGCGCTCGCCGGTCGGCCCCGGCAAGTCGATCGCCACGCCATTCAACGACGTGCGCGCATAGCCTTCGGCCAGCGCTACGACGGGTTGCTGGTCGCTCATGCGCAGCCAGGCGATCAGCGCTTCCAGTGCGACGTCAGCCTGACGGACATGGTCCATCAATGGCGCCGCGCCGCGCTGCAGGCGCTTGATGTACAACGGCCCACCGGCTTTCGGACCGGTGCCGGACTTGCCTTCGCCACCGAAAGGCTGCACGCCGACGACCGCGCCGACGATATTGCGGTTGACGTAGATATTGCCGACGTGCGCATGGTTCACGATGTAGTCGATCGTTTCATCGATGCGCGAGTGCACGCCCAGCGTCAGGCCGAAACCGGTGGCATTGATCGATGCGATCACCTTCGGCAGGTCGGCGCGGCGGTAGCGCACGATGTGCAGGACCGGGCCAAACACCTCTTGCTTGAGTTCCGACAGCGACGCGATCTCGAGCACCGTCGGCGGCACGAAGGTGCCGCAGCTGGTGATGGCGGTAGGCAACTCGAGCGCGAAGTGGCTGCGCGCCGTGGCCTTGGTGCGCTCGATGTGCGCCAGCAGGTTGCGCTGCGCTTCCGCATCGATGACGGGGCCGATATCGGTCGCCAGACGATCCGGGCTGCCCACGCGCAGTTCCTGCATCGCGCCCTTGAGCATTTTGATGGTCTTGTCGGCGATGTCTTCCTGCAGGAACAGCACGCGCAGCGCCGAGCAGCGCTGACCGGCCGAATCGAAGGCCGAACTCAACACGTCGCCCACCACCTGTTCGGGCAGCGCCGACGAATCGACGATCAGCGCGTTCTGGCCACCCGTTTCGGCCACCAGCGGAATGTCGATGCCTTCCTGTTCGGCGCGTTTGGCCAATGTGCGGTTGATCAGCTGCGCGACTTCGGTCGAGCCGGTGAAGATCACACCCTTGATGCGGCTGTCGGCCGTCAGCGCGGCGCCGACGACTTCGCCGCGGCCCGGCAGCAGTTGCAGCGCAGCGCGCGGCGTGCCGGCCTCGAGGAACAGCTCGACCGCGCGGTGGGCGATCAGCGGCGTCTGTTCGGCCGGCTTGGCCAGCACCACGTTGCCGGCGGCCAGTGCAGCCGCGACCTGCCCCGTGAAGATCGCCAGCGGGAAGTTCCATGGGCTGATGCAGCTGACCGGACCCAGCGCCTGGGTACCCGACTGGACGTTTGACTGAAGATTTGACTGACTGCCCGTTGCAGCGCGGATCTGCACCGCGTAATAGCGCAGGAAGTCGACCGCCTCGCGCAGTTCGGCAATCGCATTCGGCAGCGATTTGCCGGCTTCGCGCACGGCCAGGGCCATCAACTCGACGCCGTTCTGCTCGAACAGGTCGGCGGTGCGTTCCAGGATGGCGGCGCGCTCGCTCGTGCTGGTGGCGGCCCATTCGCCGGCAAAGGCACTGGCGGCTGCCAGCGCGGCATCGACATCGGCGCGTGAGGCTTCCTGCACCAGGCCGACAATATCGGCCGACTGGGCCGGGTTGACCACGTTGGCGAACGGCCCGGCTTCAACCTTTGCTGCGGTCAGGGGCGCAGCGACGTGGCGACGCTGTTGCGACAGCCCGCCCGCCAGCACGCCCAGGATGTCTTCGTTGACCAGGTCCATGCCGGCGGAGTTCTTGCGCTCGCTACCGAACATGTCCACCGGCAATGCGATGGCCGGATGCGGCTTGCCGCCGCTGGCACGGGCGGCTTCGAACGGATCGGTGATCAGGGTGTTGATGGCAACGCTCTCGTCGACGATCTGGTTCACGAACGACGAGTTGGCGCCGTTTTCAAGCAGACGGCGCACGAGGTAGGCCAGCAACGTTTCGTGCGAACCGACCGGCGCGTAAATACGACAAGGTTTGTCGAGATTCTTGCTGCCCACGACCTGGTCGTACAGCGTTTCGCCCATGCCGTGCAGGCACTGGAATTCGTAGTTGCTGATATTGCCCAAGCGCGCCCAGGTATAGATCACCGACAGCGTGTGCGCGTTGTGGGTGGCGAACTGCGGGTACAGGATGTCGGCCGCGCCGAGCAGCTTGCGCGCGCAGATCAGGTAAGACACGTCGGTGTGGACCTTGCGCGTATAGACCGGATAGCCGGGCATGCCGTCGACCTGGGCGCGCTTGATCTCGGCGTCCCAATAAGCGCCCTTGACCAGCCGCACCATGAACTTGCGGTTGCTGCGCTTGGCCAGGTCGATCACATAATCGATCACGTACGGGCAGCGTTTCTGGTAGGCCTGCACCACCAGGCCGATGCCTTCAAAGCCTGCCAGTTCCGGGTCGAACGCCAGCACCTCGAGCATGTCGAGCGAGATTTCGAGGCGGTCGGCTTCTTCGGCGTCGATATTGATGCCGATGTCGTAGCGCTTGGCCGTCCTTGATGCCGCGGCCATTCGAGGCCTTGCCGATCGCATGGATCGCCTGCTCGTACGACGCGTAGTAATGTTGCGCATCGAGTTCGGTCAGCGCCGCTTCACCCAGCATGTCGTACGAGTAGCGGTAGCCGCGCGTTTCGTTTTCGCGGCTGTTCTTCAGCGCTTCGTCGATGGTCTGGCCGGTGACGAACTGGTTGCCCAGCATGCGCATCGCCATGTCGACGCCCTTGCGGATCAGCGGTTCGCCGCCCTTGGCGATCATGCGCGTGAGCGCCGAGCCCAACCCTTGCTCGCTGTTGGTCGACACCAGCTTGCCGGTGATGAGCAGGCCCCAGGTGGCCGCATTGACGAACAGCGACGGCGACTCGCCCAGGTGCTTGCGCCAGTCGCCCTTGCTGATCTTGTCGGCGATGAGGCGGTCGGCCGTTTCGCTGTCCGGAATGCGCAGCAGCGCTTCAGCCAGGCACATCAATGCGACGCCTTCTTCGGAAGACAGCGAGAATTCGTGCATCAGGGCGTCCACGCCCGACGAGCGGGTGCGCTTTTCACGCACGGCGGCGACCAGGCGATGCGCGAGGGCCTGGGCATCGTGGCTGGCGCCGGAACCCTGGGCCAGCAGCCACTGCACCGCCTCGGTTTCATCGCGGCGGTAGGCGGCCGTGATGGCGGCGCGCAGGGGAGTCTGGTCGCGCTTGATTTCAGCGTGAAGGGCGTCGAACGGAACGAAGGTGGAGGCCGGGTGAGCAGCAATCTGCATGGCTATCTAGTCAAAAGAAAAATACACAACGAGGGCCACCGCACAGCAAAAGCGCCGTGCTGTAAGCAACAGCCGGCGCAGATTGGAACTTGGTGGAAATGATTCGATTGTAGAAGGATTTCTTCTGGATTTATTCTGGATTTAACCGATACTGGCAATAGATAGTTTTTGATGCGACAATCTGACCAAATAAAATTTACAAGGAGATGTAGCATGCTGGACAAGATTAGCAAAAAGATTCTGGCCGAATTGCAGAACGACGGCCGCATCAGCAACGTCGAACTGGCGGCGCGCGTCAACTTGTCGCCGGCTGCCTGTCTCGAACGTGTGCGCAAGCTGCACGAATCAGGTTACATCATGGGCTACACCGCCCAGCTCAACCCGCAGTTGCTGGACGTGTCGCTGCTGGTGTTCATCGAAGTCGTGCTCGACCGCACCACGCCTGAAGTGTTCGATGCCTTCAAGCAGAGTGTGCAGATGATTCCCGAAGTACTCGAATGCCATATGGTGGCGGGCGGCTTCGACTATCTGGTCAAAGCGCGCGTGAAAGACATGGCCGCTTACCGCGAATTTCTGGGCAAAACGCTGCTGCAGAAAGGTGTGCGCGAGACGCACACCTATGCGGTGATGGAAGAAGTGAAAAACTCCACCAAGCTGCCGATTCGCTGAGTTATGGCTGCCCGGCCTGGCCGGTTTTGCTGGTCTGGCCGGTCAGGCGTAGCGCGCCGCGATATAAAAGGGCGGCAGGTGGCGCTTGCGCAGCCTGGCTGGCAGCCTGACTGGCGGCCTGACTAACGGCCTGACTAGCGGCCTGACTAGCGGCCTGAGTGAGATCCTGCGGCATAGCGCCGTCGCGCCCTGCTTCAAACATGACTTTGCGCATCGCGCCCACGCCATCCGCTTCTTCGATGCGCACCGCCATCCTGCTGGCGCTGTCCAGCGCGTCGCCCTCCCCCGCCACCGCATCGATCACGAAGCGGTAGCCCGGGCGATTGTCCAGTTGCCCCGTGCCTTCCAGCTTGACCCGGTTGCCGTCGAGCGTGATCCGATCCAGCGTTTCACCTTTGAATGCCGTGCTGCCCAGCAGACGAAACACGAACGGTGTGCCACCAGCTGTCTTGAGCGTTAGTGGCGCTGCCAGCCGGAAGGCTGTTCTGGCAGCAGGCGAATAGACACCGCTGCCGGGGACCACGGCCGACAGGAGCATCCCTTCGCCCACCAGCTGCGCGCCGTCGGTGAAGCCCACCCGCACGAACGCAGACATCGTCGTACGCCTGCGTGCCGAATCGGTGACGATCACGGTCGCCCGGTAATCCCCTGCAACGCCAAATTTGTGTTCAGCCAGCACTGTGCCGGTGCCATTACGCTCGCGCACGACTGCCGGCAGTGGCCCGCTGCCATCGCCCCAGTCGATGGTGGCCGTATGGGTGTCGCGGACATTGCGGTCCCGAAATGACAGCGTGAGCCTGGCAAGCTCATTCGCGCGCAGCGCCGGGATTTGTATCGGGCCCAGCACCGGCGCATCGGTACCGCCGCCATCGCGGCGCAGAAACACGAGGCCGGCGTTGGATTGCGCCAGGATGTCGCCGTTGGTTGCAATACCAAGTCCTTCGGTGAGCACCAACCCTGTTGGCGCGTTGTGCAGGCGCAGATTGAGATCGGTTGCCACGCCCGTGCGCGACCAGCGATAGGCGCGGCCTTCGTCGAGCATGCTGGAGCGGACCAGGCCCACGCTCACGCCATCATCATTCAGTGCGTTGGCCTCGGACGTGAACATGCCCGCCGGGTGCAGGCTGAGAAAACCGCGCGCACGCGAATACCGGAAAGCGCGAAACTCGCTCGTGGTCGGGCCCCGCACTGCGCCGATGACCTCACCCGCTTCATTGAGTGTCGTAGGGTAAGCGGCATTGATGCTGACTGCGGGCTTTCCGGGGCTCGACAGGAAGAAGCCCCGGGTTGCAGCGTCGACGATGCGCCAACCGAGAATGTCGCCCTGATTATTGATGCGGATGCCGAACGCACTGCGCGCGCCGAATGTTCCCAGATTCGTGGGACGGCCGTCTGCGTTCCAGACCAGCGTGGTCGTGCCGCCATTGACAGCACTGCCCGAGCCGATGACGGCATCGAGATCGTTGATGCCGTAGGCGGCGCCTGGAACGAAGCCCGTAACGCCGGGCAGTGATGACAGGCGATTTGCCGACGTCCAGCGCACTGCACGCACGCTGCTGTTGTCGCTGGACGTGGCAGACAGGCCCGCGATCTGGCCATGTTTGTTGATGGCGTCCAGGGAGGCGTATTCGCTCACATTGAGCGACGGTAGCACCACCCGGCCCCGCGCGGCTGACCAGTGCAGCGGCTGGTAACGCAGGCCGCCGGGACTCTGCGCGTCAAGGAAGCGTGCGTTGAAAATCACCTCGCCCTGTTCGTTCAGACCACCGACAAACGTACGGTCATTGCCTGGAGGACTGATATCGACAATGCGATCGCCATTGAAAAACGCCACCTGCGTGCGACCATCCGGCCCCGGGTACTCGAACGCCGCCTGCCCACGTGCATTGACAAAGCCGTTGTAGCTCGTTGGCGCGGCGAGATTGACGATGCTGTAGATGTCACCACTATTGCGCTCGATATCAGTAGCGTCATCCTCGGCAGCCGCTGTGGCGCGGCCTGAGGCCACAAGCATGAGCAGCAAAGTGATCCCAAACCCACCGAACTGGCTCGTCGATATATGGCGCATTGTCATCTCCCTATCTTCATGTATGCACGCATGCGGTATGCACGGCGCATGCCCATTCTGGAACGTGACGAATCGTTCAGGATGCGCTAGCGCAAACCCGGTGACGGATCTCGCGCAAAATGGATTGGGGAATTGCATGGTAGGCAGAGCCACCAAGCAAGGAAGTCGGCGTACAGGAAAGAAGGATGACGCGGCTGCGCCATCCTTGGTGACAACGTATCAGACGACCTTGCGCACGCCGCCTTTGGACGCGCTTTCGGCCATGCCTTCGAGGTTCTTGCGCAGCCAGCGGTGCGCCGGGCTGCGGCCATCGCGCTCGTGCCACAGCATGTCCAGATGGACGGCCGGCAGCTGGAGTGGCAATTCTTTCCAGATCAGAACATCGGCCATGCCGGTCGAGACCAGCAAGTGCTTTGGCAACACGGTGATCAGGTCCGAATTGGCCACCACACGGCCGGCCGTGAAGAACTGGTTCACCGTCAGCAGGATGCGCCGTTCACGGCCCATCTGGCCCAGTGCCTCATCCACCAGGCCGTGGGCGCGGCCCGAGAAGCTCACCAGCAAGTGGTTTGCCTTGCAATAGGTGTCGAGATCGAGCTTTTCCTTGGCCAGCGGGTGATCCTTGCGCATCACGCACACGTACACGCCCGAATACAGCCGTTCGTGGCGAATCGGCGAGCCGGTTTCATACGACAACTGCGCCGCCACACCAGGAAAGAAGCCCACTGCCAGGTCGATATCGCCGCGCAGCAGCATCGGCCGCGGTTCGCGCGTGGTCAGCGGCACCATGCGGATGTTCACGCCCGGCGCTTCGCCTTCAATCGAGCGCATCAGCGACGGCAGCCACAGGGCGGCGGTCGCGTCGGCCATCGCCATCCGGAACGTTGCCTGCGCCTTGGAGACATCAAACGTTTCCGGCATCACGGCCGCTTCGAGGGCCGCCAGCGCCTGGCGCACGGCCGGCCACAGCGCTTCAGCGCGCGGCGTCGGCTTGACGCCGTAAGCGGTGCGGATCAGGAGTTCGTCGCCCAGGCTTTCACGCAATCGCTTTATGGCATTCGAGACAGCGGGCTGGGTCATGGCCAGGTGGCCGGCAGCGCGCGTCAGGTTTTGCTCGGTCATGACGGCATCGAACACGCGTAGCAAATTCAGGTCAAGCGTCAGAAAGCTCATGGAATTCAGGATAAAACTGTCGTGAATACAAGTGTACCTCAACTCATTCACAAACAGTATAAGTGCCATCAGCGATGGGAATTAGATTTATATGTTGCGATGCACTAGAGTTATCCACAATTACAGAACGAGTACATCATGTTTTCCACCGCCACCCTAGTTCAAACCGCCAGCGCGGTGCCCTACAGCCTGTTGTTCAGCATGACCATCTATCTCGCCCTGTTTGGCGGAATCGCCCTGTTCTTTCGTCCCCTGCTGGTTGGTATTGGCCGCGCGCTGTACCTGACGGTACGGCCCCGCCCGAGCAAATCGGCCCTGCCGTCGAAGTCAGCTTGATCACAATCGATCGCTGACCTGCTTTTCTCCTTCGCTGAAACGCGGCACCGGACACGGTAGCCGCGATTTTTTTCGCCTGTCGTTTTGTATTCCGGCAAGGCACGCCCAACTCTCATGTTTTCAATGGTGACTTTGTGTTACCCAACTTTTCTCGGCCTCAGAATGTGACAAAGTTCACATAGAATTACATTATCTCGAAATTTCTAGATAAGCAGAAATGAAGTTTAGACCGATTTACGCTAGTTAAATCATCGTTAAGCGATAATTTACAGGATTTTAGCTAAAATTTTGTATATTCAAGATTGAGAATTAATATGCGCGTAAATGAGTAAATTTAAACGACGAAACAGAAATTAAGACGCTATTTATGATATGTTTCACGAAGTTCACATTCTATATAATTTGTAATAAAACTATAAGTAATAAAAAAGACGAAGGAAAATTTGCTACTGAAAGTATCAATAAAGCTAACCATGTAGAACGTTGGAGGATCAAACGAGATGCGGCGCGAATTGATTACGCGAGCGAAAGCCACCAGCGGTCAAGCCAGCTGGCGGTGTAGCGATGTCGGGGAGGAGAAGCGAGCCGACAGGAAGGCGTCGGCCAGAGAGGCGATCAGGCGGCGGCTTTGTCGGCCGTCAGACGTTCGTACTTGATGAGGAGTTCTTCGCGCGATTCGCGCCAGGCCGGGTCGAGCGGGATGCATGCGACCGGGCACAGGAGTTGGCACTGCGGTTCTTCAAAGTGACCGACACACTCGGTGCACTTGTTCGGATTGATCTGGTAATACTCGTCGCCCATCGAAATGGCATCGTTGGGGCATTCGGGTTCGCAGACGTCGCAGTTGATGCAGTCGTCGGTAATCAGAAGGGCCATGGTACTTCCAGGTAAATCAGGCGACCGGTGCTGGGGGCAGGCTGGCGATCTTGTTTTGCAGCCAGCGGTCGACCGATGGGAAAACGAATTTGGACACATCGCCGCCCAGCATCGCGATCTCGCGCACGATGGTGCCCGAAATGAACTGGTACTG